>JAABUQ010000133.1_pt1 | contig 153980 bp, 155 predicted proteins | sample 5560001 | NCBI WGS metagenome assembly JAABUQ01 (sample SAMN10711888, study PRJNA513371) | rock metagenome | isolation source: Antarctica rocks | place: Antarctica: Victoria Land, Finger Mt nord | collected 2015-12-18
GCGAGCATACCGTCGATCGCATCATCAAGGTCATCGCGGGCGAGGACGCGGACACGCTCGAAGCACTCGCGCAGATGTACGGCGCGGCGACCACCGGAGGCGTTTTCCGCGCCGCATCGATCAAGGCCGCCGAAGCCGCCAAGGTGATCGAGAACGCCCAGCGCGACATCAACATCGCCTTCATGAATGAGATTACGCAGATCTTCCAAAAGATGGATATCTCGATCTACGATGTGCTCGACGCCGCTGGCACCAAGTGGAACTTCCTGCGCTTTGCGCCCGGCCTGGTCGGCGGTCACTGCATCGGCGTGGACCCCTATTACTTAAGCTACTGCGCGCAGCAGCTTGGCCTGTCGCCGCACGTCATTCTCTCGGGCCGATCGATCAACGACGGCATGAGCCACTATGTGGCGGACCAGGTCCACGACCGCCTGGGCAAGGCGTGCGACATCCTCGTGCTCGGACTGACCTTCAAGGAGGATGTGCCCGATCTCAGGAATTCCAAGGTCGCCGATGTGGTCGCGCGGCTGAAATGGATCGGGCACAATGTCACCGTCCATGATCCGCTCGCGGACGCGGACGAGGCCATCCACGAATACGGACTGACCCTCGATCCGGACGCGCTCGAACGTCGCTACGATGCCGTAGTGGCCGCCGTACCCCATCAGCGATACCGCGCGATGGTGCCCGCCGAAGTGGCGGGGCTGCTACGCGAGGGCGGACTGATCGCCGACCTGAAGGGCATGTGGCGCGGCGCGACCTTCCCTGAGGGCGTGCGCCGCTGGCAGCTCTGACATCCTCCCCGTTCGGCGGGGGAGGTGCCCGCAGGACGGAGGGGGCTATTGGTGGCCAGCCTCATCTCGCGCTCTTTTGCGCCCTAGACTCTGTCCCCCTATCTAGAGGGCTATGTCTTTAATATCAGCCGATGAACCGTACCACGATCCGCTCCATGCCCTCGCCGCCTCCAAGGGGCTGCACTGCGTGCGCGTCACCTGGGTCCATCACTGGACCGATACGCTCTTCAGCTTCCGCACCGAACGCCCCGCCACCTTCCGCTTCCGCTCGGGCGAATTCATCATGCTGGGCTTAGGCGGCGAGAGCGGGAAGCCGCTGCTACGCGCCTATTCGATCGCCAGTCCCAATTGGGAGGAGAATCTCGAGTTTTTCTCGATCAAGGTAGCCGACGGCCCGCTTACCTCGCGCCTTCAGCATCTCGAGCCCGGCGATCACATCCTGCTCGGCCGCAAACCCACCGGCACGCTGGTGGTGGACTGGCTTCGCCCTGCGCATCGTCTCGTGATGATGGGTACCGGCACCGGCCTCGCGCCGTTCCTCTCGGTCGTGCGCGATCCCGAGACGCACGAGCGGTTCGAGGAGATCGTGATCACCCACACCGTGCGCCGCACCCAGGAACTCGCATACCGCCAGCTTCTCGAATTCGACATCAAGGACGACGAAATCCTCGGCGACACGCTCGCGCACCGTTTCAAATATTATCCCACCGTCACCCGCGAGGAGTTCCGCACGCAGGGCCGCATCACCGAACGCTGGCAATCGGGCGCGATGGCGGCGGACCTTGGCCTTACCCCCGCCGACCTTACGCCCGAACATACGCGCGTGATGCTGTGCGGCTCGATCGCGTTCAATCAGGAGATGGCGCGTTTGCTCGAAGCGGCGGGCTTCGACGAAGGTAACAGCCAGACGCCGGGCGCTTATCTGGTGGAGCGCGCCTTCGTCGGCTGATCGGCGGACGTCGTCCCTGTTCGCTCGGGCCTCGGCCCGATCGGCGGCAGCGCTTGCCAGCCGCCGCCAAGCGCCTTGTAGAGCGCGATCGTTTGGCGGCTGATCGTGCCCTCGCTCTGCGCGAGATTGTCCTGCGCCTGCAACAGCGCCTGCTGCGCGTCGAGCACCGTCGTCAGGTCGGTAAGCCCATATTTATACTGGGCGGCGATCGCGTCGATCGTGGACTGGGCGTTGCTCGCACCGCGCGCCAGCACCACGCGCCGCGCACGCTCGATCCGCAGCCGGTCGAGCGCATCCTCGGTCTCGCGCAAGCCGGTCAGCACCGCCTGCTGATAGGTGATATACGCCTGCTCGCGCGTCTCGCGGCGCTGCCCGATCACCGCGCGCCGTCGCCCGAAATCCAGAAGCGGGAAGTTCACGCTGCCGCCCACAGTCGCCTGAATGCTGTTGCCCTGAAACAGGTCCGACACGCCGGTGGAGAGCAGCTGGAACGGCGTCGTGATCGTGAAGCGCGGATACAGGTCCGCGACCGCCACGCCGATATCGGCGGTTGCCCCCGCCAGCTCGCGCTCGGCCCGACGGATGTCGGGGCGGCGGCGCAGCAGGTCCGATGGCAAGCCAGCGGGCACGGGCGGCGGCAAGGCGACGCTTTGCGGAGGCACGCTCGCGCTGCCCGCGCCGACATTGATCGCGAAGGTTTGCAGCAGCGTTTCGGGCGTGCCGCCAATCAGGATGCCCAGCGAGTGCACCAGCGCGCGCCCATCCGCCTCGATCGGCCCAAGCGACGCCTCTGCGGTCGCGATCTGCACCAGTTGACGCGTGACATCCACGTTCGCGGTTAGCCCGGCGTTGCCGCGCGCGCGGATGATCGCCAGCGTCTGCTGCTCGCGTGCCAGTTCGGAGCGTGCGATTGCCGCGCGCCTCTGCAACACGCGAAGCTGGTAATAATTGTCCGCGATCTCGGCCGCGATGCTGACCGCGGTGTCCGCCCGGCTCCACTGCGCCGATTCGACCCGTGCGCGCGCGCCCTGCAACTGACGGCGCACGCCGCCGAACAAATCGATCTCCCAGCTCGCGTCGAAGCCGATCGAGTAGGTGTTGAACACGGTGCCCGGCACACCGATCGGGGTCATGCCGCCCGTCCCGCCGCCTCCGGGCGCTCCGCCAGCGCCGCCGGTGCCGCCCCCAAATGCTCCCGCGAGCGCACCGAAGCCGCCATTCCTGGAAATCCTGGTCCGCTGCGCCTGCCCGGTCGCGTCCACGGTCGGGAACAGTCCCGCGCGCGTCTCGCGCACGCTCAACCGCGCCTGGCGCACCCGGCTCGCGGCGGCTGCGAGGTCGAGGTTCTGCGCCAGACCACGCTCGATCAGGCCGCTCAGTACCGGATCGCCCAGCCCCGTCCACCAACGCGCGGGCACGGCACCGGCAACGTCTGGATGCGCCTCCCCATAGGCGGGCGGCGTCGGCAGCGCGGGCGTATGGTAGTTCGGGCCAACCGTGCAGCCCGCCAGCAGCGCCAGTCCAAAGACTGCAAGCGCGCGCATCAATGCCCTCCTCCCTGCGCGCCTTTGCCCGGACGGAGCAACAGCGTTAGCGGCGCGACGATCAGCACGAACACCATCAAATTATGATAAACATCCAGGAACGCGAGCGTGTTCGCCTGCCGCACAACCTGGCCATACAACGTGCCGATCGCGCCGCCCGTCCCCTGCCCGGCGGAACGCAGCGCGCCTTCGATATTGGCGAGCGTGCCCGCATAGACATCATTGAGCGGCTGCACGCGCTCGATCAGCCGCGACTGGTGCACCTGCTCCTGATCGGCGAGCGTGGTCTGCGCGTAGCTGATCCCGAACGTGCCACCTAGATTGCGCGCGACGTTCAGCAGCGCGGACGCCTGGTTCGTCTGACCGGGCTTCAGGCCCACATAGGCGGCGGCGGTCACGGTCACGAAGAGGAAGGGCAGCCCCGCCGCCTGATACAGGCGCGAGAGCGATGCGTCGCCGAACGCAATCGCCGAATTCTGGTGACTGAGGTTCCAAAGTGCGAACGCCTGCACGAGCAGCGCTGGGAACAGGATGAAGCGTGCGGGCACTTTACCCGAGAGCACGCCCGCGATCGGCATCACGACCAGGCTCGCGATGCCACCCACCGTGAGCGCGCGTCCAGCGTTGGTGGCGGTGTAGCCCATCACTTGCTGGAGAAACTGCGGGATCAGCTGGGTCGAACCGTAAAGCACCACTCCGATCACCATCATGACCATTACCGTGATCGTGAAGTTACGATTGGCAAACAAGCGCAAGTTTACGATCGGGTCTTTGTGGTTCAACTCCCAGATTACAAGCGCCACGATAGAAGTTACGGCAATCACCGCAGTCGTGATGATTAACGAACTGGAAAACCAGTCCAGTCGCAGCCCTCGATCAAGTGTCAACTCCAGACAACCCAAGCCCAGCGCCACCAGCAGAAATCCCACATAGTCGACCTTCAGTCCACCCTGAAGTTTCTTCCTGCGATCGCGCTCCAGCGCGGGTGGATCGACCATGAAATTCTGAACGAGAAATAGCGACAAAAAGCCCACAGGCACGTTGATCAGGAAAATCCAGTGCCAGCTATAATTGTCCGTGATCCACCCGCCCAGCGTCGGCCCAAGCGTTGGTGCCACCACGACCACCAGCGCATAGGCCGCGAACGCTGCACCGCGCTTGGACGGCGGAAAGGTGTCCGCCAGGATCGATTGCTCGGACGGCGCGAGGCCCCCTCCTCCGATCCCCTGCAGGATGCGCGCTATGATCAGCACGTTGATGTTGGGTGCCAGTCCGCACAGCAGTGATGCGCCCGTGAACATGGCCACCGACAGCATGTAATAGCGCTTGCGCCCGATCACGTCCGCCAGCCACCCCGAGATCGGGATGATGATCGCATTCGCCACGAGATAGCTGGTCACGATCCACGTCGCCTCGTCGGGCGAGACCGAAAGCGCGCCGCCGATATTCAGAAGCGAAACGTTGGCGATCGCGGTATCCAGCACCTCCATGAACGTCGCCAGGCTGATCACCCCCACGATCAACCATGCCGATCGTGTGCCCGCCGCCGATCTTGCGGGAGTCCAACCCGCGTCCGCCGCGTTCGCCATCAGCGCACACGCACGCGCGGGGTGACCGACATGCCCGGCCCGATCGGATAGGCAATCGGGTTAGGCCGATCGAACACGATCTTCACCGGCACGCGCTGCACCACCTTCACATAATTGCCCGTCGCGTTCTCGGGTGGCAGCAGCTGGAACGCCTGGCCAGCACCGCGCTGAAAGCTGTCGACATGGCCATCGAAATGCACCTGCGGCAGCGCGTCGACCCTGATGTCGACATGCTGGCCGACACGCATGTCGCGTAGCTGCGTTTCCTTGTAATTCGCGGTCACCCAGATCTGATCGGGCACGATCGCCATGATCTGCGTGCCCGGCGCGACATAGGAACCGACATTGACCGTGCGCGCGCTCACATGTCCGGCCACGCTCGCCACCAGCGTCAGATCGTTCACCGTCACCTGCGCCGCCGCCTGCCGCGCCTGCGCCGCGCGCACATTGGCCTCGCTCGCGCGGACGTTGGCCCCCGCCGCGCGAACCTGACGCTGCGCAACCGCGATGTTCGCGCCCGCGTTGGAACTCTGTGCCTGCGCGGCCGTGATCTGCGCGTCCGCCACCTCTGCGCTCGCGCGCGCTTGATCGATGGTCGTCGCGGCGACAGCGGCGACATTCTCGCGCTTGGCGGCCTCGTACCGGGCCAAGTCCTTGCGCGCCTTGATCGCGTCTGCGGCGGGAACGCCGATGTTGGCGAGTTGCTGACGCTGGGTCGCGCGCGCGGCGATCACACTGGCGCGCTGCTGCTCGCGCTGCGCGATCGCCTGAGCCAATTCCCCCTCCGCCTGCGCGACACTGGCCAGCGCCTGATTATATTGCGCCCGCGCATCTGAAGGTTCGATCTTCGCCAGCAGTTGACCCGGAACCACATGCGCGTTGTCCACCGCGAATATCTGCACCAGCACACCTGAAACCTTGGGCGCGACGCGTACAATATGCGCGTCGACGAACGCGTCGTCCGTTGATTCGAACTGCCGCGCCTGTTGATAATAAAGGAAGCCGCCGATGATGACCGCGATCAGAAAGATGATCCCAATCCAGAAAATCGGCTTTTTGGTCAGCGGCTTCTTTGGCGGAGGCTCGATGCCTTTGGCTTCGTCGTCGAGCAACGGCAGATGAATGGGCGCGTGACGAGCGGCGTCCTCGCGGATCGCGTCGTCGTCCCCGGAGTTGATCGTAACGCGGTCGCGCCCTTCATCGTCTCGCATCACGCAGTACTCCTTTAAATTATTATTATACGTAGGCGTTCATGATGCGCAAGCGGCTTGCTTGAGATATTGTTCGTGCTACCGTCCCGCTTGATGAAATTTCGCGATAAATACCCGAGATAGCTGAACGAATGCGTACATTGGAATCTGTATCTCGGGAGCGTCTCGGTCGTCCCAAAGACGCGCAAAAACGCGAAGCGATCCTTCGTGCCGCGCGCGATCTTTTCTTCGCGCACGGCCTGGATGGAACGTCGATCGAGGAGATCGCCGCCGCCGCGAATGTGTCGAAGGTCACCATCTACGGACATTTTGGCGATAAGGAGACACTACTCGAAGCGGTCATCCGCGCGCAGGCGGCCGAGATCGAACAGGTGCTTATCCGCCCACGCGCACGCGGAGCGCCATTTATCGATATGCTGAACGAGCTTGGCGAGACGTTGCTCGCGTTCATAACCGCCCCCGAGATGGAGGCGTGCGACCGGCTGCTCACGGGGGAAGCCACGCGTCACCCCGCGCTCGCGCTCCGCTTCTACGATGCGGGTCCTGGCTATGTGCACGCGCAGCTCGCGGCGGTAATCGCGGAGGCGGTCGCGCGCGGCGAGATCGCGGCCGATGATCCGCGTCGCATTGCGGAAGATTTGATCGGTTTGTGGAAGGGCAACATGCCGACCGAACGTCGCTTCGGCGTGCGCATACATTTCAGCCGCGCCGAACTCGCGGCACGCGTTAAACGGGGCACCGCGCTGTTCCTGCGGGCCCACGCGCCCGGGGGCAAGTGTTAACGCACCGTGGTGCCGGTCCGCGATCGCTGGCGAGTTCAAGGGTAAGTCGCTGTGCCTGAGCGATCGTCGACTCCCCCACTCTCGCCCGGAACCAATCCGCCCGCGAATGCGCGCTTGATCCTTGGTACCACGATCCTTGCGTCCAGCCTCGCGTTCATCGACGGGTCGGTGGTCAATGTCGGCCTGCCCGCGATCGGGCGTGCGCTGCATGGCGGCGGGGGCGATCTCTCGTGGGTGGTGAACGGCTTTCTGCTGTCCCTGTCCGCGCTGCTGCTGATCGGGGGCGCGGCGGGGGACCGCTACGGGCGAAGGTCGATGCTGGTGTGGGGGGTGGCGATCTTCGCGCTCGCCTCGGCGCTATGCGCGGCCGCGCCGGGGCTGGAATGGTTGATCGTGGGGCGCATCCTGCAGGGTGTAGGGGCCGCGATGCTGATGCCTAACAGTCTCGCGATCCTGGGCAGTACGTTCGTGGGCGAGGCGCGCGGCAAGGCGATCGGCACGTGGGCGGCGGTGGGCGCGGGTGCGGCGGCGGGCGGGCCGCTGCTTGGCGGGTGGCTGATCGATGCGGTGGGATGGCGGATGATCTTCCTGATCAACCTGCCGATCGCGGCGGCGGCGATCGTGATGGCGCTGCGTTTCGTGCCGGTAGCGCGATCGGAGAAGCACCCACCCCTGGACTGGAAGGGCGCGGCGCTCGCGGCACTGGGCTTGGGCGCGCTGACGTGGGGACTGACGGCCGCCTCGGCGACGCGACGGGTGGATGGAGCGTGCGGTGCGGCGCTGGCGGCGGGGGCGGTGCTACTGGGGCTGTTCGTCTGGGTGGAGCAGCGCACGGGCAAGACGGCAATGATGTCGTTGGAATTGTTCGCCAGCCGCGAGTTCGTCGGGCTGACGCTGCTGACGCTGTTGCTGTACGGCGCGCTCGGCGGATTGCTGGTGCTGGTGCCTTATGTCCTGATCGAGGCTTCGCATTACCGGGCGACGATGGCGGGCGCGGCGCTGCTGCCATTGCCGCTGGTGCTCTCGGTCTGTTCACCGTTCATGGGGCGTCTGGCCGCGCGGATCGGGCCGAGGCTGCCACTTTCGATCGGGCCGGTGGTGGTGGCCGTGGGCTGCGTGCTCGCTGCGAGGATCGGCGGCGGCGGAAGCTACTGGGTAACCACCTTCCCCGCGATGCTGGTGATCGCGCTGGGGATGGCGGGCGCGGTCGCGCCGCTGACGACCGCAGTGCTCGCGTCGGTGGACGGCGAGCATACGGGAGTGGCGTCCGGCCTCAACAGCACGGTGGCGCGCACGGGCGGGCTGATCGCGACCGCGCTCGCGAGCGCGGTGCTCGCGAGCCATGGTGCGGCGCTGCCTGCGGCCTTCCGGACGGCCGCGTTCGTGGGCGCGGGCGCGGCGCTCGCGGCGGGAGCGAGTGCGTTTCTACTGGTGCGGGGGAAAGCGCCAAAAGCTTAATTAGCTATCCACTTGCTGCGTAGACGCGCATCAAACATAGATAGCTTTTTGGGGGACAACGGAGATGAAGGCGTACGTCTATCTACTAGCGGCAGTGCTGACTTGGCCGACTGCAGCAGCGGCACGCCAAGACTATGCCGCTTATGAGGGTGCAGATTCAGTTCAAATTGGCACTGGCGGGACCAAAATTACGAAGAACGGGATTGACTGCTGGACTTCAGGTACGCCACCTCACAAATATCAACTGCTCGGAATTCTGACCGACTCGCGAAAATATAGAGCCTTGGATGGACACGTGGTTGGCAGCAAATCTATTGCCGAACACGCTATCTCGGTTGGAGGAAACGCCGTCATCATAGCTAACTCAAGCACAAAGTTTTTAGGTATTGCGACAAGTTACAACGCGTACAATGGTGGTAATCACGGATCTGGTACTGGTTTTAGCAAGTCGATTAATCGAACCACGACGCAGGTGATTATTATAAAGTACTTAGATGATAAGGATGCACGCTCGGCGTTGAGGTAACTCAATAACGCCGCAGCAGACCCGCCAGCTTGCCCTGGACGCGCACCCGGCTCGCGACATACCGCTGCGACAGGTGGCGCGTGTTCGCCGGGTCGAGACGGACCATCCCGCCCTCGCGGCGGATATACTTCAGCGTCGCGTCGCGTTCGTCGATCAGCGCGACCACGATGTCGCCGTCACGCGCTTCGTCGCAGCGTCGGATAAGCGCGAAATCGCCGTCGAAGATGCCCGCGTCCACCATCGAATCGCCCGAGACTTCCAGCGCATAATGATCGCCCTGCCCGAGCAGGCTGAGTGGAATGGCGAGCGTTTCTGCGGTTTCCATCGCTTCGATCGGCAGACCCGCCGCAATCCGGCCGAACAGCGGAACTTCGATCGCGCCCGGGGTGGAGCGACGGCGGGTGAAGTCGGCGGCGATGACGTTATCGGGCAGCGGCTGCTCGGGACGGCGCACGAGTTCGATCGCGCGCGCACGGTTTGGCAAGCGGCGCACGTAACCGCGCTCCTCCAGCGCGCCGATCAGGCGGTGGACGCCGGACTTGGACTGGAGCGCCAACGCCTCGCGCATTTCCTCGAACGAGGGGCAAACGCCGTCTCCCTCGAGCCGCTCATCGAGGTAGCGCCAGAGCGCGTTCATCTTGGTCGTCAGCATCGCGGCCCTTCCTTATGGGAACGAATGCAGAACGTGCTAGAATCGACCGAATCGGGTGTCAAGCGTTTCTATTCGATCCCCGACGGCGGCAGCGGATGCGTGTTCGCGGCGGACGATGAGCGCGTGCGCCTCGGCGAGCACGGTCAGCAGGCTGCTGTCCTGGCGTGGGCACGGCGTGACCCAGAGTTCGCCATCGCGGCGCTCGACGGTGGCGCGCAGGTGATCGCGGCGGTTGCCGTTGGCGGGCAGCGGCGCGGCGAGGCGCGCGGTCACGAGTTCGGGCAGCGGATCGGCGCGGCCGCCGAGCGAGCGGGCGAGGGGCAGCAGAAACAGCAGGCCGGTAACGAACGCGGACGCGGGATTGCCGGGCAGGCCGAGCACGACCGCGTCGCCGAGCGTGCCCGCCATCAGCGGCTTGCCGGGACGGATCGCGACGCGCCAGAAATCGATCGCGCCGCCCGCCGCGAGCAACGCGGGCCGCACCAGATCATGATCGCCGACCGACGCACCGCCGATGGTGACGATCGCGTCCGCGCCCTCCGCGCACGCGCGCGCGATCGCGGCCTGGATCGCCTCGGTGCGATCGGGGACGATGCCGAGCGCGAGCGAATCGGCGATCGGAGCGAGCATGGCGGCGAGCATCGGCGCGCAGGATTCAACGATCTGGCCGGGGCCGGGCTCGGTGCCGGGGGACACGAGTTCGTCACCCGTCGAGAGGATCGCGATGCGCGGGCGGCGGTGCACCGGGATCGCGCCGTGGCCCATCGCGGCCGCGAGCCCGATCAGCGCGGGGGTAACGGGATGCCCGGGAATGCCTGCCGCTTGGCCGATGGTGAAATCGAGCCCGCGCGGGCGAATATTGTCCTTGTGCGGCGGCGGATCGGGGCGGGTGGGGCGGAGCGTCTCGCCCTCGCGCGTCGCTTCCTCCTGGATCAGCACCGCGTCCGCGCCTGCGGCCAAGCGCGCGCCGGTGAAGATGCGCGCGGCTTGGTGCGGGCCGATCGGCGCGACGGCAGCGCCCCCGGCGGCGGATTCGGCGATGACGCGCCATGGGCCGGGCCAGTCGGCCAGCCGGATCGCGTAGCCGTCCATCGCGGACATGGGCGCGGGGGGCTGGTCGCGCGTGGCGACGATCGGCGCGGCGAGCGTGCGGCCGAGCGCGTTCGCGAGGGGCACGTGCTCGGACGGCGTGGGGCGCGCGAGCGCGAGGAGCTGCGCGCGCGCGCTGTCGAGGTCGATCAGTCCGCCCGCCATTCGCCCGACCTCCCGCCCGATTTCGCCAGCAGGCGCACGCCCTCGATCCGCATCGCGCGGTCGAGCGCCTTTGCCATGTCGTAAATGGTCAACAGCGCGACGGTGACGGCGGTGAGCGCCTCCATTTCCACGCCCGTCTGGCCGCTCACGCGCACGGTGGCGGTGGCGCGGATGGCGGTCTCCTCCAGGTTGAGCGTGACTTCGGCCGAGGCGATGGGCAGCGGGTGGCAGAGCGGGATCAGATCGGCGGTGCGCTTGGCGGCCATGATGCCCGCGATCCGCGCGACCGCGAGCACATCGCCCTTGGCGACCGCGCCCACCCGGATCGCGGCCAGCGCGGCGGGACTGAGCATGATCCGGCCCTCGGCGGTGGCCTCGCGCCCGGTGGTGGCCTTCTGGCCGACATCGACCATGCGCGCGGCGCCGGTGTCGTCGAGGTGGGTGAGGATCATGTGCTTCCGAGAAGATGGCGGGTGGCGGCGCTTACGTCCGCCTCGCGCATCAATGCCTCGCCGATGAGGAAAGTGCCGACGCCCTCCGCCCTATAGGTCGCGAGATCGGCGGGGGTGGCGAGGCCGGACTCGGCGACGATCGTGCGCCCCGTCGGGACCGCGCGCGCCAGCGTGAGCGCGCGCATGGGATCGACGCCGAGGCTGCGCAGATCGCGGTTGTTGATGCCGATGAGCGCGTCCGGGATGGCGACCGCGCGCTCGACCTCGGCGGCATCGTGCGCTTCGACCAGCACGTCCATATGGAGCGCGCGCGCGGCCGCCGCGAAGCGGGCGAGTTCGGTGTCCGTAAGCGCGGCGACGATCAGCAGCACGCAGTCGGCACCCAGCGCGCGGCTTTCGGCGATCTGCCATTCATCGACGATGAAATCCTTGCGTAGCGCGGGCAGCGGTGCGGCGGCGCGCGCCTGCGCGAGAAAGGCGGGATCGCCCTCGAACCAGTGCGGTTCGGTCAGGACCGAGAGGCAGGTCGCACCGCCGTCCGCATAGGCGCGCGCGAGCGTGGCGGGATCGAAATCGGCGCGGATCAGGCCTTTGGAGGGCGAGGCGCGCTTGATCTCGGCAATCAGCGCGGGACGGTCCTTGGCACGGGTAGCCGCGAGCGCGGCGGCGAAGGCGCGCGGCGGCGGGGCGGCCTGCGCGGCGGCTTCTACCCTGCCCGGACCCCACGCAGCGCGCGAGGCGGCGACGCGCGTGCGGGTGTGGGTGACGATGGCGGCGAGCGTGTCGGTCATTCGTAGGCGATCCAGCGGGCGAGGAGATCGCGGGCGGCACCGCTGTCGATCGCGTGCGCCGCGCGAACGATCCCATCGGGCATATCGGCGCAGCATTGCGCGGTCACCAGCGCGGCGGCGGCGTTGAGGCAAACGATGTCGCGGTAGGCGTTGCGGTCGCCACCCAGCAAGCGGCGGAGCGCGCCCGCGTTGAACGCGGCGTCGCCGCCGTTCAGCGCCTCGGGTCGATGGCGGGGCAGGCCCAGGCTGTCGGGCGTGATGTCGGGCCAGGCGTCCGCGCGGCCATCGGCCCAGGCAACCGCGAACGTCGGCCCCGAGGCGGAGACCTCGTCGAGCCCGTCCGCTCCGTGCACCACCAACGCCGCTTGAGCGCCGAGTGCGCCCAGCACCCGGGCCATCGGCGCCACCCATTCACGCGCGAAAACGCCCACCAGTTGCACCTTGACCTCGGCGGGGTTGGAGAGCGGGCCGAGCAGGTTGAAGATCGTGCGCCGCCCCACCCTGCGCCGCACCCCCGCCACGCGCGCCATCGCGGGATGGTGGTTGGCAGCGAACAGGAAGGCGATACCGAGATCGGCAAGCGTGGCCTCCGCGTGGGCAGGTGACGTATCCAGATCGAGCCCGAGTTCGCGCAACACGTCCGCCGCGCCCGATCGACCCGAGGCGGCGCGGTTGCCGTGCTTGGCGACGGGCACGCCGCACGCCGCGACCACGATCGCGACCGCGGTCGACACGTTGAGCGAGCCCTTGCCGTCGCCACCGGTGCCGCAGACGTCGATCGCGCCCGGGGGGGCCTCGACCGGGATCATGCGCGCCCGCAGTACGCGCGCTGCGGCGACGACCTCGTCCATGGTCTCGCCGCGCTCGGCGAGTTCGACCAGAAAGCGGGCGACCTCGTCCTCGCCTACGTCACCATCGAAAACCGCCTCGAACGCCATGCGGGCGGTCTCGGGCGGGAGCGGCTGGCGCGCATCCGGCAGCGCGCCAACACGCGTCATTGCGCGGGCGCGCCACCCGCGAGCTGGGCGCGCACGCGCGCGATCGCGGCGGCGTTGCGGCGCACGCCCACATCCTGCTGCGCGGCGCGCGCGAATTGCTCGACGAGTTCCTCCGCGCCCAGTTGCGCGAACTGCTGGCGCACGCCGGTCACGATCTGCGGCGCGGTCGCGGCATCGCCGGGGATGATCCTCACCACCTGGACGACATAAGACCCCGCGGTTCCCGCCGCGAGCGGGGCGACCGCGCCCTGGGGCAGGCTGAACAATGTGGCGATCGGCGGCGGGATGCGGGCACCCGGCCGGAGCAGGTCGAGGCGGCGAATGCTGACGGGCTGCGGCGCGGGCAGGCCCCGGCGCTGCAGCGCGGCGGCGAGCGGCATGCCGCCGCGTACCTCGACGGCGATCGTATCCGCGAGCGCGCGGACGCGGTGCGCGCGATCCTCTGCCTGCCACGCGGCCACGACCACGGGCTGGACTTGCGACAGCACGGGCAGCGAGGGCGGCACGATCTCGGCGACCTGGAACAACGCCGCGCGACCTTGACCAAGGTCCTCGACCGAAGGGTTGTCGGCGGGCTCGGCCTGGAACGCGGCGGTCAGCAGCGGCTTGAGCGCGGGATCGAACGTATAACTTGTGGGTCCGACTCCCGTTGCGGCGAGCGGCGGCGTCTGGACGGCGGTGAGGCTGAACCGCTTGGCGAGATCGGCGAAGGTGGCGCCGCCTTTGCCCGCCGCCGTGCTCAGCTGATCCGACACTTCGGCGAGCCGCGCCGCGCCACGTTCCTTGACGAGCGCGGCGACGATCTCGGGCCGCGCGGTCTCGATCGGCGTGGCGGCGCTGGTCTCGATCGCCTCGACGTAGACCACGTGCCAGCCGAAATCGGACTTGACCGGATCGCTGACACCGCCCGAGGGTAGCGCAAACGCGGCGCGCGCGACCTCGGGCGAGGCGATCGCGGCATACTCGGCCTGCGTCTTGAGGCCGACGGCGGTGTCCGCAGTGGAGGCTTTGGCGATCGAGGCGGCGGCGGCGGCGAAACTCCCCGTGCCTTTCGCGGCGGTGGCAAACCGGCGCGCGGTTGCTTCATCCTGGATTATCACCTGCGACAGGCGGCGCTTCTGCGTCGCGCCATATTGCGCGGCGTGCGCCTGATAATAGGTGGCGATCTGCGCTTGGGTCGGCGGTGTCGCCGCGCCAAGCACGGCGGGATCGAGGATGGCGTAACGGAAGACGCGCCGCTCCGGAATGATGAACGCCGCCTTGTGCCGCGTGTAGAAGGCGACGAGATCGGCTTGGGTAGGCTGCGCCAAATCCTTGATCGCGGCAGCGGGGATGACGCCGATCAGGCCCTGCCGCGCCTCGAGGATCAGGCGGGCGTAGGGAAGTGCCGCGCCTTGCGGCGTGGTCGCGCCCGTGCCGACGGGGGCGAGCAGCTGGCGGCGTAGGATGTCGCCGCGCAACCCGTCTCGGACGTCGCGATCGGTCAGGCGCTGCTGCGTAAGGACGTTTTCATAGGTGCGCTGATCGAAATGGCCCGCGATCTGGAAGGAGGGCGTTGAGGCGATCTCAGAATCGAGCATCCGGTCGCCCGCCGCGACGCCCTGCGAGGTGGCGAACTGCTCGAGCGCGCGGCCCGCGATCAAGGAATCGAGGATTTGGTCGACCGCGCCCTGGCGCGCCGCCTGTTCGGGCGTGACCTTGGGATCGTCCTGGCGCAGTTTCGCCATCGCGCGCTGCCACAGCTTGGTGAAATCGGTCTCGGTGATGCTGGTGCCTCCAACCTTTGCCAGGCTTCCCCCCGCACCACCGCCGCCGAAAGGATCGTTCACCCCGGTCAGCACGAACGCGATCAACACCAGCGCAAGCAGCGCGAGCGCCGCCCATGACGTAAGGAAACGACGGAAAAGCCCGATCAATTGCGGCTCCGGTATTACAAGAGGGCGTCATAGGGGTTGGGGGATGGGCGGGCAAGGTTGCCCCGGGAGCCCCCGTCTTGCAGGGGAGGCGTCAGGAGCGGCATTCGTCCGCGGATAACGCAAGCGGAGACGGGCGTGGGGCGCAAACTGATCGCGGGCAACTGGAAGATGCATGGGCTGGGCGGGTCGATCGCCGAGCTGGACGCATTGATCTCAGGCCTGCCCGGGGGTGTGGACGTGGCAGTCCACCCGCCGCTGACCCTGCTTGCCGCGTTCGCCGCGCGCGCGGGGGAGCGGATCATGATCGGCGCGCAGGACTGCGATCCGGGCGTATTCGGCGCGCGCACCGGCGAGGTGAGCGCGACAATGCTCGCGGACGCGGGCGCGCGCGCGGTGATCGTGGGACATAGCGAGCGCCGCGCCTATCATGGCGAGACCGACGTGGCTGTGCGCACCAAGGCGCAAGCGGCGCGCGCGGCGGGTCTGCTCGCCATCGTGTGCGTGGGCGAGACCGAGGCCGAGCGCGACGCGGGTGCGGCGCTGGCGGTGATCGCGGGGCAGCTCGGCGGATCGTTGCCGCAGGGCGAAGGCCCCGCATTCGCGGTAGCCTACGAACCCGTATGGGCGATCGGCAGCGGGCGCACGCCGACGCTCGACCAGATCACGCAAGTCCACGGAGCGATCCGCGCGCAGGTGGGAACAGGCGTGCGCATCCTGTACGGCGGATCGGTCAAGGCGGCGAACGCAGCGGCGATCCTTCGCGCGCCCAATGTGGATGGCGCGCTGGTTGGCGGTGCCAGCCTTATAGCGCGCGATTTCCTGCCGATCGTGGAGGCGGGAGCGCAGGCGGTGCGTTAGGCCGCCCATGCAGCTATTCTCGATCGCGCTGATCGTCATGTTGGGCGCGGTTCTGCTCGCGGCATTCGCGCGGCGGGTGGGTGCTCCATACCCCGCCCTGCTGGCGCTCGGCGGTGCCGCGCTCGCCTTCGTGCCTGGAGCGCCCAAAGTGACGATCGCGCCCGAGCTGATCCTGGCGGTCTTCGTCGCGCCCGTGCTGTTGGAGGCCGCGTACAACGCATCGTTGCGGGATCTCCAGGATAACTGGCGGCCCGTATCCACGCTGGTCTTCGTGGCGGTGGCGCTGACGGTCGTGGCGGTGGCGGTCGTGGCGCACTGGCTGGTGCCCGGCCTGCCCTGGCCTGCCGCGATCGCCTTGGGTGCCATCGTGGCACCCCCCGACGCGGCGGCGGCGACGGCGGTGCTGCGCTCGCTCAAGCCCCCGCACCGCGTGATGACGATCCTTGAGGGCGAGAGCCTGTTCAACGATGCGTCCGCGCTGCTGATCTACCGGTTCGCGGTCGCCGCCGCGATTACGGGCAGCTTCGCGCTGGAGCGCGCCATCCCGACCTTCGTCGCAGTGGTGGGGGGGAGCGTGGCGGCGGGCTGGCTGCTCGCGCGCGTCTATCTGCTGACCTTGAACCGCATTAGCGATGTCGCGAGCACGGTGGTGCTGCAGTTCCTCGGCGCATTCGGCGTATGGCTGATCGCGGACCGGATCGGCTTGTCGGGCGTGACGACGATCGTGGTGTTCGCGATCACATTGGCGCGGCACAATCCGACGATGCTGGAGGCGCGCCACCGCCTGTCGTCCGCCAGCGTGTGGGACACGGCGGTCTTCGTGTTGAACGCGGCCGCGTTCACGCTGATCGGGCTCCAGATCCGGCCGCTGCTGAGCACGTTCGACGCGGTCGAGGAACGCCAGTATCTCATCGCGGCCGCCGCGATCGTAGCGACGGTGATCTTGGTGCGGATCGCGTGGATCATGCTTTACAACCGGGCGATGACGCTCAAGAACCAGCTGTTCGGGGTGAAGCTGGCGCGCGACGGGATGACGCCACCGACCGTCAAGACCGGCCTGTTAACCGCGTGGTGCGGAATGCGCGGGATCGTGACCGTGGCGGCCGCGCTGGCGCTGCCGCCCCAGTTTCCCCAGCGCGAGCTGATCATCCTGGTCGCTTTCGCGGTAACGTTGACGACGCTGGTTGTGCAGGGACTGACGCTGCGGCCATTGATCCAGGCGCTTGACTTTCCGCCCGACGACATGGTGGCGATCGAGATTGGTTATGCGCGGGCCGAAGGGCTGAAAGCGGCGCTTCACGCGATCGATCGCGAGCACAGCACGGCGGCACGGCTGCTGCGGCGCGAGTATCGCGAGGCACTGGGGTTGACCGAAGCGGCGGAAGGGGATCGGCCCGATACCGAGGTTAACGCGCTCAGGCGGCGTGCGATCGAGGTTTCGCGCGCGCGGATTATCGAGCTTCGTGACGCGCGCGAGGTGGGCGATGATGCGTTTCGGAAGCTACAGGAGGAGTATGACCTGATCGAACTGGCTGCTCGCGATCCCGAAGCGGAGGTGGAGGGGGAGCCGTTGCTGCTGGAGGGCGAGGAGGCGAACTTAGCTTAGACGAAGGTCTAACGCCACAAGGTCAATATGGCGGCGAAGCCCCTCTTCACTCACAAGTGGATAGGCGATCACGTCTACCCAAACGTCGAGGTAGCTCTCGTCGAAGTCCGACGAAATCTGGCGTACGTCCTTCGCGGTCAAGTCGCCCCAGAGCGCGAGATCAATGTCCGATGCCGGCCGTGCGGTACCCATGGCGCGCGACCCGAAAAGGGCGGCTCGACGAACCCGCGCAATATAAGGACGAAGCACCTCGCCCAAAATCTCCCGCTGGCGAAGCGTCAGCGGCTCATGCAGGGTAGTCATCGGGAAGCTGCTCCACTCTGGCCTGCAAAGAAACCAAAAGAGGCGTAAATTTGAAGCGTATATCTGTCACCGCATCATCAGCCAAGCTGATGCTATAGACGTGAGACAAGTCATTGCGAGTTTTAAGCGCAGCCATCCATCCCTCGCCATCTTCGATCAGACCGGCCTTAAAGGCTTCGCGGATCACGATTGCCGGCACATCAGGTTTCAATTCGACTTTTCCGGCCCGGAGCAGATCTCTTAGAAGGTTACGTGCCAGCTCCCACGTATACTCAAACGTCTGAACAAGCCCTGCGGCTTCGAGGTCGGAAAGAGTACGGATGTTGGATTGCACGACACCGTCCTGCAATTGCAACAAAGCCCGGCTCAGATTTTTTGATCGGTACCGCCATCGGGGCGTCGGATCGATCACTCCTTCTCCATCGTGCATTGTAGCGGATGCTGGTTCGCCTTGGCGAAATCCATCACCTGCGTCACCTTGGTCTCGGCGATCTCATAGGTGAAGATGCCGCACACCCCCACGCCCTTCTGATGGACGTGAAGCATCACGCGCGTCGAATCCTCCATGTTCAGGCGGAACACGCGTTGCAGCACCAAGACGACGAACTCCATCGGCGTGTAATCGTCGTTCATCAAAAGCACCTTGTATAACGAGGGCTTCTGCGTGCGCGGCTTCGTGCGCGTCAGCGTGCCGACGCCGGTGCGGCCACTGCCCGCGTTATCGTCGTCGTTGTCGTCTTCGGGACCCGCGTGGGGGCGCATGGCTTGCATGGTCATTATCATCACCCGGCGCAATATGGCGTGGACGCCCCCCGCGCGGCAAGGGTTCCACGAACGCAAGCGGGCGGACGCGGGTTTGTCCCACGCCCGCCCGCAGGCGTCGCTTGGTCTGATCGGATTACTTGGAGAAGCCGGTCGTTATGCCCTTCATCGTCTCGCCCGCCTTGTGGGCGGCTTCGCTCATCTGATTCTGGAGCGGCTGCATGACTTCGTTGGAGACCTTCATCACGGTCTCGGTCATCTTGCTAAAACCGTGGACCATATTGTCGAACGCGGCCTTGGCGAACTCGTTCTGCGCGGCAAATACGTCCTGCGGCGTGCGCGCGGCGGCAATGGTGCGCATCGCGGCGGTCGCGCCCTCGAAGCTCTTGCGGCCGAGTTCGGTCGCCTGGCTGATCATCGCTTCAAGGCCCTGGCTCGCGGCACGGCTCGCGGTCATGAACGAGTCCGCCTGGCCACGCGCATGCGTGCTGAATTCGTCCATCGCCTTCATGCCCTTGTCCATCACGTCGCGCGACTTCTCGGTCGCGGTAGCAAAAGCAGCCTGACCCTGCTTCATCGCGTCTTCACTGTGCGTTCGGACCTGATCGGCCATATGCTGCGCGCCGGCGCTCGCGTTGTGCATCGCGCTGTTCGCGGCGTCTTTGTTGAACTCGTAGTTGGTTGCCATGGTGGTATGCTCCTGCGGGTCCGGGGGTACGTCGTGGGCGAGCGGCACGGGCGGCACGATTGGTTCGGGCGAGATGTCCAGCCAAATGGGATCAGCGTCCGGAATGGGCCCGGGCGCTGCTGGGGTCGCTTCGGTATCGTCCATGACGCACTTCCACGTTAAGCCTATGCTGCATTTTGCAGCGCCTACGGCCGTCGATACGAGATTGCAACATAAATCTTGTTGCGATGCAGCATCAATGTCCGGTCGCGGACACGGCTTCTACGCCGGACAAGGTTAATTGTGCGTTCAACGCCGCGACCAACCGGTCGAGTGCCGCCCGATCCTTTGCTTCCGCGCGCGCAACCAGCACATCCTGCGTGTTCGACGCGCGCAGCAGCCACCAGCCACCCGGCGTCGTCACACGCGCGCCATCGGTGCCGTCCACTTCGGCGCCATCCGCCTTCAGCCGGGCGAGCACTTCGTCCACCACGCCGAACTTACGCGTGTCCGCGCAAGGGAAGCGCAGCTCGGGCGTGGTGACCAGCGCGGGCATCGCGTCCTTCATCTGGGCAAGAGACTTCCTGGTGAACCCCAGCGCGCGCAGCAGGCGCACGCCCGCGTATAGCGCATCGTCGAACCCGTAATAATCATGCGCGAAGAAGATGTGCCCGCTCATCTCGCCCGCGAGCGGCGCGCCGGTTTCCTTCATCTTCGCCTTGATCAGGCTGTGGCCGGTCTTGGCCATCAGCGGCTGGCCGCCCAATGCCTTTACGCGGTCGAACAGCATCTGGCTCGCCTTCACGTCCGCGATGATGATCGCGCCCGGCTGATCGGCGAGCACGGGCTCGGCCAGGATCGAGAGCAGCTGATCGCCCCAGACCACCCTGCCCTGCCCGTCGATCGCGCCCAACCGGTCGCCGTCGCCATCGAAGGCGAGGCCGAGATCGCAGCCATGCTGCGCGACGGCGGCGCGCAGGTCGAGCAGGTTCTTCTCCTCGGTCGGATCGGGATGATGATTCGGGAAATTGCCGTCGATCGTGGTGAACAGCAGGTGGTGCGTGCCCGGCAGGCGCGCGGTCAGCCGCTCGATCACGCGTCCCGCCGCGCCGTTGCCCGCGTCCCACGCGACATTCAGCGCCGGGCCGTCCCAATTCTTGAGCAGTCGCTCGACATACGCATCCTCGACCGGGGTGACGAATGCCTCGCCGTCGGCCTCGGCCCAGTCGCCCGTGGCGGACATCGTGCCGATCGACTGGATTTGCGCGCCGTAAAACGGGCCGTGGCCGAGCATGAACTTGAAGCCGTTGAAGTCGATCGGGTTGTGGCTCCCGGTGATCATCACCCCCGCATCGGCCTTCAATTCGTGCACCGCGAAATAGAGCATCGGCGTCGGGCCTAGGCCCACGCGCAGCGCATCCGCGCCGCTCGCGAGCAGCCCGCGCACCAGCGCATGCTCCATCGCGGGCGAGGACAGGCGGCCATCATAGCCCACCGCCACCGAACGCCCGCCACCGCGCGTGACGATCGTGCCGAAGCTGCGGCCGATCGCATAGGCGTCCGCCTCGCTCAGCGTTTCGCCGACGCGGCCCCGGATGTCGTATTCGCGCAAGGACGTCGGGTGGAACTGATGGGTCATTCGGGGCTCCTGGTCATGCTGCGCCGCACACAATGCTTATAGGCGCGGGGAAGGCTAAGCCCGATTAGCCTATCTGCGCGCGCGGCGCAGCAGCAGATCGCGCGCGGCGTTCAAGGCCTGCATATCCGCCACATCGCCGCCGCGATCGGGGTGTGCGGTGCTGGCGCGCCGGAGGTAAGCAGCGCGGATCGCGTCCGGCCCCGCCTCCGCGCCGACGCCAAGCAGCGCGCGGGCGTGGGCGGCCTCGATCGCGGTCGGTTTGCGGGTGCTACGCGTCCGCCAATACAACGCGACCGCGAGCGCGCCCATGGCAATGCCACCCAGCGGCGAACCCTCGAACCCCAGCCGCAACGCCATCATGCCGATCGCCCCGGCGATTAGGCGGGTCAGCAATGGGCCAGAGAGACGATCGGTCAGCCACAGCCAGCCCACCAGCGCGCCGACTGCGAGGAGCAGCAAACTCATGCGCCCGCCGTCCACACCGGCAGCGCCAGCGAACTCACCAGCTCGCGCAACTCCGCCCGCGCCGCGACGTGGCTGAGGCTGACCTCCGTGATCGCCTCCACGTCCAGCAGCGTCAGCCCCTGGGGGAACATCTCACGGTAGATTACGCGCTCGCTCAATCCCGGCAGCGGGCGGAAGCCGACGCGCTTGGACAGTTCCTTCAGCGCCGCGATGATCCGCCTCATATTTTTGGCTTCCAGTGACGCGATCCGATTGCGCAGCACGATCCAGTCCACCGTGCCGCCATCGGCCTTCGCGCGCTTCTTGCGCGTTTCCCACACGAGTTCGGAATAGAAGCTCGGCCGCGCGATCTTCCACGTTTCGGGATCGACCTGGCCCAGCAGGTCGAGATCGACGAAGCTGTCGTTCATCGGCGTGATCAGCGTGTCCGCGCGCGCCAGCGCGGCCTCGGCGAGTTCGCCATGGCGACCGGGCGTGTCGATCACGATCGCCTGCTTGCCCCCTGCCCACCCCCGCAGCACCTCGTGCAGCCCTGCCACGCCCTCGCTGTCGCCGATCACGATCGTCTCGGGCGTGGGCAGCACCAGCCCGCGCCGCTTGGCGGTCTTGGTCCGGTTCTCGACATAGCGCGCGAACGAACGCTGGCGCGCGTCGAGGTCGAGCGCCCCCACGCGCACCCCCGCCGCCGCGAGCGCAACCGCGAGGTGCACCGCCGTGGTCGATTTGCCGGTGCCACCTTTCTCGTTGCCGAGCACGATGATGTGCGGGCGTTGGCGCGCGGCGGTCTGGTCCCCTTGATCCATCGGCGCTCGTCTCCGACAGGGGGCTCCCCAAGTCAATTTGCCTCGAGGGTTCCCGCATTGCGCACCGTCAAGACCGCCGCCCAGCTCCGCGCCGCCGTGTCCGCCTGGCACACGGCGGGAGAGACGGTGGCCTTCGTTCCCACCATGGGCGCGCTGCACGCGGGGCATATGGCGTTGCTGACGGCGGCGCGCGCGGCAGCGCGACGCACGGTGGTGTCGATCTTCGTCAACCCCACCCAATTCGCGCCGGGCGAGGATTTCGATCGGTATCCCCGGCGGGAGGAGGCCGACGCCGCGATGCTGGCCGACGCCCGGTGCGATCTGCTGTTCGCGCCCGAATTGGAGGAAATCTACCCGGCGGGCTTCGCGACGCACGTGCGCGTGGCCGGGCTGAGCGATGTTCTCGACGGACTGGCGCGCCCGGGACACTTCGATGGTGTGGCGACCGTTATCGCGCGCCTGCTCGCGCTGGTGGGGGCCGATGTCGCGCTATTCGGCGAGAAGGACTGGCAGCAGTTGCAGATCGTGCGGCGGCTCGCGAGCGATCTCGCGCTTCACACGCGCATCCAGGGCGTCCCCACCGTGCGCGAGGCGGATGGGCTCGCGATGTCGTCACGCAACGCATATTTAAATGCGGCGGAACGCGCGGTGGCTCCGCGCCTGTACGCCGCGCTGGTCGAGATGTGCGAGTGGCTGCGCGCCGGGCGGCCGGGGGCGATCGAAGCGGCGCGCGCGGAATTGGAGGCGGCGGGGTTCCGGCTCGATTATCTGGCGCTGTGCGATCCGGAGAGCCTCACGCCACGTGACGACGCGCCGGGGCGGCTGCTGATGGCGGGATGGCTGGGCGGGACACGGCTGATCGACAACATCGCCGTATAGAAACTCACATCGTTATCGCGGTCTTGTGCCGGGACCCCGAGAATGATGCGGTCCTTCCGGCGAGCGGGCGCGAGCGCGTTTCCATTTCCCGGCACAAGGCCGGGACGACGTCGTTTAGGTGCGAGCCGATGCGGCTAGAGCAGCCTTCGCCCGACTTCGTCGATTGCGCCATTCGTCATGCGCGTCTGCACATCCGCGCCCGCGTTCTCCGCGATCACCCGCCGCGCGGCGGCGACCGCCAGGCGCGCGGCCTGTGCGCGCAGATCGGCCTCGGCGGCGCGTTCGGCAGCCGCGATGCGATCCTCGGCTTGCCGCGCACGGCGGGCTACCCGCGCCTCTGCCTCGGCGCGCGCCGCCTCGGTAATCCTCGCGGCCTCCTCATGCGCGCCGGCGACGATGCCCGCCGCGTCCCGGTCCGCCTGCGCGGCGCGGTCCTTGTACTGCGCGAGCAGGCCCTCCGCCTCGGTCCGCAGCCGCTTGGCCTCGTCCAGCTCGCCCCTGATCCGCGCGCTCCGCTTGTCGAGCGCGCCGGTCAGCGCGCGCGGCACCTTCAGGAAGATCAGCAGCCCGGCGAAGATCAGGAAGGCGACGCCAACCCAGCCAAAGCCGTTCAGCCCGAGGAACGCCTCGGGCTTGCCCGCGACTTCGGTGGTGGTCGCGGTAGTGCTGGCAAGCGTCGCCATCAGACGTTCGCCGCCGCATGAACTGCGGCCACAATCCGCTCGGGCGCGACCTGCATGCCGATCAGCCGCTCGACGATCCTCTGCGCCGCGCCGGTGGCGACCTCGTCCAGGCTCGCCATCGCATTGGTCCTCGCGGCCGCTACCCGCGCCTCCGCCGCAGTAAAGCGCTCATGCGCGTCCGCCTCGGCCGCCTTCATCCGCGCCTCGGCCGCTTTGGCGGCCACCGCCTTTGCGTCCGCCGCTTCTTTCGCGGCCGCCGCTCGTGCCTCGGTCAACTGCGCCTGCACACGCACCTCGGCCGCGCGCGCGGCTTCCCGCGCCGCTTCGGCGGCGGTCAGGTCTCCGCCGATGGTGTTCGCGCGCGTCTCGCGGATACCCACGACACGCGGCAGGAACGCCTGCAACGCGGCGTAAAGCGCGAGGAAGATGAGGATCAGCCAAACGACCTGCGGCAAGGCGTTGGCAATCTGGAACTGCGGCATCGATCCGCTCAGACGACGAACAGGAGGATCAGCGCGACGAGGAACGAGAAGATGCCGAGCGCTTCGGTCACCGCGAAGCCAAAGATCAGGTTGGGCCGCTGCGAATCGGCGGCGGCGGGGTTCCGCAGCGCGCCCTGCAGGAACATACCGAAGATCACACCCACGCCGAGCGCAGCAAGGCCCATGCCGAATGTGGCGATACCCGCTCCGATGAGCTTGGCGGCGTTTGCGTCCATTATCAGTCCTTTAGTGAGGGAGGTTGATCGAATCGTTCAAATACACGCACGTCAGCAGCGCGAACACATAGGCCTGCACCACCGCGACCAGCAGCTCGAGCGCATAGAGCGCCACGTTCATCGCCAGCGGAAGGATGCCGAGCAGGCTGAGTGCACCGCCCGCCAGACCCAGGCTGATGATAAAGCCCGCGAACACCTCTAGCAGGATGTGCCCGGCCGTCATGTTCGCGAACAGGCGCACCGACAGTGTCAGCGGGCGCGACAAAAAGGAGATCAGCTCGATCGGCACGATCAGCCATGCCAGATACAGCGGTGTGCCCGGCGGGTAGAACAGCTCCAGATAGTGGAAGCCGTGTCGCGCGAAGCCGATGATCACGCACATCAGGAAGATGAACGCAGCGAACGCGAAGGTAACCGCCAGATGGCTGGTGACGGTGAAGCTGTAAGGGAACAGGCCGACCAGGTTGGAAACCAGGATAAACAGGAAAAGCGCGAAGATGAAGGGCACGAACGCGCGGCCCTTGGGGCCGATATTCTCGTCGACCATCCCGGTGACGAACTCGTGCAGTTCCTCCACGGCGGCCTGCCAGCGCCCGGGCACTACCGCCGGACGGCTCGCGCCGAGCATAAGGAAGATCACGATCAGCCCCAGGATCAACACCATGAAGGCGGCCGAATTGGTGAAGCTCACGTCGTGGCCCGCGATTTGTAGCGGCACCAGCTTGTGGATCTGGAACTGTTCGAGCGGACTGGCCACGATTTACCCTTGGATACTCTCGTCTTTGACGGCCTTGGCGTCCACCAGCGCCTGCTCGTGCGTTACAGCCCGCCACAGGTTGAGGAACCCCGCCGCCAGCCCCAGGAAGAAGCCGATCAGCAGCATCGCGGGAGAGGTGTGCAACCAGCGGTCGAGCCACCACCCCACGAACGCCCCGGCCAGCACGCCCGAGACAAGCTCGAGCCCCAGCCGGAACCCATGCCCTAGTGCCGAGGCCGCCACACGTTTTGGATCAGGAGCGAGCCGGGCCTTGGCCTCGTCCAGACGCGCGCCAAGCTGGGCGAGATCGTCGGGCGCGGCGGGATCGGACAAGCCACTCTCCGGCGGTGACGGCGACCAGACCAAAGGCCACCGGGCTCCGGGCGGGTTGCGCCGCCGAAGCGTGGCCAAGCGGATAGGCGACCATGGTGCGCCGCGTCAACCGGGCGTTCACGCCGCCGCCAGCAACGCCTCCGCAGCACCCAGGTCCACGCTGACCAGCTGGCTGACCCCGGGCTCGCTCATCGTGACACCGTACAGCCGGTCCATGCCCGCCATCGTGACAGGATTGTGCGTGACCACCAGGAAGCGCGTCGCGGTGCCGCCAGCGACCTCGCGCAGCAGATCGCAGAAGCGTTCGACGTTGGCGTCGTCCAATGGCGCGTCGACCTCGTCCAGCACGCAGATCGGCGAGGGGTTTTCGAGGAAAAAGGCGAACAGCAGCGCGACGGCGGTAAGCGCCTGTTCGCCACCGGACAGCAGCGCGAGCGATTGCGCCGCCTTGCCCGGCGGCTTGGCAAAGATTTCCAGCCCCGCGTCGAGCGGGTCGTCGCTGTCGATCAGCGCGAGCCGTGCCTCGCCCCCCTCGAACAGCGTCGCGAACAGCTGGCGGAAGCGGCGGTCCACCCCCTCGAAGGTGGCGAGCAGCCGCGTGCGCCCGTCGCGGTTCAGCGCCCCGATCGAGCCGCGCAGCCGTGCGATCGCGGTGTCAATCTCCTGGCGTTCGGCGGCGAGCGTGGTGGCGCGCGTGTCCGCCTCCTCCAGCTCGGCCAAGGCGCGCAGGTTGACCGCGCCGAGCCGCTCGCGGTCGCGGGTCAGTCGATCGAGTTCGGCCTCGCGCCTTTCGACGGACGCGTCGTCGGGCTCGAAATCGAAGCGGCCCGGCAACTGCGGCGGCTCGCAGCCGTGCGCCGCCAGCGACGCCCGGCGCAGTTCCTCGCGCGCGGCGGCGGCGTGCTCGGCTTCGACCGCGATCGCCGCACGCGCCTCGCGGGCGACGCCGCGCGTCTCGGTCGCGGCGGAAAGCTGGGCTTGTGCATCAACAAGCGCGGCTTCGGCGCACGTGCGCGCGGTCGCCGCTTCGCGCTCGGCCACTTCGGCCGCGGTATGCGCGGCGTGCGCCCGGGCTTCGGCAGCGGCATCGTGGGTGGGGTTCGCGGCCTGCTCGGCGGCGATCTCGGCTATGCGGGGCGCGAGCTCGGCCAGGCGGGAATCGGCGGCTTGCGCGCGGCGCGACCAGTCGGCGGTGCCGTCGCGCGCGGCTGCCTCGGCGCGCACGGATTCGGCAATCGCGCGCTCGCTTGCGGCGGCACGGTCGTTGGCACGGGTCGCGGTGGCGCGCGCGGTCTCAGCGGCGGCGCGCGCGGTGGAGAGCGCGGCTTCGGCGTCCGCGGGCACAGGCGCAGCCGCAAGAGCGGCGGTCGCCATCTCAGCCGCTCGCGCGGCTTCGTCACGGTCCTCGGCGGCGCGGGCCAGCGCGGATTCGAGCGCGGCGCGGCGGGCATCGCGGCGCGCGTCCTCGTCGCGCACGCGTGCGGCGTGCGCCTCAGCCTCGGCTCTGGCTCGCGTGATGCAGCCCTGCGCTTGAGTGGCGGCGCGCTCGGCAGCGGCGCGCGCGCGCTCGGCCTCGGCAAGGCGCTGGGTCGCGGCCGAGCGCGCGGTCTCCGCAGCGCGCACCATGTCGGCGGCGGCGCGCTGGGCGGCCCCTTCGGCAGCGGCGGCGCTCTCACGCCCGGCAAGCCCCGCGCGCGCGGGGGCAAGAAGCGCGGCAAGCTGGGCGCGCCGGTTCGCGGCCGCAAGGCGCTGCGTAGCGGCGGCGTTCGCCGGGCGGTGCCGCTCGAACCCGTCCCACCGCCAGAGCGCGCCGTCCTCCGTGACCAGCCGCTGACCATGTGCAAGCGCGGGGGCAAGCGCGTCCCCCGTGGCCCGATCGGGCACGACGCCGATCGTCGCCAGCCGCCGCGCGAGCTGCGGCGGCGCGTCCACGCGGGACCCAAGCGGCTCGGCACCAGCGGGCAGCGCGGGATCGTCACCGTGCACCAGCCGCGCCCAGCCGTCGCCGCTCACGCCGATGGGCGCACCCAGATCGTCGCCGAGCGCGGCGGCGAGCGCGGCCTCATAGCCCGGCTGCACGGTCAAGGGCACGGCGGCGGCGGGCGCAGGCGCACGCGCGAGCGCGGCATCCTCCGCACTCAGCGCCGCCGCCTCGGCGCGCGCGGCCGCAAGCGCGGCGGCGGCATCGTTCACCCCGCCCTGCGCGGTATCGAGCGCGGCGCGAGCATGATCGAGCGTGGCGCGCGCGGCGTCGAGCGAGGCGCGCGCTACCTCGACCGCATCGGCCGCCGCCGCGAGCGCGTGGGCAGCGTCAGCGGTCCAGGCGGACGTATCGGCGCGCGGCGCGGAGGCCGCCACGGGTGGAAGCGCGGCCAGCGCGGCGTGCTCGCGCGTGACCTGCGCCAGCACGTCCGCACGCCGCGCGAGTCGCGTGGTTGCCGCGTACGCGGCCTCCTCGGCAACCCGGCGATCGGCGAGCGCGCGGGCACGGGCGTCCATCGCGTCGGCGAGCGTGGCGTCGGCGCGGGGTAGTGCGGTTGCGGCGGCATGCGCGGCGGCCCGTTCTGCGGTCGTCTCGCGCTCCCGCGTCCCCGCCCCCGCGACGATCCGCTCGGCTTCCGCCAGCGCCCGCACCACTGCCTCGCGCGCCTCCCGCAACACCGCGCCCTCGCGCGCCTGATCGCGCGCGACCGCGTCCGCCTGCTGCGCCAGTTCGCGCGCGCGACGCTCGCTGCGCGCGCGCTCCTCGGCCAGACCCGCGCGCGCGCGCTCCAGCCGCTCGGCTTCGGCGCGCATCGTGATCTCGGCCTCGCGCGCGCGGTAGGCCGTATCCGCGGCGGCCGCGCGCTCGACCTCGGCGGCCGCCATGCGTCCCCGCGCGGCCTCGACCGCCGCGTCCGCCTCGCCCGAACGCCGCGCCGCCGCCACCGCCCGCGCGTCCGCCGCGCGCCAGCCCGCGAACAGCAGCCGCGCCTGCGCGACGCGGATGCGCGTCGACAGGTCCGCATACCGCTCCGCCGCGCGCGCCTGCCGTCCGAGGCTCGCCACCTGCGCGTCGAGTTCTCGGCCCAAATCCTCGACCCGCGCGAGGTTGGCGGACGCCGCACGCAGCCGTGTCTCCGCCTCCTTGCGGCGGACCGCCAGGCCAGCAATTCCGGCCGCCTCTTCCAGCATTGCACGCCGTTCGGTGGGCCGCGCCGCGATCACCGCCGCCACCCGCCCCTGCCCCACCAGCGCGGCCGCGTGCGCGCCCGTGGCGGCGTCGGCGAACAGCAGCTGCACGTCGCGCTGGCGCGCCTCGACGCCGTTTAGCCGGTAGGTCGATCCATCGCCGCGCGCGATCCGGCGCGTGATCTCGATATGCTCGCCGTCCTGATCGAGCCCGATCGCCACCTCGGCGAAGTTGCGCCCAGGGCGGTCGCGCGCGCCCGCGAAGATCACGTCCTCCATCGCGTCGGCGCGCAGGCCGCCCGCGCGCGCCTCCCCCATCGCCCAGCGCATCGCCTCGGTCAGGTTGGACTTGCCGCAGCCGTTCGGCCCGACAATCCCGGTCAGCCCGGGCAACAGCGCGATTTCGACCGGGTCCGCAAAGGATTTAAAGCCTGTCAGTTGGAGGCGGCGAAATTCCAATCCTCAGCCCAGCATCGCCTTAATCGCCTTGTCCACATCTCCCCAAATGTGAAGATCGGGCTTGGTTTCACCATTGATCACGAAGGTCGGCGTGCCGGTCAGGCCGTATTTCTTTACCGCCTCGTCATCCATCGTCTGGAGTGCGGTGACGTTCTTCTCGTCCTTCAGGCACGCTTCGTAATTGGCGCGCGACATGCCGCGCAAGCGAAAGAACTCGTCCATCTTGCCCAGGTCCGCGAGCGCGATCAGCTGGCGATCGCGCGGCAGCGCCTGGATCGTCTTGCCCTGCTCGGGCGTCGCTTTGATGTAGTTCTGCATCCACTGCGTCTGCGTACCGTAAAGCGCATCGACCGAGCGGAAGAAAGCGGGCGGTGTCTGGCAGCGCGCAAGAACCGACACCGCGAGGTCCTGGCCGCCGAGGATGAAGTTGCGGAACTCGTAGGAGACGTTGCCCGCTGCGACATGGGCGCGAATACCCGCCATCGATTCCTTGTTAAAATCACGGCAGTGCGGGCAGGTGAGCGAGGCGAATTCCAGCAGCTTCACCTTCGCGTCGGGGTTGCCCATCAGGAACCCGCCGGCGGGCGTACGCGATGTCACCTGCGTCCAGTCGCGCGTGGGCTTGCCGGAAAGCGTCGCGGCATTGGCGTCGGTGGACGCGATCGCCGGAACGGTCGTCGTGCTTGTGGTCGCGGCGGTGGTCGCAGCTTTGTCGCCGCAGGCAGTCACGCCGAATAGCAGCGCGGCGGCCGCGAAATGGACGATCTTGGACATGGTGCGATCCCCGGTCTGAAGCTTGGCGCCAGGATAGACGCGCGCGGCGCGGCTAGTCAAAGACGGGTGAACCGCGCGTGACGCCGATTTGCCGCGCCAGCGCGGTCAAGGAGGCCTTCAGCGCCGGATCGCCGATCTCGCGCAAGGAGGCTTCGAGCGCGGGGGGAACGGGGGGCGGCTCCATCGGCGGCGCGGGCGCGGCGCGGCGCGGGGTCGGCGCGCCGTGGACCATGTGCAGCCGCGCCACCGCGCCGTGGCCGAAGAAGCGGTTGACGCGCGCCACGATCTCGGCCTCCACCATCGCCAGCTGCGGCGCGTAGGCCCCGGTCACCACCACGTGCAGCACGCCACCCGCGCGCTTGCCCATGGGAAATTTGAGCGCCTGTGGTTGGGCGTGGCGGGCGAACTCCGCACCCACGATCTCCGCCCAGCGTGCGACGATCTGGCCCTGCTGGAAGCCGAAGCGTCGGAACGCCGCACCGCCGACCTCGCCCGCGAGATCGCCGACCGCGCGCGTGCTCCCGGTGCGTGTGCGTCTTTCGCCCATGCCCACGCCCATGCCATAGCCCCGCCCGATGCGCCACGCCGCCCACCGCCTGCTCGCCTGGTACGATGCCCACGCACGCGCGCTGCCGTGGCGCGCGCCGCCCGGCGCTCCGCGCGCGGACGCGTACCGCGTGTGGCTGTCCGAGGTGATGCTGCAGCAGACGACCGTCGCAGCGGTGAAGCCTCGCTTCGCCGCGTGGGTGGAACGTTGGCCCACTGTGGACGCGCTCGCGGCGGCCCCGGAAACGGAGGTGCTCGCGGCGTGGGCGGGGCTCGGCTACTATGCCCGCGCGCGCAACCTGCACGCGGCCGCCCGCGCGGTGGTGACGCGCGGCGGCTTCCCGGACGACGAAGCGGGCCTGCGCGCGCTGCCCGGCATCGGCGACTACACCGCCGCCGCGATCGCCGGCATCGCCTTCGGGCGCGCGAGCGTGCCGGTGGACGCCAACATCGCGCGCGTAGGCGCGCGGCTGTTCGCGGCCGATCTCGGCCCCGCCGATCGGCGGGGCCGCCTCGCGCCCCTGTTCGCCGAGCGCGCGGGCGATGTCGCGCAGGCGCTGATGGACCTCGGCTCCTCGCTGTGCACGCCGCGCGCGCCCGCCTGCCTCGCCTGCCCGCTCGGCGACGCGTGCGCGGCCAAAGCGAGCGGCGAACCGATGCGCTGGCCAGCGCGCAAAATGAAGGCGGCGCGGCCCACCCGGAGCGGCCTCGCTTTCTGGCTGCAAGCGAATGAAGACGTGCTGATCGTGCGCCGCCCGCCGCGCGGGCTGCTGGGCGGGATGGCGGCACTGCCGACGAGCGCATGGGGGGAGGCGCAGGACCCGCTCGCCGACGCGCCCATGAGCGCGGACTGGCGCGTGCTCGGCGAGCGCGTGTCGCACACCTTCAGCCACTTTCACCTCGATCTCGGCATCGCGCGCGCCAAGGTGCCTACCCGTCCCGACCTGCCCGGCGAATGGGTGGCCGTCGATGATCTCGCGCGCGCGGGCTTGCCTACCCTGTTCGCCAAAGCCGCGGCACTCGCGATCGCCATATCGCGGTCCGGAGAGGAAAGTTCTTGCGACCTCTAGGCTTTACCGGCTCCCCCATCGACCGCGCCGAAGTGCTGCGCCGCGACGAGGCCGCGATCGAGGCCGCTCGCGCCGATCCCGCCGCGCGCTTCCTGCTGCTCGAAGATCTCAAGCCCGGCATGGACGTTTCCGGCCCGGTGCTCACACTCGGCTGGGTGCGCGCGGCGGACGTGCCCGATCCCGCCGCCGCGTTGCTGCTCGGGCTGGAGGACGGCGCACCGCGCTTTGCCGCCGCCGGGCCGGTCCCGCCGCCGCTCAAGGCGCTCGACGCGCGCTCTGCCGCGACGCAGGCCGACTTGCCGACCGGCGCGATCATCGCGCACGCGCGCACGCTCATCGACTGGAACGCGCGCCACCGCTTCTGCGCCAATTGCGGCACGCAGACCCGCTCGAACCGTGGGGGCACGCGGCGCGAGTGCCCCGCGTGCTACGCCGAACATTATCCGCGCACCGATCCGGTCGTGATTATGCTGGTGATCGACCGCGCCGCCGACGCCGCGCTGCTGGGGCGCGGTCCACGGATGCCCGCCGGGTTCCTATCGGCGCTGGCCGGGTTCGTGGACGCGGCCGAATCGCTCGAAGAGGCGGTGAGGCGTGAAATCCAAGAGGAAGCAGGGGTCAGCGTCGGCGCGGTCTACTACATCGCGAGCCAGCCCTGGCCTTTCCCGTCCAGCCTGATGATCGGCTGCCTCGCCGACGCGCTCAGTACCGAGATCACGATCGATCCGACCGAGATCGAGGAAGCGCGCTGGGTACCGCGCGCCGAACTCGCCGACGCGATGAACGGTGCGGGATCGTTCCTGCTTCCGCCGTCGCTGGCGATCGCGCATCATCTGATTCGCCACTGGCTGGATGGAACCAGGGTCTAAGCTGATCGCCATCCTGGGCGCGCTCGCCGCCGCCAATCACGCGACGCTCTACCCGATCACCTGGAAGACGATGGCCGGTGGTGATTGGCGCGTAATCGAGGACGGCGGCTCGCAGAGAGGCCCGCCCCGGCGCCGTAAGAACCGCGACGCCGCGCACCCTTGCCGCGCCGCGTCGCAGCATTTAGGTGCTGAGCCAATCTGAACAGCATTGGGAAACCTGCGCGCCGTGGACAGTTTCGAGTGGAACAAGATCGCCGGATGGATATTGGCCGCCGCAGTCGCGGTGCTGGGCGTCTCGATCTTCTCGGGCATTCTCTACAAGCCCGCCGTCGTGAAGGTGAAGGGCTACCATGTCGAAGGCGTCGAGGAAGTCGCCGCGACGGGTCCCGTCGACACCGAGAAGCCGATCGCCTTCTATCTGGCGAGCGCAAACACGACAAAGGGCGAGGCCGGGTTCAAGAAGTGCCAGACCTGCCATAATAACGCGAAGGGCGGGCCGAACGCGATCGGTCCAAACTTGTGGAGCGTCGTTGGACGGCCGGTCGGCAAGCATGCGGGGTTCGAATATTCATCGCAGGTCGCGGGCCATGGCGGCAACTGGGACTGGGACTCGATCTCGCAGTGGATCAAGAACCCCAAGACTTACATTCCGGGCGACAAGATGGCGTTTGGCGGCATTGGCAATCCGCAAGATCGGGCCGACTTACTGGCCTACCTGAATACGCAGTCCGATAGCCCGCTGCCCTTGCCCCCGGTACCCGCTGAGAAGCCCGCCGCCGACCCGAAGGCCGCTTCGCCCGTCGTCGTGCCGACCGCGCAGAAGGCCGCGCCCGCACCGGGCAAGGCACCCGAAACACGGCCGGGCGCGGTGACACCGACCGCGCTGGCGCATCCCGATCACAATATCAGTGGGCCGGGAGCACCCGGGGTTGCGGGCACGAGCAAGCACGAGGCGAAAAAGAAATAGTCCGCAAACATCTTCGTGAACCGGAGTATTCGAAGACTATACCGTCATCCCGGCCTCGTGCCGGGACTCCGAGCAGGATGTGCCCCTCGTTGCGAACGGGAGCCTGTGTCTTGGGTCGCGGCACAAAGCCTGAGTACGTGGGGGGTCAGTGAGGTGGGCTCACCTGCGTAGATGACGCCGTGTTACAGTCTTGCGGCGGCGCGGCCGGTGGGCTTCAGCTCTTCCCGCGCCCGGTTTTCGCCTGCAGCTCGTCGATCTTCAGCGACGCGTCCGCCTTGGTCATCTCGGGGTCGAACTCCTCCCCCGCTTCCTCGGACAGCGTCTTGAGATAACTCGCTTGCGCGCCGGTCATCGGCTCGCCGCCGGTGGTCCAGTTATGCGGGTCTTTCTCCGCATTGCCGGTGGGGTGGGATTTGGGGTTTGCGTCGGGATGCTCGGTCATGCGCGGTCAACCCCGGCGTTCGCGCCTTGTTCCGCAGATCAGGGGAAGACGGGCGAAAGCTCGGGCACCCACGCGTAGCTGGCCCCGTCGCGGCGGATCGTGCCGAGGCCCGGGAAGGGGAAATGCGGCGCGTAAAGCCGCAGATGCTGGTCCGCCGCGCGCGCGAGCAGCGCCTTGCGGCTCGCCTTGGCGGTCGGGCCGTCGGCGTCATAGGCCATATCGAGATCGGGCGCGGCGACCGAAGCCACATAGCTATGCATGGTGTCGCCGATGTAAAGCAGCTTCTGCCCGCGGCTCTCGATCGCGACGCCGATGTGGCCCGGCGTGTGACCCGCGATCCGTGTCGCGCGGATACCGGGGGCAATCGCGCCGCTCGCGGGGATGGGCGTCAGGTGGGGGGTGATCGCGGCGACAAGCGGCGCGGCTCCCGCATTGGCCTTGAGCGCCGCCCATGCCGCCATGTCGAACCACATGCGCGCGCGCGGGAACACTGCGGTGCCCTTGGCGTCCGCCAGCCCACCCACATGATCCCCGTGCGGGTGGCTGATGATGATATCGGTGATCTGCTCGGGGCGGACCCCCGTCGCCGCGAGCGCGCCTAGCAAATGCCCGCCGTCGGGCGCACCCGCCGCGCCAATACCGGTGTCGATCAGGACCAGCCGCGTCCCGTCCCGAACAAGCAGCCCCCCGTAGCTCAGCTTGAAGCTGTCGGTGGGCAGGCCCGCGCTTGCGAGCACCTTCGCCACGCCTTCCTTGGGAGAGAGCGTCTTGCCGTCGTTCGGGCGCGTGGTCTCGCCATCGTTGAGCGCGGTCACGCGGAGCGCGCCCACGGTGAACTCGTAGGTGGGCGAGGTCATCGCTTCGACCGCGACCGGCGCGGCGGCGGCGGGCAGCATCGGGACGGTGGCGAGCAGGGCGGCGATCAACAGGAAGCGCATGAGAGCCTTTCGGGATCAGACAGGGACGTAGGCGGTCTGCAGCGCGCTCGCGACCGCCTCGTGCCGGATGTGCCCATGGCTGACGTTCAACCCGTGCGCCAGGTACGGATCGGCCGCCATCGCGGCGTCGGCGCCCATGTCGGCCAACTTCAGCACGAAAGGCTGCGTCGCGTTGTTGAGCGCGAAGGTGGACGTGCGCGCGACCGCGCCCGGCATGTTCGCCACGCAATAATGAATGATGCCGTCCACCGTGAACACCGGATCGTCGTGGGTGGTGGGATGAGACGTCTCGAAGCAACCGCCCTGATCGATCGCGATGTCCACGAGCACGCTGCCACGTTTCATGTTCGCCAGCATCGCGCGCGTGACGAGCTTGGGCGCGGCAGCGCCGGGCACCAGCACCGCGCCGATCACCGCGTGCGCGCTGGCGCAGGCGGCGGCGATCGCCGCGCGCGCGGCATAGGCGGTTTTGACGCGGCCGTCGAAAATCTGGTCGATCTCGGCCAAGCGTGCGGTGCTGATGTCGTACACGGTCACATCCGCGCGCAGGCCCACCGCCATCTGCGCGGCGTTAAGGCCGGACACACCGCCACCGAGGATGGCCACGCGCGCGGGCGCCACACCCGGCACGCCGCCCAGCAGCACACCGCGCCCGCCCTGGCCTTTTTCCAGCCAGTGCGCCGCGACCTGCACGCTCATCCGCCCCGCGACCTCGGACATGGGGCGCAGCAGCGGCAGGCCGCCATAAGGCGACGTGACGGTCTCATACGCGATGCACGTCGCGCCCGAGCGCTGGAGCGCGTCCGCTTGGCGGGGGTCGGCCGCCAGATGGAGATAGGTGAAGAGCGTCTGATCCGGGCGCAGCATCGCGCATTCGGCGGGCTGCGGCTCCTTGACCTTGACGATCATGTCCGCGCCATCGAACACCTCGCGCGCGCTTGCGACAATCTGCGCGCCCGCCGCCCGGTAATCCTCGTCGCTGAAATCGATCCCAGCCCCCGCGCCGTGCTGGACGAGCACGTGGTGGCCGTGATGCACCAATTCGGCAACCGAGTCCGGCGTAAGGCCGACGCGGTATTCGTGCACCTTGATCTCGCTGGGGACGCCGACACGCATGGTTCGCTCCTGGTTCAGGCGGGGACCTTTGCCCCCACCCCGGGTTGTGCTAGCGCCGCGCTCCGCTCCCAATCCGGGAACGTCAAGGCGGCGAGTTGCCGAATTCAATAATGCGCCTTTTTGCGATGCTCCACCCCACCCCGGCGCAAAGTCGCGCATGGGCGTGAACTCTCAGGGTCAGGCGACGATCGCATTGCCCACCGCTGCTTTGCCCGACTTGAACGGCTCGTATGGGCACGGCCCTCGGGAGGGCGTGGCCAAGCTGGCGGTGGGCGCGGTCGGTGTCGTGTTCGGCGATATCGGCACGAGCCCGCTGTACGCGCTCAAGACCAGCCTGAACGGCGCGCACAAGCTACCGGTCGACGCTTTCCACGTTATGGGTGTCATCAGCCTGTTCTTCTGGTCGATGATCATCGTCGTGACGTTGAAATATGTCGTCATCGCGCTCAAGGCGGATAATCGCGGCGAGGGTGGCTCGCTCGCGCTGCTCGCTTTGCTCTCGCGCTCGCTGCCCAAGGGGCACCGCGTGGCGGGGCTTGCGATCCTGGGAGTGCTGGCGACGGCACTGTTCTACGGCGACTCGATGATCACGCCCGCGATCTCGGTCCTGTCTGCGGTGGAGGGCCTCAAGGTGGTCGAGGCCGGGATGACGCCTTACGTCATCCCGCTCAGTCTCGCGATCATCGTCGGCCTGTTCTTTATCCAGTCGCGCGGCACCGCGAAGGTCGGCGCGATGTTCGGTCCGGTCATGCTCCTCTACTTCGCAGCGATTGCGGTGCTTGGTATCGTGAACATAAAGTATGCCCCGCAAGTGCTGTGGTCGCTCAGCCCCACCCACGCCATCGCCTTTTTCGCGCGCGATCCGTTGCTGGCCTTTCTCGCGCTCGGTTCGGTGGTGCTGGCCATCACCGGGGCGGAGGCGCTTTACGCAGACATGGGCCATTTCGGACGCAAGCCGATCGCGCTCGCGTGGCTGTGGCTGGTCCTGCCCTGCCTGATGCTGAACTACATGGGCCAAGGCGCGCTGCTGATCGCCGCGCCCGCCACGATCGAAAATCCCTTCTTCCTGATGTGTCCCGAAGCGTTGCGCCTGCCGCTGGTGATCCTTTCCACGATGGCCACCGTGATCGCGAGCCAGGCGGTGATCTCGGGCGCGTTCTCGGTCACGCAGCAGGCGGCCCAGCTTGGTTTCCTGCCGCGGATCCGCATCATGCACACGTCCGCGCTCGCCTACGGGCAAATCTATGTGCCGCTCGTTAATTGGATGCTGATGATCTTCGTGCTGATGCTCGTCGTCGGCTTCCGCAGTTCAGACAATCTCACGTCCGCTTATGGCATCGCGGTCACCGGCACGATGTTCATTACGACCTGTATGTTATCCGTGCTGATCATCGGCGTTTGGAAGTGGAACAAAGTTTACGCGGTCCCGATGCTGGGCCTATTCTTCGTGGTGGATGGTGCCTATTTTGCATCCAACCTGACCAAGATCGTCGAAGGCGGCTGGTTCCCGCTCTCGATCGGTCTCGTGGTCTTCACGCTGCTGACTACCTGGTCGCGTGGCCGCGAGCTGGTGATGGCGAGACTGCGCGAGGGGGCGATGCCGATCGAGGTGTTCATCCGCTCGGCGCGCGGTTCGGCGCAGCGGGTGAATGGGACGGCAGTGTTCATGACCTCGTCGCCTGAAGGCGTACCCCACGCCCTTTTGCACAACCTCAAACACAATAAGGTGCTGCACGAGCGCGTGGTGATCCTGACGGTATTAATCGAGGAAGTGCCGATGGTCGATGTGCAAAAGCGCATAGAATTCCATGATCTCGGCGACAACTTCTTCCGCATCCTCGTGCGCTATGGCTTCATGCAGGAGCCCGATGTACCCGCTGCATTGAAAATGGTCGAGAAATGCGGTCCCGTGTTTCGCATGATGGACACGAGCTTCTTCCTCGCGCGGCAGACCTTACTGGCGAGCGACCGCCCCGGCATGGCATTATGGCGGGAAAAGCTGTTCGCGTGGATGCTGCAGAACGCCGAAACCGCGATGAGCTTCTTCAAGCTGCCGAGCAACCGAGTGGTCGAGCTGGGCAGCCAAGTCGAGATTTAAGCGACAAGTGCGCGAGGCATCACACCGCATACGTGCGTGAGCGGCGACATGGTGCACCCGACAGGGCTCGAACCTGTGACCTCCAGCTTCGGAGGCTGGCGCTCTATCCAACTGAGCTACGGGTGCACGCGCCGATCCATCTAGCTCGCCCGCGACCCACGGGTCAACGACGGCGGCCTTGGCACTTTCAGATTTCTTTTTACCCGGCGAAGCGACACCCTCGCCGATAGGCGACTATCTCTGGCCGCAATCGCGGCTTGCGACGGCACCGGTCGTCGTCCTCCAGGCCCGAAATGACGCGTTGGAAGCAGGATTTTACCGCGCATCTGCGTGACGCCTATCCCCGTGGCGCGCTCAACCCAGTACCAACTCTTTTAGCGGCACCGAGACATCGGCCAGCGCCGCGCGCGGCGGCGCGGATCCCGCGACCACGAGCGCCTTGCCCTGCGCGAAGTCCCGCGCCGCGTTCACGCAGTCGAGCGCGATCACGCGCCCATCCCGAAGATAGATCAGCGAAAAGCTTCGAGCTGCGGGGTCGCCCCGCAAGATCGCCTCATCGTAGCCGATCGACAAGCCGACGGTCTGCAGTCGCAAATCAAACTGGTTGGACCAGAACCATGGCACCGCCCGATAGGGCTGCGGATCGCCCGTGAGCCAGCGTGCGACGCAGATCGCCTGATCGTTCGCGTTCTGCACCGATTCGATCCGCACCCGCGCACCCCCCGCAAACGCGCTCGCGTGGAGCGCGCAGTCCCCGATCGCGAAGATGTCGGGCAGGCTGGTGCGGCAGTATTCGTCGACCGCGACGCCATTGGCCGCGTCCGCTCCGGCATCCACCAGCGGCGCGACCTCGGGAATGATGCCGATGCCGACCACCACCAGATCGGCCGCGAGCGCGCCGCCGTCCGCGAGGCGCACGCGCTCCACCCGGCCATCGCCTTCGATGCAAGCGACCTGGACGCCAAGCTGCACATCCACCCCGTGCGCGCGGTGCTCGGCCTCGTAGAAGCGCGATAGCGGCTCGCCCGCTACCCGCGCGAGCACGCGCGGCTGTGCCTCAAGCACGGTCACATGGCGGCCGAGCTTGGTCAGGACCGCGGCCGCCTCCAGCCCGATATAGCCGCCGCCAATCACCACGATACGCCGTGCGGTCGCCAGCTCGCGTTGCATCAGATCGACATCGGCGCGGCTGCGGACCGCGTGGACGCCGGCCAGATCATGGCCGTCACACGTCAGCCGACGCGGACGACCGCCCGTGGCCCAGATAAGCGAACCATAGCCCAGCGTCGCGCCGTCCGCCGTGGTCACCTGATGGCGCGCGGGATCGACCGTCACGACCCGCTCGCCGGTGCGCACCGCGACCGCGCGCTCCTCCCAGAACGGGACGGGGCGGATCAGCAGCCGCTCGAACGGCTTCTCTCCCGCGAGATAATCCTTGGAGAGCGGGGGACGCTCGTAAGGATACTCGGCCTCGTCTCCAATCAACGCGATCGATCCAGCGAAGCCGCGCTGGCGCAGTGCGATCGCGGCTTGCGCGCCGCCGTGGCCCGCGCCCACGATCAGGACATCATAGTGCATGGCCATGTGGTTCCAGACCTCGCGCCCACGCGCAACCCCGTTCAGCGTCCGAACGCGAGATCGACCCCAATCCACAGCGTGCGCGGCGTCGCCAGATCCTGGACGCCGGTCGCCGAGATGCCCGAGACCACACGCTCGTCCGCAAGGTTCTCACCCCGCGCCACCACGCGCAGGCGCGGACCGATCGGGAGGCTGGCGACCGCGTCCAGCGTCAGCGCGCCCGGCAGGCGGCGCGTGCCCAGATCGTCCTCGTTCTGCGGGCCGGTGTAGCGCAGCGTGGCGGAAAGCGCAGGGCCACGCGCGGGCTCCCAGCCCAGGGTCGCGCTCGCCTGATTGACTGGCGACTGCGCCGGGCGATGGCCGTTCAGCGCGGCGGCGATCCCGCTTGCGCGCACCCGCGCGTCGCTTAGCGCATAGCTGGCGCGGGCGCGGAGCGGGCCGAAGTGGCCGTCGGCGGTCGCCTCCAGCCCCGAAACCTCGATCGCACCCACATTCTCGCGCTGGCTGAACCGGCCCCCCGCCGCCACGAAGCCGACCTCGGGGAACACGCCCGGCCCCTGCCCCAACGTGACGTTGGACACCGCGCCGCGCAGTTCGTTGACAAAGCCCGTCAGCCCGATCCTGAGCCCGTTAATCGGGTTCAGGTCCACCCCGCCCTCCACGCCGCGTAACCGCTCCAGCCCGAGCGCGGCGTTCGCCGCCGTCGCGTCTGCGCCCACACGGAAGGAACGGTAGAGCTCGTTCAACGTCGGCACGCGCAAGCCCGTATAAGCGGCGGCGCGCAGCGAGACGGGAGCCGCCACGCGCCATAACACGCCGCCCCGGAACGATCCGCGCCAGCCGCTGCGCTCGGTCGACGCACTGTCAAGCGTGATCGCGCCGGTCGCGGCGTCGCGCTCGGTCAGCTGGCCCGCACCGATCGTCCAGCGGTCCGCGCGCGCGCCGCCGGTCAGTGTGAGCTGGCCGAGCGTCCGATCGTCCTCCACGAAGAACCCCGTCGTCCAATTGCTGCCGCCCGCGCGCCGCAGCCGGGTAAACTGCGTGCCGATGGTGCGGAACCGCTCGTTCGTGCGCCCGTCGGTGAGCCGTGTGTCCACGCCCAGCCGCAGCACGTTGTGCTTGCCCGTGGGCGGACGGACCTCGACCTTGCCACCTAGCCCGGTCGCGGGCGTCTTGTATTGATCGAGCGAGGGGGTGGCGACGGATCGATCGGGCGTGGTCGATAGGAAACCCGAGCGGAAATCGCGCACCTGGACGTAGCCCAGCAGATCGACGCCCCAGCGCCCGCGCGAGACGAAGCGCACGCTCGCGTCGCTGCCCCGGCTGCGGCTCTGCGTGCCCGCTTCCCCACGCAGGCGGACATCGTCGAACATCAGCACGCGCGTTTGCAGCTCGCGCACCGCGTCGAGCGGGATCGCGGCGCGCCCGCCGAAACTCCACGAATCGTAGTAGGCGGGCACGTCGACACGGCCGCGCTGTCCGGGCGGGATCAGGATATAGCCGTCGCCACGGTACCAGCGCCCGTCCAGGGTGACAAAGCCTCGGCCCAGGCGAGGAGCCGTGCCCACCGCCAGTTCGCTCGCGTTACGGCTGCCATAGCTCGCGCGCGCGTTCGCAAGCGGGAGCTGGTCCACGCCCGCGCTCTCCAGCTCGATCGTCCCCGCGACCGCGCCCGCGCCGAACGGGCCGACCCCGCCGCCACGCGTGATCCGCGCCTGGCCCAGCCGCTCGGGGGCGAGCGCGCTGAACGGGATGAACCCCGCGAAGGGATCGTCCTGTGGCACCCCGTCAAGCAGCACCAGCGCACGGCTCGACGCGTTACCGCCGAGCGCGCGCAGCGTCACGCCCTGGCTGGTGGGGTTGGCCGCGCGGCTATCGGTACGGCGGAACTGCTGGAACCCTGCCACATCGCGCAGCACGTCCTCGAGCCGCCCGCTCGCATCGTTGGCGAGCCGGTCGCGGTCGATCGTTACCGAGCCATAGGCCGCCGTGCCGGGCGGGGCAGTCAGGCCGTGGCCGGTGACGACGATCCGGTCGTCGGCTTGGGCGAGCGCGGGCGTGGTGCCGAGCAGGAGCGCGGCAATGGAGAGCGGACGCATGGCGGCAGGCAGGGCTATGAACGCGCCGCGCGAGTCAATATCGGGCGTCCGACCTGCGCTCGCCCGACCGTTCTACGCCTTCTTGAGGTGCTTGCGCCCCAATAATTCCGCGATCTGCACCGCGTTCAGCGCCGCGCCCTTTCGCAGATTGTCGCTCACACACCACAGGCTCAGCCCATGCTCGACCGTGGTGTCCACGCGCACGCGGCTGACATAGGTGGCATATTCGCCCACGCACTCGACCGGCGTCACATAACCGCCATCCTCGTGCTTATCCACCAGCAGCACGCCCGGGGCCTCGCGCAGGATCGCCTTGGCGCGTTCGGCGGACAAGGGCCGTTCAAACTCGATGTTGATCGCTTCGGAGTGGCCGACAAACACGGGCACGCGCACGCAGGTCGCGATGACCTTGACGTCCTCGCCCATGATCTTGGCGGTCTCGTTCGCCATCTTATGCTCTTCTTGCGTCGACCCGTCAGGGTCGAAGGAGCCGATCTGCGGGATCACGTTGAACGCGATCTGCTTGGGAAACTTGATATTTTCCTTGGCGTCGTTGACGAAGATCGCGCGCGTCTGCTGGAACAGTTCGTCCATCGCATCCTTGCCCGCGCCACTGACCGACTGGTAGGTCGCGACGACGACGCGCTTGATCGTCGCCACATCGTGCAAAGGCTTCAACGCGACCACCATTTGCGCGGTCGAGCAGTTGGGGTTGGCGATGATGTTCTTCTCGCGGTAGCCGGAAATTGCTTCCGGATTCACCTCGGGCACGATCAGCGGCACGTCTTCGTCCATCCGGTAGAGCGAGCTATTATCGATCACGACGCAGCCCGCTTCCGCCGCGCGCCAGCCATGCGCACGCATTGGACCCGAGCCCGCCGCGAACAGCGCGATGTCCCAGCCGGTGAAATCGAAATGTTCGAGGTTCTGGACCTTGAGCATCCGGCCATCGTCACCGAACGGCACTTCGTCCCCCACCGAGCGCGACGAGGCCAGCGCGGCGATCTCGTCCACCGGGAACAGCCGCTCGGCCAAGATTGTCAGCATCTCGCGGCCAACATTGCCCGTCGCTCCCACGACGACGACGCGGTAACCCATCGATCTCTCCCAGTTGACCGACCTCCCAACCAGGTCGGTACGGCCAGCGCGAGCCTAGCTTGCGGCGTTGGCCTTCTCGCGCTGATCGCGCAGTTCGACGATGCGCGCCGACTTGCCCGAGCGACCGCGCAGATAATAGAGCTTGGCCCGCCGCACGACACCGCGGCGGACCACGGTAATCGAATCGATCGTCGGCGCGTATAGCGGGAATACACGCTCCACGCCCTCGCCAAAGCTGATCTTACGCACGGTGAAGTTGGAGCCTATGCCCCGGTTCGAGCGCGCGATGCACACGCCCTCGTAATTCTGCACGCGGGTGCGCTCGCCTTCCTTCACCTTCACGCCCACCCGCAGCGTATCGCCCGCGCGGAACTGAGGGATGGCGCGAATGGCGGTATATTTGGCGATCTGCTCGGCTTCGAGCTGCTGGATGATATTCACGTGAAGTCTCCGATAGGCGCAGAGGCCGACGCGATCAGATCGGGCCGGCGTGCCAACGTATCCGCGCGCGCGCGGGCGGCGCGCCAATGGGCGATCCGCAAGTGATCCCCACTACGCAAAACCTCGGGAATGTCCAGCCCTTCGAAGCGGACGGGCCGCGTATAGTGCGGATATTCGAGCAGCCCGCCCTCAAAACTTTCCTCCGTCGCCGAAGCGCCCGCGCCCATCACGCCGGGCAACAAGCGCACGCACGCGTCGATCAGCACCATCGCGCCCAGCTCGCCGCCGGAGAGCACGTAATCGCCGATGCTGACCGGCTCGACCGCGCGCGCCTCGAACAACCGCTCGTCGAACCCCTCGAAGCGCCCGCACACCAGAATGATCCCCGGGCCGGCGGCGAGCGTGCGCACCCGCGCCTGGGTAAGCGGACGACCGCGCGGCGAGAGCGCCAGCACGGGCGCGTCCGGCTGCGCGGCGCGCGCTGCATCAACGGCGGCGGCAAGCACGTCCACGCGCATCACCATCCCCGGCCCGCCACCCGCTGGCGTGTCGTCGACGCTGCGGTGCCGGTCGGTCGCGTGCGCGCGGATGTCAGCGACCGCGAGCCGCCACCGCCCCTGCGCCAGCGCACGCCCTGCCAGGCTGTGGCCGAGCGGGCCGGGGAAGATATCGGGCAGGATGGTGAGAACGGTGGCGGACCAGATCATGGCCGGGTCCAGTCTTCGATCACCAAACCGCCAATGTCCGCAAAGTCTCTCCCGTTCGTAGTGACAAGCGTCGCGCCAATCGCGAGCGCCTGTGCCGCGATCAGTCGACCAAAGCTGTTGCGTCGCTTGGGGACGCGCTGGAAGAGTTCACCATAGGCACGCGCCGCATGTTCATCGAACACCAGGACAGGGATAGCGGCGGCAAATCGTTCGAGGATCGCAAGCGCCGCATCGGCACCCGACGTTATCCGCCGTGCACCAGCCTGTAATTCGGCCCAGGCGATCATGGGCAAAAACGCGGATTTCTCGTCGAGCGCGCTGAGCCGGTGCACGCAGCGCGAATCGCCTTCAATGATGCGGATTGCGATGCTCGTGTCCAAGCAGTAGCTCACGATTTGTTTGCGAACCGCGCATCCCCCAGCGTCCAGTCACGGTCATTCTGATCGGTCTCGCCGCGTCCCTCCGCCATGAACCCCGGCAGCTTTCCCGCAAAGCCGCTCACGTCGATCTTGCGGCGCTCTTGCGGCACGGGCGCGATGACCCACGTTCCCATCTCCTCGCGCACCTCGACGGGTGTGCCCGCCTTCGCGGCGAAGGCGGCGGGCAGGCGCACCGCAACGGAGTTGCCCGATTTGAACAGCTTGGTCGTCGCCACGCGCACACTCCTGTATATCCGTCCCGTATATACGCCCGCCCGCAACCTTCCTCAAGCCGCGATGTTGTTCCGCGCATGACCGATCTCCTCGACACGCTGGTGATCGGCGGTGGTCCCGCCGGCCTCACCGCCGCGATCTATCTCGCGCGCTTTCACCTCAAGCTGCGCGTGATCGATGCAGGCGACAGCCGGGCGGAGTGGATTCCGCTCAGCCACAACCACGCCGGCTATCCTGAAGGCATTTCCGGCCACGAACTGGTTCGCCGAATGCGCGAGCAGGCGGCGATCTATGGCGCGGTAGCCGAACGCGGCTGCGTCGAGCGGTTGACGCTGACAGACGGCGTGTACCGCGCCGAGACCACGCTGGGGCCGATCGCCACGCGCACCGTCCTGCTCGCGACCGGCACCGTCAACCGCTCGCCGCCCATGCCTGAGGCCGAGCATGACGAGGCTCTCGCGCGCGGGCTGCTACGCTACTGCCCGGTGTGCGACGCTTATGAGGCGAGCGACAAGGCGATCGCCGTGTTGGGCTGCGACGATCGCGGCGCGCGCGAGGCGCTGTTCCTGCGCGGTTATTCGCGCGACGTCACGCTGGTCGACATCGCGGGCGATCCGGGGCTGGACAAGCAATCCCGCGCCGCGCTGGCCGACGCGGGCGTGCCAATAGTGAACGGACCCGCGACGCGGCTTAGGATCGATGCCGACCGGATTGCGGTCGATGTCGCCGGCGCGTGCCACTATTTCGACACGCTTTATCCCGCGCTGGGGTCAGACGTGCGATCGCATCTGGCGGCGGACGTCGGCGCACGGCTGGAGGACGATGGTTGCCTAACGGTGGACGAGCATTGCCGCACGGGGGTCGTTGGCCTGTATGCGGCGGGCGACGTGGTGGAAGGACTCGACCAGATCTCGACCGCGATGGGCCAGGCGGGGATCGCGGCGACGACGATTCGGAACGACCTCAACCATAGGGCGCTAATCAGACGATGAACTCTGGATCGAGCGCGATTCCCTCCTCCCCCGGTTCGCAGCGCGCGAAAGGGAGCATGAAACGGCTTCCGTCGGGACGTTCGACCTCGATCAGGTCGCCCGCGCCGTAATTCTCGACCGCGACGACCGTGCCCACCGGCGCGCCGTCGGCGTGGGCGGGCAGGCCGATCAGATCGGCGACGTACATCTCGCCGGGTGCGATTGGCGGTAACTCTGTGCGCGGTACGGTAAGCGAGGTGCCGCGTAATCCCTCCGCCATCTCGCGCGTGTTTACCTCGGTGAAGCGCGCGACCGGACCGGTCGGCGCGTCGCGCACCGCGACAAGCGTCAACGCACGGCCGCCCGCGTCGAAGCTGGCGTGACGCGCAAGGCTATCCACGCTCTCGGCAAACAGCTTCAGCCGCACCTCGCCCTTGACCCCATGCGCGCCCACGATCGCGGCAAGCACCACCCCTCCCCCCACCGGGGGAACGGACATTCGAGGCGCAGCCGAACGAGGGAGAGGGAGCACGCGCGCCGGTGGGGGGCGGTCTGCGGTTGTATCGGCGTTCCCTCTCCCAGGCGCTGCGCGCCTGTCCCTCCCCCCGGTGGGAGGAGGGTTGTCAGGCTTGGGCGGTCTCAGTCGCGGGCTCCTCGGCGGCGGCAACCACCTCAGCCGGAGCAGCGGCGGCGGCTGCGGCGACCTGTGCGGCCTCGCGCGCGGCCTCCTCGGCGTCGGCCTGCGCCTTCACTGCGGCTTGCGCCTTCTTGGCGCGCTCCTCGACGCGCTCCTTGGCGGCCGATCCCGGTTCGCCCTTCTTGAGATTGACGCCGGCCTTGCGCACGCGCAGCCCCGCAACGTCGAGGAAGCGCGCGACGCGGTCGGTCGGCTGCGCGCCGACGCCGAGCCAGTGCGCGGCGCGCTCCTGATCGAGCTTGACGCGCTCGGGCGAGTCCTTGGGTTCGAGCGGGTTGTACGTCCCGATCTTCTCCAGAAACTTACCGTCGCGCGCGTTGCGGCTGTCCGCCACGACGATCCGGTAGTACGGCCGCTTTTTCGCGCCACCGCGCGCCAGTCTGATTGCTAACATTCGCTCGTCTTCTCCGTTCTGATCTATCGTTTTCCGAATTTCTGTCCGCCCATCGGCAATCCGTGCGGCCCGGCACCGCCGCCGCCTGGGCCACCAAGGCCCGGCGGCAGCAGTCCCGCCATCGCTCCCGCGCCGCCCTTGCCGAACATCGCACCCAGCTTCTGCAATCCGCCCATTTTCCTGAGCTTCTTCACCATGCCCGCCATCTCCTGGTGCATCTTGATCAGGCGGTTCACCTCCTGAACCGTCGTCCCCGCGCCCTTAGCAATACGGATCTTGCGGCGCGCGTTCAGCATCTCGGGCTTGGAACGCTCGGCTGGCGTCATCGACAGCACCAGTGCCTCCATGCGCCCGATCATCTTGTCGTTGACCCCGCCCTCGCTCATCGCCTTCTTCGCGCCCGCGATGCCGGGCATCATCGAGGCGAGCGCGCCCATGCCGCCCATGCGCTTCATCTGCGCGAGCTGCGAGCGCAGGTCGTTCATGTCGAACTCGCCCTTGGCCATCTTGGCGGCCATGCGCTCGGCTTCGTCGGCCTCGATCGTCTCGGACGCGCGCTCGACCAGGCTGACGATGTCGCCCATGCCCAGGATGCGCCCCGCGACGCGCTCGGGCTGGAACTCATCCAAGCCGTCCAATTTCTCGCCCGTCCCGATGAACTTGATCGGGCGCTGAGTAACGGCGCGCATCGAGAGCGCCGCGCCGCCGCGCGCGTCGCCGTCCATGCGAGTGAGAATCACGCCCGTCAGCGCCACCTCGGTCGAGAAGTTGGTGGCGACGTTGACCGCGTCCTGCCCGGTCAGCGCATCGACCACCAGCAGCACCTCGTCCGGGCGCGCCTCGCCCGCGACCGCCTTCATCTCGGCCATCAGCGCCGCGTCGACGTGCAGGCGGCCCGCCGTATCGAGCATCAGCACATCGTAGCCGCCGAGTTTGGCTGCGCCTTTCGCGCGGCGCGCGATGTCGACCGGCATCTGCCCCGCCACGATCGGCAGCGTCGCCACGCCCGTCTGCTCGCCAAGGACCGCCAACTGCTGCTGCGCGGCGGGACGGTTGACGTCCAAGGACGCCATCAGGACTTTCTTGCGCCCCTTCTCGGTCAGGCGCTTGGCCAGTTTGGCGGTGGTCGTCGTCTTGCCCGAGCCTTGTAGGCCCACCAGCATGATGATCGCGGGCGGGGTAACGCCGAGGTTCAGCCCGTCGTGCGCGCCGCCTAACATCTCGATCAGCGCATCATGCACGATCTTGACGACCTGCTGCCCCGGCGTGACCGAGCGCAGGACCTCCGCCCCGATCGCGCGCGCGGTGACGCTATCGATGAACGTCTTCGCCACCGGCAGCGACACGTCCGCCTCGAGCAGCGCGATCCGAACTTCGCGCATCGCCGCGCGCACGTCGAGTTCGGTCAGCGCACCGCGCCCGCGCAGCTTCTCGAACACGGTGCCGAGACGTTCGGACAGGCTCTCGAACAAAGGCAATCCACTCCAACGCATAAAACACCGGCGGACGAACCCTCGTCGGCCAGTGTTGGTAACGGCCGAACGCCGTGGTCACTGTGTTAGCGGATCGGAGGCTAACACGCAACGTGTTAGCCGGAACGTCTTGCGCGTTAGCGCTAACTCCGTGGTGGACGCGGAAGGTGGCGGCGAACGGACGCGCGGGCTATGTCCACCCCATGCACGCGCGCTTCACCAAGATGCACGGCCTCGGCAATGATTTCGCCGTCTTCGACGCGCGTGCGGGCGCGCTGCCGATCGATCCCACGCTTGCCGCGCGCCTCGCCGACCGCAATACCGGCATCGGCTGCGACCAGCTCATCGCGATCGAACCGCCCCGCAGTAGCGGCGATGTCTTTATGCGCATCTGGAACGCGGATGGCCGCGAGGTGGCGGCGTGCGGTAACGCAACGCGCTGCGTCGCCGCGCTGCTTGGCGGCCATGCGCGCATCGAGACGCTGGCGGGCGAACTGAGCGTCCACCCCGCCGCGAGCGGATTTACCGTCGATCTCGGCCCGCCGCGGTTCGCGTGGGACGAGGTCCCGCTCGCTTACCCGCTCGATACCGCCGATCTACCGCTGGCGTGGGACGGATTGGAACGGCCATCGGCGCTCAGTGTCGGCAACCCCCATGTCGTGTTCTTCGTCGACGATGCGGGCGCGGTCGCGCTCGCCGACATCGGCCCGCGCATCGAATCCGATCCGCTCTTCCCCGAAGGCGTCAACGTCGGCGTCGCCGAGGTGATCGCGCCCAACCGCCTGAACCTGCGCGTCTGGGAGCGCGGGGCGGGCCTGACGCGCGCATGCGGGACGGGGGCTGCGGCGGCAGCGGTCGCGGCGCACCGGCGCGGGATCACGGACCGCCGCGTGCAGGTCGATCAGGCGGGCGGCAGCCTCAGGATCGATTGGCGCACCGACGGCCATGTGCTGATGACCGGCCCGGCGGCGGTCAGCTACACGGGCGAAGTCGATCTGGGTGCCTACGGATGACCCCGTTTATCAAGGATCGAGCCAGAGTCCACCGGCCTCCCAGGCAGGACGGCTCGTGGAAAGCAGGTCCTTAGGAATCAGATCGTAACCGAGCCGCATGAGGCAGCTCATGTTGGAGGAGCTAGTTTCATGGTTCCGGAGCGATATGACGCTCGCGCGTTCGACCCATGGTTTCCGTCATTGTATAAGAGTTACCATGCTGAAAAATTACGATGTTTTACATCTGATATTTCCATTGATCTTTTTTGGAAGGTGCTGATTGTGAGGACTTTCTCAATCCTTCTACTTACTGGTGGTTGCATAGGAACATGTTTTGCAGTTCTAATGACACTGTTCTGGTTGTCTGATCCAGCGGATATGACCAAGGAAAATAATCCTTTCACCATGGCTGCTTATGGGTTTTTAGCTTTCATCTGCGCAGGCGCGATGTTTGTTGGAGTGAGAGGCCTGAAAAGAAAGCGGATTCTCTCCCGGGTCAAACTCCCGGGATGACGGGCATCATATCCGTCGGCTCTCAGCCAGGTGGCGGCGGAGTGATCGGAATACCATGGTCCTGCGACCTGGGTTCCTCCTCTATGTATTTGGAAATCAGCATGTACTGGCTTGCCATGAAACCGAGCGTGAGGACGGTGACGCCGTAAAACTCATAATCTACCCAGCGCTTCTCGCCGAACCCCCTCCAGACAACCTCGTTCAGGATCGCCATCGTAAAAAAGAACAAGCCGAAGTTACGGCTGAACTTAAGCCAACCTACTTGCGCCATCGGCGGGAAGCCTTGATCGAATATATATTTGAGCAGTGGCCGCTTGGTGAGAAATCCGGTGATCAACGAAATGCCGTAGATGGTGTAAACGATCGCGGGTTTGACCTTGATAAAGAACGGATCGTCCAGAAGAACCGCCGCTCCACCGAACACGACCACCATGCCGCTCGTCAGCAGCAACGCCGCCGAGACTTTTCGCGTGAAGCTCAGGCTTAGCGCGACCGCGACCACGCTTGCGGCCATCGTGGCCTCGGTCGCGAGATAGATCGCGCGCGCAGGCGGGGTGCCCAGCAGACCCGCCTTTGCGAGATTGTAAATCGCGAAGAACACGACCAGCGGCGCGAAATCGATCGCGAGCTTGAATAACGGGGGCAGGCCGCGCGAGGAGGACGGGGGGGCCGAGGATGCGGACACGTACTGCTCCGGTTGTGGTTGCCTGCACGCTTAGCCGGATAATCCGACGAGCGCACGCGCGAACGCGTCTGGATCGAACGGCCGTAGGTCGTCGATGGTTTCCCCGACGCCGACCGCGTGAATGGGCAGGCCGAATTTCTCCGCCGCCGCCACCAGCACGCCGCCTCTTGCGGTGCCATCGAGCTTGGTCATCACAAGCCCGGTCACGCCCGCCACCTGCCGGAAAACCTCGATTTGATTGAGTGCGTTCTGCCCCGTGGTCGCGTCGAGAACCAGTACGACATCGGACGGAGCGGCCTGCCGCTGCTTCTTTAACACACGGTTGATCTTCGCCAGCTCGTCCATCAGCCCGGACTTATTCTGCAGGCGGCCGGCCGTGTCGATAATCAGCGCGTCCGCTCCCGCCGCGATCGCCTGGGTGAGCGCCTCATACGCCACCCCGGCGGCATCCGCCCCCTCTGCGCCCGAGATCACGACCGCGCCGATGCGCCCGCCCCAAATACCCAGCTGCTCGATTGCCGCCGCACGGAACGTATCCCCCGCGGCCAGCATCACACGGTAGTCCTGCTCCTGGAACAGGTGCGCGAGCTTGGCGATCGTGGTTGTCTTGCCCGAGCCGTTGACGCCTACCACCAGGATCACCTGCGGCCGCGGAAACGCCGTCACATCGAGCGGGCGCGCAACCCGGCGCAGGATATCCGCCATCTCGCGCGCGGCGATCTCACGCACCTCGCGGTCGGTCACCTGGCGTCCGTACCGTTCGGCGGCGAGCTTGCCCGTAATCCGCGCCGCGACCGCAGGCCCCAGGTCGGCCGCGATCAGCACGTCTTCGATTTCGGCCAGCATCGCATCGTCGAGCGGACGCTTGCCCACGATCGCGCCCAGCCCGCTCGTCAGCTTCTCGGAACTGCGCGCGAGGCCGCCGCGCAGCCGCGCGAGCCAGCCTGGGCGTTCGAGCGCCATCAGCTGCGCCGCACACGCACGATGATCGTCGCCGAGAGCGCGAGCAGGATGATCGCCGATGCCTCAAACACGATGTTCTGCGGCGCCATCTCCTTGCCCTGGAGCACGATCAGCCGCGCGAGCGCGGTGATCGCAATGAAGATCGGATAAGCAAAAGGAAATCCGCGTCCGGTGTAGAACACCGCGACCATTCCGACCACCTCGGTGTAGAGGAACAGCTGGAGGATATCCGCGAGCGTCACCGTGCGAGCGACATAAACCCGCGTAAGTTCGAGGCCGACCGCTCCCAGGGTGAGCAACGCGATGGTGATCAGCAAAAAACGCTCGATCAGATGGAAGGCGCGCTCGGCAACCGCCTTCTCGACCGGATCGATCTCGGGCGAAAGCGCGACGGCGGGCGGCGGCGGCGGCTCTTGGGCGGAGTTGTCCATCAGTCGTCCCGACTAGCAGTCGCGCAGCCGCACGCCCAGCCCGCCGGTCGGCCGTGCGCGCGAGGCAAGCGTCGCGCCGATCTTGCCCGCGTCGTTCCAGTTTACCCGGTGACGGCCGAGCTTTCCGCAGGCGAGGCCATCCAATAACCGTAGTCTCTCGCAACACGCAGCAATCGCTCGATATCTTCGGGCGTCGGCGCAAGCGGCTCAGCGCCGGGGATTGCCGATCGGCCGGCCTCGCGAAAGTAGCGGGCAAGGCGGTTGTTGGTTGCCAAAATCAAATCCGCCGGCCGATCCGTAATATTACGGACAGCGTGCTTTGAACCATCGGCGACAAGCAGACTGCGCCCAGCCTCGACAACGTGCCATCGCGACGTGTCGCCAACCGTGAACACTTCGATTGACCCGTTCAGAACATAAAAACACTCGGGATCGACATGACTGTGAAGCGGAACCACCCTGCCCGGCGACATGTGCGTGCGGAACAATACGGTGTCGGCCTCGGCCGTTCCCATGCGAGCGACCATTTCGAAGCGCGCACCCACCATGTCGATCAGCTCGGGCGAGCCATCCGCCCGAACCTGTTCGCTTCCTTCCATCGACCTCACCCTAAGCTGCCTTCAGCACCTCGACGATTTTCGCCTGCGCCGCCGCCTCGTCGATATTCTCCATCGCCGCAAGTTCGCGCGCCAAGCGCCCGATCGCGGCCTCGAAGATCTGCCGCTCCGAATAGCTTTGCTCGGGCTGATCCTCGGCGCGGTGCAAGTCGCGCACCACTTCGGCAATGCTCACCAGATCGCCCGAATTGATTTTCGCTTCATACTCCTGCGCGCGCCTCGACCACATCGTGCGCTTTACACGCGGCTTGCCCTTCAGGGTCACCATTGCATCATCCAAGGTCTTCTGGCTGGAAAGCTTGCGCATTCCGACGCTCTCGGCCTTGTTCGTCGGCACGCGCAGCGTCATTCGCTCCTTGTCGAAGCGCAGAACGTACAATTCGAGGCTCGCCCCCGCGATTTCGGACTGTTGCAATTCCATGATCCGCCCAAGACCGTGCTTGGGGTAGACCACATAGTCTCCAACCGTGAAGTTCAGAGCCTTTACTGCCATGCAGATATTCCTTTCCAGGAGCGGGGGCGCGGTACGGGATCAACGACCCGACTGTCACGCGCACGAGGGAGTGAGATTGGCCCAAGGTTTGCGAGACGCCCGGACGACCAAACTTCTATAGCCGATTATGCGCGTAAAAGCATCCAAAAAATGCAACAATTCGCATCCAGCCTAAAAAACTGCGACTTGGCCCGCTCACCCCAAGGCCCTACGACCACGCGCATGACCCGCTTCACCGTGAACGATGTCCCGGTCCACTATCGGCTGCCCGCCGAGACCCCGCTACTCTGGGCCTTGCGCGATGCCTCCAACCTCACCGGCACCAAGTACGGTTGCGGCATCGGACTGTGCGGCGCATGCACCGTTCATATCGATGGCCAAGCCCGTCGATCCTGCCAGGTGACCATCGGATCGATCGAGGGCAGCTTCGTCACCACGATCGAGGGGCTGAGCGCCGAGCGCGACCATCCAGCGCAGGTGGCCTGGATGGTCGAGCAGGTACCCCAATGCGGTTACTGCCAATCGGGCATGATCATGGCCACTGCCGCGCTGCTGAAAGCCAATGCCTCGCCGACGGCGACGGACGTCACTGCGGCCATCACCAACTTGTGTCGCTGCGGCACGTACCCGCGCATCCGCAAGGCGATTGCGCGCGCGGTGGAAGCGGCGCGGGCGGGTGTGGCGCTCGACGCGGATGCCGCGCCGCGAATGAACGCGCAGTAGGCGGCCAGGGATACTCCGGCCTCGACGAGCCGATCTGTTATCCACAGCTTTCCGCACAGGCTCGACCAGTCGTGAAACTAACCCGCCTCGTCGCGCGTCTGAGAGCGAAGTTTAACTATGTCGCGGGAGCGTAATGATGGCTAGCCTTCGCAATTTACCCCGCGTTGTCGCGCGTACAGGCTGGTCGAAGCCGTCGGGTGCGTACATGCCGAGCTATTGGTCCGACCGGGTGAACAATTGCCCGGCCTGCGCGCGCTCCAATTGGTGGGTGGGACGTCACAGCGCGGAATGTGGCTTTTGCGGAGCGACTCTTCCGATCGCGGGTGCAACGTCGATTCAGCATCTACCCGAGCAAAAAGCCGCCTGAGATCAGCTTAGTTAAAATTTTACGCTGGATTGTATTATTCTTAAGATCGTTCACTTTTCATTTACGTCTTCGCCGGTGGGAGGGACAGGTGGATGAAATGGACGTTATTTATTATACTCGCCGAATGCGGGAAGAAGCGGATTTGATGAAACATACTGAAGGCGAGATTTCTCGTACGCATCAGGCGCTCGCGGAGGGCTATGCTCGGTGGCTCGTCGAAAATGAAATCGGAAATATCAGGGCGGCAACGGTGTAATTCCCTAACATAGACACGATGCTGATGGATTTTCCTTTCGTTCCGCAAGCTTGTTAAAATGTCGCGGGCAGATTATGTTACAACTGGACCAACCGGCGTCGCACCCATGCGCCTTCGGCAACGATCCTACATCGTTCATCAACGTCTCTTTGGGACGTGGACGACCGGGAGATGCTTTATGCTCTCGCCCCAACAGGGATCGGGATTGCAATGGCATTGTTAGAACAAGCGAACACACGTAACCGTCTACTAAGCCGACTTGTTCCCGAAGATTTCGACGCGCTCGCGCCCTATTTGCAACCCGTCGATCTTCCGCGCGGGTTCGTGCTGACCTACGCGGGTGTACCGATCGAACACGCGTATTTCCTTGAAACCGGGCTCGGCTCAATTGTGGCGGATACACAGGACAAGAAAGGGGAAATCGCGGTCGTCGGTCGCGATGGCATGATCGATATTGCGATCGTGCTCGGTGCCGAACACTCGCCCTTTCAGGCGTTCATGCAGATCGGTGGCAATGGCTGGTCCATTCCATCCTCCGTGTTGTCGGCGCTGGTTGCCGATCGGCCGACGCTTCGCGCGCCCATGCTGCGGCATGTCCAGGCCAGCTATGTGCAGACCGCCTTCACCGCGCTCGCCAATGCGACGCACACCGTTGAGGAACGCCTCGCGCGCTGGCTGCTGATGAGCCAGGATCGCGGCGACGACGCGCAGGTGCCGCTCACGCACGAATTCCTGTCGCTCATGCTCGCGGTGCGCCGCCCCAGCGTTACCGTGGCACTGCACGTGCTGGAGGGCGAGCGCTGGATCCGCGCGCGGCGTGGCCTGATCACCATCCTCGACCGCCCCGGACTCGAGGACTTTGCGGGGACCGTCTACAGCAAGGCCGCAAACGAGATCGAGCGCCTGCTGGCGGCGTAACCCACCCGTCCCCGCGTCAGTCCACGTCCTCCACGTCGACCTTCTCGCCGGTCACCCGCTGGCTGAGCGCGGCCGCCATAAACGGATCGAGCGCGCCATCGAGCACGTCGCCCGGCGCGGTCGAGGTGATCCCCGTGCGCAGATCCTTCACCAGCTGGTACGGCTGGAGGACGTAGGACCGGATTTGGTGCCCCCAGCCGATGTCGGTCTTGGACGCAGCGGTGACGCTCGCCTCCGCCTCGCGCCGTTGCAGCTCGCGCTCGTACAGCCGCGCCTTGAGCTGGCGCATCGCCTCGGCGCGGTTCTTGTGCTGGCTGCGCTGGTTCTGGCACGCGACGACGATATTGGTCGGGATATGCGTGATCCGCACGGCCGAATCGGTCGTATTGACGTGCTGCCCCCCCGCGCCCGACGAGCGATAGGTGTCGATCCGCAGGTCCTTCTCGGCCACCTCGATGTCGATATTCTCGTCCACCACCGGATACACCCATACGGACGCGAACGAGGTGTGCCGCCGCGCGCTGCTGTCGTACGGGCTGATCCGCACCAGCCGGTGCACCCCGCTCTCGGTCTTCGCCCAGCCATAGGCGTTCGCGCCTTTGAGCATGATCGTCGCGGACTTGATCCCCGCCTGCTCGCCCGAATGATGGTCGACCAGCTCCACCTTGAAGCGGTTGCGCTCGCCCCAGCGCGTGTACATGCGGCTCAGCATCTCGGCCCAGTCCTGGCTTTCGGTGCCGCCCGCGCCCGCGTTGATCTCGATATATGTGTCGTTCCCATCCGCCTCGCCGCTTAGTAGCGCCGCCACCTTATCGCGCTCGGAGCGCGCGGCGAGGTCGGCGAGCGCGACGATCGCGTCCTCCACCATCGCCTGATCGCCCTCGGCCTCCGCCATCGCGTACAGGCCGACATCGTCCTCCAGCTCGCCCTCGATCGCGCGCGTCGCGGTGATTGCCTCGTCCAGCCGCCGCCGCTCGCGCATCAGCTCCTGCGCGGCCCGGGGATCGTTCCACAGCGCGGGGTCTTCGACCTTCAGGTCCAGCTCTGCCAACCGCTTCAACGCGCGGTCCCAGTCAAAGAAACCCCCTCAGCAGGGCGAGCGCCTGCTTGATTTGCGTAACATGGGCTTCGGCTTCGGGGCGCATCGCAACCTTCGTGTATGACAGGCGCGCGACATAGGCCGCGCGCCGGGTCGCGTCGAGCCTTGACCCCTCCCCCGCCCGCGCTACGACCCGCTCATTGTGCAGGTGCGAAGCGAACCCCTCTCCTTCCAGGCGATGATCCTCGCGCTCCAGCATTACTGGGCCACGCGCGGCTGCGTGCTGCTCCAGCCTTACGATCTGGAGATGGGCGCGGGCACCTTCCACCCCGCCACCACGCTGCGCGCGCTTGGCCCCAAGCCGTGGGCCTGTGCCTATCCGCAAACCTGTCGCCGCCCGACCGATGGCCGCTACGGAGACAACCCCAACCGGCTCGGCCAGTATTACCAGTTCCAGGTGATGATCAAACCCTCGCCGAGCGACTTTATCGATCAGTATCTCGGCTCGCTGGAAGCCATCGGCATCGATTGCCAAGCGCACGACATCCGCTTCGTCGAGGACGATTGGGAATCGCCCACGCTCGGCGCCTGGGGCCTGGGCTGGGAGGTCTGGTGCGACGGCATGGAAGTCACCCAGTTCACCTATTTCCAACAGGTCGGCGGCTTCGACTGCGCGCCCGTCGCGGGCGAAATCACCTACGGGCTCGAACGCCTCGCCATGTACGTCCAGGGCGTCGACGATATTTACGAACTGCGCTTCAACGACGGCGACCCCGCCTTTACTTACGGCGACGTCTTCCTCGCCAACGAACAGCAGCAGTCGCGTTACAATTTTGAACTCGCGGATACCGACGTCCTGCTCCGCCATTTCCGCGACGCCGAAGCCGCCAGCGCGTCGCTGATCGAGGCCAAGCTACCGCTCCCCGCCTACGAACAGGCGATCAAGGCCAGCCATTTGTTCAACCTGCTCGGCGCGCGCGGCGTGATCTCGGTCGCCGAGCGCGCCGCGTATATCGGCCGCGTCCGCACGCTCGCGGTCGGCGCGTGCGCGGCGCAGATGGACGCGATCGGTGGCTGATTTCCTCCTCGAACTGCTGACCGAGGAAATTCCTGCGCGGATGCAGCCGCGTGCCGCCGAGGAACTTGGCCGCCTGTTCGCCGAGGCCATGGCCGCGCGCGGACTGGCCATCATACCCGAAACCCACGTCACCCCGCGCCGCATCGCGCTGATCGCCCGCGACCTTCCCACCACCACGCACGCCACGCGCGAGGAACGTCGCGGCCCGCGCGCCGACGCACCCGAGGGGGCGATTGCGGGCTTCCTCAAATCAGCGGGCGTGGCGCGTGGCGCGCTCGAACCGCGCGACGATCCAAAAGGCCGTTTCCTCTACGCGGTGATCGACAAGCCCGGCCGCGCGGTCGCCGACGTGCTCGCCGACGCGGTGCCCGAGGCGGTGGGCAAGCTCGCCTGGCCCAAATCGATGCGCTGGGGCGCGGCGTCGGTGAGCATGGACTCGCCGCGCTGGGTGCGGCCCCTGTCGGGCGTGGTCGCGCTGCTCGGCGACGCGCTCGTGCCGATGACCATTCTGGGCGTCGAGGCGGGGCGCACCACGCGCGGGCATCGATTTCTGAGCCACGAGCCGGTGCCGATCCACAACGCGGCCACTTATGCAGCGCAGCTGCGCGACGTCCACGTGATCCTCAGCGCCGCTGAACGCCGCCACCGGATCGAGGACGGCGCACGCGCCGCCGCCGCCGCGCACGGCCTCACCCTGATTGAAGACCCCGGCCTCGTCGCAGAAAACGCGGGCCTCACCGAATGGCCCGTGCCGTTGCTGGGCCGCTTCGATCCCGCGTTCCTCGATGTGCCGCGCGAGGCGATCCAGCTCACCATGCGCGTCAACCAGAAATATTTCGCCTGCGTCGATGCGGACGGCGCGCTCGCCCCCGCCTTCGTCTGTGTCGCCAACATCGCGGCGGCGGACGGCGGCGCGGCCATAATCGAAGGCAATCGCCGCGTGCTCGCCGCCCGGCTGAGCGACGCGCGCTTCTTCTGGGATCAGGACCGCGCCAAGCCGCTGGAGGACTACCTCCCCGCGCTCGACCGCATCGTCTTCCACGAAAAGCTCGGCACCATGCGCGACAAGGCCGAGCGCGTGGCAAGGCTGGCGCGCTGGCTGGTGGAGAGCGGGGCGGTGCGACCTTCCAGCGACACCGTGTCGCTTTCTGAACCGGAAAAGGTCCAAACACTCGCCACCCTCGCCCACCGCGCCGCCCTGCTCGCCAAGGCTGATCTCGTCACTGCGATGGTCGGCGAATTCCCCGAACTCCAGGGCACCATGGGCGGTCACTACGCGCTCGCGTCAGGCGAGGACCCGGTAGTCGCCGCCGCCATCCGCGACCACTACAAACCCGTGAGGCCGAGCGACGCGGCGCCGGTGGAGCCGGTCAGCGTAGCGGTGGCGCTGGCGGATAAACTGGATACGCTTGTGGGGTTCTTCGGCGTTGACGAGGCGCCTACTGGATCGCGTGACCCATACGCGCTCAGGCGCGCTTCGTTGGGCATTATTCGGCTATTTGTAAATTACGGTGTTCGAATATCGCTTGCAGATGTAGTTGCAAAATCGCGTGAGTATTACGCCGGTCAAAATTACTTGCTCTTCTACCATATGGAACCAAATCCGGGTGACAGCAACAGGGTAGCGATTCGTGTATTCTACGATAGAATTATCGCAGCTCCTGTGACTGAGTTTACTGTCGACCGCCTCAAAGTCCAACAACGCGAAGCCGGCGTCCGCCACGACCTCATCGACGCGGTCTTCGCGCTCGGCGGCGAGGACGATATCGTCCGTCTGCTCGCACGCGTCCACGCGTTGCAGGCGTTCATCGGCACACCCGACGGCCAGAACCTCCTCGCCGCCTACAAGCGCGCCGCCAACATCCTCGCCATCGAAGCCAAGCGCGACGGCGTCGAACGTTTCGCCCCCTCCCTCACCCTGCCGCCTGCGGCGGCTGCCCCTCTCCCGCATGCGCGCGAGAAGGGGGACGTCGAACCCTCTCCCGCCTCCAGCGGGAGAGGGACAGCGCCGCAGGCGCAGGGTGAGGGAGGGCTGGGCGCAGCCCTCTCCACCGCCACCGCCGCCGCATCCGCCGCCATCGCCCACGAAGACTTCACCGCCGCCATGGCCGCACTCGCCCGGCTCCGAGTGCCCATCGACGCGTTCTTCACCGCGACCATGGTCAACGATCCCGACCCGCCCATCCGCCTCGCCAACCTCGCGCTCCTCCAGCGCTTCGTGGACGCGGTCCAACAGGTCGCCGATTTCAGCCGCATAGAGGGATAAGCATGACGCATTGGGTCCACACGTTCGGCGGCGGCACGGCGATGGGCGACAGCTCGCTGCGCGATCTCCTCGGCGGCAAGGGCGCGAACCTCGCCGAGATGGCCAAGATCGGCCTCCCCGTGCCCCCGGGCTTCACCATCCCCACCAGCGTGTGCACCCACTTCTACGCGCACGCCGAAGCGTACCCCGTATCGCTCGCCGCCGAAGTCCAGCAAGGCATCGCCCACATTGAAGCCATCACCGCCAAGCAGTTCGGCAACACCGCCGATCCGCTCCTCCTCTCGATCCGCTCGGGCGCGCGCGTGTCGATGCCCGGCATGATGGACACCGTGCTCAACCTCGGCCTGAACGACGCCACCGTCAAAGGCCTCGCCCAAGCCTCGGGCGATCCAAGATTCGCCTGGGACAGCTATCGCCGCTTCATCCAGATGTACGCCGACGTCGTGCTGGGCCTCGATCACTATGCGTTCGAGGAGGCGCTCGAACTGCTGAAGGAAGACCGCGGCGTCACGCTCGATACCGAACTCGGCGCGGACGACCTCGGAGCCCTGGTCGATCAATATAAGGCCAAGGTCGAAGCCCAGCTCGGCGTACCCTTCCCCCAGGACGTCCACGCCCAGCTGTGGGGCGCGGTCGGCGCGGTGTTCGGCTCGTGGAAGTCCGAGCGCGCGCGCGTCTACCGCCGCCTGAACGCGATTCCCGAGGAATGGGGCACCGCCGTCACCGTGCAGGCCATGGTGTTCGGCAACATGGGCGACACGTCGGCGACCGGCGTCGCCTTCACCCGCGATCCCGCGACGGGCGAGCGCGCGATCTACGGCGAATATCTGCTGAACGCGCAGGGTGAGGACGTCGTCGCGGGTATTCGCACGCCGCAATATCTGACCAAGGCCGCCCGGACCCGCGCCGGCGCCAAGGCCACCTCGCTCGAGGAGGCGCTCCCCCAAACTTTCGGCGAACTCGTCCACGTGTTCGACCTGCTCGAACACCATTACCGCGACATGCAGGACATCGAGTTTACCGTGGAACGCGGCCGCCTGTGGATGCTCCAGACCCGCTCGGGCAAGCGCACCGCGCGCGCCTCGATCCGTGTGGCGATCGAGATGGCGCGCGAGGGATTGATCTCGGAGGCCGAAGCCATCCAGCGCGTCGAACCCGGCGCGCTCGATCAGCTCCTTCACCCCACCCTCGACCCCAAAGCCCCGCGCGAGGTGCTGACACGCGGCCTCCCCGCCTCGCCCGGCGCGGCGTCGGGCGCAATCGTGCTCGACGCGCAAACCGCCGAGCGCCGCAAGGAACAGGGCCAGCAGGTCATCCTGGTGCGCACCGAGACCAGCCCCGAGGACATTGCGGGGATGCACGCCGCAGTCGGCATCCTGACCGCGCGCGGCGGCATGACGAGCCACGCCGCGGTCGTCGCGCGCGGCATGGGCCGGCCCTGCGTCAGCGGCGCGGGCAGCATCAGCGTCGATCTCGCCAAGCGCACCATCCGCATCGGCCCGCGCACACTCGGCGAGGGCGACACGATCACGATCGACGGCGCGTCGGGCGAAGTCATGGCGGGCCGCGTCCCCACCGTCGAACCCGAACTCGCGGGCGATTTCGCCACGCTCATGGAATGGGCCGACCGCCATCGCCGGATGCGCGTGCGCGCCAACGCCGAGACGCCCGAGGATTGCCGCGTCGCGCGCGGCTTCGGCGCGGAGGGCATCGGGCTTTGCCGCACCGAGCACATGTTCTTCGAACCCGGCCGCATCACCGCCGTGCGCGAGATGATCCTCGCCGAAGACGCACAGGGCCGCCGCGCCGCGCTTGCGCGCCTGCTCCCCGAACAGCGCGCGGATTTCGAAGCGATCTTCCGGATCATGGACGGCCTGCCCGTCACCATTCGCCTGCTCGATCCCCCGTTGCACGAGTTCCTGCCCCAGCACGACGCCGAGTTCGACGAGGTCGCCGCCGCGTCCGGAGTCGATGTCGCCACGCTCAAACGCCGCGCCGCCGAACTGCACGAGGCGAACCCGATGCTCGGTCACCGGGGCTGTCGTCTGGGCATCACCTTCCCCGAAATCTACGAGATGCAGGTCCGCGCGATTTTCGAGGCGGCCCAGGCGGCGGGCAGCGGCGTCAAGCTCGAGATCATGGTACCGCTGGTCGCCACGGGCCGCGAGCTCGAGATCATCGCCGCGCTGATCGCCCGTGTCGCCGCCGAAGTCGCCGCCACGCACGGCCCGCTCGGCGACTACATGGTCGGCACGATGATCGAACTCCCGCGCGCCGCGCTGATGGCCGGCGAGATTGCACGCCACGCCGCCTTTTTCAGCTTCGGCACGAACGACCTTACCCAAACCACGCTTGGCATCAGCCGGGATGACGCGGGACGGTTTCTCGGCGCGTATGTCGAGCAGGGCATCTACCCGACGGACCCGTTCGTCTCGATCGATCGACCCGGCGTGGGAGCCTTGGTAAAAATCGCTACCGACCGTGGCAGAGAAACATCACCCATCATAAAGCTCGGCATATGCGGTGAGCACGGTGGAGACCCTTCCTCGATCGTGTTCTGCGAGGAGATCGGCCTTGATTACGTCAGCTGCTCGCCATTTCGTGTGCCGATCGCTCGGCTCGCCGCAGCGCAGGCTTCGTTACGTGAATACCATGACATCCGCGACAAACTGGGATAGAGAATGCGACGGGGCGAAGCGACTATGCGTTGAAATGTTGTTCATGCGACATTTTGGCGGCTCGGCGTAAGAGGTTATCCATGCTGCTTCCCCGCAACGAATGGTCAGAAACGGGTCCCATCAAGGGTGCCCTCGCTCGAATGCTTTATGCCGCGACGCGCGTAAGCACGCCCGTGGCGGCGCTAGCCACGATGGCGGCGCTGATGATCATGGTGCTCGCGGACGATGCGCTCGGCGAACGCTGGTCGCTCGGTCTGTTTTACTATATGCCCGTGGCGTTCGCCGCTTGGCGGCTTGGACGCGTCGCGGGCCTGATCATCAGCCTGGTCGCCGCGCTCGCTTGGTCCAGTCTCGCGGCGATCCACCCCGCGCTCTTTCACATGCCCTTCGTACTGCTCTGGGGTTTCCTCTCGCGCGCGGCCTCGTTCGCGGTCGCCGCCGTCCTCGTCTCCGAGATGCGCGAGTTGTTCGAGCGCGAACGCCGCCTCGGCCGCCATTGTTACCTGACCGGCGCGCTCTCGGGCCGCGCCTTCCGGGACGTGCTCGACGGCGCGGTCGAAGCCGCCGCGCGCGATTATCGCTCGATGGCGCTTGCCTATCTCGACCTCGACGATTTCAAGCTGATCAACGATTCGTTCGGACATTCGGAGGGAGACGCGCGCCTGCGCGCGCTTGCCGAGGCGCTCAGCGCCAGCCTGTCGCCCGGCGATTGTCTCGCGCGCACCGGCGGCGACGAATTCGTCGTGCTATTTACCGGCCACTGTGGCCACGAACGCGCCGCCATCGAGCGCGCCCGGGGCGTCGCGATGCGCGCGCTGGGCCAGGGTCCGATGCCGCTCACCTGCTCGGTGGGCGCGGTTATTGTTCCTGCTGGTATGAAGACCGACGCGGGAGACCTCGTCCGCCGCGCCGACACCGCGATGTACGAGGGCAAACGCGCGGGCAAGGGCCAGCTTCTCGTGTTCGAGCTTGGCGCACCGGGCCGTGTGGCGGCGGCGGCTTAGGGCTGATCCGGCCCGCGCAGCCCGTGATCCCGGCACAAGCGGGCACCCATCTAAATCCACTGCCGAGCACACGGCATCAAGCCAGAACCGCCACCCCGCCTGTGTGCCGGGGTCCTGAAACATGTGCGCGCCCAGCCGCCGCCAAGACCGCCTTGTGCTCGGGTCCCGGCACGAGGCCGCGATGACGTTGGGGGAAAGCGTGGTCAGGTTTTCCAGAATCGTTCAAGCCAGGGGGAGGCGCGACCGATCCCTATTGCTCCAGCCGTCCGAACCTTGCCTCGAACTCGGTCACCCGCCCCTCCGCCAGCAACCGCGCCTGCTCGATCAAATGATCGCGCGCGATCCGGCCGGACATCGCCGCCAGCTCGCCGTCGATCCGCGCCGCGTCCACCGGAGAAAGCGCCGCCATCGCGGCATTGTCGCGCACGCCCAGCTCGCCCAACCGCGCAGCGAGCTTGTCGCCCACGCCCTTGAGTAGCCGCAAGTTGAGCAGATCCGCCGGCACGCCCGGATCGGCCGGCAAGGCCACCGGGATCGCGCGATCATGATCCACCGGCAGCGCACTCGCCGCGCGCGTCGTCAGCCGCGCATTCTCGCGCTTCAGCCGATCGACTTCGTCCGCGAGCGGCTTCACCTGATCGCGCGAAGCCGCCACGTCGCGCTCGAGGCGGAGCCGGTTCGCCTGCGCCTCCGCCAGCGCCGCGCGCTCGCTCACCAGCTCGACCGAGAGCCTGTCCGCCCGCGCGCGCGCTCCGCCCCACAGGATGCGACCGATCAGCAGGCCCAGCAGAAACGCGGCAGCGGCAAGCGCATAGGCAGCGGGTGGGATATCGATCATGCAGGGTCCCTTATGGCGGCGGTACGAACAAAGCGGCTAAGCCATGCGCGAGGTTCCCGGGAAAGCCCCGATCCCGGATAAGCAAAGCATGGACGCGAGCGAAACCCAGCGCCGTACCCTTCCCCCGGGCGGCACGATCCCGACCTGGCCCGCGCCGGACGGATGGCGCTTGCGCGTCGCGATCTGGCCGCAGGGCACGCGCGGTACGCTCCTGTTCGTCAACGGCCGCGGCGACTTCATCGAGAAATACGCCGAGCCGCTCCACCACTGGCGCGCGCGCGGCTGGGCGCTCGTCGCGTGCGACTGGCGCGGCCAGGGCGGCTCGGGCCGCTGGCAGCCGGGGCCCGATGCCTTCGCCACCTACACCGCCGATCTCCGATCGATCGTCGCTCAGGCCACGCACACGCTGCCCCACCCCCTCGTCGCGGTCGGCCACTCGATGGGTGGCCACATCCTGCTGCGCGCGATCTCGGCGGGCACCCCCGCCATCGCCCGCGCCGTCCTGATCGCCCCCATGCTGGCCCTGCGCGCTCAGCCGCTTCTCGCCCCCCTCGTCCGGACCGCGCTCCGCGTCGGCCTCGCCGCCCGCCCGGCCCTCGGTCAAGGTCCTCGCGATGCCACCGCCGAAGCTCGCCGCGCCGCGATCCTCACCAGCGATCTTGCGCGCCAGAGCGACGAGGGCTGGTGGCTCGCCCGCCACCCGGCCCTCGCCAGCCCGGGCGCGACCTGGGGCTGGCTCGACGCCGCGCTCCGCTCGATCGCCACGCTCACCCACGCGCCCCGGCCCGCCACGCCCATCGCCGCGATCCTCGCCGCGCACGACCGTGTCGTCGATACCGCCAAGGGCGCGGCCCTGATCGCGCGCATGCTAGGACCCCCCGCCATCCTTGCCACGCTGCCCGGCGAACACGAACTGCTGCGTGAAATCGATTCCCTCCGCGCCGCCGTCCACGCCCACACGGACCTCTTCCTGGAGCAGGCATGATCTACGACATCGCCATCATCGGCGCGGGCATGGCCGGTGCCAGCCTCGCCTATTTTCTGAACCCCGCCACCCGCGTCCTCCTGATCGAGGGCGAGAGCGCGCCCGGCTATCACACCACCGGTCGCTCAGCCGCCTTCTACTCCGAAACCTATGGCGGCCCGCTGATCCAGCCGCTCTCCACCGCGTCCAAAGCCTTCTTCGAGGCACCCCCCGCAGGCTTCACCCCCCTCCCGCTCCTCGGCCCTCGGGGCGGCCTCCACGTTGCCCGCGCGGGCACCGAGGCCGCGCTCGACCGGATCGAAGCCGACTTCGCCCAGAGCGGCGTCCGCATCGAGCGCACCACCGCGCAGACCCACGCGCCCGGCCTCCTCGCCCCCGATTACGCGGGCGCGGCACTCTGGGAGCCCGAATGCCGCGACATGGACGTTGGCGAAATTCACCGCGCCTTCCTCGCCGGAGCGCGCGCCCAAGGCACCCGCCTCCTCACCCACGCGTCGGTCACCGCGATCGATCGCGCAGGGAGCGCCTGGCAGATCGCCACCACTGCAGGCCCGGTCGAAGCCGCCGCCATCGTCAACGCGGCCGGAGCGTGGGCGGACACCATCGCCACGCTCGCCCACGCCGCTCCCCTCCACATCGCCGCGCTCCGCCGCACCGTCGCGCAGGTCGAGGTCACCCCCACTCCCCCACGTACCCTCCCCCTCGTCATGGACTCCGCAGGCGAGTTTTACTTCAAGCCCGAGGGGGACCGACTCTGGGTCAGCCCGCACGACGAAATTCCCGACACCCCGTCGGACGTCCAACCCCACGAACTCGATGTCGCCACCGCGATTGATCGCCTGGAGACCGCCAGCACGATGCGGGTGCGCCGCCTCGACCGCGCGTGGGCGGGCCTGCGCTGCTTCGCGCCCGACCGCGCCCCCGTCTATGGCTGGGATCCGGACACGCCGGGCTTCTTCTGGTGCGCGGGGCAAGGCGGCTTCGGTATCCAGACCGCGCCCGCCGCCGGTCAGCTCGCCGCCGCGCTCCTCGAACGACGCGCGCTCCCCGATCACCTCGCGCGCTTTCGCGTCGATCCCGCGCGCTACGCCCCCGCACGCTTCGCCCTCAATGCGACCCAATCGCCCTTCGCGCGTTAAGCGCCCGTTCCACACACGCAATGGAGAATGATCATGGATAGCACCCTGAACCGCGCCGAAGGCACCGCCACCAATTTCGGCGGCAAGGTCGAAAAAGGCTTCGGCGATCTGACCGGCGACAGCAAAACGCAGGCACAAGGGACGTACGATCAGGCGAAGGGCACCGCCCAGAACGCGTTCGGCCAGGCGCAGGACGCGGTTAAGGACGCGTGGGCCAAGGCTCCCGAGGGGCTCAAGGACGGCGCCGCCAAGGCGTCCGACGCCGCGCGCGACGCATTGCGCAACGCGGGCGATGCAGCGCGCGACGCCTACAGCCGTGCGCCCGACAGCGTCAAGCAGAGCGTCGACCGCGCGGGCGCAGCCGCCAAGCGCAATCCGCTGATCACGGTTGCGCTAATCGGCATCGCCGCCTCGGCGATCAGCCACCTGATGGGCGTCGGCAGCCGCACCCGCGATTAATCCTGAACCCGCCAACCCTCTCCCGAAAGGGAGAGGGACAGCGCGAAGCGCAGGGTGAGGGACGGGCTAAATCGACCGACCTGGGTGAGACACGACCCGAATGCCGCACCCAACCCAAACCGGTTTCCTTCATACCAACGCACCGAACCGAATCATCGGTGTGTTGGGAGCCTCTGCGATCGTCGCGGCACTCGCCTTTGTTCTGCTTGTTGGCCTGCCTGTCCACGAGCATCGTCACGAACAAACAGCGGTGACGCTACTCGACATCCCCGCGCGGTTGCTCCAGCTGCCCAGGCCAATGCGGCCGGCGGACCGATCTCGTCACAACCGCGCTCCCAGCCAAAGTTCGCCGCGTAACCTACGCAACAAGGCCACGCCGGTCCTTGCGCCCCCACCCGTTATCCTTCCGGTCGTGCCGTCGCCCGTCGTCGCCGCGTCTAATCCAAGCACCGGATCGGCGTCGTCGAATGGCGCGTCGGATCACGTCGGACCCGGCCAAGGCGCGGGCGGGGCCGGAGCGGGAACCGGCAGCGGTGGTCAGGGAGACGGCGACGGCGATGGTTACACGCCGCCCCGTCAGATCAAGGGCCGCCTAAGAATAGGCGACCTTCCGCCCGAACTGCGCGACGGCATCGGCCGAACGGTGATGGTCCGCTACGACATCGATACCACCGGCCGGGTTACCAGTTGCGAGATCACCGCGTCGAGCGGTAACGCCGATCTCGATGCCGAGACGTGCCAGCTGATCCAGCAACGCTTCCGCTTCAGACCCGAACGCGATCCGACTGGCGAACCCGTCCCCACGACGATAGAAGAAAGCCATCACTGGGAATATGGCCAACCGCCCGATACGTCCGGTCCCACGCCAGATCGCTGACCGTCTGTCCGATCGCGTTAGACGCGCTCTCTCAGGTCGTTATCCCGCTTTCGCGAGGATGACGAACGTTCAAGTCAAACCAATCCTCAGCAGCCGTTGCGATGACGGGTGTGCGTCTTGTCGAAGTGGCGTCCCAGCAGACCGCCACCCACACCGCCCGCAACCGTGCCGAGCACGCCGCCGCCAATCACATTGCCGAGCACCGCGCCGCCAACGCCACCGGCAACCGTGCCGACCGCGCCATTACCGCCGCCGCAACGCTGGCGATAATCTCCGCCGCGACCACGATAAACGCGTTGGTCGTGACGATCATACTGGCGGTCACGCGAGTTGTCACGGGAGTCGCGCGAGTCATTACGTGAATCCTGCGCGAGAACCGGCGTCGCCAGCGTCGCCGAACCGCAAAGCATCGCGGTCATCGCAGCTATTATTAACCTGTTACGCATTGTCATCTCCTTATATAGGAACTGTAACGCACTAGCGGCTGAACAGTTGCCGCGAGCAGACCTGACACAGCGCACCTGAACCCAATGAATATTGAATGTTGGCAACGTCGCGAGCGGATATTCCATAAGATAGTCGCAGCGAACCGATGAGTAGCAGCGAGCCGAAGGCAGGCCGGATCATCATCCCCCGCTTGCCACCCCGTCCCTTCCGCGCCATCACGCCCACTCAATGGATCAGGTCCAAATCTTCGCCACTCACACGCCCTGGTGGGTCTATCTCGTCTTCGCCTTCGTGCTCGTGCGCGCCGCGCGGTACGCGCGCCCGCGTGTCGGCCGTGTCGATCGGCTGTGGATCATTCCCGCGATTATCGGCCTGTTCAGCCTCGTCACCGTGCTGCGTGTCGGCCACGGCGGGTTCGCCGCGCTCGCGTGGATCGCCGGCGCTGGGATCGGCGTCGGCGTCGGCTGGCTCAGTCTCGCGCACGCGCGCATCGGCGCGGACCACCGCAACGGCCGCCTGACACTGCCCGCCGACTGGAGCTTTCCTCCGCTGCTGATCCTTTTCTTCGCACTCAAATACTGGGTGCAATACCGCATTATCACCAACCCCGGCATCGAACATCATCTCGGCTTCGCGCTCGGCGAGATTGCGGCGGGCGCGTTCGTCGCGGGCACCTTTGCGGGCAAGGCATGGACGCTCTGGCGCAAATATGAAGCCGCGCGCGATACGCCGCTTCCGCAGCCCGCCTGACGTCCGATGTCCGCCCAACCCGCCGCGCCGCGCCGCCGCCTCACCGCCCCCGCCATTGCCAAGCGCAAAGGGGGCGAACCGATCGTGATGCTTACCGCCTACACCGCGCGCATGGCCGAACTGCTCGATCCGCATGTGGACGTGCTGCTGGTCGGCGATAGCCTCGCGCAGGTTATCTACGGCCTGCCCTCCACGCTCTCGGTCACGCTCGACATGATGATCGCCCACGGTGCCGCCGTGGTGCGCGGCAGCTCCCGCGCGATGGTGGTGATCGATATGCCTTATGGCAGCTACGAGGCGTCGCCCGCGCACGCCTTCACCGCCGCCGCACGCGTGTTGGCCGAGACCGGCGCGGCGGCGGTCAAGCTCGAAGGCGGAACGGCGATGGCAGATACGGTTGCCTTCCTCGTTCAGCGCGGCATTCCCGTGATGGCCCATATTGGCCTTACTCCGCAGGCGGTGAATATCTTGGGCGGCTACGGCGCGCGTGGGCATGGCGAGGCCGAAGCCGCCAAGATCATGGCGGACGCCCACGCGGTCGCGGGCGCGGGCGCGTTCGCGGTGGTGATCGAGGGCGTGGTCGAACCGCTCGCGCGCGCGATCACGCATGGTGTCCCCTGCCCCACGATCGGCATCGGCGCGTCGCCCGCGTGCGACGGCCAGGTCCTCGTGATCGACGACATGCTGGGAATGTTCGAGCGCACGCCCCGCTTCGTGCGCCGCTTCGGCACGCTTGGCGATCAGGTGTCCGCCGCCGCCGCCGCGTACGCATCGCAGGTCCGTGAGCGCAGCTTCCCGGGCGAGGCCGAACTCTACGCCGCCTGAGCCCTTCCATTGTAGGATCGCTTGCGCGATAATGGCATTACGACACGACGTGGACGCCGTCCCGGCAAAGACCGGACATGGTCGATAAACGCATTTCGAGTGACGTTCGTGACCTTCGTGGACGTCCATTCAGCTTGCGGAAGCCCCGAAGCTCGCTAAACGCTTCCCATGGCGAACAAAGACGATACCGGCGACGCGTTCATCCGCGAGGTGGACGATGAATACCGCCGCGAAAAGCTCACCTCCTACTGGAGCCGCTACGGCCGCTGGCTCCTAGTGGGCGTCGGCGCCCTCCTGATCGCGGTCGCCGCCCTCCTTTACTGGCGCAACATCCGCGCCGCCCAAGCCGACGCCCGTGCCCAGAAATTCGTCGAAGCCCTTGCCCAGCTTCGCGCGGGCAGCACCGCCGCCGCCAAGGCCAACGCGGCGCTCGACGATCTCTCGCACGCCCCCGAACCCGGCTACCGCGCGCTCGCCCTCCTCGAACGCGCCGGAGCCGCCGCCATCGCAGGCGACACCAAGCACGCCGCCCAGCTCTATAACGGTGCCGCCGCGAACAGCGATCTTGCCAAACCCTTCCGCGATCTCGCGCTGATTAAGGCCACCCAGCTCGAGTTCGATACCCTGCCGCCCGAAACCGTCATTGCCCGCCTTCGCCCCATGGCGCTCCCGGGCAATCCCTGGTTCGGCACTGCGGGTGAACTCACTGCGATCGCCCAATCCAAGGCCGGTCACCCTGATCTCGCCCGCCCGCTGTTCGAGGCGCTCGCCAAAGACGAGAGCGTTCCCCCCTCGATCCGCGGCCGCGCCCAGCAGCTCGCCGCCGTGATGGCCCCCGTCGGTGTTGCCGCGTCCACGCCCGCCGCCCCGATCGGAGCGGCCGCACGGTGAAGCGCCTTGCCCTGATTGCGCTCGTCGCGCTCGCCGCCTGCCACCACACCAAGGATCATGCGGGCAAGGCGGGTCACCACCACGGCCACAAGACGCCCACGATTGGCGAGCGCCTTCCCGTACTCGCGATCGACAACAAGATCGAAGCCGATCCCGCGCTCGCCGATACGCCGATCACGCTCCCGCCCTCGCAGCCCAACGCGGACTGGGGCCAGCCCGGGGTTACGGCCGAGAAAGCCCCAGGCAACCTCGAGCTGCAGCCCACGCTCGTCCGCGCATGGGACGTCTCGATCGGCGCGGGCAGCACCAAGACCCGTCGCCTCGCCTCACCGCCCGTCGTCGCCGCCGGTCATGTCTACACCATCGACACGATGGCCAACATCCGAGCGTTCGACATGAAGACCGGCCGTTCACTCTGGGAAGGCCACATCGCGCGCGAACGCACGCCCAAGGCGGTCGCGTTTGGCGGCGGCGTCAGCGCGGATGAAAAAGCGGTCTACGCCACCAGCGGCTACGGCGTCACGATGGCGTTCGCCGCCACCGATGGCAAACCGCTCTGGCGCACCGACGTCGGTGCGCCCCTGCGCGGCGCCCCCGCGCTGGCGGGCGAGCGGCTCTACGTCATCAGCCAGGATAACCAGATTTTCGCACTAAACCGCACAACGGGCACCAAGGTCTGGGACGTCGCGGGCACGATCGAGCAGGCGGGATTATTGGGTGTCGCCACCCCGGCGGTCGCGGGCACGACGATTGTCGCGGGCTTTTCCAGCGGCGAGCTGACCGCCTTCCTCTCGGCCAATGGCCGCACCGTATGGCAGGACGCGCTCTCGCGCACCGGCCGCTCGACCGCGATCAACGCGATCGCCGATATCGACGCGTCGCCCGTGATCGACCGTGACCGCGTTTTCGCGATCGGCCATGGCGGCCGCATGGTCGCGCTCGAACTCACCACGGGTACGCGCGTGTGGGAGCGCAACTTCGCCGGGCTATCGATGCCGTGGGTTGCGGGCGATTGGGTGTTCGCGCTGACGCTCAAGGGTGAACTCGTCGCGCTGACGCGTGCGGAGGGCAAGATCCGTTGGGTCAAAACGCTGCCCGCCTATCGTAAGGCCAAGAAGAAGGTGGGGGATATCCGCTGGTACGGCCCCGTGCTTGCCTCGGACAAGTTGTGGGTTACCGGCAGCCATGGTCGGCTGGGCTGGGTCAATCCCGCCAACGGCGTGCTAGGCGACACGTGGCCCTTACCTGGACCGACCTATCTACCCCCCGTGATCGCAGGCAACATGGTGTTTGCGCTGACCGACAAGGGACGGCTGGTCGCCTATCGCGGCACGGCGGGAGCAGCCGCGTCCAAATAGGTGCGCGACGCGGGTTTAACGCCTAAGACTTAGACGATGACCCTGCCCAAAGTCGCCATTGTCGGTCGCCCGAACGTCGGCAAGTCCACCCTGTTCAATCGCTTGGTCGGTCGCCGCCTCGCGTTGGTGGACGATCAGCCTGGTGTCACGCGCGATCGGCGCGAGGGCGAGGCGAAGCTGTACGACCTCGATTTTACCGCGATCGATACTGCCGGGCTAGAAGAGGCGGACGAGGGCGCGCTGAGCGGGCGGATGCGCCTGCAGACCACGGCGGCGCTTGGCGATGCGGCTGTCGCGCTGCTGGTCATCGACGGCAGGATCGGTCTCACGCCCGCCGACCGCTATTTTGCCCAGTGGCTTCGATCCGGACCGACGCCCGTGGTGCTTGTCGTCAACAAGGCCGAGGGCCGCGCGGGTGACGCGGGGCTCATGGAAGCGTTCGAACTGGGACTGGGCGATCCCGTCGCGATCTCGGCCGAACACGGCGAGGGATTTGCGGACCTGTTTGAGGCGCTGGCACCTTTCATCGACAAGGCCGCCGCCGATGCGCTCGCGGCGGGGGAGGAAGAGCCCGAGACCGGGCCGCTCAAACTCGCGATCGTCGGTCGGCCCAATGCGGGTAAGTCCACGCTGATCAACCGGCTGGTTGGTCAGGAGCGACTCGTCACGGGACCCGAAGCGGGTATAACGCGCGATTCGATCGCGATCGAGTGGGAATGGAAAGATCGACCCGTCCGCCTGATCGACACCGCCGGCCTGCGCAAGCGCGCCAAGGTAGTGGAGAAGCTGGAGAAGCTCTCCGCCGCCGATGCTAGACGAGCGATCGACTTCGCCGAGGTGGTGGTGCTTCTGCTCGATGCGACGCTCGGCCTTGAAGGCCAGGATCTGCGGATTGCCGATCAGGTCCTCGACGAAGGCCGAGCCTTCCTAGTCGCGCTCAACAAATGGGATGTGGCAGTCAATCAGTCCAGCCTGTTTCAGGGCGTGCGCCGCGCGCTCGACGAGGGGTTGGCGCAGATCAAGGGGGTGCCGCTGCTCGCGATCTCGGGCGCGACCGGAAGGGGGCTGGACGTACTGATGGACGCCGCGTTCCAGGCGCGCGACGCTTGGTCGAGCCGCGTCTCCACTAGCGCGCTCAACCGCTGGTTTGAAAGCGCGTCCGAGCGCAACCCACCGCCCTCGCCCGGCGGCAGGCGCATCAAGCTGCGCTATATCACCCAGGCCAACACGCGCCCGCCCACCTTCGTGGTGTTCGGCAACCGCACCGAGGAGCTACCCGAGAGTTACCGGCGCTATCTTATCAATTCGTTGCGCGAGGACCTGGGCTTCCAGGGCGTGCCGATCCGGCTCAACTTCCGGGGCCGCAGCAACCCGTTCGACTGAGTCATACCAATTGTTACACATGTGCAAGCAACTTTGGCAACTTTTCCATGTTCCAGAACGAAGTTAGATCAAAGAGGGACTGACATGTTCAAATCCGCATTCAGTTTGGCTTTCGTGATTGTCGCACTGCCGGCTGCCGCAGCGCCTGTATATGTTGCGCTCGGCGACTCTATCACGCGCGGCGAGACCGACCTGAACTACGTGCCTTCCAACGGCGATCAGGGCTATGTTTCCAGGGTCGCAGACACGCTGGCGGCGTCAAACGGCGGCGTGCGCCCGCGCGTTGTCAACCTCGCGATCGATGGCGAGACCGCGTCCAGCTTCCAGACCGGCGCGGGCCGCACTCCACCCGTGGTCGGCCGTACCGACGTGCCGCTGGCGCTCCAGAACCTGAACTACACCGGCCAGCCCGCAATCCCTCAAGCCGATTTTTTCACAAGCAATGCCAAGTCGATAGTGTCCGTGGGCGACACGATCTCCACCATCTCGATCACGCTCGGCTTTAATGAACTCGGCGCAATCGCGACCAGGCCCGACGCGCTCAAGCTACTCGTACCCACGCTCGCCACTTACCGCGCGACCCAGGAGGGCAACCTTCTTTACATCAAAGGCGTCGCGCCCAGCGCGAAGCTATACCTCGTCAACTACTACAATCCGTTCCCCGCCGATCCGACCAATCCAGCGGGGGCATTCTTCGGTTTGGCGGGACCCCAGTTGGACGCAATCATCAAGTCGCTCGCGGCCGAGTTCCACGCCTATTACGTCGACACCGCGACGCCATTCAAAGGCCACGAGGCCGCCTACACCTACATGGCCGCGCAACCGCACGGTTTCTACCGCGACGGTCTCTATCCTGGCATCGAGCCCATCGGCAATGTCCACCCGAACGACACGGGTTATGGCGTGATCGCCGCTCAGTTCGCCAGCGCGAAGATTCCCGCGCCCGAACCGGCGACGGTGGCGCTGTTGGGCTTAGGCCTCGTCGGCCTCACACTGAGCCGTTATCGCCACATTTAGCCCGGAGACTGTAGCACGGCGGGTCGGCGTCGGCCTACACGCCGTGCTCACCCTATCAGCGGGTTGGTCAATCGCCCGCGAACGTGACGAGCACGTTGACCGCAATACCGGCTGCGCGCAGCCGCGTCGCGCCTCCTAGATCGGGCAGGTCGATCACGAACGCGGCCGCGTCCACTACCGCCCCCGCTTCGCGCAGCAACTGCGCGCCCGCAAGCGCGGTGCCGCCAGTGGCGATCAGATCGTCGACCAGCAGCACCCGCATCCCGGGCTGCACCGCATCGGCGTGCATCTCGATCCGGTCCTGGCCATATTCTAGCGCGTAGTTGAGCCCGATCGTGGTGCCGGGCAGTTTGTTCTGCTTGCGCAGCAGCACGACCCCCAATCCCATTGCATGCGCAAGCGCCGCGCCGAAAACGAAGCCTCGCGCTTCGATGCCTGCGACCGCGTCATGGGGTGTGTGCGCGACAGTCGCGGCGAGACGATCGATTGTGGCGCGGAAGCCAGGGCCGTTCAGCAACAGCGTGGTGATGTCGCGAAACTGAACACCCGGCGCTGGAAAGTCCGGGATCGTGCGGATGAGCGCACGAAGGTCTTCATTCATCCGAGCACACGGCCCGCGATCGATCGCAGCTTGGCGACTATTGCCTCAGGCCAATGCTCGCGCGCGGTGACAATAGCGCCGTCGAGCGCGTGGTCGCAGCCGGTCGAGCAGGCCGTGATCGCGGGTAGGCGCGCCGCCACCTCAGCCACCAGTCGCGCCGCTGCTTCGGCATTGGCGTGGACGGCCGCGATGATGCTTGCCACGTCGACATGCGTCGCCTCGGGATGCCAGGCGTCGTAATCGGTGACCATTGCGACCGCTGCGTAATGCAGCTCCGCCTCGCGCGCGAGCGCGGCTTCGGGCAGCCCGGTCATGCCGACCAGATCGCAACCTCCACCACGCATCGCGTGGCTCTCGGCGGCGGTGGAGAAGCGCGGTCCCTCGACGATCGCGTAAGTGCCGCCAACGCGGTGGGCGATATTGCACGCGATCAACGCATCGGTCGCGGTTGAACCAAGCGCAGCGCAGGTTGGACTGCCAAACGCGATGTGGGCGACCATGCCCTCGCTGAAGAAACTCCGCGCACGGGCAAGGGTGAAATCCCGGAACTGATCGACCACGACGAACGTGCCGGGCGACAGCTTCTTACGGAATGATCCGCAGGCCGAAATGGCGAACACGTGCGTACATCCCGCCATCTTAAGCGCGGCGACGTTGGCCTGGTAGTTGATTTCATGCGGCGCGAGGCGGTGTCCGCGCCCGTGGCGGGGCAGGAATACGCACTCGGTCTCGCCCAGAAAGCCATGGAGCAAGGCATCCGACGCAGCACCGAACGGCGTGTCGATGGTCACCCACCGCGCGTGGGTGAGCTGGCTCAATTGGTAGAGGCCGCTGCCGCCGATAATGCCTAGGCGCATAGATGTCCTCGATCCGTCGTCCTATCGTCATGCAGGATCGCGGCGCACCGATCAACCAGACCGGCTCGCCGTGCATAGCCTGCGATGTTTGCACTTACTCGGTAGGCGACATTCCTGGTTGAGGATGCGGCTTCTTTACGTCTTTCCAAACCTTCTTGTACGTAAACCACAGCAAGACAGAAAGCGCACTTAGAAACAGGACCGCCGATAGCCCCGTCTCGCGCCGCTCGACCAGCTTAGGTTCGGCGGTCCATTCCAAGAACGCAGAAACATCTTTGGCATTCTGGTCGATCGTCGACTTGGTTCCATCCGCATATTCGACCTGACCGTTCGAGTTCAACGGCGGCGGCATCGCAATATTTAGATTGGCATAATATTTATTGAAGTACAGCCCCTGTGGCGTCTCCCAACCTTTAGGACGCGCCTTCTCGTCATAACCGTGGCCGACCAATGACCAGATGTACGACGGACCGCCCTCGCGCGCCTTGGCGAGCAAACTCATGTCGGGCGGCAACGCATTGTTGTTCGCCGCGCGCGCGGCAATCTCGTTGGGGTAGGGTCCGGGAATATAGTCGCTCGGCAGACCCTTACGCGTCGCGGGTTCGCCAGTATCCGGATTGAGCGAAGGAACATCGTAGCTCTTCGCGAGCGCCTTGACTTCCGCAGCCGAGAAACCGATCGCAGCCAGATCACGAAACGCGACTAGCCTGAGCGAATGGCAGCCCGAACACACTTGCTTGTAGACCGCGAACCCGCGCTGGACCTGCTGATTGTCGTACTTGCCAAAGACCGCGTTGCTAAAGCTCCAATGACCACTCATCGGCTCGATGCCGTGCTTGAGCGGTTCGGATGCTTGGCGCGGCACGAACGCCGCCCACAGCAGGACGAACGCAAAGGTGAGGCCGGCGAGAAAGCCGATCGGGCGGACCATGATTATCGCTCCTGAAGGCTATTCGGCGGGTACGAGGCCAGGCGTTGCGACTGCAGGTCCGCGTCCGGCACCCGCGACACTGGCGATCGCCTCCTTGCCCTTGAAGATCGCCTCGCTGATCGAACGCGGTAGCCGCTCGGGCGTTTCGAGGCTGCTCACGATCGGCAGGATCACCAGAAAATGCAGGAAATAATAGGCGGACGCGAGCTGCCCGATGCGCACCCAAGGCTCTTCCGCGCCCTTGCCGCCGCACACGCCAAGGATGGCGATATCGACGAGCAGGACCCAGAAAAACATGCGATTCAAAGGCCGGAACTTGTTCGAGCGTACCGGTGACTTGTCGAGCCAAGGCAAGAGGAACAAAAGCGCAATAGAGCCGAACATCGCCAACACGCCCCACAATTTAGCGGGGATAAAGAATAGATTAACCGTGAAAGCCTTTAGAATTGCGTAGAATGGCAGCAGATACCATTCCGGCACGATGTGAGCCGGCGTCGAGAGTGGGTTCGCAGGAATATAGTTATCCGGCTCCCCAAACAAGTTGGGCGCGAAAAACACGACGACAGAGAAGAGCAGCAGATAAAGGCCAAGGGTAAACCCATCCTTGACGGTGAAATACGGATGAAAAGGCAGCGTGTCCTGCGGGCCCTTCACGTCGACGCCGAGCGGGTTTGACGATCCAGGAATATGCAGCGCCCAGATTTTCAATACGACGACGCCCAAGATGATGAACGACAACAGATAGTGCAGCGCGAAGAAGCGGTTGAGCGTAGGGTTATCGGGCGAGAACCCGCCCAAGAGCCACGTGTGCAACGCCTCGCCTATGATCGGCACGGCCGAAAACAAGTTGGTAATAACCGTCGCGCCCCAGAAACTCATCTGGCCCCAGGGCAACACATAACCCATGAACGCCGTCGCCATCATGAGGAGCAGAATCGTCACTCCCATCATCCATACCAGCTCGCGCGGCGGCTTATACGATCCGTAGTAAAGGCCTCGAAAGATGTGGAGATACACGACAATGAAGAAGAAGCTCGCGCCGTTGGCGTGCATGTAGCGAAACATCCAGCCACCGCGCACATCGCGCATGATATGCTCGACCGACTGAAACGCTTCAGGGCTGTAAGCCGCATAGTGCAACGCGAGAATAACGCCGGTCACGATCTGCAGCGTTAGCGCGACGCCAGCTAGAACACCGAAGTTCCACATATAGTTGAGGTTCTTCGGCACCGGATATCCACCACCAAGCGAGCCCCATACGAGACGCGGAATCGGCAGCCGCTGGTCCAACCACTTCATGGCGGGTGTTGTCGGCTCGTAAGGCGCTGCCCAGGAAAAACTCATCGTCTATACCTCAACCGATCTGAATCGTGGTGGGCGTCTTGAAAGCGTATTCTGGCACTTCGAGGTTCTTGGGTGCAGGACCCTTCCGGATGCGCGCTGCTGTATCGTAGGCCGATCCGTGGCACGGGCAGAAATAGCCACCAAACGGACCACGGTTTTCGCCCTGCGAGATGCCCAGCGGTACACATCCAAGGTGGGTGCACACGCCCATCGTTATCAACCATTGCTTGTTGCCGGGCTTGGTGCGCTTGGCCAACGTCTCGGGATCGCGAAGTTCGCTCATCGGCACCGCATCGGCGGCGGCGATCTCGGCGGGGGTGAGATGCCGCGCGAACACGGGCTTGCCGCGCCAACTGAACTTTACGCCCTGCCCTAGCGCGATCTTCGACAGGTCGGCCTCGATCGAGGCAAGCGCGGACACGTCGGCGGACGGGTTCATCTGATTAACCATCGGCCAGATCGCAACGCTAGCACCCGCGGCAGCGAACATGCCCGTAGCAACATAGATGAAGTCTCGGCGCTTAACGCCGTCGTGCGGATGGTCGGTATCGAGCGGAAGAGTGGCCATGGCCTATGTGATGCCCATCAATGGCGAGTGTGGAGAGGCCCACATAGTCGCGAGATACCGCAGCGCGCAACGGGCTTTTAGACGCGGGGCGGCGCGTCGCAAGCTCTCGCCGGTGCACGAGGCGAGCTGGACGAAAGAGAGAGCGCACTCTTGATCTGTCGTGATAATTCATCAGCCAGCTTTCGCCACACTCACCAGCGAAGGCCGCAGCAGCCGCTCTTTTATTGTATACCCTGCCTGGAGTTCGGCGACTACGGTGCCCGGCGCGTGGTCGGCACTCTCGACCTCCAGCATCGCTTGGTGGCGGTTGGGATCGAGCGGCTGCCCCACGGCATCCACCCGCGTCACCCCGTGGCGCGCCAGCACGCGGTGCAGCTCGCGCTCGGTCGCTTCCACGCCCTCGGCCAGGCCCTTCATCGCTGGATCGTCGCGCGAGGGGGCGGCCGCGATCGCGCGCGCGAGATTGTCCGCCACCGTCAGCAGGTCGCGCGCGAAGCCGGTCATCGCGTAGGCGGCACCCTCGTCGCGGTCCCGCTCCAAACGACGGCGCATGTTCTCGGTCTCGGCGGCGGCACGCAGCAGGCGGTCCTTAAGCGCGGCGATTTCCCCATCGCGCGGATCGGGTTGCGGCTCGGTTGCGTCCTCCACCATCGGGTCCAGCACGGGGGTTGCGGCCACGGCTTCCTCGGCCAGGGTCTGGATATCTTCGATCATTGCAAAAGCCTCGACAGCGCGTTGGCGGTGAAATCCACCATTGGCACCACGCGCGCGTAATTCAACCGCGTTGGCCCGATCACCCCCACCACACCCACCACGCGCCCGCCCGCGCGCCACGGCGCCGCGATTACGGACGAGCCCGAAAGCGAGAACAGTTTATTCTCCGCGCCGATGAACAGCTTCATCGCATCCGCCGCACGCGCCAGATCGAGCAGGCGGGCGATCTCCTCCTTGCCCTCCAGATCGCCGAGCAGCTGGCGCACCCGCTCCAGATCAGCCGCGCCGTCTCCGATCAGGTGCGATTGCCCACGCACGATCAGGATCGGACGGTGCGCGCCGTCCTCGGACCAGACCGCCAGCCCACGCTCGATCACCGTGGTCGCGAGCACGTCCAGTTCGGCCTTCTGCGCGGCGATTTCGTCGGTCAGGCGGCGTACCGCCTCGGCGAGCGTCAGGCCGGTCAGGCGCGCGTTGGCGTAGTTGGCGGCATCGATGAACGCCGATTGCGGAATGCCCGGCGGCAGCTCGATCACGCGATTCTCGACCGACCCTCCTTCGCCCACCAGCACGGCCAATGCGCGGCCCGGGGCCAACGCGACAAAGTTGATCTGCCGGATCGCGGTTTCCGCCTTGGGCGCGAACACAACGCCCGCGCACTGCGCCATCGCCGACAGGGCGGAGGTCGTGCGCGCGAGCACGTCCTCCACCGCATCCGAGCGTGGCCGCGCGCCGTCCTCCAGTGCGGCCTGCTCGGCAGGGGTGAGTTCGTGCGCCTGCATCATGCCGTCGACGAATAGTCTCAGTCCGATGTCGGTCGGCACGCGCCCCGCGCTCGCGTGCGGCGCGGCAAGCAGGCCGAGTTCCTCCAAATCCTGCATAACGTTGCGGATCGAGGCGGGCGAAAGGCCGAGTACGTTCAGCTTGGACAGCGTTCGGCTGCCGACGGGCGTACCATTAGCAAGATAGCCCTCGACGATCTGCCGGAAGATTTCGCGTGCCCGGTCGCCGAGTTCGGGGATGGTCGGCTGCATGGCGCATATATGGGCCGCCTTGCGGGATGGGGGAAGCGGCGGGTAGGGCTGGCGCTTTACGGGAGACCAAGCCGATGCGCGCCGATGGTCGGGCCGCCGACGAGATGCGGCCGATTTCGTTCGAAACGGGGGTCAGCGCGCATGCCGAAGGCTCGTGTTTGGTCAAGTTCGGGCGCACGCAGGTGCTGTGCATGGCGAGCGTCGAGGAGAAGCTGCCGCCGTGGATGCGCGGTAAGGGGCGCGGCTGGGTGACCGCCGAATACGCGATGCTGCCGCGCGCGACGCACGACCGATCGGCGCGCGAGGCGGTGAAGGGCAAGCAGGGCGGGCGCACGCTGGAGATTTCGCGGCTGATCGGGCGGGCACTAAGGGCAGTCGTCGATATGGAGGCGCTGGGCGAGCGACAGATCACTCTGGACTGCGACGTGTTACAGGCCGATGGCGGCACGCGCACGGCGGCAATCTCGGGCGCGTGGGTGGCGTTGCGATTGGCGATCGACGGGCTGAAGTTAACGGGGGCCGATCCGATGCCGGGGCGCGTGGCGGCGGTATCGTGCGGCGTGGTCGGGGGGGCTGCCGTTTTGGATTTGGACTACCCCGAGGACTCGACCGCGGGCACCGACGGCAATTTCGTGCTCGCCGAGGGTGGGCGACTGGTCGAGGTGCAAGCGTCGGCCGAGGGCGCGCCGTTCGACGAGGAGCAACTGCTGCGGATGTTGCGGCTGGCACGGATCGGGGGGGACCGGGTCATGGCGGCGCAATGGGGGGCGTTGGGGCGGTGAGCGTTCGATTATATCTCTTGCTAACGCTCACACCAATATCGTGGTTGGCTATTGCTTACGTTTTGATCATGACAAACAAACGCCTGTGGCGTCTGTTTGCCTTATTGGCCTTTGTGCCCTTAACGCTTGCGCTTGCTCTCATAATGTCATCCTTCAATCAAAAAACTAGTCACTTTCAGATTAAAGATACGCGGTCACAGAAAGATCAGCACGACGGTTCGCAACCTGATGCTCTGCCGCATTGAACCGCCGCCTCACCCCCGGCCCCCTCGTTCTCGCCACGCACAACCCTGGCAAGGTCCGCGAAATCCGCGCGCTCGTACAACCGTACGGGACCGAGCCCGTCAGCGCGGGCGAGCTTGGGCTGCCCGAGCCCGAGGAGACGGGGACCACCTTCATCGCCAACGCCACGCTGAAGGCGCTCGCGTCCGCCACCGCCGCCAATCTGCCCGCGCTCGCGGACGATAGCGGGCTCGCGGTCGATGCGTTGGGCGGCGCGCCCGGCGTAGTGTCGGCGGACTGGGCGGGGCACCCACGCGATTTCCACCGCGCGATGAGCCGGGTGTGGCGCGAGGTGCAGGCCACCGGGCCGGACGCGCCCCGGACCGCGCGGTTCGTGTGCGCGCTGGTGCTCGCCTGGCCCGACGGGCATACGCAGGCGTATGAGGGCACGTGCGAAGGCAGCATCGTGTGGCCGCCGAAGGGCTCGCGCGGGTTCGGCTACGACCCCATGTTCGTGGGCGCGGGGATGGAAGAAACCTTTGGAGAGATCGATCCCGACCTCAAGCACGGCATTAGCCACCGCGCCGACGCGTTCCGGAAGCTCGTCGCCGACGCGTTGTAGCGACGGCGAACCCTCGCTGGCCCTGTATGTCCACTGGCCGTTCTGCGTCACCAAATGCCCCTATTGCGATTTCAACAGCCACGTCCGCCCCGGCTGGGACGAGGCCGCGTACCGCGCCGCACTGCTCGTCGAACTGGACCACGAGGCCGCGCTTACCCCGCGTCACCGCCTGACCAGCATCTTCTTCGGTGGGGGCACGCCGAGCCTGATGCACCCCGCCACAGTGGCCGCCGTGATCGAGCGCGCGACCGCGCTGTGGCCCGCCGGACCGGGGATTGAGATCACGCTCGAAGCCAACCCCACCTCGGTGGAGGCTGCGCGTTTTGCAGGGTTCCGCGCAGCGGGGGTCAACCGGGTAAGCCTGGGCTTGCAGGCGCTCGACGACGCCGCGCTTCGGTTCCTCGGCCGCCCACACGATCTCGCCACCGGGTTGGCCGCGCTCGACGTCGCGCAGGCCATTTTTCCGCGCGTCAGCTTCGATTTGATCACCGCGCGGCCCGGCCAGTCGGTTGCCGCGTGGGAAGCCGAACTCACCCGCGCGCTCGCCTTTGGCACCGAGCATCTCTCGCTGTACCAACTGACCATCGAGCCCGAAACGCGCTTCGCCACACTCTTCGCCGCCGGCCGGATCGCACTGCCCGGCGAGGACGCCGCGCTCGCGCTATTCGAGACCACCCGCGCGCTGACCGCTGCCGCCGGGCTGCCCGCCTATGAAGTGTCGAACCACGCGCGGGCGGGCGCGCAAAGCCGACATAATCTCAGCTACTGGCGCTACGACGATTACTCGGGCATTGGCCCCGGCGCGCACGGACGGCGCGGCGGGATGGCGACCGCGCGCGTCAAGCGGCCCGAAACCTGGCTCGCGGGGGTGCAGGCGGCAGGCCACGCCATCGTCGAAGGAACCGCGCTCGCCCCCGAAGACCGCGCGCGCGAGGCGCTGCTGATGGGCCTGCGGCTCGAGGACGGGATCGACACCGCGCATTTCGAGGCGCGCACCGGCCGCGCGATCATGGCGGCGGTCGATGCGCGCGGACTGGCCGAACTCACGCGTCTCGCGATGATCGAGCGCACGACCACCTACCTGCGCCTCACCGCCGCAGGTCGGCCATTGCTGAACGCGGTGCTCGCCAAGCTGGTCGGCTGAGGGCCACGCGGCCGAACCTGACGAAACAGACCTGGTTCTATCCCCCCATCGCAGCGAACTTCGTCCGCCGCCGCTCGCGCAGTGCAACACCGTCAACCCCATGCATCCGCGCAAGCGCGCCCGTCACCGCGTCGCCCACCGCCGACACTGCCTTGTCCGGATCGCGGTGCGCGCCGCCAAGCGGCTCCGGCACGATGCCGTCGATCAGGCCGAGGTCAAGCAGGTCGGGCGCGGTCAGCTTGAAGGCAGCCGCCATCTCGGCGGCCTTGTCGCGCGTCTTGAACAGTATCGACGCGCCGCCCTCGGGCGAGATCACCGAATACACCGCATGCTCCATCATCAGCACGGTGTTCGCCGCCGCGATCGCGATCGCCCCGCCCGATCCGCCCTCCCCCACGATGACGCTCACAAAGGGCACGGGCACGGCCAGGCACATCTGCGTCGCACGCGCGATCGCCTCCGCCTGGCCACGCTCCTCGGCGTCGATGCCCGGAAAGGCACCCGCCGTGTCGACCAGCGTAACGATGGGCAATCCCATGCGCCCCGCCAGCTCCATCAGCCGCGCGGCTTTGCGATAGCCCTCGGGGCGCGCCATGCCGAAGTTGTGCGCCACGCGCCCCGCCGTGTCGCGGCCCTTCTCGTGCCCGATCAGCATAACCGGCCGACCGCGCCAGTGGCCGGGACCACCGACGATCGCGGCGTCCTCGCCGAAAGCCCGATCACCGCTTAGCGGGGTAAAGTCGCTCACCAGCGCCGCCACATAATCGTCGAAGTGCGGGCGATCGGGGTGGCGCGCGATCTGCGTGCGCTGGATCGGCGTCAGCTTGGCGAACAGCTCGCGCCGAGTCCGCTCCACGCGCCCTTCCAGCCGTGAAATCTCGGGCGCGTTCGGCATGTCGCGGCGTAGCTCGGCCAACCGCGTCTCGATCTCGGCAACCGGCTTCTCGAAGTCCAGCATCATGCGAGCGGATGCTTGGTGGTGACGATCTCGATCAATCGGCTGACCTCGACGTGAGTGTAGATTTGCGTCGTCGCGATGTCCGCATGGCCCAGCATCGTCTGGAGCGCGCGCAGGTCCGCGCCGCCCGCGAGCAGATGGGTGGCGAAGGCGTGGCGCAGCACGTGGGGAGAGACGCGCTCGGGCGCGATCCCAGCATCGGCGGCTAGGGCCTTGATCAACTGGAACAGGCGCACGCGCGTAAGGTGCGCTTTGCCCGAAGGGAATAACCATGGCGATCCGCCCGGCACGTGCGGCTGATAAGCGGCCATCGCCTCCAACGCGCGCCTGCCCACCGGCACCAGTCGCTCCTTGTTTCCCTTGCCGCGCACGATCGCATAGGGACGCGTGGGGTCGATCGCGCGCCGCTCGAGGCTGACCAGCTCGGTCGCGCGCAGTCCCGAGCCGTACAGCAGCTCGATCAGCGCGCGCAGCCGGGCGGAGCGCATTCCGGGGCGCTGGACGGCGGCACGCTCGGCCATGTCGCACATCGCCGCCGCCTCGTCGCCGGACAGCGTCTTGGGCAGGGCGCGCGCGGTGCCGGGGCGGGGGAGGTGGCGGCTGGGATCGTCCGCGCGGTAGCCCTCCGCCGCTAGAAAGCCGAAGAAGCGCCGCAGCGCGGACGCCTTGCGCGCCACCGATGCGCGCGCGAGTCCCTCCCACGAAGCCGCGAGCCGAGCAATGTCGTCCTCGCCCGCCCGGGTCAGTTCACCCATCAGCTCCGCGCTGGCGAGCCGTAGGTCGCGTTCGTAGGCCAGGATGGTATTGCGCGCGACGCCCGCCTCGGCAGCGAGCATATCCAAAAACAGCGCGCGCGCGCGGCCGTCGGCAAGCGGCATCATCCGCGCGTCGCTGCTTCCGCCGCGATCAGCCGCGCCTCGGTCCCGCGCCCAACGCGCACCAGCGCGGCTACGATATGCTGGAGATGCGCCGGCGGCACGTCCGCCCACGCGCATTGCAGCCCCGTCCCCGCGAGCACCGCCACCTCGCCCACGCGCCCCGCCGCCGCCGCCGCATCGATCCGAGCGGTCCAGCGATCCGCAAGCGGGGCCATCGCCAGATCGCGGCGCGCGCCGTCAAGATCCGATCCCGCGCGGCCAAGCCCGGTCAACGCGGCGAGCAGCAGCCGTGCGCGGCGATCGCTCGCCCCCGCTTTGCGCCAATCGTCGAACCGACGTGAGGTCACCTCCACCTGTTCACGCGCATCCGCGGCGGCGGCCAGCGCCCACGCGCGTCGCTCGACCGAGCCGCCGTCTGCAGCGGCGATTCCCCACCAGCCAAGCGCGGCATCCGCGCGACCCCCGGCGATCGCGGAAGCCATGATGTCGGGCGCGGCGGACGCGAACCGCTTGTCGGGCCGCATCCCAGCCGCTGCCCCGGCGGTTAGCACCAGCCCCTCGTAGCGGTCTCCGCTCGCGGCCGCGTCCCACAGCGCGCGCATCGCGGTGATGCGGTCCGGCGGCGAGCCTGCATAGGCCTGCCGTAGCCGCGCCGCAGTGTCCCCCGCAACTTGCGCGCTGACCGGATCGGCAGCCAACGCCGCCCAGAACGCCGCAAGCTCACTCGCCCCCACGATCCCCTGCGCGCCCGCCGATCCCGCTGCCGCCGCGCGCGTCGCGTCGGGCGCGGACGCCGCGCGGAACAGCCAGCCCTGCGCGGGCGCGGGCAGGCCGGACGCGAGCCGATCGGGCAGCACCGCGCCCGCCGCCAGCCCCATGCCGAGCCGGTAGAGGTTGACCTGCTCGACGTCGCCCCACTCGACATTCGCGCCCAGCTTCGCGCCCTCGCCCGCACTCGCGGCGAGGCGTTCGGCGAGCGATACGTCGAATGGATCGACATTGCCCTCGCTGCGCAGCGCCTGGAACAGCTGCGCCGCCGCGATATCGTCCCCGTCGAGCGAGGCGCAGACCGCGCCGCCCAGCCGCCACACCGGTCGCGTGAAGAGCGTCTGCCCCGTCTGTGCAAGCGGGCAAATCGCGGCGGGATCGGCGGCGGCGAGCGCGGCATCGAACGCGACGCCGTACAGGCGCGGCGTGTAGCGATCGACCGGCACCTGCGATGCGATCGTGTGCGCCACGTCGCTTTCGCCCAGGCGCATCAGTAGGCTCACACGCTCGGCCACCCAGTCGGCGGGGCGCACGCCGCTCGGCGTCGGCACGATCGAGGCGAGCGCGCGCACCAGCACGATATGCGCCCAGCGCGACGCTATCGGCGCCTGCATCGATCGCATGAGCGCGGCCAGCACACGTCCATCGCTGCCCGTGAACGTGCCCAGCCCATAGCCGCCCGCGGCGGGCGAGAGCAGTCCGATCTGCGTAATATCCGCGGAAGGTGCGGCACTGTCGAGCGGGTTGGCGGCGGTCGCGGCGGGGCCGATCACGCCCGGGCTCGGCTCGGCCGTGATCGGGCTCCCGGGAATACCCAGAATCGGCGCGTCCGGGGATGCCGCGGCCGGATCGGGCTCGGGTGTGACCGGCGGGGAGGCAACGGGCGCGGTGCGCTGCGCCGGCCTCTCGCCGAACACGTCGCCCGGTAAGATCGACTTGGGCGCGTCCTGCGCGCCGGCCGTCAGGATCGCAAGAGCCGCGCCGCCGACCAACGCGGCGACGCGCCTACCGGGGCGCATTCGCATCGGGTAGCGCGACGGGCTGGGAGACCAGTTGCGGATGGTAGGAGGGAGCTTTGGAGCCGAGATATCCCAGCCCCGCGATCACGGCGACGAGCAGGACGAGGAGGATCACGCGAAACATTCAGGGCCTTGCGGGCGACGGGACGACCGCGGGGTCATACCGCCGCATCGACGCGGCGACTAGGGCTGGCGCACGCCGCCTGACCGCCTCCGGCCGCGCTACCCCCGCGAAGCCAGCGCCACGTAATCGCGGTGCGGCGCGCCGGTGTACAGCTGACGTGGGCGACCAATGCGCTGATCGGGGTCCTCGATCATCTCGTTCCACTGCGCCACCCAGCCAACCGTGCGCGCGAGCGCAAACAGCGCGGTGAACATTGTTGTCGGAAACCCAATCGCGGAGAGCACAATACCCGAATAGAAGTCTACATTAGGGTAGAGATGCTTCTCGACGAAATACTCGTCGGTCAGCGCGATCCGCTCCAGCTCACGCGCCACGTCGAAGACCGGATCGGTTACCCCAAGGGTGTCGAGGATTTCAGCCGCGATCTTCTGCATCACCTTGGCGCGCGGATCATAGCTCTTGTAGACGCGGTGGCCAAAGCCCATCAGGCGGAACGGATCGTCCTTGTCCTTGGCTTTGGCGATGTAGGCGGGAATGCGATCGGGCGTTCCGATCTCGCGCAGCATGTTGAGCGCCGCCTCGTTCGCGCCACCGTGGGCGGGACCCCACAGGCAGGCAATCCCCGCCGCGATGCACGCGAAAGGGTTCGCGCCCGAACTGCTCGCTAGTCGCACGGTCGAAGTCGAAGCATTCTGCTCGTGATCGGCGTGAAGAATGAAGATGGTATCGAGTGCGCGTTCGACGACAGGATTGATAATATAGGGTTCGGCGGGGACCCCGAACGTCATCCGCAAGAAGTTACCCGTATAGCTAAGACTGTTATCGGGATAGAGGAATGGCTGACCGAGCGAATATTTATAAGCCATTGCCGCCATTGTCGGCATCTTGGCGATTAGCCGGTGGCTGGAGATTAGTCTTTGCTGGGGGTCATGCACGTCGGTCGAATCGGGATAGAATGCGCTCAGTGCGCCCACTACGCCACACATGATCGCCATCGGATGCGCATCGCGCCGGAAACCCCGATAGAAGGTCGCGAGCTGTTCGTGCAGCATCGTGTGGCGCGTGATCGTGGTGACGAACCGGTCGTGCTCCTGCGCGGTCGGCAGTTCGCCGTTCATCAGCAGGTAGGCGACTTCCATGAAGCTCGACCGTTCGGCTAGCTGATCGATCGGATAGCCACGGTGGAGCAGAACGCCCGCCTCGCCATCGATATAGGTAATCTTGCTTTCGCACGCCGCAGTCGAGGTAAAACCTGGGTCATAGGTGAACCGCCCGGTCTCACCGTAAAACTTGCGGATATCGACGACTTCGGGACCAACGGTGCCCTTCATCACGGGATAGTTGTAATCCTTGTCCCCGACGTTCAGCTTGGCGGCGTCCATAGTCTCTCCCTTGTGGCCGGCGTCACGCCAGCGCGTCGTCGATGCGGCCGAGCGTTTCCGTCCGGCCAAGTGCCGCCGCCACCTCGAAGATGCCGGGCGACACGCCCGAGCCCGTCAGCGCGGCGCGAAGCGGCTGCGCGATCTGGCCGAGCTTGCAGCCAAGCTCCTGTGCCAACGCACGCGTAGCCGCTTCCAACGCTGCACTGCACCATTCGGCGGCAAGGTCAAGCCGCGCGCGCAAAGCGCGCAGATAATCGCGCGCGGGGGGGGCTAGAAGCGTTCGCGCCTTGTCGTCTAGCACCAGCGGCCGTGCGCGGAAAAGGAACAACGACGCGGTCGCGAGATCACCTAGGTCGCGCGCGCGCGCCTTTAGTTCAGGCATCATCCGCGCAAGCAAATCTGTCTCGGCCATGGTTAAAGCGCGCTCCAGCAACGCCATGATCCGGGGCGTCGCGAGCGCGATCAGCCGTGTATCCTCCACCGCGCGGAGATAATGCGCGTTCAGGCTCTCCAGCTTCTTCATGTCCGTGCGCGCCGGGCCGCGCCCGACCGCCTCGAGCGTAAACCACTGCGTCGCCTGCTCGCGGCTGATCATCTCGGCGTCGCCGTGCCCCCAGCCCAGCCGCAGCAGATAATTCTCCAAGGCCTCGGGCAGGATGCCAAGTTCGTCGCGGTACGCATCCACGCCCAGCGCGCCATGCCGCTTGGACAGCTTCGCGCCGTCCGCACCATGCAGCAGCGGCACGTGCGCATAGACCGGTTCGGGCCAGTTCATCGCGCGGATCAACGCGAGTTGCCGGAAGGCGTTGTTCAGGTGATCGTCGCCCCGGATGACGTGGGTGACGCCCATGTCGTGATCGTCCACCACGACGGCCAGCATATAGGTCGGCGTACCGTCCGATCGTAGCAGGACCATGTCGTCGAGCTCGACGTTCGCGACCGTGACCGCGCCCTGCACCCGGTCGTGGATCGTGACCGAACCCTCGGTCGGCGCGCGCAGGCGGATGACCGAGGGCTGGGCGGTCTCCTCGGGCGTCGCCATGCGGTCGCGCCAGCGGCCATCGTAGCGGGGCGGCTTGCCGGCGGCGCGAGCGGCATCGCGCGCGGCCTCAAGTTCAGCGGCGGTCGAATAGCAGCGATACGCATGGCCCGCCGCCAGCAACGCATGCGCCACTTCGGCGTGACGCGCGGCGCGCTCGAACTGGAATACGGGTGGCTCGTCCGCGTCCAGCCCCAGCCAGTGCAGTCCATCCAAAATCGCCTCGATCGCCGCATCGGTCGATCGCGCGCGATCGGTATCCTCGATCCGCAGCAGGAACTTGCCGCCATGGTGGCGCGCGAACAGCAGGTTAAATAGCGCGGTACGCGCACCGCCGATGTGGAGAAATCCGGTCGGCGAGGGCGCGAACCGGGTAACCACTGGTAGGGGTTCGGTTGCGCTCATGCGGCGGGCACTGGACGGGGATCGAGCTGGGAGACGGGCACGCGGGTGGCTAGCACGTTGATGGCTGGGGGTGGAAGCGCCGGTGTCGCCCAAAGGGCGGGGATCATTGGCCGAGCCGCGCGCCGTATCGCCGCCGTGCGCGCCGCGTTTGCCTGCGTGGGGGCCGGCCTGGAAACCTTCCTCGAAACCGAACGCCGTCAGCTTCCGCTCTGGATGCCGGTCGCGCTCGGTGCGGGGATCGTCGCCTGGTTCATGCTTCCCACGCCCGCGCAGTGGCTTGGTTTCGGCGCGGGCGCGCTCGCGGTGGCGCTGCTGGGCGCGGTCGCCCCCGGCTGGACTGGCCGCACGCTGCTGATGGGCGGACTGCTCGCCGCACTCGGGCTTGGCGTCGCGTGGGCCCGCGCGGAGAATGTCGCCGCCCCGCGCCTCGGCCGCGAAATCCACGCGGTCTGGATCGATGCCACCGTGCTGGAACGCGAGGACCGCGCCGGGCGTGGCCAGTGGCGGCTCTACCTTGATCCGCACGATCCCGCCCTGCCCCCGCTGATCCGCATATCGCTACGCAAGCTCCCGCCGCCCGAGATCGCGGCGGGTGCCCGCATCCGCGCGCGCGTGTCGCTGCGTCCGCCGCCCGGCCCCAGCGTGCCCGGCGGCTATGATTTCGCACGCCGACTGTGGTTCGAGGGCGTCGGCGCGACCGGTTTCACGCTCGGCGATCCCACCGTCCTCGCCCCGCCCCCACAAACCCACGGCGCGCAGGCGTGGCTGGAGGCGGTGCGCGTCCACCTCACCCGCCTCCTCCAGACGCAGATCGGCGGCGGCGAGGGCGGCCTGGCCGCCGCCTTCGTCACCGGGGACGCGGGCGGCATCCCGGAGCAAGTCCGCCAGGACATGACCGACGCCGGCCTTGCGCACATCATCTCGATCTCGGGCCTGCACATCGCGGTAGTGATCGCGATCACCATGCTGATCGTGCGTCGCACGCTGACGCTGGTGCCGTGGATCGCGCTGCGCTGGCCGGTCAAGCTGATCGCGGCGGGCGCGGCGGCGGGCGTGGGCGTGGGCTACACGCTGCTCGCGGGCTCGCAAATCCCCACCGTGCGCTCGGTCGAAGCCTCGCTGTTGGTTTTGGTCGGCCTAATGGCGGGGCGCGCGGCCATATCGCTGCGCGGGATCGCGACCGGCGCGTTCTTTATCCTGCTGTTCCGGCCCGAGTCGGTAATCGGTCCGTCGTTTCAGCTCAGTTTCGCGGCAGTCACCTCGCTGGTGGCCGCGTTCCAGTCCCGCCCCGGCAAATGGCTGATGCACGCGCACGACGGGGACCTATGGATCGCCCGCACCGCACGTCATGCGGTCGTGCTGGTCGCGAGCGGCTGCGTCGCGGAGTTCGCACTCGCCCCGATCGCGCTCTACCATTTCAACCGCGAGGGACTGTATGGCATGATCGCCAACCTCGTCGCGATTCCCTGGTCCGAGCTGGTGATCATGCCGGCGGTCATGCTCACGCTGGCGATGGACGCGGTCGGCTGGGCGGTGCCCGCCGCGTGGGTGCTCAAGCACTCGATGGCGATGCTGGTGTGGACCGCGCACTTCGTCGCGCATTGGCCGGGATCGGTGATGCGCACGCCCACCATGCCGTTCGCGGCCTATGCGGCGTTCGTGGCGGGTGGCCTGTGGCTGTGCCTCTGGACAGGGCGCGCGCGACTGCTTGGGCTTGCACCGATCGCGGTCGCGGCCGTGCTCGCCGCGCTCGCGCGCCCGCCCGATCTCATCATCAGCAGCGACGGCCGCCACCTGGGCGTGCTGCGCGCCGATGGCGCGATGGCGATGCTGCGCCCCCACGCGGGTGACTTCATCCGGGGAATGTGGGGCGATTTCGTCGGTACCGACCACACGCTGCCATTGGACGAGGTGTCCAACGCATCGTGCGGACCCGATGCATGCGTGCTGCTGCTCAATCGGGGCGGGCGCGTGTGGCGCATCTTCGCTACCCGCTCGAAACGGATCATCCCGCGCCCCGACATGGAAGCCCAATGTCGCGCCGCCGACGTGGTGGTCAGCGAACGCCGCCTGCCCGCGTGGTGCGCCCCCGCGTGGATGCGCTTCGACGCCCGCGCACTCGAACGCACCGGATCGGTCGCGGTCTGGCTTGTGGACGCGCGCATCAATGGGGGGCGCACGGGGCAAGGCGCGCACCCCTGGGCCTCGCAGCCCGCGCACTGGCGTGATATGCGGCATCATGCTCGCAAGAAGACCGACACGGATGAGCGCGGCGGAGTTCCTCGACGCCTATGAAGGCGTCGAAGGCAAGTGGGAGCTTGTCGACGGCGAACCGCGCAACATGTCGGGCGGATCGATCCGGCACGCCGATGTGGCGAGCAACATCCTTGTCGCTCTGCGGACCCATCTGCGCGGCACCGGCTGCCGCGCGTTCAACTCGGACACCGGCCTCTCGGTTGACGAGGACAATATCCGCTACCCCGATGTGGCGATTTACTGCGATCCGCGTGATCTTGGACGAGACCGGGTCAAGACCAAATCCTTCGATCATCCTGTCGTGGTTTTTGAGGTGCTTTCACCCTCGACCGCCTATTATGACCGAGGCGACAAGGTCGCGCGCTACCGCGAGATCGACTCGATCCGCCTCATCGTGCTGATCGACCCGGTGGGACGCACGTTCGAGACCTATGAGCGGCTCGACGCGGACAGCTGGCGGGTAGAACGGCACCGCGAAGGGGAAGCGTTGGAGCTGGCGCAGCCGCGGATGACGCTCACGGCCGAGGAGATGTTCGCGGAGGATTGAGGCCCAATTGACGGCCAATCACGCTTAGCTTGTCGAAGCGCTTACTTGCCTCAGCGATGCCAAGCTGAACCAAGAAGAGAAGGCGTTTTGACAGGCCCAGCGTGCGTTGCGACAAAACGAAACCTAAGCCGCCCGCTTCATCGCCTCGCACGCCCGCCACAGCTTCTCCGGGGTTGCGGGCATCTCGACCTGCATGCCGTCCAGCGCGTCAATGATCGCGTTCATCAGGGAGGGTAGCGCGCCGATCGTTCCCGCCTCGCCGCAGCCCTTGACGCCCATGGGATTGGTCGGCGAGGGCGTGCCGCTCACGTCGAACACGATCGCGGTCGGCATGTCGTTCGCGCGCGGGATGCCGTAATCCATGAACGATCCGGTCACGAGCTGCGCGCCGTCGCCGTAAACCACATTCTCCAGCAGCACCTGCCCCAGCCCCTGCGCCACGCCGCCATGGATTTGGCCGACCACCAGCTCGGGGTTCAGCAACACGCCGAAATCGTCGACCACGGTGTATCGCTCGACCGCCACATGGCCGGTCCGCGGGTCCAGCGACACTTCGGCGACATGGCAGCCATTGGGGAAGGTGGGCGCGGGCGCGGCGGGCGCATAGCGCGCACGGCCGTCGAGCGCGCCCGGCCGCGCAACCGCGATCTCCGCCCAGGTGCGCGTGGCATTGGTGCCCGCCGACCGGAACACCCCCGCCGCATACTCGGTCTCGCCCGCTCCCAGCAATTCGGCGGCGAGCACGCGGCCGCGTTCGATCAATTGCTCGGCCGCCACCCACGCGGCACCCCCGCCCCACTGAAGAGACCGCGAGCCGCCGGTGCCGTGGCCCACCTCCATGCGATCGGTATCACCCTGGACAATACGGACCTGATCCACATCCACGCCCAGTCTGTCCGCGAGCAGCCGCGCATAGGCGGTCTCGTGCCCCTGCCCGTTCGACTGTGTGCCGATCGCCGCCTCGATCAGCCCATCGAGCGAGACGCGCACGTCCGCGAACTCCTGGGTCGATCCGCCGCCCGCGATCTCGACATAATAGCAGATGCCGCGCCCGTACCGCAGCCCGCGCGCGCCAGCAGCGGCACGGCGCGCGGCGAAGCCCGCCCAGTCGGCCTCCGCCAAGGCGCGCTCGAGCAGGCGGGGAAAATCGCCCACGTCGAACGTGAGCCCGATCCTGTTGTCGTGCGGCAGCTCGGCGGGGGTGAGCAGATTGCGCCGTCGCATCTCGTCCACGCCCAGGCCCAGCGCACGCGCGGCGGCTTCGACCAGCCGCTCCATCACATAGGCGCTCTCGGGCCGCCCCGCGCCGCGATAGGCATCCACGGGCGCGGTGTTGGTGACCACGCCGTGGACGCGGTTGTGGATCGCGGGGATGCGGTAGACGCCGCCCATGATGCGCCCGCCCGCATATGTCTGGATCGCCGCGCCGAACTCGGATTGATAGGCGCCGAGGTTGGACCATGTCTCCACCTGCAGCCCAAGGATGCGCCCGTCGCGATCGGTCGCCAGCGCTGCGTCGGACACCATGTCGCGCCCATGGGTGTCGGTCTGGAAGGCATCGCCGCGCTCCCCGGTCCACTTGACCGGCCGGCCCAGCCGCCGCGCAGCCTCGATCACCAGCGCATATTCGGGGTAGATGAACCCCTTCATCCCGAAGCCGCCGCCCACGTCCTTCGTCACCAGCCGCAGCGTCTCGGGCGCAACGCCGAGCACGCCCGCCAACGCCTTCCTTGCGCCGACCACGCCCTGCGTGCCCACGTGGAGCGTCATGCGCCCGTCCGCGCCAAGCTCGGCCACCGCCGCGCGAACCTCCATCGAGGTCGGCGCGATCCGGTTCTGCACGATCCTGAGCCGCGTTACATGCGCGGCCCCGGCCAGCGCGGTCCGCGTCGCGGCTTCGTCCCCCACGTCCCAGTCGAACAGCGTGTTGCCAGGCGCATGATCCCAAACTCGCGGCGCGCCGGGTGCCAGCGCCTCGTCGATCGTCGCGACCGTGGGCAAGTCCGCGTACTCCATCAGCACCGCCTGTGCCGCCGCGCGCGCGGACTCGCGCGTGTCCGCTACCACGAACGCGACCGGATCGCCGACGAAGCGCACCGCGCCGTCCGCGAGCACGGGCCTGGGCGTGCCGAGCTTGCCCAGCATCATCGCGGGCATCGGCTTCATGTGCCCCAGGTCGGCGGCGGTCAGCACCAGCGACACGCCCGGCATCGCCGCCGCATCCGCCGTGTCGATCGCAGTGATGCGCGCGTGGCCATAAGGGCTCCGCACGGTCACGCCGTAAACCATCCCCGCCAGCTGCACGTCGTCGGTGTAGGCTCCCCGGCCAGTAACGAGCCGCCCGTCCTCGATGCGCTGCTGCTGGCCGGTGGCGAATTTTAGCATGGCGGGACTCCGAGGGTTCGGAGCGAGCCTAGCGTATCGCGCACGCCAGCGCGACGCCTGCGACTATTCTTCCGAAACCCACAGCCTGAGCGGCAGCAGCAGCGCCGCCGCAAGACAGGCGAGGAGGACGCCGACAAGCGTGATCGCCATCCACAACCGCGCCTCGGTGCGCGGGAAAGGGCTATCGGTGGCGCGGTTGATGAGAATGGAAGCCATCGCTTGAAAATGGACGCGCAAAGCGGCCAAAATGGGGCATCGCCGGGGGCGGGCGGCGGGCGGCGGAACCCCGGGGACAGCGGCCGGGTTGATTTCGAGCCCTACCGCCGGAGTTCCAATGCGCGCATTTGCCTTCCTTCTCTGTGTCTTCGCCGCCGGATGCGGCGATACCGCCAAACTGCCCCCGCTCGCGGGTTTCGGCGCGAACCCCACCCTTCCCGCGCCCACCAAGGACGTGTTTCCCACGCTCGAAATCGCGCCCGCGATCGGCTGGGCCGCGAACGCCGCGCCCACGCCCGCGCCGGGCCTCCAGGTCGAGGCGTTCGCGCGCGGCCTGGTCCATCCGCGCTGGCTGCTTGCGCTACCCAATGGCGACGTGCTCGTCGCGGAGACCAACGAACCGCCCAAGCCCGATGATAGCAAGGGCGTTCGTGGCTGGTTCCAGAAACACGTCATGGGCCGGGCGGGCGCGAAAGTTTCCTCGCCCAACCGCATCACGCTGCTGCGCGATACGACCGGCTCGGGTGTCGCGAACGTGCGAACCGTGTTCCTGGCCGGCCTCCACTCGCCGTTCGGCATGACGCTGATCGGCGATACGCTTTATGTCGCCGACACGGACGCGGTGCTCGCCTTTCCCTACCGCACGGGCGAGACCCGCATCGCGGCACCCGGCCGCAAGATCGTCGATCTGCCGGCTGGCCGCATCAACCACCACTGGACGAAGAACATCATCGCCAGCCCCGATGGCGCGAAGCTGTATGTCACCGTCGGCTCGAACAGCAATGTGGGCGATAACGGACTCGCTGCCGAGCAAGGCCGCGCCGCAATTTGGGAAGTCGATCCGAAGTCGGGCGCGCACCGCGTTTTCGCGCACGGGCTTCGCAATCCCAACGGCATGGACTGGAACAGCGCCTCGGGCGCGCTGTGGACCGCGGTCAACGAGCGTGACGAGCTGGGCTCCGATCTCGTCCCCGATTATATGACCAGCGTGCGGCCCGGCGGCTTCTACGGCTGGCCGTTCAGCTATTACGGCCAGCATATCGACACACGCGTCAAGCCGCAGAACCCGATACTGGTCGCGCAGGCGATCAAGCCCGATTACGCGCTCGGCAGCCACACCGCCTCGCTCGGCCTCACATTCGCCGAGCGGGCGAGCGCGCTTCCCGCCGATCTGCGCCGGGGCGCGTTCATCGGCCAGCATGGATCGTGGAACCGCCGTCCGCGCTCGGGCTACAAGGTCATCTTCGTGCCGTTCGCGGGCGCGATGCCATCGGGGATGCCGCGCGATGTGCTGACCGGCTTCGTCGACGCGGACGGCAAGGCGCGCGGCCGCCCGGTGGGTGTGACGATCGATCGGCGAGGCGCGCTGCTGGTCGCGGACGATGTCGGCGACGCGGTGTGGCGCGTGACCGCCGCCACTCCCAGCCCCACCGTCGCCAGCCGCTAACCCGCAATCCGCCGCCGATCGACCAGCGCCGCGAGACGATCGCGCGCATCCAGAACGCGCGCCGCGCGTCCCTCGAGCAGATCGCGCGCGAAGAAGTGGCGCGTTAACGCCAAGGCACGGGCGATGGCGAGCCAGTCCGCCTCGCCCGGCCCGATCAGGAACGCGGGCAGGGGCAGCAATCGCGCGGCATAGGGCAGCCCCGCCGCGCGACTGACGGCGGTGCGCGAACGGGGGCTCACCCAGGCGAGATCGTCGGTCTGCCCCGTCGCGGCGCAGTGGCTCAGATCCAGCCCCAGCCCCAACTCGTGGAGCAGCATCAGCTCGAAGCGCGCCAGATCGGCCGTCCACGCGCGCGCGTCCGCGGTTCCCATGCGCGTCAGCAGCGGATCCAGCGCGCGATAGACGGCCGGGAATGGCTGCGCCTCGGGCAGGGTCTCCGCCAGCAACGCGCCCAACCATTCCAGCGCCACCGCCCCCAAGGGATCGAACGCCAGCACCGCGCGCGAGGTCACCATCTCCACCGTCATCGCGGCGAGCTGCTCCTCCACCCGCGCGCGCAGGCTCGCCACGACGCCATTGCCGATCTGCAGCACCGGCCGCAGCCGCCTTGAGCGGCCGCCGCGCACATAGCCCGCCATCAAACCGTTATCGGGTGTAAGCACACGCACCACCGCTCCCGCCTCGCCATGCGCCAGCACCGCGCACACGATCGCGGGCGTCTCAACCTGCATTGCCGTGCAGCGTGCCAGGGGTGTAACCTGGAGCAAGTTTGATCAATGCGAACATCGCGGCGGTTGTAGCGGGATCTGGAGCGGACGTCGCTGTGTCGCGGATACCCATCCCCGCGTCGTCGGGCACGCGCCCGACCCGGAGATCTGCTGCTCGAGCGTGCTGCTGGTTCGGCGCGTTCAGAGCACGTCGGCGCGACGGGTGGCCGAGCGAACCGTAACGGCTAAAGCCAGCCCGCGGCGCGATACCACCGCGCAGTCTCCGCGAGCCCGAGGGGTGCGGAGACCGAGGGTCGCCACAGCCCCGTCGCGATCAGCGGCCCCGCGTCCGCCGTCCAGTCGGGATGCGCGAAATAGCGCGCGCGGTCGTGGCTGAGCTTGGGCATATGCCCCCACCAGCGCGACATCGTAGTATCGAGCGCGGCCCCGATCGGCAGCAATCCGACGGGCAGGCCGACCGTCCGCACCCGGCGGCCCAGCGCGGCCCCGATCGCGCGCGCGAAACCGACCTGCGTGAACTCGCCCGGCGTGCCGTCCTCCACCTCGAAAATGCCCGTCACCCGCGCGGCCGCCAGTGCAAGCAGCGCGGCGGCAAGGTCGGCCACATGAATGATCGAGAACCGCCCCCGCCCGACCACCGGCACGAGTCCGCGCGCCGCCATGCGAAACAATGCCAGCGTCTCGCGGTCGCCGGGGCCGTAGACGGCGGGTGGGCGCACAATGACGCACGACAGCGGCGTCGCCTGGATAAGCGCGTCCGCCGCCGCCTTGGACGCGCCATAATCGGACAGGCCGGGCTCGCGCGCGGCAAGGCTGGACACATGGACGAAACGCGCAACCCCCGCCCGCTCGGCGGCGGCGATCAGCGCGGCGGTGCCGTCCACATTCGCAGCGAAGAACGCCTCGCGCGTGGGCACGTTGATCGCGCCTGCCACATGGATCACCGCGTCCACGCCCGAACACAGGCGCGCCAGCGGCGTCGGCTCGTCGAGCGCACCCTCCACCCAGATCACACCGTCCCGGGCCGCCTGCGGACGGCGTACCAGCGCGCGCACGCCGAACCCCGCCGCGATCGCCGCATCGAGCAGGTGGCCACCGACGAACCCCGTCGTGCCGGTGATGGCGAGGATCACTTAAGCGCGCGCCCACCACTCGTTTGCGCGACCACCAGGTCCACGAGAAACAGCGCCAACCCGATCAGCCGCCGCGCATTCATTGGCCGGTGCATCGCGCCAAGCAGCCCAAAATGATCGATCGCGGCAGACGCGAAAATCTGCCCCACCAGCACGAATAGGATCGTATTGCCCACGCCAAAGCGCGGGATCAGGATCGTGACCGTCACGATATAAAAGGCCATGAACAGCCCGCCCGCGAGATAGATCGATGGCGCGGCCGCGAGCCTGGCGGGCGAGGGCCAGCCGCCCGTGGACGTCGCCCCGAACAGCGCGACCGTGAGCGTGACCGTGAACAGCACCAGCACGGCCGCCGCCGGATGCCCCAGCGCGCGCCCCAACCCGGCGTTCATCGTGGCGAGGATCGGAATGCCCACCCCCGCCAACGTCGCCCAGGCGGCCATAGCCGCCGGAGAGGGGTTCACGCCGCTACATCCAGCGGCTGGATCGTCCCCGCGAGATACATCGATCGCGCCCTGACGCGGCTCAGCTTTCCCGAACTCGTGCGTGGTAGCGTCCGCGGCGCGACCAGCTCGACCAGGCTGTTCATTCCCGTCAGCGCGCGCACCTTGGCGCGGATCGCTTCGCGCAGGCGCGTGCGCTCGGCCGGATCGGTGACGCGGCACTGCACCAGCACGGCCGCCATCTCCTGCCCGCCCGCCTGCGTAATCGAAAAGGCGGCAATGTCGCCCGATTTAAAGCCGGGCAACTGCTCGATCGCCCACTCGATGTCTTGGGGCCAATAGTTGCGGCCGTTGATGATGATGATATCCTTCGCCCGGCCGACGATGTAAATATAACCATCAAGCAAATAGCCCATATCGCCCGTATCGAGCCACTCGTCACGCAGTGCCGCATGGCTCGCGGCGTCATCGCGGAAGTATCCGGCCATCACGCTCGGCCCCCGGAAGAAGATGCGCCCGATTCCGCGATCGCCCAGCACTTGCCCCGTCTCGCAGCGAATCTGCACTTCGTGCCCCAGGACTGGTACGCCGCAATTCACGATCTTGCGGAACCGTGGCTTGTGATCGACGGCATGATCGTCGAGCGCGCCCGAGAGCATCCGTTCGTCCACTTCGTCGACGATGATCCCCTCGCCCGGCGGCATCAGGCTGACCGCGAGCGTGGCCTCCGCCAGCCCGTAGCTCGGCAGGAAGGCGCGCAAATCGAACCCCGACGGGCCGAAACTCTCTACGAACGCCTCCATCACCTCGGGACGGATCATGTCCGCGCCGTTGCCGGCGATCCGCCACCGCGCGAGATCGAAGCGGGTCGAGTGCGTCCCCTGCCCCACGCGACGCGCGCAGATGTCATAGCCGAACGTCGGCGAATAGCTGACGCTGTGCCCGGTATTGCGGCTGATCAGCGTCAGCCAGGATAAGGGCCGCCGCGTAAAATCCTCGGTCGCCAGGTAATCGGTCGAAATCTGGTTGGCGAGCGGGGACAGGAAACAGCCCACCAGACCCATGTCGTGATACAACGGCAACCACGAGACCACGCGGTCGTCCCACTGGATTTTCATGCCTAGCGAATGGCAGCGCAGATTGGACAACAGCGCGCGGTGCGTCACCATCACCCCGTGCGGGAAACGGGTTGAGCCGCTGCTATATTGCAGATACGCCACATCGTCGGGCTGCGGACGGTGCGGTTCAATCCGCGCCGCGGTTTCGCCACGTAACCCCTCCCAGTCGCGCGCCAGCAGGCCTGCGGGCACCGCATCGCGCACGAACGGCATTAAGTCGGCGGGTGCCAGCACGATCGCGGGATCGCTGCTCGCCAACTGGTTGGCGATCTGCGTCACATAGCCCTCGCGCCCCCCGAAGCTGGTCGGCAGCGGCAACGGCACCGGCCACGCACCCGCGAGCACCGCGCCCAGGAACAGGCTGGCGAACGCGGGCGAAGTCTCCGCGATCAGCGCCACGCGGTCGCCTACGCCAACCCCCGCCGCGCGCAGCCGTGCGGCATCGTCAAGCGCGCACGCATGAAGCTCGGCATAGGACACACTATGCGCCAAATCGGCGCGCGCGTCGTAGAAATTAAACCCCCGTACCCCATGCGCCGCATAGTCCAGCGCCTCGCCCAGATCGGCGAAATCGGCGAAGCGGCGGGGCAGGTCGTCAAGCGTGGGAGTGGAGCCCGGCGCGGGTCCGTGCGGGCCCGTCCCGTTCAAGGCGCTATGCAACGTGCGGCTCTCCATCGTCGTGGTCGGACGTGTCCCCTTGCTCTGTTCTACGCCGACGAAGCACACCGTCTGACGTAAATCGCGAGAGAAGGGAAGCGCGGGTGTACGGTCATAGCGCGATGGCCGGTAAATGTGGCAGGAATGCTCGCGCATGAAAGAACGTACGCCCCGACCGCCGCTGGATGTCGCCGCGCTGGGCGAGGCCGCGCTCGCCTACGCCGCGCGGTACGCGACCACGCGCGCGGCGCTCGCGCGCTATCTGCGAACCAAGCTGCGCCAGCGTGGCTGGGCGGGGGAGGACGCGGCACCCGTGGACGCGCTGGTGGAAAAGGTGGTCGCGCTGGGCGCGGTGGACGACCGCGCGTTCGCCGAAGCCAAAACCGGCGGCCTCACGCGGCGCGGCTACGGGCCTGGCCGCGTCAAGGCCGCGCTCGCGGCCAAGGGCGTCGAGCGCGATCTTTCCACCGAGATGGCGGACGGCGTCGACGCGGTGGCGGCGGCACAGGCCTATGCGCGGCGGCGTCGGCTTGGCCAGTTCGGCTCGGGGCCAGCCACGCCCGAGCAGGCGCGGCGGGACATGGGCGCGATGCAGCGCGCCGGGCATGGATGGGCGGTGGCGAAGGCGGTGCTGGCGTCGGATAATCCCGATACCGAGGATTGCACCTAACTCGTCGTACTCACCGTCCACGTCGCGCTCGCCACTTCGGTATGGCTGGCGAGATGCGCGATGATCGCGTCCAGATCGGCGGACCGTGCAGTAGTCGGCACGAGCACGGCGGCGAGTTCGATCAGGTCCTCGCCCTCGGACAATGTCTCGATGTCGCGGATCGGATAGTCAAACCGCTCGAGCTCGTCCGAAAGCAGGTCCCGCGCCGCCGAGACCACGCCGGGCGCGCAGACCAGATGCACCCGGTAAAGCGCCTCGGTCTCCCCCGCCTCGATCGGGCGGCGATTGATGAAATCGACGAGGGGCCGCAGGAGCGTATTGCCCGCGAGCACGAAGGCGGCGACCAGCACCGCCTCCGCCAGATGGTGCAAGCCCGCGAAGCTGCCGACCGCCGCCGACGCCCAAAGCGTGGCGGCGGTGTTGAGTCCGCGCACCTGCGCGCCCTCTTTCATGATCACACCGGCGCCAAGGAAGCCGATCCCGGAGACGACATAGGAAACCACGCGCACGCCACCGTCCGGCCCCGCCACTTGCAGACCTAAATCGACGAACGCCGCCGCGCCCGTCGCGACGAGCACGTTGGTGCGCAGTCCGGCGCTGCGCTGCCGCCATTGCCGTTCGAGGCCGATCAGCGTGCCAAGCACGAAGGCGGTCGCGAGGCAGATCGCGCTCGTCGCAAAGCCGGGCAGGTCAAGCTGGAACAGACGCGGGTCCATCACGCGCGCTTAGGGCGCGCGCGCTGGGCCGACTACCCCCGCCTGAGCGCCTCCACCCCCGGCAGCGCCTTGCCCTCCATCCACTCCAGGAACGCGCCTCCCGCCGTCGACACGTAGCTGAATGCTTGAATTACGCCAGCCATCGCCAGCGCGGCCACTGTATCGCCACCACCCGCGACCGACACCAGCGAACCCGCCTGGGTCAACGCCGCCGCCGTTCGCGCCAGCGCCATCGTGCCCGCCTCGAATGGCGGCGTCTCGAACGCGCCCAAGGGGCCGTTCCACACCAGCGTCGCGCACGTCTTCAACGCGTCGCCCAGCGCCTCGACCGCGGCCGGGCCCAGGTCCAGGATCATTTCATCCGCGCCCACCTCGTGCACATTGGCCACGCGCGACGCGGCGTGCGCTTTGAACTCCTTGGCGACCACGACGTCGTAGGGCAGGTGCACCGTGCACCCCGCCGCGTCCGCCGCCGCGAGCACGGCCAGCGCCTTGTCCTTCAGCTCATGCTCGCACAGGCTTTTACCCACATCCACACCGCGCGCCGCCAGGAACGTATTCGCCATACCGCCGCCGATCATCAAATGATCCACGCGGCCGACGAGGTTCTCCAGCAGCTCCAGCTTGGTCGAGACCTTGGCCCCGCCCACCACGGCGGCCACAGGGTGCGTCGGCGATCCCAGCGCTTTCTCCAGCGCCGCCAGCTCGGCCTCCATCGCGCGCCCCGCATAGGCGGGCAACATGCGCGCTAGCCCCTCCGTCGTCGCGTGCGCGCGGTGCGCGGCGGAAAACGCATCGTTCACATAATGATCGCCCAGCCGCGCAACCGATTGCGCGAAGGCCGGATCGTTCGCCTCCTCGCCTTTATGAAAGCGCGTGTTCTCGCACACCACCACCGATCCCGCCTCGAGCTGCGCGATTTCGGCCTCGGCCTCCGCTCCGGCGCAGTCTTTCACGAACACCACCGGCCGCCCCAGCTCGCCCGAGAGCGCCTTCGCCACCCGGTGCAGGCTGTTCTCCTGATCCGGTCCGTTGTTCGGACGCCCGAAATGGCTAAGCACGATGACTTTCGCGCCCTTGTCCGCCAGCTCGGTCAGTGTGGGGATCAGCGCGCGCAGCCGTGTTGCATCGCTCACATGACCGTCCGCGACGGGCACGTTCAGGTCGCCGCGCACCAGCACGCGGTGCCCGCGCACATCGCCAAGATCGTCCAACGTTTTGAACTGCATCAATCTGTCCCCCCGTCCACCACCAACGCTTTGTTACGCATCCATCATCCGTGTAAAGTGCCGTTTCGCCAGATGGAACGCCAGCGACGATGAACTGCTAACGCCTATATCAACTGCCCCATCGCCGCTGCCGTATCGACCATCCTGTTGGAAAACCCCCACTCATTGTCGTACCAGCTCACCACGCGCGCCAGCCTGCCGCCGCCGATCACTGCGGTTTCCAGGCTGTCCACGGTCGAACTCGCGGGCGAATGGTTGAAGTCCGAACTCACCAGCGGCTCGTCGGTGTACGCCAGCACACCGTGAAGCGGGCCGCTTTCGGACGCGGCCTTCAGTACGGCGTTGATCTCGTCCACGCTCACCGCGCGCGAGGGCACGAAGGTCAGGTCGATCAGGCTGACGTTGGGCGTCGGCACGCGGATCGACGAACCGTCGAGCTTGCCCTTGAGTTCGGGGATCACCTCGCCCAACGCGCGCGCCGCGCCCGTGCTGGTGGGAATGATGTTCATCGCCGCCGCACGCGCGCGGCGCATGTCCTTGTGCACCTGATCGAGGATCTTCTGATCGTTGGTATAGCTGTGGATCGTCGTCATCAGACCGCTCTCGATGCCGAAGCTGTCGAGCAACACGCGCGCCACCGGGGCCAGGCAATTGGTCGTGCAGCTCGCGTTGCTCACGATCGTGTGCCCGCCGGTCAGCTTGGCGTGGTTCACACCGTAAACCACCGTCGTCGCGTGCGTATCGGCTTCGCGCATCGTGATCGGCGCGGAGATCAGCACGCGCTTCGCTCCCGCCTGCAGATGCGCGCCCGCCTTGGCGCAGTCCGCGAAAATGCCCGTGCACTCGAGCGCGATATCCACGCCCATCTCGCCATGCGGCAGCCTGGCGGGATCGCGCTCGGCGGTCACGCGGATGCGGTGACCGTCGACCACCAGATACTCGCCTTCGGCGGACACATGGCCGGGAAACGGCCCATGGATGCTGTCGCGCGCGAACAGCATGGCGTTGGTCTTCGCGTCCGCCAGATCGTTGATCGCGACCACCTCGATATCGGTCCGCTTGGCCTCGGCGACCGCGCGCAGGACGAGGCGGCCGATACGGCCGAAGCCGTTGATTGCGACTCTGATAGGCATTGGAGTGTCTCCCGGTTCGGACAGGCGCGCCTGTGGTGCGGCGCAGCGAAGATGCCTCACCTTTGTGGGAGCAAGGCCGTTTCGGTCAAGCCGCGTCGAGCCAACCCTGCAATTGCATCCAAGCCGCGCGCTTGGTCGCAAACGCCATGGTGTGCGCGGGACTGCTGGAGGGAAGCGCGATCAGCACCAGCCCGCAGCCCGCCAGCAACGCCGTTCCCCGCTTCGCCGCGAGCTGGCCGTTAAACGCCACCGCGCGCAGTTCGCACAGGCGCCGGACCAACCCCGCCAGATCGGCGGGCGCGGCGTCCGCGATCGCACCGTCCAGGCTGCCGGGCCGCCGCGCGTAGGCGATCGTGTCCCATAGTGCCACCCGCGCCCGATGCATCGCGGCAAGCCGATCGGCATAGGCCAGCGCGGGGAGTGGCACGCCGGTCACCTCGGCCATCAACCGCCAAAAGGCGTTTTGGGGGTGCGCGTAATATTGGCTCGCGGCCAGGCTGGCGTCGCCGGGCAACGATCCCAGCACCAGCACGCGCGCATCCGGGCGCGCGATGGGTGGCAAGGCGTGTTTGATCACGCTTCACCTGCCCCCGTTTACGGAAGAGGTTATTTGTCCTTCTCCCGCCGTGCCTTCACCAGCTTCCTGAGCAGAATGTCCCGCTTCAGCCGGGTGATATGATCTATGAACAACACGCCGTTCAGATGATCGATCTCATGCTGTACGCAGGTCGACGTCAGCCCCTCCAGCTCGTCTTCGTGTAGCACGCCGTCCACGTCCAGCCACTGCGCGCGCACGCGGGCGGGGCGCTCCACCTCGGCATATTGTTCGGGGATCGAGAGGCACCCCTCGTTGTACACCGACACCTCGTCCGAAGCCCACACCAGTTCGGGATTGATGAACGCGCGCGGCGTTTTCACCGCGACCCCGTCCTCGTTCTCGGTCTGCAAGTCCATCACGAATACACGCGAAAGCGCGCCCACCTGCACCGCCGCCAGTCCGATGCCCGGCGCGTCGTACATTGTCTCGAACATATCGGTCACGAGCCTGCGCGTCCCCGCGTCGACCGCGTCGACAGGAACGGCCTTCAGGCGCAGGCGGGCATCGGGAACCTCAAGGATGGACAGCAGGGCCATGGCGAGCCGAGCTAGGCAACGGCCCGCAACGGGTCAAGCAAGCGGTCGCCGTAGCCTGAGCGCCTGCGCCAGCGTCCCTTCGTCAAGATAATCCAGCTCGCCCCCCACCGGCACGCCGTGTGCCAGCCCCGTCACCCGCACCGTCATGCTCTCCAGCCGCTCGGCGATATAATGCATCGTGGTCTGCCCCTCGAGCGTGGCGTTCATGGCGAGCACCACCTCCTCGATCCCGCCCTGCGCCACGCGGGCGATCAGCCGATCGATCGTCAGATCCTCGGGCCGCACGCCGTCGAGCGCGGACAGCCGTCCGCCGAGCACATGATAGCGTCCGCCGAACAGCCGCGCGCGATCGAGCGCCCAGAGATCCGCCACCTCCTCCACCACGCACAGGCTGGTAGGATCGCGCTGGGGATCGGTGCACACCCCGCACGGATCGGCGGTATCCACGTTCCCGCACCGGCCACAGGTGGCCAGCGCGCGTTCCACATGCTGCAATGCCGCGATCAACGGCACGAGCGCGGTCTCGCGGCGCTTGAGCAGATGCAGCACCGCGCGTCTTGCCGATCGCGGCCCAAGACCGGGCAGCCGCGCGAGCTGTTGCGTCAACGCGTCGATTTGGGTGGAAGCCATGGTCAACCCCAGATAGCGAATCACGTACAACCTCGGTAGGGACGCCAATGCTGAGATATCTCTTCACCGAACATCCGCGCGAGGTTGGCGAGACCTACCTCGAACATATGGGCGTCGCCTTCGGCTTCGGTCGCCGGATGCTGCTCGGCGGCCTTGCATGCATGGTTCACGGCTTCGTGCCGGGGATCCACAAGCGCACCGGATCGAACACGATTCGCGCGCTGAATGCGCGCATGGTGGTCGGGCGGGTGGATGTCTTTCCCGGCACCGATCCCGCCGATCACGCGCATGGCTTTCGCGACCTCGGGTTCGGCATTTGAAGCACACGGTCATCGTGGGCGGCGGCTATTCGGGCACGCTGACCGCCGTCGGTCTCCTCGAACGCTCGGCGGGCCGCGTCACCCTGATCGAGCGCGCGCCCGTCTTCGCGCGCGGTGCCGCTTATGGCACGCGTCACCCCGATCATCTGCTCAACGTGCGCGCCGCGAACATGAGCGCGTTTCCCGATCGCCCCGACGATTTCGTCCACTGGCTCGGCACCGACGACGGGGCGGAATTCGCGCCGCGCCGCGACTATGGCCGGTATCTCGCCCACTTGCTCGAAGGCTGGCGACGCTCGCCCGATCTCGCGCTGGTCAATGGCGAGGCGATCGCCGCCGAACGCACGGCCGAAGGCTGGACGATCCGCCTGCGCGACGGCAGGCTGCTGGACGCCGACCGCCTCGTGCTCGCCACGGGCAACATGGCCCCGCAACCCCCGCCCGGCATGGACCCCGCCCGCTTCGAGCCCGGCGTCTATGTCGACGATCCCTGGCGCGGCGATCTGTTGAGCGGCCTTGGGCCGGACGACACCGTGCTGCTCGTCGGCACGGGGCTGACGATGGTGGACACGGTCGTTACGCTCGGCGCGGCGAATTTCACGGGCCACGTCCTTGCGATCTCGCGTCGCGGCCTCGTGCCCCGCGCGCATAGCGAATGGGCGCGGCTCAAGACCATGGTCGAAGCCCCCGAAGGCGACGCGTCCGCCGTCCTCCACGCAATGCGCGAGCGGGTGCGCGCGCGGCCGCGCTGGCAGGTCGCGGTCGATGAACTCCGCCCGCACGTCCAGCGTCTGTGGGAGCGCGCGGGCGCAGCCGAACGCCGCCGCTTCCTGCGCCATCTGCGCCCTTATTGGGACGTTCACCGCCACCGCATCGCCCCCGAGATCGCGGCCCGTCTCGATACGATGCGCGCCGCTACGCGACTCGAGACAGCGGCGGGCAAAATCACATCGCTCACTCCAGAGGCGGGCGGCGCGATCCTTCGCTGGCGACCGCGCCGCGCCGTAGCCGAGCGCGAAGCCGCCGTCCGCCGCATCGTCAACTGCACCGGCCCCGCGAGCGACATCACCCGCTTCGGCCCCGCCCTGTTGCGCGGCTTGTTCGAGCATGGGGTGGCGCGCGCCGACCCGCTGAAGATGAGCGTGGACGTCGATGCGCGCTGCCGGGCACTGGCGGCGGACGGCACGCCCACGCCGGGCCTGTTCGCGGTGGGGCCGCTTACCAAGGGCGCGTTCTGGGAAATCGTGGCGGTGCCGCATATCCGAGGACAGGTGGCAACGCTGGCGGCGCGGCTGGCGCTGGAGGAGTAGGCCCGTGCGCCTGGCCTTCATGGGTACCCCCGCCTTTGCCGTCCCCGCGCTCGAAGCCCTCGTCGTCGCCGGCCACCAGATTGCCGCCGTCTACAGCCAGCCGCCGCGCCGCGCGGATCGTGGCCGCATCACGCCCTCCCCCGTCCACCAAGCGGCGGACCGCCTTGGCCTACCCGTCCGCACGCCACTGAACTTCAAGGCCGAGGCCGACCGCGCCGACTGGGCCGCGCTCGCCCTAGACACCGCCGTGGTGGCCGCCTACGGCCTGATCCTCCCTACCGCGATCCTGCGCGCCCCGGCCCGGGGCTGCTTCAACATCCACGCCTCGCTCTTGCCGCGCTGGCGTGGGGCCGCGCCCATCCAGCGCGCGATCCTGGCGGGGGACGCCGAGACCGGCATCACCATCATGGGCATGGAACGCGGCCTCGATACCGGCCCGATGTGGCTTGCGGAGGCTACGCCGACCGCGCGCAAGACGGCGGGCGAACTGGCCGACGAGCTGGCGAGCATGGGCGCGCGCCTGATCGTGCACGTGCTTGCGCGGCTTGATGGGCTGATCCCGGCGCTCCAGCCCGAGGCGGGCGTCACCTACGCCGCCAAGATCGACAAGGCTGAAGCTCGCCTCGATTTCATGGCGGCAGCGATTGAGGTCGAACGTGCGGTGCGCGCCTACAGTCCCGCGCCGGGCGCATGGTTCGCCATTGGCGACGAGCGCGTGAAGCTGCTCGCGGCGGACGTGGTCGACAGCGGCGGCGAGCCCGGAACCGTGCTCGATGCCATGCTCACCATCGCATGCGGCGAAGGGGCGATCCGCCCCACGTTAGTCCAGCGCGCGGGCGGGCGCGCGATGCCCACCGCCGAGATGCTGCGCGGCTTGGCGGTGTCGCCTGGAACCCGCCTCTGACCCGCTTTCGACTGACGATCGAATATGACGGCCGCCCGTTCATGGGCTGGCAGCGCCAGGCGCATGGGCCGTCGGTGCAGGCGGCGCTGGAAGAGGCGCTGTTCGCGGTCACGGGCGAGCGCGCGCTGGTGCACGGCGCGGGGCGCACCGACGCGGGCGTCCACGCGACCGGGCAGGTCGCGCACGTGGACGTCGAGCGTCCCATCACGCCGTTCCGCCTCATGGGCGCACTTAACGCCCGCGTGCGTCCCGCGCCGGTTGCGGTCGTGGCGTGCGCGCAAGCGGCGGCGGATTGGCACGCGCGCTTCAGCTGCGTCGGCCGCCGCTACCGCTACCGCATCGTCAACCGCCGCGCGCCGCTGACCTTCGATGCGGGGCTCGCGTGGCGCGTGACGAGCCCGCTCGACGCGGACGCGATGCACCGCGCGGCGCAGCTGCTGACGGGGCGGCACGATTTCACCACCTTCCGCTCGGCGAAGTGCCAGGCCGATTCGCCTATCCGCACGCTCGACCGGCTCGACGTCGAACGGCATGGAGACGAGGTAATCGTCCACGCGGCGGCGCGCTCCTTCCTCCACCATCAGGTGCGATCGATGGTGGGGTGCCTGAAGATGGTTGGCGACGGGGCCTGGAGCGCGGAAGATTTAACACGCGCTCTGTTGGCGGCGAACCGGAGTGCGTTGGGGGTGAATGCGCCGCCTGATGGACTGGTGTTCACGCAGGCGGCGTATGGTTTTAGCTAGCGTACGATCGGTGTATCACTGATGTACGTGCGTCAATCTACTCTCGCGATCCAGACATTGCTCCATCATGACGCGCGCCTCTGGAAATCCTACATGCTTCTCAGAAGCAGCCACCCAAATCCAATCAGTATGAGGCTCAATTATAGACAGGCGGCCGAGGTAGAATGCTTGGATAGGCAAGAAAGCATTTTTCATATCGGTATTGGCTGCCAGCTTGCCCATCCAGCGCCGCCGAAAAACATTTGAGGTCGTCGCTAGCTTGCGCTTTTGCTCCTGTCGTCATCACTGTAAATGCCAGAAGCAAAACTGCCCAACGACCCATTGTCATACCCTTCGAGAATTCACCTAAGCCGCCTCCGCCATCGCCGCACCCACCCCCAGCCGCGCCAATGACCCATCGAGCATCAGCAACTGCCACAACAGCCGCCCATGATCCGCGCGCCCCGACTGATGCTCGTTCACCGCGCGCGTGAAATAGCCCGGCCCGAACCAGCCCGTATCCAGCGCCGCCGAGCCGGTCGCGATGCGGCGGATGCGCGACGCCAACGGCCCTCGGAACCAGTCCGAGATCGGCGTCACGAAGCCCATCTTGGGACGGTAGAGCAGATCATGGGGCACGTAAGGCTCCATCGCTTTCTTAAAGAGCCATTTGCCTTGGCCCTCGCGCAACCGCATGTCGGCGGGCAGTCCCGCCGCCCAGCCGACGAGTTCGTGATCGAGCAGCGGCTCGCGCGCCTCCAGCCCGACCGCCATCGAGGCACGATCGGTCTTGGTCAGGATGTCGCCGGGAAGATAGTGGCGGATGTCGGCATATTGCGCGCGACCCAAGGCGTCCTGCGCGGGAGCGGCGCGCATCGTGTCGATGTAGAGCGAGCCTGCCCAATAGCCTTGCAGTTCCCGCCGAAAGCTCGCGCTGAACAGGTCCGCGCGCAGGCGATCGGGCATGACCGCGATCGAGTTGAAATAGGCTTCCTCCGAAGAGCGCGCCATCGCGAGGAAGGTCGTCTTCGCCCGCAGACCGCGCGGTGCCCAGTCCATCTTGGGATACAGCCGCCCGAGTGCGCCGAACAAGGGCCGCCGCACCGCCAAGGGCAGTGCGGAGCGGCTGCGCTCCTCGAACATATGCATCTTGTAGCGGCGATAGCCCGCCATCGCCTCGTCCGCGCCGTCGCCCGAGAGCGCGACTTTGACCGTCTCGCGCGCGAGTTCGCACACACGGTAGGTGGGCAGCGCGGACGCGTCCGCGAACGGCTCGTCATATGCGGCGATCAGCCGGTCGATCGCGCCGAAATCTTGCGCGCTGACCAGGCGTTCGTGGTGATCGGTGCGGTAGCGTTGGGCGATCTGGCGCGCGTAACCGGTCTCGTCATAGGCGGCGACATCAAAGCCGATCGTGCAGGTGTTGACCGGCGCGTCCGAGAGCCCCGCCATCATCGCGACAACGGCAGACGAGTCTACCCCGCCCGAGAGAAACGCCCCCAGCGGCACGTCCGCGATCATCCGCAGCCGAACCGCCTCGCGCACACGGTCGGTCAATTCGGCGGCGAGGTCGGCGGCGGTCCCCCGGTGGCGCGGGGTGAAATCGACGTCCCAGTAGCGTCTCGGCGCGGGCAGCGGTGCCCCTCGCCGGATCATGAGCGTGTGCGCGGCCTCCAGCTTGCGGACGCCCGCCAGCAGGCATTTGGGATCGGGCACGTAGCCGTACGCGAAGTAATCCTCGATCGCGGTTGGATCGAGCGCGCGGCCGACACGCGGGCTCGCCAGCAACGCTTTCAGCTCGGAGCCGAACAGCAGCGCGCCATCGGGCGTGAGCGCATAGTGGAGCGGCTTTACGCCCAGCCGGTCGCGCGCGAGAAACAGCGTGTGGGTGCGCGAATCGTGGATGGCGAAGGCGAACATGCCGCGCAGGCGGTCCACGACCGCCTCGCCCCACTCGATCCAGCCGTTCAGGATCACTTCGGTGTCCGAGCGTGTGTGGAAGGGATGGCCGCGCGCCTCCAGCTCGCGGCGGACATCCATGAAATTGTAGATTTCGCCGTTGAAGACGATCGCGACCTGGCCGCCCAGCGCCAGCATCGGCTGCGCGCCGCCGTCTAGATCGATGATTGACAGGCGGCGATGCCCCAGTCCGACCCCCGGCGCGCGGTGGAGCGCATGGCCGTCCGGCCCCCGGTGCGCGATCGCCTGGGTCATCGCGAGCAGTTCGCGCTCGGCAATCGGAGCGACCCCGCGCGTATCGAAATAGCCCGCGATGCCGCACATGGGCTAGCGCTCCCTGACGATCGATCGGTCGATCAGCGCGGGGGCGGGACCGCCCGCCGCGAGGAAGCGGGCCAACGCGGGACGCGAGGAGACCAGCGGATCGACGCGTTCGGCCGAGACCAGCAGCGTCGCCGCTTGCGGATCGCCGCCGAGCAGCCGCGCCTTCAACCCCTCCACCTTGGCGGTGACCTCGCCGCCGATCATACGGCCGTTCACCCGGTAGAACTGGATCACGTCGCGCGCGGCGTCGCCCTCGTTGATCTGGAACGCGGTGCCGCCCGCGGGTGCAGGCGCGTTCGCGGCCCATTGCCAGCCACCCTCGTTCGTCGGCTTGACCGCTCCCTGGCCGTAGCCGACGATCTCGTGGCCCTCGTACTGGCGATCGAAGACCGCGACATAGACGTCGACCGCCTGGCCGGACGCGTCGACGAAGGTGGCGTAAGTCTCCGCACTGGGGTTCTTGTAGATCGGCCGCCACTCGGCGCGTGCGCGGTAGGGCACCTGCGTCCAACCCGGGGGCGGGACCAGCACCAGCGCGCGCGTGGGGTGGGCGGCAGCGCGAGCATCGACCAGTGCGGCCCAGGCGGGGGTAGCGGCTCCGGCAGCGAACGCGAGCAGGGCCGCGATCAACAAGCGCGGTGCGGGCGCGGGCGGCGTGGCGGGATTTTGCAGCTTCTCGGGGTAGATGAACGGATCGTCCACGGGCCGATCAAAATAACGCCAGCCGACCGCGAGCAGCAGCGCCATCACGACCGCGAAGAAAATCCAGCCATAGACGATATGATCCACCCCGCGCGCGAACTGCGGCGTGGTCAGATGCGCGATGTAGATCGTGCCCCACGCGCGGATGCCGTTGGCGAAGATGGGCAGGATGATCGCGGCCGCCATGTAGGCGATGCGCCGTCGCCAACTTAGGAAGCACACGTTCGAGACGAGCGCGCCGAACGCGACCATCGCGATCAGGAAGCGCACGCCGCTGCACGCCTTTGCGACCTCGAAGTCGCCGTTGGGGATAGTGATGAACACCCCGTCGTTGAACGCGGGCACGTGGAATAAATGCAGTAGCTGCATCGCGAACTTGGCGGTGATGGTTTGCAGCGTGGGTTCGAGCTGTTCGCCTGTGGGGATCATGAACAGCGCGAAGACGAGCGGGAACATCACGCCGCGCGCAACCGCAAGGCCCAGCATGGTGGGCACGCTGAAGATGAACAGGAGGACGAGCGACGTGTGGCGCAATAATGCCACGCCCGCGAGATCGCCCACCAGCCAGACCACGCCCGCGCCGAGCATCAGCGCGGCACCGGGCAACCAGGGCCGCGGCGCGAGGCGCGCGAGGCCGTCGCGGCGCTGCCACACCAGCCAGGCAATGATCGGGAGGATCAGCAGGCAATGGCCATAGGTGCTGCTGTTCCACCAGCGCGTCGTCATGTGCACCACGTCCGCGCGCAGCACGAGGCCGAGCGCAAGCAGGGTCGCGCCCCATAGCGCCAGCGCACGCGGCCAGCCGCGCACAAGGGCGGACGGCGCGGAGCGGTCCGGCAGCCGCGCGGTCTGGACCGCATGAGCCGTGGGCCGATCGGAACCAGTTTCGTGCGAATCGCGTGCCTGTGTGGCGGCCATCTGCGCGTCCATGCCGTCCATGCCTATGCCGCCTCCCGTGCGATCCGCACCCCTGCGTCTCCTAACAGCAACGGGTCCAGAAGGCGAAGATTGGGTTCCCAGGCGTATCGCGCTTCGGCGCGCGCACGGGCGGTCTGCCCCAGCGCGGCAGCGCGGACCGGGTCAGCGGCGAGCGCGAGACAGGCGCGCGCGAAGCCGGGCGCGTCCGCCTCGACCAGCAGGTCGCGCCCAGGCTCGGCGTCGATCCCCTCGCGCGCCTGCGGAGTGGCGACGATCGCGCGGCCCATCGCCATCGCTTCCAGGACCTTGTTCTGGATGCCGCGCGCGATCCTGAGCGGCGCGACGACAACGGTCGCGGCGGCGACGTAGGGGCGGACGTCGGGCACGCGGCCGGTGATGGTGACGCCCAAACGCGTGGCGAGCGCCTGGACTTCGGGGGCGGGCCTGCTGCCCACGATCAGGAAGCGCGCCTTGGGCATGGTGCCAAGGATGGTGGGCCAAACCTTGTCCGCGAACCAGCGCGCGGCATCGACATTGGGGCGGTAGTTCATCGCGCCTACCAGGACGAAGCTTGGCTCGCTGTTGGGCGGCGCGGGGTCGAACGCGGCAGCCGGCGCGAAATACTCGAGGTCCACGCCATTCGAGAGCGCGTGAACCTTGGCAGCGGGTACGGCGGCGCGGATGCGGAACAGAGCGGCTTCGTCCTCGGAGACGAAGAGCACGGCGTCGACCTTGGCGGCGACCTCGGCCTCGAACGCGAGCAGGCGGCGTGCCTCGCGCGCGTAGAGCCAGGCGCGTGGACCGTGAGTTTGGGCTGAGTACTGGCCCCACTTCTCGCTATCCAGATCGACGAAATCCATCACCGATCGTCGGCCACCGACGTGGGGGAGGATGTAGGGGGCCATCTGCCCCGAGAAGGCGAAGAGGCCGGTGACGGGGTGGGCGCGAATGGTTTCGTCAACCCAGGCGCGCATCGTGGCGTCCGCGAACAGCGCGACCGAGAGCGGTTCGCCTTTGAGGAGGCCGTGCGCGGCGCGCCCGGCGCGGCCCGCGCTGCCGCCGATGGGAAGCAGCTTCACGCTCGCGCAAAGCTCCTCGAGGATGGGCGCGTGGGCGAGATCGGCAGGGTCGTCGACGAACGCGCCGAGGTGCACGCGCGCGTTTTGGGCGAGGTGCCGGAGCATATGCCAAGACCGGATCTTGTCTCCCTTGTCGGGCGGATAGGGGATCCGGTGCGCGAGGAAGAGGATGTCGCCCATGGCTACGCGAGCGTCATCCCGGCCCTGTGCCGGGATCCCGAGAAGATGGTGGACTGAACGACGTGCCGAGTAAGCGCCGCTCGGGGTCCGGGCACAGGGCCGGGATGACGGGTCGGCCGGGCAAACCCCATCAGCTCAGCCCGCGCGAGACGAGCGGGCCGACGCGGTTCGCCAGCCACAAGGGCATCCGGGTCCAGACCGCGATCATCGCTTTGTATTTGGGATTGTTGGGGCTGAGATCGGGGACCTGCTCGCTCTCGGCGAGGCGGAATTCGTAGTGGAGCGGGGTGGGCTCGAACCCCCAATTCTTCTTGAACGCGAAGGGACCCGTGCCGTATTTCGAGCGGCCGAAGTCGAAGCTGGTGCACCCGCGTTTGCGTGCATGTTCCATCAGTTGCCAATACATATGATCGTTCGCCCGCCATGGGCGCGCCTCGGGCATGCCGCCGCCGTAATAGGGCAAAACTTCACCTTTGTGGTAGAGGGACAGCACCGAGGCGAGCGGTTCGCGGTCCTTGTAGACGGTGAGGATGTCGGCGTCTTCGCCGAACGCGTCCAATATGGCGGCGAACAGCCCGGGCGGAAAAACCGGCGTGCCCAGATTGCGCACGCTGGTGCCGTAGACGTGGAAGTGCGCGGCGAGATCGGCTTTCGTCCGACCAATGCGAGTTTCCAGACCGAACTCCAGGCTCTTGCGGACCTCGGCGCGCTGCTTGCGCGGGATGGCCTTCAGGTTCTCGTCCTCGGTCTTGCCGAGCGCGCGTTTGAAGGTGGCATAGACGTCCGATTTCGCGGGCCAATCGGGCCTAAGCCGCGCCTGATCGCGATATTCGAGCACGCGCACGCCGATCGCCCGAGCATGAGTCCATGCCGCCGCGTCCAATGCGGCGTGGGTGGCGGCATCGTTTGCGAGTGGGCCGCCGTAAACCGCGAGCGTGTTCGAGGCGAGGCTGCGACCGAATATGGGCGAGCGCGCTTCGGCCAGCGGCAGGACGCCCACGATCGCGTCGTCCCGCTCGGCAACTAGATAGTGCGGCCGGTGCCCCGCGCCGCGCGCGACCGCGCGGCCCCACGCGGTCAGGTGAAAGGGGGTGCCGTCAACACGCGCGCGCACCCACGCGTCGTGCGCGGCACTGGCGGGCGCGTCCCCAAGGTCGAACGCGCGGACCCGCACGTCCGCGTCCGGAGCGGGCGACATCTTCACGCGACGTTCGCGGCGGGAGTAGCAGGGGCGGTCGCGGGGATGCATTGCGGGAGGAAAACCCGGTCCATCCGATCCCAGCTGAAGTTCGTCAGCAGTTTCGACAACTTGCCCGACATCGCCGACAAGTTGGTGTAGTGCCGGAACCGCGACCTGAGCAGCGCGCCGGCGACGCGCGGCTGCGCCGGATCGACCTCCCAGGGATGGAAATAGAACACCGCCGCCTGTCCCTCTTGGCCGTTGACTTGGGCCATCGCCCAGTGCGCGAGCGCGTAGGGCATCAGGCGAAAGAAGCCGCCGCCAAAGCTCATCAGCCTGCCGCCGACGCGCGCAGTGGTGATCGGCACCTCGATCATCGCGCTGCCGCCGACCGGCCGGTGCGCGAAACGTGGCGCGTCCGGCCAGCCGTAGTGATCGTGCGCGATCGGAGCGACCGAGGAGGAATAGGCATAGCCCTCGTCCGCGAGAACCTCCAGCGCCCAGGCGTTCGCCTTGCCGATCGAGAAGCTCGGCGCGCGGTAGCCCCGTACCGCGATCCCGCCCGCATCTTCGAGGATGCCGCGCGCGCGGCGGAGATCGGCACGGAACTCGGCGGGCGTAAACTTGGTGACACGGTCGTGCGCATAGCCGTGACTGGCGAGTTCGTGGCCCTCGCGCACGATACGCTGGATGAGCGCGGGATGGCGCTCCGCCACCCAGCCGAGCGTGAAAAAGGTCGCGTGCACGCCCGCCGCCGCGTAGAGATCGAGGACATGACCGGTGTTCAGCTCGACGCGGCTGCCGATCGTTTCCCAGTCGTCGCGCGCGATCGTGTCCTCGAACGCGCCGACCTGAAAATATTCCTCGATATCCACCGACATCGCGTTGACGATCCCGCTGTCCTTGGTTGCACGCGTGGCCATGGCTGCCCTCCTCAATCCCGCGCGGGTCAGGCCGAAGCGACCTCATCCAAACCTTGGCCCGCGTCCCAGCCGGCCATCGTCTTGAGCAGGTCCCGAAGCGTTCGGTCGTGCGTGCGGACATAGCTTTCGATCGCTTCGAGTCGGCGGAGCATTTCGCCATCCTGCTGCCCCACGCTGACCATCTTGGGGGGAACATTGCCGTGCCCCATCGGCGCGACGCCGCCGAGCGCCTCCGGTCCCCCGCCGTGCGCGGTATCACGGCGCAGGTCCTCGATCACTTCGTTGACCAGCGCCTCGTCGATCTCGCGCCGCTCTTCGAGCGCGCCGAACAGCAGCACGCGACTGGCGAGAGTGTTGACCCGGCGCGGCACGCCCTCTGCATAGTCGAACATCGCCTCGAACGCGCCTGCGGTGAAACTGGGGTTCCCGCGCCAGCCGACCATCTTGAGACGATGTTCGATATAGCCGGGTAGCTCCTCGCGCGCCATCGGCTCCAGATGGTGCGTGGCGATCACGCGCTGGCGAAGCTGTTCGAGATCGGGCGAGGCCGCGAGGTGATCGCGGAACTCCGGCTGGCCGAGCAGGAAGATTTGGAGCAACGCGCGCTCACCCTGCTGGAAATTGCTCAGCATCCGCAGTTCCTCGAGCGCGGCCATCGGCAGGTTCTGGGCCTCGTCGACGATCAACAGCACCCGCCTGCCATCGCGGTAGTGCGCGCGCAGGAAATGCTCGATACGGGTGAGGACCTGGGCTTTATCCAGTCCGTCGACCGCGAGCCCGAAGGCGGCCGCGACCATCTTCAGCGTCGCATCGGCGTCAAGCTGCGTGGTGACGATCTTGGCGGCAACGAGTTTGGTCTTGTCGATCGTCTCCATCATGTGGCCGACCAGCGTCGTCTTGCCCGCGCCGATGTCGCCGGTGATGATGATGAAGCCTTCACCCTGCTGCAGGCCGAACGTGAGATAAGCCATGGCCTTGCGATGCGTCGCGCTATCGAAATAGAAGCGCGGATCTGGGGTGAGCTGAAACGGACGGGCGTTCAGCTTGTAGAATTCGGTGTACATGGGCGATCCCGGTCCTAAAGCCTAGAAGTGATAGCGCGCGCCGAGCGCGACTGTACTATAGGTATTGTTGCCGATCGTGCCGGAAACGCGCTCGGTAATGTCCGTGCGCGCGAAAGCGTCGGTGCGGCTACTGATCCTGACATCATATCCCACGCGCGCGCCGACATAGGTGTCGTTGGTACTGCGCGTGAGCCCGAGATTATTCTGGCCGAAGAAGATGCCTCCTTCGATGCGCTGGCGATTATCCAGGCGGTGATCGACGGTAAGGAACACGCGCTGGATGATGTCGTGTCTTTTCGCGAAGGTCGGGTCCAGAAGTGCGGGAGCGGCGGCGAGCGACGCGCCCGTGTCGAGATAGCGACGATAGCTGTACACATAATTGATGCTATAGTTCGTTAGCCCGCGCGGAAGTGTTGCGCCCAACGTTCCAAACTGGCTGCGGAAGACGCCGCTGGAAACCGACTGCGTGTCCGCACAGCCGCCCGCCTTGAGCACGCGGATGCAGCCGCCCAGCGACGTCCCGCCGCCGCCGGAACCGATGAAACTGGTGCTATTGCCGTTGACGGTCCGTGTGAGGATCGAGCTGAACGTCTCGATGCCGTCGGTCAGCGAACCAAGGACCGTCAGCCCGCCGCGGAACTCCTTGCGCACGGTGCCCGTGACGGTCACCTCCGCGAAGCGCTGTCCCACGCGAATTTCGAACAGCGTGCGTCCACTCGGTGCATAGCGGAAGCCGGCGTTCCAAACGATGCCCTTCTGCGCGTAGGTGGTCTGACGAAGTCCGCTCGGATCGGGGGTGAAATCGCCTTTCGTGATGACGGGCTGGCGAGAGACCACGACGGGCGCGCGGACCAAAGAGGTGGCGTTGGGATAGGGTCTCACGAACGATGAAACGAGGTTGGGATCGGTGAGCGAGGTCGTCGTGGGTTGCAGTGCGGGAGCGTCGATCACGTATTCGGGTGAGCTAGGTAAAGCAAAAAACTGGCTCGGGTTGGGACCAAAGCCGACAGCGCCATAAAGCGCGACGGGTTCGGCCGCGTAGGGGTAAACGGTGCGCAGCAGGAGATTGGGATTGTTACGATCGGTGGTCAGCCGGCTCGCTGGTAGCGGGCCCGAGAGATAAGAGGTGCTGAACGCGATCGCGCGCTGCGAACTTCGATAGTCCGAATAGCCCACATTGCCGACCAGTCCCAACACGCGGGTCAGTGCGTAAGTCAGGTCGAAGCTGCCGCCCACCGAACGGAAACGCTGATCCAGGCGCGCCTGCTCCTGTTCGCTCAGATTACCGCTGAGCGTGATCTTGAACCGTCCATCGCGCGGCTGGTTGGTGATGCTCGCCTCACCCGCCTGAGTGAACGTGTTGGAAAGTGGCTGCAAGGTCGGACCCGTGTTGGTCCCTGTGCCGCCGAGCGATCCGCCATTGCTCGTCGTGCCGGCGCCCGCGCCGTTAATCCCGCTCACGCTCACATAGGATGCGCGGTAGCTGGCGTTGGCGACCGCGATCGTGCCGATCTCGCGGCGGAAACGCGGCTGCGCGCTGATGAGGAAAACCTGGCTGAGATTGCCCGTCTGGTCTTGCGGGTTGATCGTGGTGCCCGCCGCTTGATTGGTCGGAAGCACGTCCGCGTAGGCGCTAAGATCGAGGACGACGCGGTTGCGGACAAGGTCGAATGCGCCGCGTGCCAAGCCCGTGGCGAGAAACTGGGTCGACGTTCGATTCCCGGTCTCCGGCTGACGTACCGTGATCCGCGCCGTGCCGCTCGCCTCGACGCGGTCACGATTGAGAAATCCCTCGCCGCCGGCCGAAACGTCGCCATAAAGCGCGGTATAACTGGTCAGATACGCACGCTCGCCGGCTTCCGCGTATAGATTGAACCCTGCGCCACGCGCGAGCGGATCGGAGCCGAGCGGGCTGGAGTGCACGCCAAAGGTGTCAGTACCGCCAAGACCACCGCCACGCGCGCCCGCAGCCAAGGCCCCCGGCATGGTCTGCGCGTTCGCGACCGATCCCAGCAGCGCCAGCGCCGGGAGCGAGACGACAAGCGCGCGGGTGGACGCCACCCCGTGCATCAGAGCCCGTAATCGTGCGCGGCGAAGCGGCGTCCGGCGGGGAAGAAACGCGAGCGATTAAGAAGTAACTGGACGTTTGGACAGGCCGACATCAGCGCCAGCCCTTCCCTCAGTTCGCTTTCGCGCGTCGATTCGGCGGCGACGACGAAGACGACCTGCCCGACATGGCTCGCGAGCACCGCCGCCGACGAGGTCGCGAGCGCGGGCGGGGAATCGAAGATGACCACACGGTCGGTATAGCGGCGCGCGATCTCCTGCATCAGATCGTCCATGCGCTCGGACGCGAAGAGTTCGGTGGTGAGCGTGTGCGCGCGCCCGGCAGGCAGTACGGTCAGGTTCGGGATGTTGGTGCGGATAAGGCAATCGCCGACATCGAGCGAACGGTCCGAGATCACATCGATCAGCCCGGGGCCGCCCTCGAGGCCAAGGCGCGAAACGACTTCGGGCTTCGACACGTCCGCGTCGATCAGCAGGACGGTCAGGTCGCGTTCGGCGGCGATCGAGAGCGCGAGATTGATCGCGCAGAAGGTCTTGCCCTCTGCGGGCATCGCCGATCCGACCAAAATCAGGTTTGCGTTGCGGATCGCGCCGGGGCCGCGCGCGGCGACGTTGGCGAGAAGCTGGCGCTTGATGAGGCGGAATTCCTCCGCAATCATCGAATTCGACCCCTCCGGGATAACATAGCCACGGGTGGCGAGCTTGGCAAAATCGATGACGCCCTTTCGCGGACCGCGTCCTGCGACCGACTTCGCTGGCAAAGGCGAGGCGGCGCTCCACGCCGGATCGATCGCCGGCTCGGGTAGTGGGGCGGCATGCGGTGCGGGAGTGGTGCTCGTCTGCGCCTCGGCGAACGACATCGGACGCGGCGCGGCGGTACCCGCGCGCACGGCGGCGCGCTCCAGCATCGAGGCGGGCGCGACGGGCATGGTTCCGGCTGCGGCGGTCGCGCGCTCGAGGATCGACGGGCCGGGTTTATCCATCACGCGCGTCCTCGGGTGAGATCGGGACGGGGCGCACTCATACGCCGCCACCGCCACGAACGATATTGATGACCATCATCAGCGCATAGACCCCGAAGGCCAAGGCGGTCGCTGCGGCAAAACCAAGAGTGAACCTGCGCTCGCGCCGCTTGCTCGCGGGGCTGACGATCTCGCCGATCGAACCGAGCACGGGCAGCCCGGTTTCAACCGCGAGCCGGTCCTCGCTGGTATAGGACGGCCGCAGCTGACTGGCGCCGAACGCGACGGCAAGCCCGGCGATCAGCCCGCCGACCAGCACCGCCGACAGGAGCAGCGGCCGATTGGGCGCGACCGGATCGGCGTTCAGCGTCGGCGGATCGATCGTGCGGAACTCGATCTGCTTGGTTTGATTGGCGATATCGCCGCGCAGCCGTATCTGTTCGCGCGATCGCAGCAGATTGTCGTAGCCCGACTTGAGCACATCGTAATCGCGGTTGAGCTTGGCCTGCTCCGCGCCGACTTCAGGTGCCTGCGCCTGCTTCACGCGCAACTCGTTCAGATAGCCCGCGAGCTGGCCTTTACGCGCCGCGAGCGCGGCGGCCGCGCTCTGCCGATCGAACAACAGGCTGCGCAGGTTGACATACACGGGGTTCGCCTGCGCCGCAGCGGCCTCCGCGACGCTCGACCCATTCCTGTTTTTGGGTTCGGCGGCAAGCTGCGCTTTCATCCGCTCGATCTGCGCGCGCGCCGACACGATATCGGGATGCATTTCGGTGTAACCGCGCGCGAGCCCGTCCGAGATCGCCCGTTCGAGCGTTTCGATGCGCCCCTGCGTCGTCGTCGGATCGTATTTGGTACCGGTACCAAAATTGGTCGACATGCGCGGCGTGTTGTAGAGTGGCGCATTGATCGTGGCGGGCGTGCCCGAAAGCTGCGACTGCAGCGCGCGCAGCGAGCCTTGCGCCTGCACAAGTTCCTGGTCGGTCTTGTCGAGATCGGTACGGACCTGGTTCGTGCGCGCCGTAAGATCGCCCGCGCCAGGGAGCGAGCCGAAGAACTTCTGCTCGAACGCAGCCTTCTTGCCCTCGGCATCCTCGAGCTGCTTGGCGCGCGCGGCAATCTGCTCGTCGAGGAAGCGGCTCGCCTCGTTCAGGCTGTCGCGGTCCGAGGCAACATTGTCCTCGATAAAAATGTCGATCAGGTTTTGCACGACCCGCTGCGCGAACGCGGCACGCGCCTTGTTGCTCATCTTGCCATTATCGGCGGTAAAGGCGAGGCCATAGAGGTTCTCGCTCCCCTGCGGAGCGACGCTGATCTTCTTCGCCATCGCGGCGATGGTTTCCTCGAGCGCGGTGGTGTCGATCGAGGACAGGTCGGGATCGCTGCGGCGCAGCACCTTTTCCAGATTGGGACGGCTGGTCAGCGTCTGGCGAACGACATCGACCTGCACCTCCTGTCCACCACCTTTGTTGGCGACACCGGTGACGTTGGGCAGAAGATTGTTGTAATGAACGTAGATGCGCGCGGTCGATTGATAGCTGTTGGGGATCAGCGAGACCGCGATCCAGCCAATAAGGCACACAAGCCACAGCGCCGCCAGTCCGACCCACCTGCTGCGCCACATGCCGTAAAGCGTGGCGCGAACCTGTTGTAAGACCTGGTCCATGGCTGAAAGCTACTCCGGTATCGTCTGTATGGCGCGGTGATTTAAAACAAGCTTTGCGGGATGATGATCACATCGCCGGGCTGTATGTTCACGTTGAACTTGGCATCGCCATCCTTGATCAGCTTTCCGATCTTGAGCGCGAACTGGTGCTGCTGTCCGTTCGACCGATCGGTGCGCACCAGCGTCGCCCGGTTCCCCGCCGCATATTGTGTCAGTCCGCCCACCGCGATCATCACGTCGAGCAGGGTCATGTTCGCGCGGTAGGAGATCGCGGACGGCTTGGCGGCTTCGCCGAGCACCCGGACTTGCTGCGAAAATGGTCCGCTAAACGAATTGACGATCACTTGGACATTGGGGTTCTGAATATATTCGCCCAGCTTGACCTTGATGTCGGCGGCGAGCTGCGCGGGCGTCTTGCCAGCCGCAGGCAGGTCCGCGATCAATGGCGTGGTGATGCGACCATCGGGACGGACCGACACGGTCGTTGTCAGCTCCGGGTTTTTCCATACGAAAATCTGGAGCGAATCGAGCGGGCCAATGATGTAGCTCTGCGGCAGCGTCTCGGCTTTCGCCGCATAGTTGGCGGTCGGCAGCTGCGCAGTGCCGCGCACGCTGTGATTGCACCCGGCCAGCGTCGCGCCTAAACTGGCAACCAACCCGATTTTACGCACCCCGCGCGACATCATTTCGGTATTCTCCCCTAAGATTTGCTCCGTAGCTGGGGATCGCCTTGTCCCCGCGTGCGGTCGATGTCAACGCCCGGACCGCACCGGAACGACGGGTTCGGTATGGCATCAAACCAGCCGTTCGCGCGCGGGCGGGTGACCCAGAAAGGCGGCCGGGCTTGCGGACGCACCGTAGGCTCCTGCCATGAAGACCGCGATCAGATCACCGACGTTCGTGACCGGCAGTGCCACTCGCTCGCCCAGTCGATCGAGTGGCGTGCACAAGCAGCCGACCACGGTCGCGGTCTCGGCCGCTGCCTCGCCGAAACGGGTCGCGTTGGCGAGCGGATAATTGCGCCGGACGACCGTCCCCAGATTGCCCGACGCCGCGAGCTGATGGTGGAGGCCGCCATCGACCACGAGGAAGGTCTCGCCCCGGCTGATCTTCCGGTCGATCACGCGCGTCAGATACACCCCCGCCTCCCCCACCAGATAGCGGCCGAGTTCCACGATAAAGCGCGTGTTCGCGAGGATCGACGGGCGCTTGGCAAGTGTTTCCCCAAGCGCCGCGCCGACCGCTTCGAGGTCGAGCGGGCGGTCGTTGGGAAAGTAGGGGATGCCGTACCCGCCGCCGATATTGACGTATGGCGGCGGGCCCGGAGCCGCCCGGGCGAGGTCGGCGGCGAGCGCGACCGTGCGCGCCTGCGTCTCGATCAGGCTCTCCGCCGACAAGTTCTGCGAGCCCGCGAAGATCTGGAAACCCTGGAAGGCCACCCCCGCCTCCGCCATCCGCGCGAGCACGGCGGGCGCCTGATCGGCGTCCACGCCGAACTGGCGGGGGCCGCCGCCCATGCGCATCCCGCTTGCCTTTAGCTCGAAATCGGGGTTGACCCGCAACGCCGCGCGCAGCCGCAGACTAAGCCCGGCGGCGATGCCAACCGCGCGCTCCAGTTCGCCCGCGCTTTCGATGTTTACCGTTACGCCCGCGCCGACCGCCGCGCGCAACTCGTCGTCGCGCTTGCCCGGGCCCGCGAAGCTGATCCGGTCGGGCGATGCTCCCGCAGCGAGCGCGACCGCCACTTCGCCGCTCGAGGCGACATCTAGGCCGTCGACGCGCTCCGCCATCCATCGGACGAGTTCGGGGAGCGGATTGGCTTTGATCGCATAATGAAGCGCGACGCCTCCAGGCAGCGCCGCGCGCAGACGGGCGATGCGCGCCTCGATCAGCGTGCGGTCATAGAGGAACAGCGGCGTGTCGCTCTCGGCCACCCACGCGCTCGCGGGGCGACCCGCGACGGCGAGTTCGCCAGCGACCGCGCCGAAGCCGGGTGGAATACGCGCGGGGTGTAGCATCTGGGTCACAGGCCAAGCTCCAGGCGCAGCGCGGCGCGATCAATCTTGCCGTTGGGGCTAAGCGGCAGCGAAGCTCGCCATTGGGTACTCGCCGGACGCATATAGGCGGGCAGCATCTCGGCCAGTCCTTGCGCGAGCCTGTCGGGCGCATCCTCGCCCGTCCCCACTGCGAAAAGCAGGATCGCCTGGCCAAGCCGATCATCGGGCACGCCAAACGCCGCCGCCTCGCTAACCGCGCCAGTGGCGTAAGCGGCCTCCTCGATGTCGGTGGGGGAAACGCGCAGGCCGCTCGTCTTGATCATCTCGTCCGCGCGGCCGACGAAATGGTGCAACCCGTCCGCATCGCGCCGCAGCGTATCGCCCGACCAGACCGCGAGGCCGTGACCCATGGCCTCGGGCGCGGGGCGGAAGCGCGCGGCGGTAAGCTCGGGCGCGTTCCAGTAGCCTTGCGCCACGAGCGGCCCGGCATGGACCAGTTCGCCGGGTTCGCCGTCGGCGGCGGGGGTGCCGTCGGGGCGGAGCAGCATGACCCGCGCGTGCGGGATGGGGCGGCCGACGCTGGTCGGGTGCGCGTCGACCAGCGCGGGATCGAGCTGGAGCGAGCGGAACGCTTCGGTCAGGCCGTACATCAGGTGCAACCGCGCCCCTGGAAACAGCGCGCGCAGGCGACGCGTGACGGGCACGGGCATCCGCCCGCCGGTAACCGTGATCCGCCGCAGGCTGGCGCGCGCGGCCTCGGGCCAGTCCGCCTCGATCAGTTGCGCGAACAACGGCGGCACGCCCGAGAGCGTGGTGGCGCGGTGGCGTTCGACCGCCTTCACCACATCGCGCGGGACCAGGTAGTCCAGCAGCGCCGCCGCGCCGCCGGCCATCAGCGCGCTTGTCACCACGCTCAGCCCCGCGTCGAAGCTGAGCGGCAGGACGGCAAGTGCGATGTCGTCGGCGGCGAGGCCGAGGTACCCGGCGACGCTGTCGGCGGCGAACCAAAGATTGGCGTGGGACAGCATGACGCCCTTGGGACGGCCCGTGCTGCCGCTCGTGTAAAGAAGCGCGGCGAGATCGTCCGGCATATGGGTTGGCTGCAGCAACGCCCCCTCCCCCATGGCATCCAGATCGAGGACGCGCGCTGCACCAAGCGCCCCCGCCTCCGCCAGCGCCGCCGCGCGCGCGGGCTGGGTGAGCAGTAAAGCGGCACCGCTATCGGCGAGAATGTGCGCCACCTGAGCCACGCGCAGCACCGGATTGACCGGCACCACGACCCCGCCCGCGCGCCACACGCCGAACATCGCCGCGACCATCTCGATCGACTTGGGGCCGTACAGCGCGACGCGGTCGCCGGCCACCAGCCCCTCGGCCACCAGACGCGCCGCAACCGCGTCCGCGCGCGCGGGCAGCCCGGCATAAGTAAGCGCGCGGTCGCGTTCCAGAAGCGCGGGCGCGTCCGGTGCGCCGCGCTCCAGCAGCCGGTCGATCGTCTGGGGCAAGGTCATGCGGGCAGCATCGGTCGCACAACCGGCCGCGCGCCGCCGACGCGCGCGAAACGCGGGCTCGCCCCCATCGCCCATTGCCGCGTTCCCACCCGAACCATCGTCACCCGCCCGATCTCCACCCCGCCCAGCCGCGCGTGCGCGCGGCGCGAAGCGAGATTATAGTCGGCGATGCGGCTGATCGACCAGTGGATGCCAAGCGGCTGTCCCCACGCGCGCGTCGCGGACCACAGCGCCTGGAACGCGCGACCACCGCGCGCGTGGGCCAAGATCATCATGCCCGTGTCCCACGCCGCGCCGGGCGGCGGCTCGAAGCGCAGCCACGCCTCGTCCTCATCGAACCCTTGGCGCGTGAGCCAGGTCACGCCGGTCAACGCGTCGCCCCGCTCGACGCCAAGGCAGATCATTCCCTGCGCCGCGCGCCACCGCGCAGCTTCCGCGCTCGCCAGATCCGCGGCAACCGCGCGCTCGGGCGCGATCACGCCAGCGCCGGTCGCGCCGCGCAAGCCGGCCAGCGGCACCGCTACGATCACGTATCGCTCGAACCCGAAGCCGGGCATCAAGGCGGCAACGCGGCGCAGGCGATAGGACAGTTCCGCTTTCCAAGCCCGAATTGCCATGATCGCCGCGCGCCTATAACGACCGGCGAATACAAGCAAACCTTTGGGCGAGGGCATGACGGCGGAAGAGGGCGCGGCACCCATAGCGCAGGCAGACATGCGCGAGGCGATGCGCGACATCCTGGCGGACGTCCTCGCGCTCAAACCCGCGACCGCGCGCGGACTGCGGGACGAGACGCCCCTGTTCGGCCACTTGCCCGAACTCGATTCGATGGCGGTCGCGAGCGTGCTGACCGAGATCGAGGATCGGCTGGGCATTACCATCGACGACGACGAGGTCGATGGCGACCTGTTCGCCAGCTTCGGCGCGCTTGTCGCGTTCGCGCGCGCCAAGGTCGCCGCACGCTGAGCTTCACGCTCGAGATCGTTGCCGCCGGGCGCGAACGGCTGCCATGCGTGCTTCGCGGACCGGTGGACGGGGTGCCGCTGCTGATCCTCCCCGCATTGTTCGAGGAGATGAACCGCACGCGCCGCCTGCTGACGCTGACCTGCGCCGCGCTGGCGCAGGAAGGCGTGCGGACGTGGCTTCCCGACCTGCCGGGCACGGGCGATCACGCCGAGCAGTCCACGGCCGCCGATGTCCCACGCTGGCGTGAAGCCGTCGAGGCACTGGCGCATGTCGCAGGCGGCGGGCGGGCGGTCCACCTCCTCGCGGTGCGCGGCGGTGCGTTGCTGGCGGAACCGGGCGCGGCGTCGCTCTACCGCCTCGCCCCGCAGGCGTCAGGGGCCAAATTGCTGCGCGATCTGTGGCGCACGCGCGCCGCCGCCGAGAGCGAGGCGGGCAGCGGGATCACCGCCGCCGCGATCGAGGCGCGCAGCCTCGGCGGCGAGACGATCGTCGCGGCAGGCTATCCGATCACGCCCACGCTTGCCGCCCAGTTGCGTGGTACCACTTCGCCCGCGTTGCCTATCCCCACGCGCACCGCCGCGACCGCGCCCGGCGAGAGCGTGGACATCGTGCTCCCCGGCGCGCCCGTGTGGCGCCAAGCCGAGCCGACCGACATGGCCGTGCTCGCGAACGCCCTCGCCATCGACGTTCACGCGTGGCTGCGGGTGCAGGCGGATCCGGCATGAGCACCGCCGACATCGTGCCGATCACCATCGCCATGCCCGGCGTGACGCTCGCGGCGGCGGTGCACCGGGCCGAGGGCACGGTCGGCGCGATTATCGTCTCGGGCGCGCCGCAAGGCCGCTTCGGCGCGCACCGGGGGCTGTTCGCGCTCGCCCGCGCGCTCGCCGAGGCGAAAACACCCTCGATGCGCTTCGACCGGCGCGGGCTTGGCGACAGCGACGGCGAAGATCCCGGCTTTACGGGCCTCGCGCCCGATATCGCCGCTGCACGCGCCGCGTTCGTGGCCACCCTTCCCCATGTTCGCCGCACGATCGGCATCGGCCTGTGCGACGGAGCAGCCGCGCTGGCGCTTGACCCCCAAGGCTTCGACGCGCTCGTGCTCCTCAACCCCTGGACGCTCGATACCGACCGCGCCGCCGACCTGCCACCCCGCGCCGCCGTCGCCGTGCGCTACCGCGATCGGCTGACCAGCCCGGCCGCGTGGGGGCGGTTGCTGAGCGGCGGAGTCGATCTCGCCAAGCTTGCGCGCGGACTGGGCAGCCTCGTCACGCGCGAAAAGCCCGGCCTCGTCGCAGGCCGGATCGCTGCACGTCTCGCCGCTTATCCCGGCCCCGTCCTGATCCTGCTTGCGGAGCGCGACAACACCGCCCAAGCCTTCGCCGCACTATGGCGCACGCCCCTCTTCGCTCCGGTCCGGGCACACGGACGCGCCGAGATAGCGTGGCTGCCGGGCGCGACGCACACCTTCGCGGGCGACGAGGCGGTGGTGGCGGCGCACTGCGTGGCCTTCGCCGCGCGCTTGGCTGGGGGTTGAGGGCGGCGCTGGCGCTCTTGCTGCTGTCGGTCGCATGGGTCGCGGTCTACCGCTTCATCGACCCGCCGCTGACGTTCCTGATGGCGCGCGATTATGCGCAGGGTCGCCATGTCGAGCGGAGCTGGCGACCGCTCGGCGCGATCTCGCCCAACCTGCCGCGCGCGGTGATCGCGGCGGAGGACGCGCGGTTCTGCGCGCATCACGGCTTCGATCTGGGCGCGATCCGCGTCGCCGCCGCGCGCAACGCGGCGGGCGAACGGCTGCGTGGAGGGTCGACGATCAGCCAGCAGACCGCGAAGAACGTCTTCCTTTGGCCAGGACGATCATGGTTGCGCAAAGGACTGGAAGCTGCGTTTACGGCCGGCATCGAGGCGGTCTGGGGCAAGCGCCGGATCATGGAGGTATATCTAAACGTCGTCGAGCAGGGGCGCGGCGTTTACGGCGCGGAGGCCGGAGCGCAGCAGGCGTTCGGCCACACCGCCGCGCGGCTGAGCCCGCTGGAGGCATCGCGCCTCGCCGCGATCCTCCCGCAGCCGATCAAGCGATCCGCCGCCACGCCGTCGCGCTACACGCGCCGCTACGCAGGCCGCATCGATCGCCGCATCGCGACGGTGCGCGCCGATGCGCTCGACCAGTGCATCCGCTGATCCGATCGGTCCGAGCTGCCGATCACAGGCGTTCGATCAGCGCCATCGCGGCGGCGGGCGCACGTTCTTTCGCGCCCGAGATGAAAAGCATGTGCACCGGGCGATCATCGGCGGCCCATTCGCGCGCCTTTGCCGCCCATCGATCGAGTTCGTCCGCCGAATATCCTGTTTCGACCTCGGCGCGGCAGCGTTGCAGGCGCGCGTAGGCAAGTGGACCGGTCGAATCGCCTAGGTTGGGGTAATCGTCGGAATCAGCGATCACGACCGCGCACCCGTGCGCGGCGACGAGATCGCGGAACGCAGGCGTGTCGAAGCTCGCGTGACGGGGTTCGAGCACATGGGTGAGCGGGCGACCCTCTGCCTCGCGCGGCAACAGCTCAAGGAACGCGGCGACGTCCTCCACATCGAACCGTTTGGTGCCCGCGAACTGCCATAGGATCGGGCCGAGTTTCTCGCCCAGTGCCGCGATGCCGCTCTCGACGAAACGCGCGATCGACTCGCCCGCCTCGGCAAGCAGCTTGCGGTTGACCGCATAGCGCGGAGCTTTCAGCGAGAAAACAAAATCGTCCGGAGTCTCCGCCGCCCACTTCTCGAAAGTGGCAAGCGTTTGCGTCCGATAAAAGGTGCCGTTGACCTCGATCGTAGTCACGTGACGGCTGGCATACTCCAGCTCGCGCGCGTGCGGGTGTTTGGGCGGGAAGAACAGCCCACGCCAGGGTTCATAAGTCCAACCGCCGATGCCTGAGCGAATCATGCGCAGCTCCTAGAACGGCAGCTTGAACCCCGGAGGCATCGGCAGCCCTTGGGTCAGCTTGCCCATTTCCGCGCCGCTCGCCGCGTCCGCTTTCGCGCGGGCGTCATTGAAGGCCGCCACGATCAAGTCTTCGAGCATTTCCTTGCCCGAAGGATCGATCAGCGAGGGTTCGAGGTGGAGCGCGATGATCCGACCCTTGGCGCTCGCGCGCACGCGCACCAGCCCGCCGCCCGACGCACCCTCCACCTCGATCTCGTCCAGCTTGTCCTGCGCTTTCGCCAGTTCGGCCTGCATCTTGCTGGCGGCGGCCAGGATCTCGTCCATGTTCATGCGCGCATCTCCTCATGGGTTTCGTCACCGTGCCCATAGTCGATCAGCTCGGCCCCGGGAAACGCCGCAATCAAGGCTGCAACGGTAGGCTCGGCGAGCACGGCGGCTCGCGCGGCGTCTTCGCGTTCGCGCAAGGAGGGCTGGCCGCCCCCGCCGAACGCGATCGTCCAGCGCGCGCCCGTCCACGCGTCGAGCGAGCGCGCGAGACGCTGGGCGAAATCCTTGGGGCATTCGCCGATGCGCTCCAGCTCGAGCGTCGGCGGCGCGTAGCGGACGGGGCGGACATGATCGTGAAGGCACTGCGCCAGCCCGGGCTCGCGCCGCTCCTCGAACAGCGCGACCAAGGCCGCGAAATCGCGCGGCGCGTCGGCCACCTCGGGCGAGGGTGTGGGGCGCGGCGAAGGCGGAGGCGCGTCCATGCGTGGGCTCGCGGTAGGCGGAGCGGAGCGCACGGCCTCGCGCGGAGGGACCGCGTCCGCCGCCGACTCCAGCCGCCGCAGCAGCGCACCCGGATCGGGCATCGCCGCCGCGTGGACCATGCGCAGCAACGCCATCTCGGCCGCTTCCCACGGCAGCGGCGCGGCCTGCACCTCGCCGTAGCCCTTCAGCAGCAGCTGCCACAACCGATGCAGCGCGCTCGCGCCCAGCGCCGCCCACCCGGCGATCGCCGCCTGCTCCTCCTGCGCGCGGCCGCCGTCCGGCCCCGCCCCCGCCGACACACGCGCGGTCGCGTGAACCAGATCGAGCACCTCCTTGAGCACACCCGCCGGATCGGCCCCTAGATCGTTCAGCGCCGCCATGCCGCCCAGTACCTTGCCCGCGTCGCCCGCCAGCACATCGCCCAGCAACACGCGGACGCGGCCCCGGTCCGCCATGCCGAGCATGTCCTGCACCGCGCCCGCGCTGACGGCGCCCCCGCTATGTGCTATCGCCTGGTCGAGTAGGCTCAGCCCATCGCGCGCCGATCCTTCGGCCGCGCGCGCGATCAGCGCCAGCGCCTCGGGCTCGGCGGCCACGGCTTCGGCCTCGCACACATGGGCGTAATGCGCCGCGAGTTTCTCGGCCGGAATACGTCGCAGATCGAAGCGCTGGCAGCGCGAGAGGATGGTGACGGGCAGCTTACCCACTTCGGTCGTCGCAAAGATGAACTTCACGTGTGGAGGCGGTTCCTCGAGCGTCTTCAGCAACGCATTAAAACTGCTGGTGGAGAGCATGTGCACCTCGTCCACCACATAGATCTTGAACCGCGCCGCAACCGCGCCGTAGGGCACGCCGTCGAGCAACTCGCGCATCTTGTCGACACCAGTGTTGGATGCTGCGTCCATTTCCAGCACGTCGATGAACCGCCCCTCGGCGATCGCGCGGCAGGGCTCGCACACGTCGCACGGGCTGATGGTGGGGCCGCCCTGTCCGTCCGGGCCGATGCAGTTGAGCGCCTTTGCGATCAGCCGCGCGGTAGTCGTCTTCCCCACCCCACGCACGCCTGTCAGCAGATAGGCGTGCGCCAGCCGCCCGCTGTCGATCGCGTTGGCGAGCGTGCGGACGACCGCATCCTGCCCGATCAGCTGATCGAACCGCTGCGGCCGATATTTGCGGGCGAGGACGCGGTAGGGGGTAATGCTCACCGGCCCAAGGTAGCGGCGCGCGCGCGCTCCGTCACCCGCCCTCGGCGAGACGCTCCAGCGCCGCCCCGCTCAGCCGCTGCACCGTCCACTGATCCTGCGGCACCGCCCCTAGTTTTGCATAGAAACCCAGCGCGGGTTCGTTCCAGTCGAGCACCCACCATTCAAGTCGCGTCAGCCCTTGGTCGATACACCGCCGCGCCAGCCCAGACAGTAACGCGCGCCCTGCACCGCTCCCGCGCGCTTTGGAACGCACGAACAAATCTTCAAGGTAAATGCCGTGTCGCCCCGTGAAGGTGGAGAAGCTGTAAAACCACAGCGCCATGCCGACGGCGACGTCGTCCACCTCGGCGATGTCGGCGAACACTCGGGGCGATAAACCAAACAGCGCTGCATCCAGGTCCGCGATGCTTGCCTTCGCCTCATGCGCCAGCTGCTCATATTCCGCGAGTTCGGCGATAAAAATGTGGATCAGTGGCGCGTCCCCGGCGCGTGCGGGACGAACATACGCGCTCAAATTAATGCAACCGATAGCTGCTCGGCAAGGCTGCGCGTCCGCTCGGTGATGAGGTCGCCCGTATGCGCGGTGCTCTCGGGCTCGATCAACACCAAGAGGCACTCCTCCGCCGCAACCGGGTTATGCCGCACGCCGCGTGGCACCACATACATTTGGCCCGGCCCGAGCCGCACCGTCGGCCGATCCTCGAAGTGGATCGTAAGCTCACCGGCCAGTACCAGGAACAATTCGTCCTCGGCCGCGTGATCGTGCCACACGAACTCGCCCTTGATCCTGACGACCTTGACCAATTGACCGTTGGTGCGGGCGACGACGCGCGGCGACCAGTGATCGTCAAGCGCAGCGGCCGCAGCGACGAGATCGACGACCTTATCCATCAACGCCGCCTACCGACCTCGCCGCTTCCCGACCACAGCTTACCGGCTGTGCTTGTAGAGCTTGCCCGCGATTTCGAAAATCTCCTCGGGCGCGTAATCAGGGGCGAACGCACCGTAATTGCCGAGCAGTTCCGCCATCTGGCCGCCATCGGGTGTACCGTCGACGACTTCGAGGTGTCCCGGAGGATCGCCCGCTAGCGCAACCTCGTCGTTCGACCATACGCCAGCGACTTCGGCGTAATCGGGCGAGCCGAAGCGGTACAGTCGGCGATGGCTGCCCTCGTCCAAATACTTCTGACATTCTGGAATGCGCGACAGGTTGATGTTGGGCGTGGGCAGCATCTTCTCGATTGCGACGCCGGTCAGCTTCTTGAGCGCCAACGCGTACGCGTGTGCATGGACCGATCCGCGCACGAGTAGATAACCGCACACCTCGCGCCCGGTCGGCTCGATCATCGTCTCGTATACGCGTAACTTGTGTAGACGCGCGCCGCATTCGAGGTGAAAATTGTGTAGTAGATCGACGATGATGTTACCCGTCGTGGTGACCATATCGTTGTTCCACGACTGGAAATTACTGTTGACCGGCTGCGCGCCACCGCCGGTCTGGAAAAACCCGCCAGCGTTGCGGACATTCTGCATCTCTGCAAACGGCGCGACCGAGATGTCGACATTCTCTGTCGGATCGCCCGGCCCGTTGTTGAGCATCGACACACCCGTCGAGACCAGTTCCACGTGGCCGAGTTCCTCCTGGAAAATCGTGTTGACCAAGCCATAGAACGGCTTGAGCTTTGTCTTGTTACGGAAATTAAAGCTCTGGAACATGTAGTTGCCGAGCGTCGACATCTCGCCATATTTGCCACCGAGCAGTTCTTGCAGCGCGGCGGCGGCGTTGGGCTCGGGTTTCTTGGGTTCGGGCAAAGCGGCTTGCAGGCGATCGATACGCATGAACATGGAAGCGGTCCTTATGGCGGGGCACCACGATCCAGACGAGCCAGCGAACATGCGGGTTCCGCGCAAGCGTTCGCGGCCACTTCAATGGTGGGAGCCGGGAACGACCCAGGCCGGGATCGTTACGGCTGCTTCCTTCCGGACCTGACCGGGTTGGCGAGCGACCTGCCCGCCCGACTCCCAACGGCTATATGCGCGAGCGCGGGCCCAAGCTCAAGCACCCGCTAGCAGGCGATCGTAAGGTGGGTTTCGAGACCGTCCGGCTTCCAGTCGAGCACCAGATCACCGCCGAGCTGGCGACGCGCAACCGCGTCCGCCATCGTCAGCCCGAACCCGCGCGCGCTCGCGGGATTGGGCGTGGGCCCACCAGTCTCGCCGAGCGTGATGCGGGTCCGCTCCCCCTCCTGGAACCACCGGACCGAGAGCGCGCCCGTGGGCACCGAAAGCGCCCCATGCCGCGCGACGTTTGCGATCAGTTCGTGGAGCAAAAGCGCGAGCGATTGAACGCGCGTGGCGCGCACAAGCACCGGAGGCCCGTCCGCGCTCGCGCGCGCCGTTCCAAAGCGCGTCAACTCGTGCTGGATCAAACGGCCCAGCTCCAGATCGCGCCAACGCTCCGCAGCGAGCAGGTTGTGCGCGCGCGCGAGCACATCCACGCGGTTCTGCACTGCAACCTTATAAGCGTCCAAATCGGACCCCCCGGTCAGCCTGACGATCCCCTGTACCAGCGCGAGAGCGTTCTTCGCGCGGTGATCGATCTCGCGTAGCAGGCGATGCTCCTCCGCCTCCAGCTCCTGCGCGACACGGCGTCGCGTCACGTCCATCTGCGATGCGAAGTAATAGATCGTCGTACCCGCGCCGTCACGGATCGGGCTAATCAGCAACTGATTCCAAAAGGAGCGACCATCCTTTCGGTAGTTCAGCAGCTCGACCGTGATATCCTCGCCAGACACAAGACTATTGCGGATTTCCTCAACTTTCGCCGGATCGGTGCGCGGACCCTGCAGAAAGCGGCAGTTACGCCCGATAACCTCTTGGGCGCTATATCCTGTCTGTCTGAGAAATGCTTCATTCGCGAGAACGATAGGATTATCGGGCAGACGCGGATTGGAAACGACCATTGGCATCCGCGTGCGCTCGACCGCAATGAACGCCAGTTCGTTGCGATCCGCTAGCGCGTCGGGGCTGAAAGCGGCGGGATCGTCACCGATCAAGGTTGCGTGATCGGACGATTCCCGCTCGGCTGTCATTGATTCCATCGATTTGCTCGTTTGCATGACCGGACTAACGCCCGCGTGCCGCGCGAGTTCATCGCAAATTACGGTACGCGCGCGTCAACCGTCTCCATTCCTGCCACGAGCCGGACCTGGCAGGACAGACGACTCGTCCGCCGCGCATTCGCTGCGAAATCGAGCATATCCTCCTCCTCGGCCGTAGGCGGCGGCAAGGCGGCAAAGGTTAGGGGATCAAGGATCAGGTGGCACGTCGCGCACGCGAGCTGGCCGCCGCACGTGCCTTCCAGCGGCTGCCACGCCCCCTGCGCCACATCGAGCAGCCGCGCGCCCGGCAAGGCGTCCACCTCCACCGCGCGCGACCCATCGGCGCGGGCGAAGCGGACGCGGATCATGCGGCTGCCTCGGCCTTGGCTGGGACGGACACGCGATGCTGCGCCTCGACTGCCACGACGATCGCCCCGATCGCGCGGCCGATATCGTCGACCGTGGTAAACCGTCCCCACCCGAGCCGTAGCGAAGCGCGCGCCTCCGCAGGGGTCAGCCCGAGCGCGGCGAGTACATGGCTCTCGCGCCCCGCCGCGCTCGCGCACGCCGCGCCCGAAGAGAGGCTGACGTGGCGGGCAACATCGGACAGCAGCCGCGCGCCATCGACGCCAGGGAAGCAGATGTTGAGGTTGCCACGCCAGCGAGCGTCGATCGAGGCGTTGATTCGGTGCTCCACCCCACCCAATCCGGCCCGCGCGCGCGTCCACAGCGCGTCCACATGGGCGGCGTCCTCGGCGATACGCTCGCCCGCGATACGCGCCGCTTCGCCCAGGCCGACCGCAAGCGCGACGGGCACGGTGCCCGATCGCCCGCCTTCCTGCCCGCCGCCATGCAGCAGCGGCGCGAGCGCGACACCCTCGCGCCGATACAGCGCTCCAATGCCCATCGGCCCGTAAATCTTGTGGCCCGAAATGCTGAGCAGATCGATACCCAGCTTACCGACATCGATCGGCACGCGCCCGAACGCCTGCGCGGCATCGCAGTGCATCAGAGCGCCTGCTGCGCGCGCCGTCCGAGCAATTTCTGCAATGGGCTGGATCACGCCGATTTCGTTGTTGACCAGCATCGCCGAGACGAGCGCAGTCTTTGAGCCTACCGCCGCCGCGACCGCATCCAGCCGCACCAGCCCATCGGGCCCGACCGGGAGGACGGTAAGCTCCACTCCCAAGCCCGCCAGCCAGCGCGCGGGTTCGAGCACCGCGGTATGTTCGGTCGCAATCGTCACCAGCCCCCGCCGCGTTTGGCCGGGCGCGGTCATCGCGCCGATCAGCGCCCAGTTGTCCGCCTCGGTCGCGCCGCTGGTGAACGCGATCGTGGCGGGCGGCGCGCCGATCATCGCGGCCACCTGCGCCCGCGCGCGCTCGACCGCCGCGTGCGCCGCGTTCCCATGGCGATGCGCGCTATGCGGGTTGCCGACAATCGCATCCCACGCCGCCATCGCGCGCGCGACCGCCGGGTCGAGCGGGGTCGTCGCCTGCTCGTCGAGGTAGATCGGGGTCACGCGGCCGCCTTGCGCATCAAGCGCGCGGCCGTGCGGTCCCACCGGTCGGCGAATGCATCCACCTCCGCTTCGGTCGTTCTCCAGCCAAGGCTCACCCGGATCGCTTCTCCGGCCATCGCGCCCCAGCCCATCGCTTCCAGCACATGGCTCGCGCCGACGCGTCCCGACGAGCACGCCGCGCCTGCGCTGACCGCGAAACCGTCGAGATCGAGGATCATCAACTGCCGTATCGCCTCGACGCCGGGCATGCCCACGCAGCAGATATGCGGCAATCGCTCGGCCTCTTCGCCGGCGACCACGCCGCCACTCGCGCGCAACCGTACCTCAAGCCGCTCGCGCAATGCCGTCACCCGCGCGCACCAGCCTACATCCGCCGCCCGCGCAGTCAGCGCCGCTGCCCACCCAGCCACGGCCGGCCAGTTCTGCGTCCCCGAACGATAACCCTCCTCCTGCCCGCTGCCGATCGCATCGAGCAGCCCCGGGTCGCGCACCACCAGCGCCCCCACCCCCGGCGGACCGCCGAGCTTGTGCGCGCACACCGCGACGAAGTCCGCGTCCGGCCAGGGCAGTCGCGCCGCTGCCTGCACCGCGTCGACCAGCAGCAGGCCTCCGGCGGCGCGCACCACCCGCATCACCTCGCCTAAGGGCTGGACGACACCGGTCTCGTTGTTCGCCTGCATCACCGCGACCAGCGCGGGCGCTTTCGCCCGCTCCAGCATCGCGGCGAGCGCGCCCACATCCACCCGTCCCGCTGTATCGACCGGGATCACGCCCGCGTCCGGCGCCGCCGTGCGCACCGCCGCATGCTCCACCGCCGAGATCAACCGAGCCGATGCTCGCGCGCGCGCGAGCGCGATCGCGAGCGCCTCGCTCGCGCCGCTGGTGACGATCAGCGTGCCGCTCGCGCCCAGCCCGCTTAAGATCGCACGCCGCGCCTCCTCCAGCGCGGCCCGCGCACGCCGCCCCTCGCCATGAACGGATAGCGGATTGGCCCACGCGCGCGCCGCATCGGCCATCGCATCGATCGCCGCAGGCTCGGTCGGGGCGGTTGCCGCCCAGTCGAGATAGATGCGTGTCCGCAATGCCGCTCCGCTCGCTCGATAATGATTGGTTTGAGGTCGCCATGGTCCATATAGGGTTACCCGCGCGACCGCGCACGCCACCCATGAGTGCTCATGCCCGAAGTGATTTTCCCCGGCCCCGACGGCCGTCTCGAAGGCCGGTATCAGCCCGGCCCCAAGCCGCGCTCGCCGCTCGCGCTGATCTTGCACCCGCACCCGCAAGCGGGGGGCACGATGAATCATCCGATCGTGTTCAAGCTGTATAATCTGTTTGCCGAGCGCGGTTTCGCGACGCTGCGCTTCAACTTCCGCGGCGTCGGCCGCAGCCAGGCCGAGTTCGACAGCGGCGTGGGCGAGCTTTCCGATGCCGCCGCCGCGTTGAGCTGGATGCAGCAGTTCAACCCCGAGCCGCCGATCACCTGGGTCGCGGGGTTCAGTTTCGGTGCGTGGGTGGGCATGCAGCTTCTGATGCGCCGCCCCGAGATCAAGGGCTTCGTTTCGATCGCACCGCCCGCGAACATGTACGACTTCGGCTTCCTCGCGCCCTGCCCGTCGTCGGGCCTCATCGTCCAGGGTGGCGCGGACGAGGTGGCCACCGCGCCAGCCACGCAGAAGCTGGTCGATAAGCTCAAGACGCAACGCCACATCGTGATCGACTACGAGGTGATCGAGCGCGCCAACCACTTTTTCGCGCACGAAATGGACGAGCTGATGGGGGTGGTCGGCGGCTATGTCGATCGGCGGACCGCTTCCGGCCGTTAGCGATTGGATTGGCGTGCGCGGATCCCTGCGCTAGCCTGGATTTTTGAGGGAGGAGGCTCGGGTGGCCGGAAGCGTCAACAAGGTGATTTTGGTCGGCAATGTCGGGAAGGATCCCGAAGCGCAGTCCTTCTCGAACGGGGGCCGCGCGGTGAAGTTCAGCCTCGCGACCTCGGAGACGTGGCGCGACAAGGCCAGCGGGGACCGCAAGGAAAAGACCGAGTGGCACAACGTCGTGATCTACAACGAGAAGCTCGGCGAGGTTGCGGAGAAGTACGTTAAAAAGGGCAGTAAAATCTATCTCGAGGGCGCGATCCAATCGCGTAAGTGGCAGGATAACAATGGCCAGGATCGCTATACGACCGAGGTCGTGCTGCAACGCTTCCAGGGCGAACTGACCCTGCTCGACAAGGCGGGCGGCGAAGGCGGTGGCGGTAGCGGTGGTGGCGGCAGCCACGGTGGTGGTGATGGTGATTACAGCGACGATCGCTCGGGTAGCGCACCGCGCGGCGGTGGCGCACCGCGCGGCGGTGGCGCGGGCGCGTCCAAGCCGTTCGGCGGCAAGGACTTCGCGGACGATCTCGATGATGACGTGCCGTTCTGAGCCGACGTGAAGCTATGACACAAGCCGAGGCGATCCCTCCCTTTCACCTCGCGATACCGGTCGACGACCTCGCCGCCGCGCGCGCCTTCTACGGCGAGGTTCTCGGCTGCCCGGAGGGCCGCTCGGCCGAGCGTTGGATCGATTTCAACCTGTTCGGCCACCAGCTCGTGGTTCATCGGATAGAGGGCGGCGGCGTGCGTGGCCGCAATATGGTCGATGGCGATGCGGTTCCGGTGCCGCACTTCGGCGTGGTGCTCACCCCGCGTGCGTTCGCTGTCCTGGCCGACCGCCTGCGCGCGGCGGGCCAGCGTTTCGAGATCGAACCGCACATCCGCTTCGCGGGCCAGCCTGGCGAACAATCGACGATGTTCCTGTTCGATCCGGCGGGAAACGCCCTCGAGTTCAAGGCATTCCCGGATTCAGAGATGCTCTTCGTGCGATGACGGCCGGAGACAACTTTTTTCGCCAACTCGTCACTGCCGGACTTGACCTGGGGCCACTTCGTCTTCGTTCGATGCTGTCCGGGAGACATGGGCTCCGAGCCAACCAGGCAACTGCAGTGGCGAGCGTAGCCGCTATGCCGCGATCAACCCGCCAGGAGTTGCCGCCGCGCGAGCGAGATAAGCCTCCATCGCGGTCGCGGCGCGGTCGGACAGGTCGATGAAGACGCGCCGGCCATCGGCGGGATCGGCCTTACGTTCAAGCAATCCCTCGTCGGTCATCGTCTTGATCCACCGGAGCGCGGTCGTCGGTGGGACAGCAGCCGCGATGCAAAGGCTGGAAACCGAGACCTCCTTGCCCTCCAGCCGCGCGGCGACGAGGTCCAGCAGCATGTCCACGCCGGATCGGCGAACAGATCGGCGGAGAAATAGTTTGCACGCGCACGGCGCACCCGGATCAGACTACGGACCTGCGCGCTGGTGGGCGCGGCGACGATCTCGCCCAGCGGCGCAGTCTGCTCGACAGGACGCAGCTCGCTTGGATGCAGCAGCGCCTCGATCTCGCTCGCGATCGTCGCCATTTTCACGCCAAGATCGGCGAGACGCGGCGAGCGCATTCCTCCGCTTTCACGCGCGGGGGCGTTGGGAAACAACGCGTCGCACAGGTCCGCATATTCGGCGTCCCCACCGATCACCTCGTCCGCGCCCGCCTCGAGCGCGTCGAGGGCATCCGCCGACGTGTCCTCGCTCGCGACGACGACCAGCCGTGGACGCGCCGCCTTCGGCCACGCACTCAGCGGCGCGGTCTCGCGCGCGTCGAACACAAGCACGTCACTACAGTGCACGCCCGCGAGCGCCTCCCCACCGCGTGTCAGCGCAACCACGCCAAGCAGGCCCAACCGGGCCGTCAAGGCGGATGGCAGCGCCCCCAGCATATGCGCCGCGCCCTCACCACGAGCGACATAGCCGCCTGCCGTCCGCTGTGCCGAAGCCTGCATCGGTCGCTTCTCCAATGATCTATGACCGATTCTAGACGACGATCCAACGCGGGCGAAGTCTGAGGTTAACAGGACAAGCATCTCCATTACGAATTAGCAGGAGTAGTAGGGATGTGGTCTGTTTGCATGGACTTAGCCGATGGTCGTTCCTACGGGAACGGCTGTGCCGTGCGCCGGGTTGAACCAAGATTGTCGACGCCCAATTCGGAACCGACGTGCCGTTCCCCCCTCCAGGAGTTTACCAGCGTGACCAAGCCCGCTCTCGATCGATCCTCGCGGCATCCCCGCCTCGCGCTGCTGTTGATGGCATGCGCCGTTCTGTCCCCGATCGGAGCCGCCAACGCGCAAGAGGCGGCACCCCCCGCATCGTTGGGCACAACCACGCAGGACCCACGCGCGTTCATCGATATGCTCGCGAGTAACGTGTTCGCGATTCTTCGCAATCATTCGATTCCCGAGGCCGAGCGGCGGCGGACGTTTCGCGCGATGCTGAGCGACAATTTCGCGATCGTACAGATTGGCGACCGGCTGATCCGCCGTCACCGCGCAACGATCACGCCCGCGCAATACGCGGCCTACCGCGCGGCGTTTCCGGCGTTCGTCGTCGGCACCTATGCCGATCGGCTGGAGGGCTTCGAGACCGCTTCGCTCAAGACCACCCGCATTGTCCCGCGTGGCGGAGCCGGCGATGCGGACGTGTTCGCGCGCGTGACCATGCCCCAACGCCAGCCGATCGACACGGTCTGGGCGGTTCGCAACCAGAATGGTCGCCTTGTGATTACCAACCTCACGGTCTCGGGCATCAATCTCGCGCTGACGCAGGAGGCGGATTTCGATTCCTATATTCAGCGGCAGGGCTTCGACGCGCTGGTCGCGTTCATGAAAAAGTCGCAGGCGTAAACCATGGAACAGGACGCGCCCGCGCCTCGGCTCCACCTCGTCTTCGGCGGGCGGGTCAAAGATCCGCGTGGACTGGAGTTCGAAGACCTGGGCGCGCTCGATATGGTCGGCATCTACCCCGACTATGCGAGCGCGGTAACCGCTTGGCGCGCGCGGGCACAAAAGACGGTGGACGACGCCGCGATGCGTTACGTCGTCGTCCACCTTCACCGTTTGCTCGAGCCGGAGAGCCCGAGTAGGCCTTAAAGCGCGGCGCGATCACCGACTGGCGAGCGCAACTTTCACGCCGACGTAGATGAAGCGGCCAACCGGCGAGATGGGGAGATTGGAGGCATCCGCGTCCGGCCGTTGACCAGAAAGATTGTTCACGCCCGCGTACAGCGCGCCGTATCCAGGCACATGATACTCGATCTGCACGTCATGCTGCCAAAGCTCGCTGTATCGCAGCAGCCCGGCGAGCGCGTAGTTCGGGTCCGCGTCGGTGACCGCCTTGAGGTAACGCCGCGTGCGGTCTTGCCAGCGCAGATTATAGCTGAGCGTTACCTGGCCAATCGTCCACGTGGGCGAGAGATTGAATTGGAGCTTGGGACGGTTCGGCTGGTCAACACGGTCCTCCACCGCCGCACCAGGCGTATTGATGAAGGCGGCGCGGTCGAGATAGCCGCCGACGAAGCGCAGATCGATCGTGCCGGTGTGCGGCGTGCGGATTAAGTAATCGAGGTTGAGGTCCGCGCCGGACGTCCGGAATTGCGAGACGTTCTCGGGCCTGACGTTGAAGCCGTTGATATAGCCCGTGCCGCGCGCCCGGCTGATCCCGCCGCAGAACACGTTATTGATCGTCAGCTGATCGACGCACAGCTGCGCCAGCGCTTGCGGGTCCTGCGGGCTGATAGCGCCCGATAACGTGATGTCGTACCAGTCGAACGAGGCGGTCAGGCCGCGCAGCCAGCGCGGGCGCAGTACCACGCCCGCCGTCCAGGTGCGCGCGGTTTCGGGGCTGAGGGTCGGATTGCCGGTGGAAGTGCCGAAAACGGTGGACGCAGAGATGCCTTGCTTCAAGGGAGCGAACGTGGACGGGTTGACGCCGAGCGACGTCAGCAGCGCGGTGCAGTTTGCGGCACGACTGGGTGCGCCGAGGTTGACGTTGTTCCGGTCGCACGGATCGCCGAAAAAGCTCTGCAGGCTGGTGGCGGGGCTGAACAGCTCGCCGATGTTTGGCGCGCGCACCGACTTTGAATACGAGCCCCGGATCGTGAGGTCGCGCACCGGGGCGTAGACGCCGTTAAATTGCCAGCTGTTGGTGCCGCCTTTGGTCGAATAGTTCGAGTACCGCCCCGCTGCGCCCACCGATAGCGTCTCGGCGAAGCGCGCGTGCGCCAGGATCGGCACGTTCAGCTCGCCGAACGCCTCCTTGACGTCGAACGCGCCGTAGGAGGGAGGGATGGTGCCGGCCGCGGTATACTCGTCGAACTGATAGTAAAGGTTGCGCACCAGATAGGGATCGGGGCTGAAGCGGCTGGTTTCACGCCGATATTCCCCGCCCAGCGAGAATTGCACCGGCCCGCCCGGCAACCGGAACAGCGCGCCGAAATCGCCGCTGAGCGAGCCGTTCGCCACCTGCTGCGTGATCGCCGAATGGCTCACCCCGTCGTACAGCACGAACGCTTTCGCCGCCGCACTGGGCGATCCCGAGCCGAAGATGTTGAGCGGCGCGCAGCCGCTGTTTGGCCCTGGCGTGAACGTCACCGCGCCCGCTGCCGCCGCCGGGTTGATGTTCGATCGGCACGTGGGTTGCCCGGTGGACGGGTCGATCACCGCGTCCAAAGCAGCGAGATAGCGATCGTTCAGCCGATCGTTCAGCCTCGTGATGCGCGTGTCCGTCTCGCCATATTCGTAATACGCGTCGTAGCGCGCGTGGCCGCTCACCCGGCCACTGACATCGATCACGCCGCGATAGGTCTGGCGGCGATCGTCCTCGCCGTGGCGACCGTAATCCTGATTGATGCGCGTGACGAACAGGCCCGTGGCGGGTACGAAAGGGCGAACACTTGCCGGGATGAACGGATTATCCGGCAGGATCGTGTCCGGATAATCGCCGGTGATCTGATCGGAGGTACGTGCGTCCGAGCGGACGTATTTGCCCTCGACGCTGATTTTGAACGCCTCGCTCACGTCGTAATGGCCGAGCAGATTGACCGCATGACGACGCGTGCGCGGCAGTATATCGCCGACAAAGCCCGCGACGGGCACGCTCGATCCGCCGGTATAATAGTAGCTGACGGGACGCCCGCGAACGTAGGGCTGGCCGTTGCCGTCGAACACGGGGAAATAACTTGGATCGAAGCTGATCGCGCCGTTGATTGACTGGTCAGCATAACGCAAATCGCCAACCAGAACGTTCGTCGGGGCGGTACCGTCGGGGTTCGTCACCAGGTATTTGCGCTGGTCGCGACGCAGATAGGCGCGGTCGTCGTTCGCGAGCGGGTCTTCGGCGTTGAACTCGTAGGCCGCCGTCAGGTTCGCGCGCCCGCCAGCGAAATTGTGGCCGAGCGCGACCGAGACGAAACGCTGGCCCGCATCGCCACGCTCGGAGATGCCGTTCTGCGCGCGCGCGAGCACGCCATCGAGATCGCGCTTGAGGATGAAGTTGACCACGCCCGACACGCCGTCCGCGCCGTAGACCGCTGACGCGCCGCCGGTCAGTACGTCCACGCGGCTGATGAGATCGGTCGGGATCGAGTTGATGTCGACCGCCGCCGTGTTTGCCTCGCCCGCAACGTGGCGGCGACCGTCGACCAGGACCAGCGTGCGCGTCGTGCCGAGCCCGCGCAGGTTGAGCTCGTTCAATCCCGCGCCACCATAAGGATCGCGATACACGGAATTGTAACCCGAAGTCTGCGTGCGATCCACCGAGGCGGACAGCGCGGGAATGCGCAACAGAAAATCGGTGATGTTGACGTTGCCCGAGTTCTGGATCGCGGCGGCATCGAACGAGGTAATCGGGTTGGGCGCGGCGAACTCGCTACGCGCGATGCGCGAGCCGGTGACGAGGATCTCGTCCGAGGGCGGAACCTTGGTGGACGATGACGGCAAAACCGAGGGTACGCTGGCGGACTGGGCGCAAGCAATCCTGGGTGCCAATGCAAGCAGGGCTACGCTCGCGAGCGATGCCAAGCGCGAAGCGGCAAGCGTCATCAGTAAATATCCTTTACACTTGGTGGATACGTCAGGGCACCGTCGCACGGTCAAACGTTGGTACGCGGCGATTTGCTCATTTGGCATTGTATGATGATTGCCCGACACATGGTTCTCAGTTCCGATGATCATGATCTTTTGTCCCCCCGATTGCTTCGTGCGCCCACGATGATCAACGTCGCGCGCTCGGGTGCGCTGTCACGTCGCGCGCTGCTGGGCGGGGGTGCCGCCATGCTGGTGGCGGGTTGCGGGCGCGCCGCCGACGCGAACCGCCTGACGTTTTGGGCGATGAGCACCGAGGGCGAGAACGCGCCGCTGCTGCTCCCCGCCTTCGAGCGCGCGACTGGCACGAAGGTCGAAGTGCAGGCGATCCCGTGGACCGCCGCGCACGAGAAGCTGTTGACCGCGCACGCAGGCGGCTCGCTTCCTGACGTGATAATGGTCGCCAATACGTGGGTGGCCGAGCTGACGATGGTCGGCGCGCTCGCGCCCGTGCCGCCCGGTGCTCTGCTCGCCGATCACTTCTCCGCCGTGCGCCGCGCCGTCACCATCGACGGGCGCGCGCGGGGCGTGCCGTGGGTGGCCGATACCTGGGTGCAGTTCTACCGCACCGATCTGCTTGGCGAACTTGGCTACGCCGCGCCGCCGCCGCGCCTCGACGAGTGGCTCGCGATGGCGCGCGCGCTCAAGCACCGCCATGCCGACCGTCACGCGACGTTGATGCTGCTCGATTGGCCCGAGCCGCTGATGAACTTCGCCGCGCAGACCGGCGAGCCGTTCCTGCGCGACCACGACACGCGCGGCAATTTCCGCGCGCCCGGCTTCCGCGACGCGCTCGGCTTCTACAAGACCATGTTCGACGAGAAGCTCGCCCCCGCGATCGTCGGCACCGAGGTGGGCGACGCGTTCGCCGCGTTCGCGCGCGGCGACTTCGCCATCTTCCCGTCCGACGCGGACACCTTGGGCGATCTCGCCCGACGCGTCTCGCTCCTGCCGCGCGCCAAATGGGGCGTCGCGCGGACGTCCGGCCCCACCGGACCGGCGGCGGCGCTGGTCGCCGGATCGAGCCTCGCCGTCACCCGCACCGCGCGCAACCCCGCCCAGGCGTGGGCGCTGATCCGCCACCTGTGCGCCCCCGCGACCCAGCTCGAGTTCCACACGCTCACCGGCGACCTCCCCTCGCGCCCGAGCGCGTGGCGACAGCCCGCGCTCGCCCGCGACCCCGTCGCGCAGGTCTTCGCCGCCCAGCTCGGCGAAGGCGTCGCCCCACCTCCCGTCCCCGAATGGGCGCGCATCTTCATCGAGGTCCAGGCCGTCGCCGAGCGCATGGTGCGCGGCCAGTTCGGCGTCGACGCCGCCGCGCGCGAGATGGACGCGGTCGTCGATCGCCTGCTCGCCAAGCGCCGCTGGCTGCTGAGCCGGGGTCGCCTCGCATGACGCGCGGCCGGGCCGGACTGGCGTTCAGCGCGCCGGTGCTCGTGCTGATCCTCGCCGTGCTCGTCGTGCCCACGCTCGGCGCGCTCGCGCTCAGCCTCACCGATTTCGACATCTACGCGCTCGCCAGCCTGCGCAACCTGCGCTTCGTCGGGCTCGCCAACTATGCCGATCTGCTAGTGAACCCGCTGTTCTGGCGCGCGGCGCTGAATACGCTCGTGTTCGCGGCGCTGGGCGTTCCCGCCGCGATCGGCGCGTCGCTCGCCGCCGCGCTGGCGCTAAACGCGGCCACGGTGCGCTGGAAGCCCGTGTGGCGAATCATGCTGTTCGCGCCGTACGTCACCACGCTCGTCGCGAGCGCGGTCGTGTGGCGATACCTGCTCAACACGCGCACGGGGCTGCTCAACTCGGTGTTCTCGTTGGTTGGTCTGGCGCCGGTCGACTGGCTGGGGGATCCACGGACCAGCATCCCGGCCGTACTGATCTTCGTGACCTGGAAGGTGTTCGGCTACAACATGATCGTCTTCACCGCCGCGCTCGCGGCCGTGCCGCAGGAGCTGCGCGAGGCGGCGCGGTTGGACGGCGCGGGCGCGTGGATGCGTTTTCGCCACGTGACGCTGCCCGCGATCGGGCCGACGCTGCTGCTGGCCGTGGTGCTCAGCGTGGCCAACTTCCTCCAGATCTTCACCGAGCCCTATGTGATGACGCACGGCGGCCCCGCCGGAAGCACGGTGACGATCCTGTATTTCATGTTTGAACAGGGTTTCGAGTGGTGGAGCCTAGGTTCCGCGTCGGCGGTCGCCATGCTGTTGTTCATCGCCATTCTCGCGGTCACGCTGATCCAGGCGCGCCTGGGACGGCGAATGGAATGGCTGTGATGCGGCCGCGTCGCCTTGGTCTCAATCTGGCGGTCGTCGCCTTCGCTCTGCTGACCGCTGCGCCGCTGGTATGGATGGTCGCGGTGTCATTGATGCAGCCTGGCGAGGCGAACGCGTTCCCGCCACCTTCGTGGCCGCGTCACCCGACGCTCGCCAACTATCACGCATTGCTCCTACCGCACCGCGTCGGCGTGGCGTTCACCGATTACAAAATCGTCCCCGCGATCATGAACAGCCTCGCGCTGGCGCTACTCTCCACCATGTTCGGCCTCGCGCTGACGGTGCCCGCCGGGTACGCCTTCGCCAAGCTGCGCTTCACAGGTCGCGCGCTGCTGCTGCGCTCGCTCCTCGCGCTCATCGTCGTGCCCGCGCAGGTGGCGATGCTACCACTGTTTCTGATGCTTAAATGGGTGGGGCTGGTGAACTCCTACGCGGGCGTGCTCGCGCCGGGGCTGGCGGGCATTTACGGCGTGCTATTCGTGCGTCAGGCCGCGCTCGGGCTACCCGACGAGATGCTCGACGCCGCGCGCATCGACGGCGCGAGCGAGTGGCGGATTTTCATGGCCATCGTCCTGCCGCTGCTGCGCCCGATCACGGTCACGCTCGCGCTGTTCGCCTTCCTCGCCAGCTGGAGCGATTTCCTCTGGCCGCTGATCGTGCTCACCGACCAGCAACTCTACACGCTCCCCGTCGCGCTCGCCGCGATGAGCCGCGAACACGCGCAGGATAGCGAGTTGATGATGGCGGGCGCGGTGGTGACGACGTTGCCCGTGCTCGCGGTGTTCCTTGGCCTGCAACGCTACTACTTCACCGGCGTGCTCGGCGGGAGCATCAAGGGATAAGGCGCGGGTAGGCACGGCCGTCCGGGCGGAACAGATGCGCGTGTCCAGGCAGGACCGAAAAGCAAATCGCCTCGCCCAGCGTCACCACGCGGTCGCTGGGAAGCTGAGCGACGATCGCGTCGTGCAGTCCGTCGCCCAGATGCGCGAAGGAGAGCGGCCCCAGACGTTCGAACAGCTCCACCCGGCCGCCGAAACTTCCTCCGGCATCGGGGCGCAGATGCTCGGGCCGTACTCCGAGTGTCGCCGGCGCGCCCACGTCCGCTTTGGCGCGCGCGGCAACCACGACGTGGCCGCCTCCCGGCAGGCGCACGGTCACGCCCGCGGCGTCGCCCGCCTCGATCGTCACGGGCAAAAGGTTCATCGGCGGCGATCCAATCGCGCGGGCGACCGCGAGGCTGGTGGGAGCTTCGTAGAGCGCGATCGGTTCGCCGACCTGCTCCACATGGCCCGAGTCCATGACGACGATGCGGTTCGCCAGCGTCATCGCCTCGATCTGATCGTGCGTGACATAGATCATCGTCAGCCCGAGCTGCTGGTGCAGGCGCGCGAACTCGTGGCGCATCCGCACGCGCAGCGTGGCATCGAGGTTGGATAGGGGCTCGTCGAGCAGCAGCACGCCCGGTTGACGGATGATCGCGCGCCCGATCGAGACGCGCTGGCGCTGCCCGCCTGAGAGCGCGCGGGGCTTGCGATCCAGCAGGTCGGTCAGATCGAGACTGGTGGCGATCGCAGCGACGCGTGTGTCGATCGCACGTCGGCCAAGTCCCGCGATCCTGAGCGGGAAGCCGATATTCTGCGCAACGCTGAGGTGCGGGTAAAGCGCGTAGGATTGAAACACCATTGCGATGTCGCGCCGCGCGGGATCGGCGTGGGTCACGTCGCGCCCGTCGATCAGCACCTGGCCGGAGCCTGGTTCCTCCAGCCCCGCGATCAGCCGGAGCAGGGTGGACTTACCGCAACCCGACGGTCCGATGATGACGACGAACTCGCCGTCGGCGATGCTGAGATCGATCGAATCAAGTGCGGCCTCGGTGCCGAAGCGCTTGGACAGGCCGACGACCGTCAGACTACTCATTCCGCATGGCCTCGCCTGTCTCCGCGTCGCCGAGCACCGCACCTGCGATCGCGGCGAAGTCGCCCGCCTCGGTGAAATCACGGTAGACGCTGGCGAAGCGTATGTACGCGACCGGATCGAGCGGCTTGAGCCCCTCCATCACGGCCGCGCCGATCGTGTGCGCCTCCAGCTCGCTCTCGCCGTTCGATTCGAGCCTGCGGACCACGCCCGAGACGAGCCGATCGATCGCCTCCTCGCCCACCGGCCGCTTACGGCACGCGACCTGGACCGAGCGCGCGAGCTTATCGCGATCGAACGGTTCGCGGCGACCGTTCTTTTTCAGCACCGTCAACTCGCGCAACTGGACGCGCTCGAATGTCGTGAAGCGCGCACCGCACGCGGAACACTGGCGCCGACGGCGGATCGCGGCACCATCCTCGGCGGGGCGACTGTCGCGGACCGCGCTGTCGAGCGTGAGGCAGAAGGGGCAACGCATGGGCCGTCATAGCCCGCGCGACGTAGGGGTGAAACACGGTTTGACGTGTGGCGGGCGCTGCCGTATTGTTTGGCTAACACACGGGAGACGCGCGATGCCGAAAAGCTGGATCATTGGTGCGGCGCTGCTGCTGACATTGGGAGCCTGCGGCAGCGGCAAGCATGGCGACGAAGACGTGACCGTTCGCGTCAAGTCCGATACCCGCACTAACGGGCGCACGACGACGACCACAACCACCAGGACGCACGACGGCGACGCGGCCGTTGGCGTTACCTCCGACGAGACACCAGGCAACATCCGCATCGACACGCCCGGGTTCAAGCTGGACGTCGACGTTCCCGCAAGCCTCGCCGATAGCGCCAAGTTCGATATCGATGGCGTCGGCCTGTATCCCGGATCGAAGGTGCGCGCGATGAAGGTCGCGACCCACGCAGACGAGTCCAGCGTGCATATCGCCTTCGTCTCGCCTGCCGATCCCATGACGGTGCGCGGCTGGATAATGGCCCAGTTCGCGCGCAAAGGTCATGCAGTGACGGGCGAAGGGATGCGGATCAGCGGCAAGGAGGAGGATGGCAAACCCTTCACCATCACGCTCGCCCAAGCACCGAAGGGACAGACGGCGGGGGACATCGCGATGCAAAGCGTCAAAAGCTCGGACTAACCCGGGCCGTGCGGCTCCACATTCTCGCGCGCGGGCGCATCGGGCGCGGGGCGGAGGCCGAGCTGGTCGCACGCTATGCCGCGCGGCTGCCCGCGCTGTCGGTGACCGAACTTGGCGAGCGCGATACCTTCCCGCCACCGTCCGAGCGAAGCATGACCGTTGTGCTCGACGAGCGCGGTATCGCGCTGCCCTCCCCCGCGCTCGCCGTCAAACTCGCGGCGTGGGCGGATGGTGGCCTGCGCGAAGCTCGCTTCCTGATTGGCGCGGCGGACGGCCACGATCCCGTCACCCGCGCGCGCGCCGATCTGCTGCTGAGCTTCGGCCCCGCCACCTGGCCGCACCTGCTGGTGCGCGCGATGCTGGCCGAGCAGCTGTATCGCGCGGTCAGCATCAATTCAGGGCATCCCTATCATCGCGTGTGACGCACGAGTGCCTTCGCGCCGCCTTGCTTAAGCGCCGCCTCGCGCTCAAATATAGAGGCTAGGCAGGAGACGACGATGTTGCGCAAATCCCTCTATGTCGCTGCCGGGGCCGCCGCCGCGCTCGCGCTGACCGCAGCCGCGAAGGTGGCTGCGCCCGATAATCAGGACACCTATCAAAAGCTCGGTACGTTGATGAACGTATTCGAGACCGTGCGCGCAAACTATGTCGACAAGGTCGACGACAAGACGCTGCTCGATGGCGCGATCAACGGGATGCTGGCCAGCCTCGATCCGCATTCGGGCTACCTTGCCAAGCAGGATTACGAGCAGATCCGTAACCTGACCGATGGTGAATACGGTGGGCTCGGCCTCTCGGTCACAATGGAGGACGGTGCCGTCAAGGTGATCGCTCCCACGGATAGCACGCCCGCCGCACGCGCCGGGATCAAGGCCGGAGACTATATCACGCACATCAACGGCGAGTTGCTGTACGGCATCAACTTATCCGACGCGGTCGACAAGATGCGCGGCGACGCGGGGTCGAAGATCAAAATCACCGTGGTGCGCCAGGGCACGCCCAAGCCGATCGATTTCGCGCTGACGCGCGAAGTGATCAAGATCAAGCCCGTCAAGTCCGAGATCAAAGGCAATGTCGGCGTGATCCGCATCAGTTCGTTCAGCAAGAACGCGGGCGCGGATACGGTGAGCGCGCTGCATGATGTCGAAGCGAAGCTGGGACCGAAGCTTGCGGGTTTCGTGCTCGATCTGCGCTCCAACCCCGGCGGCGTGCTGGATGAAGGCGTGGACGTGTCCGCCGCCTTTCTTACGCACGGCGAGGTGGTGAGCCAGCGCGGGCGCGACGCGCGCGACATCAGGCGCTTCAACGCGCCGAGCCGCGCATTGGATGACGCGAAGGGGCTGCCGCTTATCGTGCTGATCGACGAGGGTTCGGCGAGCGCGGCCGAGATCGTCGCGGGCGCGCTGCAGGATCACCGCCGCGCGCTGGTGATCGGCGAGCGCAGCTTCGGCAAGGGTTCGGTGCAGAGCGTCATCCCGCTGACGCCCGATACCGGCCTTCGGTTGACCGTCGCGCGCTATTACACGCCGTCCAACCGTAGCGTGCAAAACGGGGGGATCGAGCCCGACATCATCGTGCCGCAACTGTCCGACGGGGACCGCGCCGATCGTCAGCGCGTTCATGAAAGCGATCTGCGGCGTCACCTGATCAACGAGGTCAAGCTCGACACCGCAGCGATCGAGGACGACGGCAAGCCCGATCCGCGCTTTGCGGGAGTAACGACGGCGTCGCTGAAAGCGGCGAAGGTGAAAGACTATCAAATGGACTACGCGGTGAAGACGATCGGGCGGCTGGCCGGACCGGTTGCTGCTCCGGCCACCGTGGCTGCACGCTAATCATGGCGGACGCCGTTCTTTCTCCCCCCGTTCGGCCTGAGCCCGTCGAAGGCGGTCGGGGTGGGCGCGCCTTCGACAGGGTCAGGCCGAGCGGTTTATTACGGACCAACACTGTCTTGCTGCTCGGCCCCGCTGCACTGCTGCTGGGTGCGCTCGGGTTCCAGCATATCGGCCACCTCGCACCCTGCGAAATGTGCTTGTGGCAGCGGTGGCCGCATCTGACGGCGCTGGTGCTGGCGGTGATAGCGTTCGCCGCGCCCCCCGCGCTCCGGCGCGTTCTGCTGATCATCGCCGCAGGTGGCGTGCTGACGAGTGCTGCGATCGGGGCCTATCACGTTGGCGTCGAGCAGCACTGGTGGACCGGGCCGACGCACTGCACGCCAGTTATGGGGATGGGTGGCGATTTTCTCGCGTCGATGGTGTCCGCGCCGCTCGTGCGCTGTGACGTGGCCGCGTGGAGCCTGGTGGGCATCTCGATTGCGGGCTGGAACGCGATCGTCTCCGCCACGATCGGCCTGTTTGCCTTTACCCGGCTGGTGCGCGCATGAGCGGGCGTCCGGCTCGCCTGCCCGGCGATCCCCGCGCGGACACGCGCGCGATGATCAAGGTGGATCACGCGGGCGAATATGGCGCGGCGCGCATTTACGCCGGGCAGCTCGCGGTCATGGGGGACCGGCACCCGCATGCGCACCTGATTCGCCATATGGCGGGGCAGGAGGCGCGACACCTTTCCACCTTCACTCGCCTGCTGGGTGAACGGCGCGTGGCACCTACGCTACTGCATCCGATCTGGCATTTGGCTGGCTATGCGCTGGGTGCGGCGACCGCGCTGGTGGGGCCGCAGGCCGCGATGGCGTGCACCGCCGCGGTCGAGCAGGAGATCGACCGCCACTACGAAGCCCAGCGGCAGGCGGTGGGCCCGCAAGGCGATCCCACCCTGTCCGAGCACATCGCGGAATTTCAGGCCGAGGAGGTCGAACACCGCGAGACCGCGCTCGCCAACGAGGCCGAGCAGGCGGCGGGCTATGGCTTGATGTCGGCGGTCATCCGGGCCGGGTGTCGGGTGGCGATCGCGGTCAGTTCGCGAATCTAAGGGCGGGTTCCCGCGAATCACAACCGTCATCCCAGCCTTGTGCCGGGACCCCGAGAAGAAGAGCGGCTGTAACCCACACGAGCGCATCTTTCTGCTCGGGGTCCCGCCACGAGGCCGGGGTGACGAGGTGTTCTGGCCCTAGAACGCCAGCTGCGAGCGCAGCGACAGCACGTCGTAATTTTGCCCGATCTCCGCGCCCACTGGCGTAAGGAACGTCGTTGCGTTGGGCGAGAGCCGCTGAATGTCGACATGCTGATAATCGAACATGAAGCGCACGATCGGGTTCAGATACCAGTTCAGGCCCAATGTATAGATCTTCTGATCGCCACCCCGAATACCCTCCGCCGAAGCCGCACGGCCATATTGACCTTTGTGGTAATTCAGGTTGCTCTCGGAGAAGCGCGCCGCCAACTCGAACGCGCCGTAATGTCCCTGGCGCAGATCGAACGGATGCTTCACTGGCGGCGCATCGAATGCGTAGGTGCCGGTGTTGAACTTGCGCCGCTCGCCCGTCAGCGTCCACGCGCCCTCGACGTACCAGCCGTAAAAGTCGGGGTTTGCCAAGCCGTCACGCCGTTCGACCTGCATATACTCATACTCGGCCTGCACCAGAAACTGCTGCTTTTGGGCTGCGACTTCCGCACCCGCCGTATTGGCATGGCGCCCGTTGATTCCGCCGGTATCGATCAGACGCGTGCCATCCACGCGCAGCTCGGCGCGTTCGCGCAGGTCCACGGGAAAGCGCGTGCCGGTGCCGTCCGGGCCACCCGTGTCCGAAACACTGAACGCGCGGCTGCCATGAACGCCGGTGTGGACGAGGTAATCCTCCCCCAGCACGGGCAGGAAAGCCAAGCGCGCGACACCGTTGATCGATTGATTATAGGGCTGGGTTACGCCGCTTCCGGTGGTGTTGATCACGCCGACTAGTCGGCTCGTCAGCCCGACCATCGCGTATAGCCGCTTTTGTGCCAAATAAAGTTGCGCGCTTTCGCGGAAATCGGCACCCGCGATGCTCGCCTGGAGATCGGTGCTTGTAGGACGCTCGAGGAACAGCATCCCGTTGGTCGAGCCCTGGTCTTCGAGACCCAGCGACGGCCGCGTCACGCCGACTTTGAGATGGAACGGCTTGAGGCCGCTATACTGAAGCCAGGCTTCTTGAATGTGCCCCGCATCTTCAACACCAGCGCCGCCAAAATCGTAGAGGAAGTTATATTCGATATCGTTGAACACCTTGCCGTCGATGCCGATGCGGCCACGGCGGATGTTGGTGCCGCTTGCAAGATTGCGACCGCGCGAATTTTCACCCGGTGCGCCGCCACGCCGGAAATCGCTCGTGATTGGACCGGCGCCGGGCTGGAAATAGTTGGCGGCGTCGAACTGGAGCACGCCGTGCAGGTTGGCGACAAAGCGACCGTCCGCGCTGTGGATGGTGGGCTTACCGTTGAACGACGCCCCTGACTTGCTGGCACCAGGCTCGCCGCTGGTGACCGCGCGCGGCGTGTCGGGGCTGCTCGAGCCCGGGGACGCGTCAGCCTTCGGGGTGGAGGAGGCGATTTGCGACCCCCCCGATGCGGCGCTTGCAGCGGGAGTTTGCGTGCCGGGAAGATTCCGTAGCTCGTTAACCATACGCTTCAGTTCGGAAACCTGCGCCTCGAGCGCTCGAATTCGCGCGTCCGCATCCGAAG
>JAABUQ010000134.1_pt1 | contig 153921 bp, 119 predicted proteins | sample 5560001 | NCBI WGS metagenome assembly JAABUQ01 (sample SAMN10711888, study PRJNA513371) | rock metagenome | isolation source: Antarctica rocks | place: Antarctica: Victoria Land, Finger Mt nord | collected 2015-12-18
CCCCACCACCCTACTTAACACACACAAACCCCACCCCCACTCTCGCCCCCCTACACGCCCTCCTCAACCCCTCCTCCTCCCCATCCCCCCACCTCACACTCAACTCATCCCACTTCTTCACCCTATACTCCCTCCGAAACACCCTCTGCACCTCCTGCATCCTCACAAGCTCCCGCGGATCCCCCGTGCCGCTATACACCACCAGCAGCGTGCACGGCGGCAGCGCCGCATGCAGGGCTGCGATATGCTGCACCGTCTGCTTTACCTTCGCTGAGAGCGCTTCGGGGGAGAGGTCTGCTGCCGGAGTGGAAGGGATAGAAGGGGTGGAGGGGTTGCGGTGGTCGTTGGACCATCCGCGCAGGGCTTCGAGTTCGCGGAGGCGCGCCCATGTGAGTTCGACGCCGCCGCCGGGGATGTATGCCCCGTCGGAGTCGCCGTTGACGGCGCGGTGGATGCCGGCTACGACGGCGACGTCGGTGGTGCAGGGGATGCTGAAGGCGGCGGCCATTTGGCCGAAGGTTCGGTCCGGCGCGCCGTGGTCGACGATGGCGCCTTGTTTGCCTGGGTTTGCTGCCGTTGTTATAGTGTTGGTCTTAGGCACGCGGGCTAGTCGCTTGAAGATGGATTCGCGGTCTGCGTCTTGGGCGCCCCATCGGGGGCCTTTCTCGCATTTCATGCGCACGAGATCGAGGCAGGCGCGGGCGTCTTCGATGCTGTTGTGGCCGGTGGCGCCGTGGCCTTGCTGGATTTCGCGGGAGAGGTATTTTTGGGAAAGCCATTTGAGGGAGGATTTTAGGGGGGGGCCGCGGGGGTGGGGGTAGAGGAGGGAGGTGTCGATTATGAAGGGGTGGGTGAGTTTGAGGGCGGTGAGGTCGGCGTTGAGGGAGTGCCCGATTAGGATGGTGGTTGGGGTGAGGAGGGCGAGGAGGCGGGATTGGATGGTGGGGAGGCTGGTGGTTATGGGGGCGAGGGCGGTGGGGGTGATGCCGGAGTAGCTGGGAGAAGTGGTTAGTGGAGAGAGGAAGGGGAGGGGATAGGAGTCACACGGTGTGAGGTAGTCGATTATGGGTTTCGAGGGCTTGACGAGCTCGTCTATGACAACTGTGCCGTCCCAGCTGACGAGACTGATGCGTGTGAGAGCTGCTTCTCCGCCCTCGACGGTGCACATTTCGCAGTCCGTGGCGAAGACTGTGCGGCCGGCTGTTAAGCTGCCCTTCGTTATCGAGCTCTCGGGAACGTCGCCTTCCTCGAGCTTCTCAATAGCAGTGTCCACCCAGCCATCTTCTGCAGTCTCTTTGGCGGCTTTCCTGCGTTCGGCCTGTGACGACTTCTCCTCCTCGGTCTCGAAAGCTGCAGGGTGCAGAGTGTAGTCATTTTCTTGCAGGTCTTCTCTTGAAGTAAGGAACATATGTACTGGCGTCGGCACATTCTCCCAATACTTGCCTGCGCTTGGCGACTTCGGGCCCTTGGTGTTTCTAGCTGAGTCCTTTTCCTCTTGAGTTCTCGGTACGTGCGCTGTAAGCATAGCATGCAAAGGAGAATATAATTTGGACGACCTATCATCGCCTGGTGTCTTGACAGGCCACAAGTGGACGAACATATCAGATAGAGGCTGTAACGAGGCAGGTAGCTTGTCAACGTCTAATTTGAATGGCAGATATTCATCTGGAGATAGATTGGCCCCCCAATTGCGGTTACCTACATGTTCCGCTGTCTGAGTAGCTACATGTGACTTTGAATTGGCTTCAATGGACTCGGGCTCTGCATTGTTTGACTCAGGCTTTGCGTTATCTGACTCAGCCGGTGTGTTATTGGGATCACGGCCAGAATCATCAGGAGCCTCGAGCTGGTCAGATGGTTCATCAGCAGGAGCTGGCTCAGGCAGCGGTATCGTGCCATCGAACATGCCCCTCTCCAGTCCCGGTACCATGAGCACCACAGCCTTCCTGATGGCGGTATGGTGTCTGACAGACACCCATTGAGGAGCCGTACCCTGAGCAAGACAATACAGCAAAAGAGTCTGCAGATCATCAAGCCTGATCATTGAGTGCAGCTTGTGAAGCTCTGCAAACGTCAAGCCAGGATACCTGCTATTGCCGTTGCGAGAATCTTCAGCCTCTTCGTTTGCATGCTTTTCTTTCTGTTGCCGCTTGTTCCGCCGGTTTCGTGAGCCCTTGGAGAGGACTTTGGTCCAGCCTCCATCGCGCTCGCCGTTTGCGCCGTTTGTTGACGCATTTTGCTTCGAGGAAGTGTCTGTAGCTTCGAGCCCAGGAGCTCTAAGGTGTGCAGAAGTTGCGCCTACGCCAACGTCTCTGCGTAGATTTTCGTCCGACCCGAGATCTTCTTCGAATTGGTCCCGCGACCGTTTGTGATTTTTCTCCATGGCTAGGCGTCGTCAATCATTAGTCGATGTGGGCATATAAGGGTCAGATCATTGGCTGCCGTGCTTTCCACCTGCATTCAAGGTAAGGCTGATTGACAACCCTTTTGCAGCCCTAGAAACCGTAATCTGGCGGTCAAACAGAATCCGTTGACGGCAACCTCCTACCTTTGAACAAGAAACTCCCCCGATAAATTCCATAGCTATACGATGACACCAAGCGCAACAGCTCCGCGTTGAATACGGGTGTAGGCAGTTCTAGGCTTATTGGTATTCCCTCGATATGAGAAGGCCTCAGATCAACAAATAGTTGCTCTCTCCCGTCAAGGCTCCGCCAGCAACTACAGAAGATTCCAGTATGGCTCCTTTAGGTAACGCATATATCTCTATTTGATCTTAGAATCATCGTTCAGCTTGCCCTTACGAAAGACTCCAGTACGAGGCCCCGCAGGGCTCTATGCTAACGGGGTTCAATGATTTCTAATCTTCCATCAACGGGTCCACGAAGCCCTGATCTTTCTTTTAACATAACCGACAAGTGATTTGATATTTTGCCAAAGCACACCGGGGATGTCATATATCCGAGGCTACCATGCCCGATGATTGTTAGATTTCTCTTTTCTTGCCGTACCGTGCTGTGGCACTATGCCGTCTGCGCCCTGCAAGTGTTTGCAGAAGCAGTCACCGATGGTGTCAATGGACCTTATGTGAAGACGTTATGCTAAGCAGAGAGATGCTATGCGGTAGCTGGGACTGTCCATAGGTGAATAGTACCCATACAAGCAAAGTCTAATTTACGAGCCCACGAAAGCTGTTGTCAACAGCACACACTATTAGGCCCTTACATCATAGTGAAGTACCTTTGGCAGGAAGCCCGAGCTACTCAGGATCCTACAACATCACGCACGCGGCATTAAGACTTGCCGAGTCGATGAATGTCATCCTACGGCTCGAACGTCTCAATATAGACTTCCGCCACATAGATATCTCGGTAATGCGTTCAACGGCTAAGTAGTTTATTCAAGCAAGAACCAGCGACCAAGCTTGCTAGTACATCGATTCTGAGATTTCGGGATGTTGAATTCCATTTGCTTCCAAGGTCTAGGCCTTCTTCGCGTCCGCACAACCATTGGATCCCAATCACACAAGGCACTACTACCATGGACCACGCGGATCCACCTAGCATTGACCATTTCCGTTGCAAAAGTGCCTTTTGCGTATGAATATCAGTATGCAAAAATCGGAAAGCTGCGTGAGGGCCAATGATATACCAGCTGATGTTGATTAATCCGGGGGGATCCAGGTTCCCACCAGTCAAAGCTTGGAAAGCCCGTGACTCAGATCTATAGAGGATATCAGCCGTCCAGACGTGTGGGAAAGCAGGCATTGAGGCACTCACCGAGATGCTTCTAGTCGCAAATGAAACAGGTGTCCGCGACGGTAGCAACGACGACGTTCCCCACACCGTTGTTGCTCTGTCCTCCACCCGTGTCGGTGATTTGGACTTTACGACCGCAGAATGGGCCCGGCGACTCGTTGTTTGGGAAGAAGTTCGAAGGGGCAATGATCTTGGATCCGTCCTATCCACCATTATGGACGTTAGCCTTGCCTACAAACAACTCAAGTCGTAAACTTGACCGTGTATCTTATCCTCAGCCGGCACATGGAAGCCGAGAAAAACAGAAGCCGCCGACTGCCCAACCCTCCAGGATCTCTGCCATTCTTGATGCCGGACAGCGGACCCGTAAAGCACAGACTGCAAGGTTCAGGCACATCGTGTGTACTTGACCACAAGACCCCGCAGCTCTACCCTGCTCATATAATCTGGCGACACTAGGGTGCCTGTGATCTGTTGTCAGCGGCTCCCTTGTCTATGCGCTCAGAGGGAACCCACGTCACACGTCATTCAAGGGCGGCAGGTGAGGCAAGGCCTTGGGCAGCCAAGATGGCGCCAACGAAAAGAGCTTTGGAAGGCATTCTTTTGATTAGATATAATCTGTGTTGAGCTGCTATGGCTGTTGGTTCCTCGGGTTCTAATTTAGGTGTGTCTCCATTCTTATATATATTTCTTTAGTATGAGATGTTTCCTTGTGCTTCTTGATGTTACCATCTTTTCCTAGGGCGTAATAGCTCCGATTGCATTCCAATCAGCATTACTTGTCAATGTATCATCACAGCTGTCTCTGACAAAGCTCGCTGCAGACATGGCGATTGACGGCTAGCCAACGAGCCGTACCATATGCCGAAAATCGAAGTGGTCTGTATAAGCACATCATGGCGATCAGCTAAAAACTATCTTGCCAGACTGCTTGAAATATCAGCATTGACCATCGATCACTCTCGAGCCGGACAATTTCTCTATAAAGTGACGTCTGGATTACATTCAATTCCGCACCCCTAAGCATAACGGGTGTGTTGTTCTGAATGCTTGGTTCCAATCAGCAATGGCGGTAGCCATCAGCTATATCGTCTCATCATTGATCAAGTGTGGAGTTCCTTGTGTCACGGCAAGTTACGAAGCTTATGTGAGAGGAGAAGCAGGATGGACTGGATCTACCATGGTGGCGACGGGCACGGTCAAGGGCTAACAAGAGCTGTTAATGAGATTGCTCTATCTCCACAATAATTGAAAACACGTACCGACTGCAAGAACACCACCTCATCGATCTGCCTAAGCACGCTTGTCCTTATCGCAGATGAGTTCTGCGAGCTGAGGTACCGTCGAGCCAAGGCCACTGCTGACCGTGACAGCCCGGTAATGTCTCGTCGGCCCCTTCACGACTACATTTTCGAGTGATAGGGCCAATGGAGATCTCGGGGAAAGCCTGAGATGGTCAATTAATACTAACGGGAAACTAATCTACCAGGGACGGTTTCTCCGTGCTTACTGTACCACGTGATCCTGAGGAAGCGCACTGCAACAGCGGTTTTCCAGGAGTGCATTTTGAAACATTAGGGGCAGAAACGGATCGACTTGTCCGCTGTGACCCGATGTGGTAACGGCTGATATAGCTCAGCGCACGTGCCTTGTGCTGAGATGATGCTGAATTATACAAAGGTTGCCCTAATACCGACATATGCTCTAAGGACGGGCATTGCAGACCGTCAAGACGTTATGTCTACATACTCCCTCACAAATGTTCGAAACCATATTGAAGCTGCGTCATAGAAATGGTATAAATGCTTCCCGTGTCTATCTGCTGCTCAAGCCTGATAGATCAGGGAAGGACCTTTTTACTTCTTGCCTTTGTGTTTTTCACTCAAATGTTACTAGACCTTATTATTCGATCAGACGAAGGGCAACACTTTCGGGCTTTCCAAATTATATTGCAATATGCAATACCTTCTTCCAAAGATACCAAAACACAAGAAGCTCGTGCCCAAGACACGGATCCCGAAACAACACCACCATCCTACAGGCCAATAAAAGCAATCACCCAACACTCCGCCCAGTCCACCCTCATGCGCGCCCCACACCAGCATCCAGATCGCATCCCTTCTACAAACCAAACATCAGCATCTCAGTCACCACAACAGTTCCCCCCTACCTCCCCGCACCCCGTCGCAACCTCCAGCATCTCCTTATTTCTCCCTCTCAACCCCAAACCTGGATCCCCGTCGACATGCCAACCATCCAACCTACCTTTCTCCTCTACCTTCCGACTCCAGCCCCCTTAAACCCCCAGAGACCACACGACCCCCAAACCCGACCCCAAGAATCCCATCACCTCAACAACTATACCCAAAATTTCCATACACCCACCCCCTCTCGTTTTCCGGCCTTTCCTTACTAAATTCCACTTTTCTCCTGCCCCTCCCCGAATCCGCGCCCTACCCTCTCATGGGAATCCCATAGCCACGAGATATCGGGCGGTCCGATTTCTTTGTGCTGGGGCGGATGGGCGCGTGAATCTAGCCTTTTCTTCTTGCGTATCATCAAGAAAGGGGGGGAGGATGATTGATTTCAGCTGTTGGAAAAGGTTGGCTGGAACGGCGTAGGTCTAGGATCTGCACGTCTGGGAGGATGGTTGAGGTGGAGGAAAGGTGGGGAGGGTCTTTACGGTGGGGTTTGGGGTTTGGGGTTTGGCTCGGACGTGGGTGTGGGTGGGGGTAGGGAGGTTTGTGGGGTATTCAGGTGTGGAGGAGTGAGTTGGGTGTGTCCTGGCATTTGATGACAGTTCGAGGGTTCAGGACAAGAAGAGATGGGTTGATGGCGGTGTTGTGCGGTGGATGAACTGGGTTCAAGCTCCCCGGTAGAGGTACCGCACAAATCCTGTCGCCAATTAGGAAAAATAATACTCGTCAAGGTCTACCGGTGCAGAGAACACTCGGTGATGCTATTCCAATCCTTTTGAACATAATCATATACACAGTAATGCAATCAACCGCTCACCTCTCCCTCCCTCTCATCTAATAAACCCTCTTGAAAGGCGGCACAGCCTTACACTCATTCTCATCCAACGTATTGCCAATCACCTTCCGATACCCCAATTGCACCGGCCCCTGCGGATCCCGCTGAAAGGTCAGCGTGTGCTTCATCCACTCCTTATCATCCCTCTCCGGATAATCCTCCCTTGCATGCGCCCCCCGACTTTCCTTTCGGTTCGCCGCGCTCTCCGCCGTCTGCACCGCGCACGTCAAGAGGTTCCGCAACTCGAGCGACTCCACGAGGTCCGAGTTCCAGATCATGCTCCTGTCCTTGGTGCCCAGCTCCGCGAAGCCGGCGTCGACGTTCTTGATGCGGCGGACGCCCTCGTCGAGCGATTCCTGCGTGCGGAAGACGGAGACGTCGGTTTGCATGACTTTCTGCATGGCGCCGCGGATTTCGGAGGTGGATTTGGGGCCTGAGGCGGTGCGGACTTTGTCGAGGACTTCGATGCTTTCGGCGCCGGCGTCGGCGCGGATTTCTTTGTGGGGGGTGTTTGGTTCGAAGTTGTCTCTTATGGTGTGGGAGACTGCGCGGCCGAAGACGATGAGGTCGAGGAGGGAGTTTGCGCCGAGACGGTTGGCGCCGTGGACGGAGACACAGGCAGCTTCGCCGCAAGCGAAGAGGCCAGGGACGACTTTGTCATTGCCGCTTTCGTCGACGGTGATGACTTCGCCGGTGTATTTCGTGGGGATACCGCCCATGTTGTAGTGGACGGTAGGGAGGACGGGGATGGGTTGTTTGCGGACGTCAACGCCAGAGAAGATGGATGCGGTTTCGGAGATTCCTGGGAGACGATCGTGGAGAACTTCTGGTGGGAGATGTGATAATTGCAGGTAGATGTGGTCTTTATCTGGGCCAACACCACGGCCTTCGCGGATCTCCATCGTCATGGAGCGCGAAACCACGTCTCGACTGGCGAGATCTTTGGCGGTGGGCGCATAGCGTTCCATAAATCGCTCACCTTCGGAGTTTAGGAGGTAACCACCTTCTCCTCGCGAACCCTCCGTGATCAAGCAACCGGCGCCGTAGATACCAGTGGGGTGGAATTGAACAAATTCCAAATCTTGGTTTGGTAGACCTGCTCGAGCGACCATTGCCATACCGTCACCTGTACACGTGTGGGCTGAAGTACAGCTGAAATATGCTCGTCCGTAGCCTCCGGTTGCTAATACGGTGTTGTGGGATCGGAATCGGTGCAATGTGCCGTCTTCTTGATTGTAGGCTATGACACCTTTGCACTCGCCGTCTTCCATTATCAGGTCCATTGCAAAGTATTCGATGAAGTAATTGGTGTTGTGCCGTAATGACTGGCCGTAAAGAGTGTGGAGGAGAGCGTGGCCGGTACGATCTGCGGCAGCGCAGCATCGATACGCTTGGCCACCCTTGCCATACTTCTGCGATTGTCCACCAAACGCGCGCTGATAGCTGTGCACATATGAGTATACTTATCCATTACCTGAAACTACATGACTTACATCTTTCCTTCATCGGTTCTTGAGAATGGACATCCGTAGTTTTCCAGCTCTATGACACTTTGCGGCGCTTCTCTTGTCATATAATGAATTGCGTCTTGGTCGCCGAGCCAGTCTGAGCCTTTCACTGTGTCGTACATATGCCATCTCCAGTCGTCCTCGTGCATGCTAGAAGTCGAGTCGTCAGCACCCAGGCCAAGTATGGCTGTGGAGAAGTGTGGTCCGGTGTTTACTTTGCCAGCGCAGCATTTATGCCACCTTGTGCGGCTACCGTGTGACTTCTCGTAGGGAACAACTTCGATATGCATGCTGTATTGAAGCCCGCCTCCGCCAGACCGAACGCCGCTCGAAGTCCGGCGCCACCAGCGCCCACGACAAGTGCGTCATACTCGTGATCCTATGAAATCGCATGAGTATGTTCTGCTGGTCAATGTAGCCAAAGTACATACGACAATGGCATATTTGTGGTCTATGAATGGCGAGGCTTCTTTTGCGCGTAGAGGCTGGTTGGCGATGATTCGAGCTGGGTAGATGTGAGTCTCGAGTATAAGCTGAGCTATTGGCGCGGATATTACCAGCTGGCTTGGTGGTAGAGAAGAACCTGCTATGCCGTGAAGCCTTTGAGATCTGTAGTTTATAATGAGCCTTCGCCCCTCACGATGAGCCCTGGATCCGATGTTCTGGACTGACCTTGGGTGCTGAAGCAAGACACCGCAGACCAATAGTACTCATGGTGAGAATCGCCACGGCTACGAGTAGCTTGAGAGGAATTGAGGAGCGCACACAATGGTCTTCGAATAATCAAAGACAAGACGAAGAGTTACTTCATGGCCTCGAAGGCGTAAATGCACTTCATGTCAACGCTAACCCGATCAAGCATGTACCGCGGCTGCCAGCCAGCCAATCATATTTTGGTATTGTCACATGAAAGCCATGGGGAATTGACTGCTTTCGTCTCGTGGAATGCTATGGTGAAAAGTCCGTTATGCATTATCGACATTCAATCCGTATCTACCGTGACAGTGCTATGTCGTCTATTCGTAGCAACATCTTAACCGTCTCTGCCGCCAACTCCACGGCACTTGTGCTTACCAGTAATGGCTGCAGCACGTTCTCCTCTGCGATGTTATTCTTGACTCCACCACTTCGGATGCTGACTCCGGCGTTCTGTTCCCCCAATCCATGTCGATGTCTCAGATCCGTCACCACTTTAATGCTGTTCAGCCCAGCATTCTCTGCCAGCGTTGTTGGGATCACCTCCATAGCCTCTGCGAAGGCTTTCCAACATATTGCTTCCGTGCCCGTCAGGCTTCTCGATTGATGTGCAAGCGACTGAGCGATGGCAATCTCAGGGGCTCCGCCGCCGGCTATCAATGCTTTCTTCTTGACTAGACATCGTATTACACAGAGCGCATCGTGGAGACTTCGCTCTGCCTCGTCGAGGATCAGTGAGTTAGCGCCCCTGCATATGATGGAGACTGTCTGTCCAGCTCCCTTGTGCGTGACGCCTGTGACTTTCACTACACGAGAGCCAGAGAACTGGACTTCCTCGATCAGCTCTGCTGAGCCAAGCTTGTCTTCCGAGAATGAGTTGATGTCTGCTATTGGCTTGCAACCAGTACTCTGTGACAGTATGTAAGACAGTAGAAAGGAAGTAGTGACCAGAGGGCTACTTTACCTTGCAGATGAACTCGACCTCGTCTCGTTCAATATCCTTGACCGCTAAGATGTTAAGCTTTGCCAGGAAATGTAGGCTCAGGTCGTTCACTGCATCTCGTAGGATAGATTTCTGGATAAGTAGGACATTACACTTTGCCTTCTTGATTTTTTTGACAATATCCAGAAGGTAAGTCCGCTCTTCCTTTAATATCTTGTCCATTTGCCGGTAGTCATTAACGACGATTTGGTTCTCCATCTAGCTTGGTTCAGTATATGCTGGAGTATCAAATAGATCATTGAAAAGGATACTCACATCTGGTTTAGGAGGGCTCAGTTGGAACTGTATGAGACCTATCCTCGCCTTTTCCATTCTAGCAGGGCCCCCTCCACCCTTCAAGACCGGTTGATTGAGGACAAGTCCATCGACCATCTCGCTATCTTCTATCGTCCCGCCGACCTTTTTAGTAATACGAATATTCTTCAAGTCAACGTTGTCCGCCGTCTTCGGGTCAATGGTCTTGAGCACGGCGTCTACGGCGATGGGACCTAGGAGGCTGGAATGTTGCGAGACGATTTTGGATGATAGTGATGTAGAGGCGGCTTGGAGAAGTGTGGTGCGGTCTGAGAGAGAAATGGGTTGTGACATCTGTTGCAGGACTTTGACCGCGGCGGCTGCTGCTCGCTGGAATGCTTCGGCGATGACCGTTGGATGAATGCCTTTCACCAAGTCAGCCCTCCGCAGGATCCCATGTTTTCTCCCTATCTACCCTTTGCCAGTAGTTTATCGGCCGCACCCAGCAGGCTCCCTGCAATCACTACGACTGATGTGGTACCGTCTCCTGCTTCTACATCTTGAGCTGCGGCGAGATCGACTAGCATCTTGGCGGCTGGGTGCATAACGCTCATATCCTTCAGCATAGTGTTGCCGTCATTTGTCTCGGAAGCGTCAGCATTGACCGCGCCGAAAATCGCCCTCTAGACCTACAATGAGCGTTTCGCCTTTTCCTGTTTGTATCTGCCAAGTCGTAAGCTAGGCTTCTCCCGTAGTGTAGAATCCCATACCATCTTGTCCATGCCCCTCGGCCCGAGCGACTATCGTTCAGCGGATCAGATTGCGCCTCTGGAATTCACCTGAATCAGGCTCACCGTTCGTATCGCGTCTGCCACGGCTACAGAACTTTAGCTGGTTCTGTGCTTGAACTACGGTAATACTCCGTACCTCGCGCTGCCATGATGTTGGCATTCCGCACAGCCATAGGCTTCTCTTTGTCCTGGACATTGAATAAGCATATTCAATTTTGACCGGCTGCTGAACAAACCTTGAACGCATTGTTGCCAGAATGAGCTCTCGGGGCGGCAGTGGCAGCCATGTTGCTAGAAGCTGAATGTACCGGATGCTTGTAGAAGGTGCACCAGATAGGTCCGCTTTTCGAAGACACGGAAGTGCCGAAGATTGACTTATCGAACTGCTTGCTCCAGTCGCGTCGATCGTCCGCGAATTTCAACGGGCGTCGGGCCGCTAGCGCCGACGATGAGGCGCTTAGTAGTGACTTGAAGAGCCGCCAAGCTGATTCAATCATGAACATCACGATCGTCTCGAAGCACACTCACGTCCCCTCAAGTTCACCATAATACGTGTTCGAGCTTTCATGTAGCTCTTACAATCTATTACACTCAAGATACCGGCCTTACCACGTCCCTACCCTAGCCTTCTTCGATTCTTCGAAAGAGCCCTCATCGTCGGGTGCCAAACCCATCATGCCTAGTGCTACGGGGCAGAGCTGGGAGAAATATAAGAAGGAATTCGCAGATGATGAAGAGCCAGAAAAGAAGATTATTCCGCTCACAGATGAGTATGTGACGGATAAACCATGGCTAAGATTTTGGCAAGTCGAGCGGCGCTGACTTCATGGTTGCCAGGGACATACAAGTATTGAAGACATATGGCGCTGCACCATACGCAGCTGGTCTGAAGCGGCTGGAGAAACAAATAAAAGAGAAACAAACCAGCGTCAACGAGAAAATTGGTTAGTATTCCTGATGTCGGTAGCGTTGACGCTGATCGAAGCCGTGGCTAACACGTCTTGCAGGTGTCAAGGTACCAACGCTTTACCTCTCTTGCGCCTATCTCTTGCTGACGCTTTATAGGAATCAGATACAGGCCTTGCGCCACCACATCTATGGGACATCGCAGCAGACCGGCAACGAATGTCCGAAGACCACCCCCTTCAAGTAGCCCGATGTACCAAGATAATACAAGACGAGAAAGACTCCGAAAAGAGCAAGTATGTCATCAACGTCAAGCAGATCGCGAAATTTGTCGTCAAGCTCGGTGAGCGGGTTAGTCCCACAGACATAGAAGAGGGTATGCGAGTAGGGTACGGATTCCCCCCCTATCTAAGAAACGCTCCCGTTGACATCTCACCTAAAGCGTCGACCGCAACAAATATGAGATCCTCCTCCCCCTGCCCCCAAAAATCGACCCCTCCGTAACTATGATGACCGTCGAAGACAAACCCGACGTAACATACGGCGACGTCGGCGGCTGCAAGGACCAAATCGAAAAGATCCGCGAAGTCGTTGAGATGCCCCTCCTCTCACCCGAAAGATTTGTCAGTCTCGGTATCGATCCTCCCAAAGGCGCGCTCCTCTATGGGCCCCCGGGCACAGGCAAAACCCTCTGTGCCCGCGCCGTCGCCAACCGCACAGACGCCACGTTCATCCGCGTCATCGGCAGCGAGCTGGTGCAGAAATACGTCGGTGAGGGTGCGCGCATGGTGAGGGAGCTATTCGAGATGGCGCGGACAAAGAAAGCATGCATTATCTTCTTCGATGAAATCGACGCCATAGGAGGGGCGCGATTCGACGACGGCGCCGGAGGGGACAACGAAGTCCAGAGAACGATGCTGGAACTCATCACCCAGCTCGACGGCTTCGACTCCCGCGGCAACATCAAAGTCATGTTCGCCACCAACCGGCCCTCGACCCTCGACCCTGCACTCATGCGCCCTGGCCGTATCGATCGAAAGATTGAATTCTCCCTTCCAGACCTGGAAGGCCGAGCGAACATCCTGCGGATCCACGCGAAGAGCATGTCCGTCGAGCGGGATATCCGGTGGGAGTTGATCAGTAGGTTGTGTCCTAACAGCACGGGGGCGGAGCTGAGGAGCGTTGCTACGGAGGCCGGGATGTTTGCCATTCGGGCAAGGAGGAAGGTGGCGACGGAGAAAGACTTTTTGGCGGCGGTGGATAAGGTCATCAAGGGGAATCTGAAATTTAATTCCACGGCGACTTATATGCAGTATAATTAGTGGAGCTCCCAGCGTAGAAGACAGCGGTTGGGGTGGATGGAGGGGGGAGGGAGATGATGAAACATAGTCCTTTGAGGGGGGCTGAGAGGAGAGTGTACAATAAATGGCGTTGGACGGGAGGAGAGCATTAGAAGTGAGTGGCATTTGCATCTACTATCAACAGAGAGTTTCTCATCGGCATATGAATTCATCAGCTCGTACTTCGTAAGGAACAAACTGTTATTAGCCCCATTTAGCGTGTGTGATACTTTGATTAAACGGTTATCACTTGTCAACGCGTGCCAGGGTGGTGTAAGTGGTTAGCATAACAGATAGATTGATGATTCGGGGGGGAAGTATCGAATGCACTTTGTGTCTTCGTGGATCTGTTGGGGAGACTCGTTTGAAATATGTTTACTGGAGATGGGGGTTCAATTCCCTCCTCGGGCAAGATATTTTTGATTTAATCAGTGTGGCGACGCAAGACATATATACAGTCCAAGCAAGACTAAGTATACTTTTACTATCCCAGAGGTGTTAAGCATCAAAGGACCTACTAGATACTACGGACTATGTGGAGTGCCCGGGGATGAATATGTGGCCGGTTGGCCATTACTAGCCCTTGAACCATTCATTCACGCTCTTTACACAACTTTGACCACGCTCGATTCCAAAAGAAACCTCATGCTAACATCGAACAACCCCCATACTTTCCCCAAAACCCTCACCCAAACCCCAGCAAAATCCCCCAGCACATAGAACCCAGCATAGACCCTCTCACCGCACAAGACAATCAGCCCCCCCTACCCCCAACAAACCCCATATCCCAAGATCTGAAGAAGCATCATCGTAACAGGATCCAACCCTCGACCTACAGAAACAAGGAAAAACCAATCCCTACTAACGATGAGTCCTGAATATCAGGTCAACGGGCAACTGATCTTTTTGTGCTTCAAGTAACCCTCAACGCTTTCTTTGACTGTCTTGACCTTTCTGATGTCCGGGTGTTGTGTCTATCCTGCAAACGCGCAGACTATGCTCCGATGGGGGTGCCTTGTCCTTTCCTCGACGACTGTAATGGTTGTTAATCCTTACATGTTTGAGATTGTGCAAAGGTCTAGATATCTCAGAAGAGCATGTTTCCAGGGTTTGGTGTGGATAGTTTTGTTGGGGGTACTGATGTTGCGATAGTACTGGTATGTAGGTAGGGGTTTCAATGTTTTTGAGATGATGGGGGATAAGTTGGGTTGGAATGAAGTGCGTCAATGATTGAGGTACTGAGTACGAAGGAGATTGGTTCTCTTGCCATTAAGAGTACGGCTTGACTTATCAATTCCTTAAGAGTGTCCTTCAAGACGTCGACGGTAGGCAACCATATGAAAGCGGAGCTCGGACTCAAGACTGTCGGATTGTTGTGGTTTGGGAATACTGAAGTGTAGTTATAGTTTGGAGGATAGAGATCCTTGTCGTTGGGTTTGCGATGTGGTGGTGCTGAACGTTGCCAGAAATTCAAGGATACTGCGCATCAAGAGAGGTAAGAGCTTACTAGAGGGCGATACCGCGTACTCTTTTGTCTCTGATCGCATCTCCCCGTTGAGAAGGATGTGTGCAGATTCTTTTCCCTTACATTTTTTTGACGGTATGTTTGTCAGCTTGTGAAGACCATGGAGCTGTCAATGGTGGCGCTAGAGAGTGCTGTTGTCGGAAAATAATGTGGTCAGGAATGTTGGTGTCGTTTGTTCTGTGCTGATATCCTGTTCTGGGGAAAGCTGAGGCGAAAAAGCAAGATAGGGATTTTAGGCTATGTGTTGGGGGGTTTGAGGAGTCTCATTGAGACCTCACGCCATCTCCATGTGTGGGAACTCGAGGGCTGATTCTGGAGAATCTATTATGAGAGGATCTGTTATGAAAGGGGGAAGGAGGGTGAAGTAGCAAAAGGGGAAGTGTCAGTGGTGCTTGATAGAGCCCATGCTTGGTTCGAGAAGGGGTAATCTAGGCCTTTCCTTTAGCTCCTGAACAATTCCAGCTTCGTGATTCTTGTAATTCAGCAGCGCTCCGACCCACGTACCTACGCATCAATAACGAACTCATCTCTTATCCCCTTCTTCCAATTCAGCCACCCCACCTGACCTCCTCCCCCTCCCACAAAACTCTCCCTCCCTTACCCAGTCCACCGCCCCTCGCTCCCTTCCCCATCTCCCGCTCAACCAACATCAATCTCCCCTGTTCCCTTTCTCCCATCCATTCCACGCCCAACTCACTCATCTGCCCAAAGAGCATCCACCCAAACCTCGCGCCTCGCTCCAAGGTGCCCTCGAGCTTCGACATCCGCTCGTAGCTGTCGCGAGTTGGGTCGACGAAGGGTTGGAAGATGTTGTCGAGGGTGGTGCGAGCCAGTTGGAGGGAGGCGGCGTTGGGGGTAGGAGAGCTGGGCGAGGTGGTTGTTGTTGGTAGAGGATGCGAGGAGGGCGAGAGGAGACGGTGGGTCAGGGCGCGCCAAGGGGGAAGGGACGGCGGTGCTAGAGGGTATCAGCGGAGGAACGAATGGTGTTGGGAGTCGGGGGTCGGGTGAGAGTGTAAGATGGATGAATAAGGTACACGGGAACCGATCTCAAATTCGACGAATGTTGATGAACAGCCACTTACAATTCGGTTCTTTTGCACCAGGCATAAGGCTTAGAAGGCTTGTCACTTCCAGCGGCAAAAGAGTCTTAGTAGGTTCACTGTCGAGGGAAATCCGAGACGTGATGATCCACATAAGGCAGAAGCGTATTGCGGCGATCCGAGTCCTTGGGTCTGCAAGCATGCCGGCAAGCCTCGAAGCAGGGATCGGGAGGTTCGAACCCAATTCGCTAAGGTCGGTATTTTGGAAAGCGACTGGAGATGTGTGGTAGTAGCTCTGAGCGTAGTTCTTGATTAAGGTCTGCAGTCTTGACAGTTCGCCACCAATAGCTGCATCCTCTAAGGGCAGAGGAAGATCTCTTTCAGCTAGGGCGAAGGCGCTTGAGCCTGGAGTTGAGCCTGGGTCTAGGGATCTAGTGGTAGCTTCTGCTTGCTTGAAAGACGATGGGCTTTTGTCGGTTGGTGAGAATTCTCCTGCATCGTGCCTGTTGTTATGTCGTCGTTTTCGAAGAATGAAGAAAACTAGGACTGCTGCTATGAACGCTCCGGCAGCAGCGCAACCAATTCCGATGCCGGCACTAGCGCCTGGGGATATGCCATTAGATGAGGAACCGTGGCTGTTGGCTGTGGTGTTAGAGGATGTAGACGTGCTAGTCGATTCACTGGAGGTGCTGGATGTATAAATCGTCGATGAATAGGACTGTTTACCCTCCGCCCCGTCACTGCTTGAGACGGAGCTGGGAGCAGCGGCTGTTTGAGCGGAGGTTACTTTAGTTGTGACGACAGGCGAGCTGGTCGGGATAAGAGGAGGAATTGCCTGGGTGCTGGTGCCGTCAATCACTGCTCTCGTACCATTGATATCTAGCGAGATTATATGAGAGACAGTGACACCGGGTGTCGGATAGACAGTGACCACGCCACCAAAAGGCAAGTTTGTCCCCAGGAACGAGAATGCTGACGCCGATTCTATGTAGCTGGACCCTTCAAAGCTGAATACTGGCCTTGCCGGCGCCGATGTACTCACCCCAAGGGCCGGCGAAGTCGAGTCCTTCGAAGATATAGAGGAAGCCATAGAGGATGTATTATAAATACTAAAGGAATTGCAATGGTGGATACTGCATTGCTGGTATGCGTGATGTTCCGCGGGAATAGGATGAAAGAGACGAAATTACAGAGCAGACAATGGAACATTGAGAGATTGCCAGCCTCAGGAGGGCATCGTTCAGCCGCAGATGGGAGCTGAACAAGCCATGATCCTTCTGCCACCCTGGCTCGCATATGGCTGCGCCATCTGGTTTCAAAACGACGCAGGATTCCAAACGGGAGGAGAGGATCAACAAACCAGAGTGCGTTAGCTTACATTTCGTTTCCTACCAGCCAAGATAGCGTAGCGAAGAGACTGATTCTAGAATTCACCGTCCTCTTGAAGACCTTGATGTAGAATAATCCAGACTTTGCAAACTCGTTGGCCTGGGCTCTAGATGAAGAGATGATTGTCGTACATACACTCGAGCCATGGATGGATTGCCGTTCATAGTTTGCGAGGGACTATCGCCACCAGTCTTCAGCCTTGCATACCTGATGGCGAGTAACAAAGGGGATGGAGCAGAACGAGCAGAGTTGCAATTGGGGGGTTTCCAGCGAATAAGATGCCGCCGGGCGGACAGCCTCGGGTCTTGTAAGCTGTTTCTAGGCTAGCCTCTCATTGTACGCGCCGACCGAACTCCTTTTTGGACCTTCCGCATGCCAGCCCTGTCCTGCAACCAATTATCACTGACAGTCGTTAGAAGAGAGCCGGCAATGCATGATGGAAGTGACAAGCCTGGATCATGAAGGCTGCCGGCGCCTCGAGGTGCGTCTCACGGGCGGTTATCCCCGACACTTGTTGTCACCTTCGTGTGGAGCAGCAAGCTCTCAGCAGCATCCCCACTATGATAAGGTAGGCCTAGGCTCTACCTTATATTACACAGGATGAATTGGATGATGCAGCGAAATCCTGCGGCGTGTGCGGCTCCCTCAATTCCCGCACAAGGCTTGTGGGCGAAGATCTCCAGGCTGCTGTACTCGTACTGAGGCTGAAACCAGGCCGTTTTGCTGCCATCCGCCATCGAAGACCTCGACACATGACGCACTGATTATTTTACGATCCATCAGATGTGAAGACAGTCGACAATCCGCAACAGCGCCAGACCGTGGCATTTCTCTCCCTGAGGCCTCACCGTAGATTTTGCTTTCCAGGTGACCCCTGTTCTAGGTTTTCCATCCGACCAGCTATTGCGCATTGTGATATATGGCCTTCCTGACGGCAACATGGACGGATCAAAACCAGATCTGCTAGTCGGCATCGACTTTGGCATGACATGCACCGGTAAGTCTGGCGAAGAGGCCGACCAGTGGAGCCCCGATTGTTCAAGCGTGCCTCTGTTGTAAATCTGTGACGCTCATTGAATATTCAGGCGTAGCTTATGCCAACCTCTCAATCGGATCAGACTCCATCAAGTGGATCCAGAAATGGCCGGGGAGGAGTCAAGCGAACGAGAACAAGGTTCCGACTACCATTGTCTATCCCAAGAATGAGTCCATACCTTGTTCATGGGGATTTCTATCAGAGATGTCTCCTGAACGAACCGCAGTGGGCAAAGATTACAAAAACTGGTTCAAGACGTATTTGGACCCTCTTCGGCTTAACCAGGCGCAATTTTCGGACCGTTGTGGAACACCGAAGTCGAACGCTGAGGTGGAAAAATACTACACAGATTACCTTCGACTTTTGTATCGGCATGTCGAAACTAAACTGGAGCCGGAGATACAAGGTGCGACATGGCAACAAGCGAAAATCGAGTTTGTCTTCGCAGTACCAACGACATGGAGTCCTACAGTAGTGGAAACCTTTCGGACGGTCATCTATCGCGCAGGATTTGGCTCCTGGCCTGGTCATAATGTCTCGATGGGGCTGACAGAAGCCGAGGCTGCTGCGGTGCATACGTCGATTGAAGCCTCTGGTATCTTCAAGGTATCTAGATATCTTAGAAGCGATAATCATGTCGCTTCAAGATCTGACAGTATGTTAGGAAAAGGATGTTCTTCTTGTTTGCGATGCGGGCGGCGGAACTACGGTAAGCCTGGAAGCCTATACTTTCGTATCCGCAACATAGTGCTAATCCAGGTTTTCCAACGTTAGGATCTTTCTGTACTACGCGTGACTGATACGCGTAGTCGAGCCCTATGCCTCGAACAGCTAGATGTTGTGTTTGGTAGGTCTTTGAGGCCCCATCTACTGGTTGTCGACTAGTCTGTCTGACAGAATTGCAGGCGCTACGATAGGATCGGCTGCTATTGATCAGGACTTTCAACGCCTCGCCATGAAACGTTTGGAGCAAGCGGACTCTGATGGCAAGCTCTTTGCTTCGCCCGAGAACGCTTCTTGGGAGATGATGAAAAGTCAAGACTTCCAAAATACTAAATGTGAGCATGGGGGTATGGACGATACTCCCGTGTTTTCGGTCCCCATATTAAAAGTTGATCCTTCTTACTTCGACGTAACAGCTGGGATAGGCAATGGGGAGATGAGATTCAATAGGTCGGTATCCAGGATGTTGAGCGCCAGAACTCGTCAGATTCTAATCTTGGTTAGGGAGGATCTCAAAGCACTGTTCGATCGGCAAGTGCAAAAGCTCATCAAGTTGATTGATTCTCAGCTTCACAACATGCAGCAAAAGCATCCGACCCAGCCTGTGGTATGTATCCAGGAAAGATAGTGTTTCACTCCAGCTGACAACCTAGGCGCATTTGGTTCTGTCAGGCGGTTTGGGTCACTCGCCATACGTACAACAGCAGCTTCGTGCTAGGTATGCTACAGGTGGCGGTCATCATAATGCCAGAAACATTCAAGTTCGGATCGCACCTGATCCACAGCTAGCCGTGTGCAAGGGCATTGTCGCAGATCGCATAAGGAAATTGAGAGCGGGCACCTCGGTGCTGAGTTATCGCTGCTGCCGTGCATCGTATGGTACAATCTGTAAGGAGTTATACAATAAGGATAATCCGCAACACGCTGGCCGAGCCACGATCCTCGATTCGATGAACGGGAAACCCTATGTGACGCAGTCAATCGCCTGGTTCATCATTAAGGTTTGAACGCATTTACACACGTACGAACGCCATGCGCGGTGCTGAGCCATTTCTAGGGCGAGCCGGTCTCTACTGATAAACCGATTGTGCATAATTTTGCCAGGAAATTGCAACCTGGGGACCCAAGAAAGGCATTTCCCACCAGTATCGTGGTCTCACATGTTGAAAAATCCATCTTGCCTCACCATATGGGTCCCGGTACGCATCAATAATTTCTCCCGTCACCTATGCATATGCTTACAAGCTCCCCGTATAGATGCTCAGATACTTTGCGAAGTCCAATCCGACTTGTCGGCAGCCGATGAAAAAAATTTCAAACGGAAGAATCGACATTTCTGGACCGCTGGCAAAACCTATCTCAGAGTCGATTATCAAGTCAGGGTCCTCATCGGTCCAGCTGACATACTCTTCGAGCTCTGTGAGTAAATTTTAGGCATGCCCTGTACTCTATGCTCGCCTTTAAGCTAATATGCCAAACACAGGGTTCAATGGACAGAAGTTGAATAGGGATCACCCCATCAAGGTCGAATGGGCGACTGGTACAACAATAGCACCAGAACCTGAGATATCGCTTTGGGATGAGGACCCTGTCTGGAGAATGGGAAGTCCTACAAACTCTACCAACCTTCGTCCCACGCTCCAGAGTATGGTTCATCGGAGTTCTCCGAAATCGCCAAGCTCGCCCTCTGAGATCGGTCATCAGAGCCCCCCACTATCGACTATAGGTTCTCCTTCTAGTGGCTGGTGCAAAGATACTTCCCCATCTACAACGACGAGCCAGCCAATCGAGATTGGAGATAGAAGCCCCGTTGAGGATCCTCGAGATTACCCCGATGGACGCAGAGAGCTTTCTTGAAGGCTACAAGAAGCTGGAGACATTTTCCCAGCATATTACAGTTCGGATCGAACGAGTTGAGGGTTTGAATGCAATGTATATCTCCGTATTCACCTAGATCATTCATACGGCCAGTCCCACGGCCGTGCCAAGCGATTACTCAGCTGTGCTCGTTACACAAGCACATGACTCGCTAGCAACTCCAACCTCGATCAGCTTTCAATACACAAGCTCGACCTGGATCACTTCCGCCTGCAGCAGGACGCGCCCCCCTTTGTTGCACTGCACCTCTGAAAAATACATCATGCCGGACTTTCCACCAGTCCGTGCGTGCATCTTCGACTCTGATGGCCTTCTTATCAATTCCGAAGACATCTATTCCATCACCATGAACGAAGTTCTACACGAGTACGGCCGGCCTGACATCCCGTGGACCGTCAAAGCAACCCAGCAAAGCCGAGGACGTCAGGTAGGTTGACTGCCCCAGGCACCAGTCCTCTCCCCCCAAACCCGGTCCATCTGACTCGCCCAGGGCTTCACCAACGTAATGGAATGGGCCAAGCTACCAATCTCCGTCGAAGAATTTGAGGCAAAAGTCAGCGCCAACAAGGAGCCCTTCCGCCAATGCGAGCTCCTCCCCGGCGTCCGGAACCTCTTTAGAAACCTAACGCAGCACACAACGCAGCAACCCTACCTCGCCATCGCAAGCTCAGGGGACCGGAAATTCTTCCTCCTCAAGACTGAGCGATTTACCGATGTGTTGAGCGCCATACCCCTATTCCACCGCATCTTCGGCGACGACGGATGTATGTACCGTTGCAAAGGAAAGCCCTCACCAGTTATCTTCACTCAGTCACTACAGCGTCTGAACGATGCGTTACCACTCGGCGAACGACCCATCGAGCCCCTCGAATGCCTTGTGTTTGAGGATTCAACCGCTGGTGTCGAGGCCGGGCGAAGGGCAGGTATGCGCGTCGCGTGGGTGCCGCATCCGGGGCTGTTGGAAGCGTATCGTGGACGGGAGCACCTAGTTCTTGCAGGCAAGATCGATGAGAAGGGTATGGTCGGCGAATCTTCCACCCATGACGAGGACCTGAAGCGCTATCTGCCGTTATCCAAGGATGGGATGGTGGAGTTGCTGACGAGCCTGGAGCACTTTCCTTATGAGCACTATGGCCTTGAACTTCAAGCGTAAAAACGGGCTTTGTGGGCTTGTGGGAACCATGAAAGGAGGCTCTCGAGATCGTGCCATAGCTTATGGATTGCCCTCCTCCATGCATTATGTGCTCTAGAGATTTCCTCTCACCAAACCAAGAAAGGAATTGCCTCTAGTCTCTCTCTCCTTCATGCCTCACTGTTGCTTCCACACACCTCATCGTCCCGAAACCAGCTCCGCAAGAATCGAGATCTTACCATCATGCAACCTCAGATCAACTTCCCACCTCTCCGGAAGCCCCGCCCTTTTTCTCAATATGAACGCCCCTACCCCTTACCCCACATCCCGCCACAATTCCATTTTCCACTCCCCTCCCCGTCCCGCAACCCCCTCCTCTTCGCCCCTTTCCCACCCTAACCCCTCCTCCCCTCGCTCCTCTACCGACCAGCTAACCCCAACTCCTCCACTCTAACAGCCATCTCACTCACAGGAACCATTGTCTCCATTAAAAGCACAGCAAATCGTCTCCACGAATTCCCTTCGACTTCCCTATTCCCAATTCCTAGTCAATAACTTTCCCTCCCCACCCTCCCGCGATACTCTGCCTTTTCGCTCGACGGCTCCGCTACACTACTCCCTACCTCCCTCATGATTCTCACCAGCAGCTCAGTGCACCAGCGATCCTGTGGGCCACAGCACTCGAGCTATATGGTACATCGCCATACGGGTACTGTGCAAGAGGGAGCTGTTGGCGCTTACCACACGCTCTACCATCGCCCTACCGCCTTCCCCTGGATCACCATGATAGTTCCTTCATCAAGACTTGGCGTAGGGCACTCAACTCAGTACAATGAGACCTCCCGGGATTCCTTTCCAGAGATATTTGTCCGTGATTAAATTATCTCGCTATCTGGCTATGAGACGCTGAGCGCGATAACAGAGCAGTGCTATGGATTTAGATACTCCGAGAGAGGAATTGGATGGGTGAGAGATGATGGTTGTTTGGAGGAGGGATGGACTATGCGTGGGGGAGGTACTTGAGGAGGGGTGGAAGAGAACGGGAGGAAGGGCGTGGAGATTGTGGAGAGGGGGGGGGGGTTTAGTGAGCGAGGATGATGGAGGGAGTACAGGATGATAGATTGGCGTGTTCAAAACTTCATCGAGACGGATGACAGTGGGACGGGAATGTGCTGAGCAGCGACAGAACTCGAGGCGTCGAGTTAGCGGGATGAAGAACAGAGAAACCATTGATTGCAGGAATGATGAAATGGACTCCAAGTACGATGGGAAATCGAATAACGATTCGAAAATGAGAAATGGATTGGTTATTGAGAGTAGATATGAGAACTGGAAGGAGATGTCGAGAAAGGTCACCGATGGACTTATTCTCAGTATCTATGGCATCTCGGAGTGGGCGGGCTTGAGCAGCGGCGCTTGCCCGACTATACGAGATGGCGACATCGAAGCATGGTTGAAAGGTCTCAATGAGTGTTCTGCAAAGCCTCAAAGAGTTCAAATAGAGGCTGTATGTAGCATGCGTGGTGGAGGTTCATAGCGATAGCACAATCAGAGCTTTGGATGGGAAAGCTGTGCTTGTGTTCGTTGCAGAGCCAGTCGTGACTGTGTGTATGAAGAGAGAGCCGAAATTCTGGGGTGCGTGATGGATGCTGGTGCCAAGCGCAAGGAGATGCGGTCAAGTGGTGGTTGATCGGACACGCCCTCTATGCAGAGTAAAAGCTCGCCTTTCAAGGTCTTGCCGCAGCACATTTACGGGATGAAATAAGGTTCACGAACGGGCGAATCCGTATTTCAGGAGTCGTTCTAGAGAAATCTTGAAGAGTGTCCCAGTAAGAGGATGAGAAGCTGGACAGGCGTGGTATACCAGAGGTCATGAACGTTGTCGATCAGAACAGATAAGGTTCACTTTAGCTCTCATGAAGATGCGGGTTGAGTATCGGCTCTTTCAATTCGTCTTCCGAAGAGTCGTGGTCTAGTGACAGCTCAGGGGCTTCAATATCTTCAATTGTCATAAAAAAAACACACCTGGGTATCATGCAAGCAAAATTGGACTCGCGAGCCGCCTCCCCCTTTCCCCAGACTCCGATACCGGAGTAAGTCGGGAATTTTGTATTGCGTCCGCGTCGATGGTAGTAGGAAACCACACATGTGTTCACTATCCGTCTTTAACTTCCACCGAAATCCGCATACCAGAATTCCTCGTCTACGCCTTCCCGTGACGGCATCTCTGGCTCTTGCCCCACGAACGCCTCATCCTCGAACCTCACATTCAGTAGCCTGATCTTAAGTCCGTAATTCGCAACCAAGGTGATTAGTTTCGTCGTTTCCTTCGTGATGGGCTGCTGGTTCAGGAGCATCAGTAGGCCATCCAGCCATTCTGAGGCGAGGCTGTGGCTTGGTGGGTAGAGTGTCAGGAGAATGGATTCTTTGCGGTTGTGGCTAGAGGGGGAGGTGGATTTGGGTTGGGTAGGAGACGAATACCCGTGGATCGTGATCTTTGTACTGGAGAGCTGGCGGTCGGGCTGTAGTGTCTCGGTTGAGCTGCGGGGGGAGGTGGTGCTGACATTGGAGACAACAGAGGAGACGGAATTGAGATCTAGGCGTTCGGTGAGAGCATCGATCTCTGGCTCTGAGGTTCCTTGGGCTGAGAAATCCGCGTAGTGAAGATATCTCCTATTGTGACTTAGACGCACGAACCGGTAGCTGCTTGGGACTTTTGGTTGTAGGTCTGCCTTCGTGACAGGCCCGCCGTTCGAGGGAGACTTATACTGCAGATTGTTAGGGAACCACGAGCCAGCAAGAAGGCAGCGGATTCGCTGTTCCTTGACGAATTGTAGCGCTTCGTGCTGGAGCTCGTCCTTGACTTGCCGAAGATGGTGGCCCCATGTATCTTCATATGTGAGCTCAATGAGCTCCATTTGCAGCTGGCGCAGCCTCGACAGCTCAAATTCCTCGATGTCGGTCTCGATGTCTTTCAGGTCTTTCGTGCGGGGAGCGGCGCCGACTACGGCTTCTAGGAGGATACGGACCAGCTCAACGATCTTTATGAAGTCGGACTGTTTGGCGCCGGTAGCTTTCCAAAGGCGGAGGAACGCATTGAGTGCGGAGACATGGAGGGTAGGCCACTGCAGCAGGAGAGGCTTGAAGATCTTTTCATAGTTAGAGCGGGATTCGAGAACGAGGTAGCTTTTCGCATCGTCCACATCGGACTTCTCTATTTCAAAATGTTCGTATAGGAGGGCTGTGACGGCGAGAGAGGCGCGGGCGACAGGGCAGCGGTCTAACCAGATTTTGGTAGCTTGCTCGAGGAGAAGCTTTTGATAAGCGTCTTCGTGCTTGCGGACATAGTAGGTGAGGTCCATCATGCCCAGGTACCCGGTATCTTCGAATTCCCATGCTGGAGATTCGGTTTCAAATCCTAGGCGCCGCCATTTTGTAGGGTGATGACGACGTTTAGGTTCGTCGGTATCGTCGGTGATAGAGGGGGCGGCGGAGGCGACAGGGTTGCTGGCTAAGTGAAGACACTTCAAGGCGCGTCGGTGTTCGGTTCTCTCAAGGTCCAGCGGGACATTGCGCCATTTTCGCAGAAGAACCTTGGAAAGTGATTGGAATTCCAGGATGGGATGGGTAAGATCTTGTAGTGCGGAACTGCGCAATAGGGCATAGACTGCTTTGATGACACCGAGATCCTGCAAACGCTTTATGAATTTGGGCCAATCAGCTTCAGAGTCGTTGGTTATAGCTTCTCGCATCAGGGAATTTATCAATTGAAGGGCGTTTGCGCAAAGGGCATGGTCGGCCGAGGAGAGACGGCTGACGAGCATCTCAAGAAATTGAGGGTATATGGCTATGGCTGGCTTCAGATTATTGAAGCCAAACGCATCAGGTTGCGAGCTGTTGCTCGAGGCATTATGAGGATGAGAGACGACGGCTACGAGGATGGACATGGCGCCACGGAGAATGTTGACGAGAGGGTGGGTTACGACCAGCTCCACTACCTGCATCACAGAATTAGCGATGATTGCTGAGAAGGTCACGAATACACTACCCTCTCCACAAGATCCTGGTTAATGTATTCCCATCCCTTGTCCACCTCCAGTAGCCGCGAGAAAGATGTAAGGCTGTAGGCCAGCGTGTTTCCGGAGGCGTGTAGCGTCAAGTATCGTAACTTTGTCAGACCGCCCTCTGCAATGAACACCTCGGCGAAGGATGGATCACCAATGTTCGTCTGCAACTTGAAGACGGCCATTTTTCGCACGGCGTCCTCTTCACTGCCCAGCCGTCCCACAAGCTCTGGGATGTTGACGCTCTCCATGATTGCCCTCGTGCTGAAGGCTGGGGGGGTAGAAACAGGACTGGCGTGGACCTATGCGGTCAATGAAATTGGAGATGATCACGACATGATCGGATTTCCTTCGCATTCAAGTGCAAAAAATATCGGACTTACGGGAGGTACCCATTAGGGAGGAATTTCGGCCCCATACTGGCGGACGCTCCCGCTGGCAACCTGGGCGGCATCAGCGGCTGTGGGTCGGGATGATGAATATTTAGTAAGAAACTACTTTCATAACGGAGAGTCGTGCAGCCTACTATCAAACGCTTTAATTGTTCGCAATTTAGTGCAAATAGTGGCGCGCATGTCTCACTCCGACGGAACAAGGTAGTTGAGTAAGCTTGATGATGACACATTATGGACTGCCACACTATTGTGCTAAATCCTATAGAACATAAAACAGGACTTCCGTCTATGTTATAGGGCTCTTTAAACCGTTGCTCGCTGCAACATGGATGATGCCAGCCCAGCATCTATATATCCGCGTCTACTCCGCATGAAGTTCCCATCGGGGCTCTAGGAACAACCCCTCGTGGAAGCCTCAGAGAACTTCGAGAAAGAAAAGCAATGCAGCACAGAATAGAAACGCTTGGGTTGATGGCCTTCAGGGATCGCCGTGATGAGTTAATTACATCTGGCGAGCGAGAGAGCTGGCAAGTCAACTGCGCTGCCCAAGGGGACTGAGACCCAACCAATATTGTATGGAAATCTCGGTCGGACGACCTGAAGGTAGACAGAGGTGCCTACCGCCTTCAACAGCGTATCGCTCAAGGTCCTTCTTGATCATATAGCTGTAATTGCTTTCTGGCTGTGGTTCAGGAAATGAGAAAGCATCGCTCTCTGGCTTCGGTCGAAGGAACGAAACACCCTTGCAGTGTGTGAGATCTCCGCTGCCGTTACCATGGTTGAAGTAGTGGGGATGTGCGTGACGACGCAACCCCTCCACAACGCCTTCCCACGAGCCATCCGGCAGATTGATAAATGCCAAACACAGTCTCTGCAGATTTGGCAGTCTTTTCGCCACTGAATGAACCAAGTCGGAATCATCGATCACCAGACCACCAATCTCCAGGTCGTTAAGTTGTAGCCATTGACCGACTTTAGGGAATATCGTTTTGTGTGTGAATCAGTATCTATCGTTGATTAGATGGTCCTCATCATCGTCAGTGAGCAAGCGTAATTTGAGCCCCCCAAGGTTCGCCATATTGCCAAGCATTGCCGGTAGGAATTTCAACGCTTCCAATACTGTTCGATTGTCGTTGTCCCTTGCTTTAATGGTGAGTGAGAACGTTTCGAGTTCGTGGCAGATATTTGACGTATGGCGAACAGAGCATTGATGATCAGCCCCTGAGAGTGTTGAGGTAGAACTAGGCCTGATCCCTCGCGATCCGACTGTTGAAAAACGGAGAGGACGAAATAGAATTCACCATCCTCAGGGCACACATCGCGGTGGCGAAGTGTTGATAGGTTCCGGAGCGCTCGCTATTTATAAAGCCAGAAGGCCGCGCATACAGCACATTCCAACTTCACCTCGCAGCAGATCACGAAAATTCCGGATCAGGAGACGGTGTTCTGCCCAACTCGATGCCCCCAGAGATCTTTGAAAAGTACGAATGAGCGAACGTCCGCTGTATTCTTGATTCCCTCACAGAGTGCGACTTGCAGGATCTGATGTTTCAGTATCGACTGCTCGTACAATGCGTGCTTTTGCCACTCGCGATACCCCTCCTCAACATGAAAGTCCTTCATGTGCTGTTCGTAAAGTGGTTGTACGAAAACGGCCCGACCGAAGCGCGTTTATCAAGTGATGGCGCAGGACAGGTACGAGTCTTCTATTCCAATATACGAGTGCTGAAAGAAATGGTCGCATAATCGGCCGAATTGTATGCGGTGCGACAAATCAGGCTGGGAAATGACGCGTCGTAGACGACTTCTTTGATGACTGAGCTCAGCACTGGATGTTGTGTGATATTTCTGAATATATCGAGACCAATTTTTGTGGGGGGAGAAGTAAACATTGTGGAATAGGGAGCGGTCTCGCAAGCGACGATCATTGCTGAGAAACAAGTCGAACCTGTATCAGATCATTCTTCTCTTAGCGCTCTAGTATCGTAATTCGAACCTCCGATGAAAGGTGTACGACTTTCGTATTTCGCTTAGGAGATGGGGCTCCAAGACACCTTGGCGCTTGCTCTCCGTTTCCGATGAAGTGCCATAACGGAAGATATTGCACGTTAGGCTGACGATGGCTATGTGTAGGGATGACAGTAAGACTGGCCGAGAGGGTTACCTGTGGAAGGTCTGTCTACATTAGACGCGACGCAACATAAGCTATCATCCGACCAAGGAGTATCGGACTGCTGATCTGAATTATTGTAGGATGCACATATGTGATAAAACTTCTTGTCAAGTATTAACAGAATGTTTTGAGCTCTTTAACGTCCTCCGAAATGCTGCTGGACAAGGTCGAGAGCAGAAAGTTTCTCACGACCACGAGGTTCACAAAGGGTACTCTCGATCACGTGCACGGTTCGATCGCGCACTATCCTTGTGCAGATCACTTGGGAAAGACGCCGCCTCGGCGCCTAGGCCAGTAATACTCGATCTTGTCGAACCCGTACAATTCGCATGACTTGTCCTTTTCTAGCGGCGATTAATGTATGAGCACCTGTGAAAATCTCTTCGGTATGATTGCAAGGGTGCAATTTATCGAACGGACCTGCCTGGCCAGCCAAAGGCTCTTCTCTTTGCGCTCCTGCAGGAACCACATATGCGAAGTCGCGGCAAGAAAGATAAGCAAGTTCGAGTGACTCGCAGACCCCACGTTTCGGTATGCAGCGCGCTGCACGCTTGACAGCTCGCTACCCCTCGTTTGGTGTGACCTCAATCAGCCACGACTGGAAGAACCATTGGGGATGTCTCCACAAACCTCCAGTTGCTGAGAGTAAACATCAAATGCAGTGGAGCACCGGATGACTATAAATCGAGCAACTCACTCCGTTATAGCAATATCAGGTTCCGGGAGAGATGAGAAGCTTAATACGCAAGACGTCCAGCGGACGACCAAGCAAATACTGCAGCTCTTGGCTGAGGTTCATGCCAAGGCGCTCGAAGATAGAGAAGGTACTTGACATCTGGCCATCACCGATTCGTGTGGGGTAGGATTCACTCACTTACGGTTGATGGTGGGGATGTTTGCATATACAACGCGCTTGTTGCATCCAGTGCAGCTCACGGAGTTGGTGAGCCTCATTGAGCTGAATGACCCACAAAGGTGATTAGACCGGTGTTCGTACTTGTGACACGCATGCTCCGAATAGTGGGGCCTACTTGTCAAGAACGTCTGAAGAGGTCTGCTACTGCACATATGCAGGTGGCAGAGGCTTACCATATCTAACAGCCGGCGCACCGTGCTCCATTGTATTCTAGAAGTCTTCCACGTAATGCCGAAGCATAGCAAAGAGTGAAAAAGAGGAATTATCCAGCATCACTGCTAGACAGATAACGATTCTAGGAAGCGATAAGCTATCGTGCAATTTCAACGGCGCTGCAGAAGATCCATGCAGAAAAGTGCCGAACTGCATAGGAGTGATAAGGCAAGTTCAGATGGAACACGAAAGCGACTGGAGACACAGGCAAAGACCAGCAGAAGTCACACGGTCTGTGCGCGAAATCCGTTGCGCTGACTGGGGGAATTCTGTAGGATCATGGGTAGAAGAATCCAACTACTGATGCTGCAGAACATCGGGTCATCTATAAAGACGTCGCAGTCGCCAACGGCGTGCTGGTCCATATGCACGGTGAGAGCTCATAGGTTGCAGGACGAGGGGTTATAGACGTAGCGAACGTCGCAATACTCATAACATGGGTTGGGTGATTACGTTACCGCAAGCACGCAGATGTAGCCTTACTACGTATCTCGATCGCAGCGCAGAAGCTAGGATAGAACGTGTGTCGCAACGGCTGTCTCATCCGCTGAACATTCCTGGCCGTAGTTCGAATTCTTGGGATCTGCACAGAGGGGCCTGTTAGGCCGAGAAAGCAGTTGTAAGGCGCGTACCAATGTAAGTCTAGTGTACTGTGAAGAAGTCTCTGAATGTCCGAGTCTGCAATGATGTTAAACGTCTACCATTTGGCGCGGCATTCCCCAACTTTAAGGATCATTTCTCTGCGGAGAGGGAAGGAAAATGAGGTAGGATCAGGGTAGGCAGATATGTTGGGAAGGCTGATGAGAGCCCGAAACATCGTCGTAGTTACTAAGGTAGTCCTTGGGTAAGTGTTCCTAGGTTTCCTTTGGAGCCCCTCGGCCCACCCCGCCGAATCCACCTAATCCACTATCAGCTGTAAGATTAATTCTCCTACGCCGAGGATCCCGGTATGGCGCATGACGCTTGACTTTTAAGTCAAGGAAAGTTACCGGCTCCTTGCAAGAGGCTGCATAAGTGATCTCCATTGGCTGCAGAAGACGAACAGCTCGCACGGATGCTACACTTTGGCCGGCAGTAGTGGTGTCGGTCGACATCTATTGCGAAGGAGGAACCTTCTGGCCATAGGGGTCGAATTGTTGTACTTACTCGCGATATGATTTGGCGATCTCGTGCTTTCAGAGGCATCTTCCCACTCGTGACTGTTGTCAAGGCGTGTTCGCAAATGCGAGTATAGTGTATGTTGAGTGGTAAAGTGCCTCTACCTACCGGGCCTCAGAGCTTGTCCAGTACTTTAATTAAGGTTGTTGCGCCAAGGCTCCCTTCCCCACAGTTCCGTCTCCAGAAAGCCTGATCCTCGATCGATATCATAAAGTAAAGTAAGAGACCCTGCCAAACGAATGCCCACCGCCACAGATTTCACTCCCTTCCTCTCCTGACCGCTGCTGAACAACTTGCAAACCAATACCGTTTGCAATCGGTAACCTTCGTCTCCGTCTTCTCCATGATTGCTTTGTCTTGACGAGTCCATCACACTGGAGGACCGCAAATCCTTCCGCCGCTACCCCAATGGTGAAAACCCCCATTGGTAACTCCCACACTTCACAATCTGGGGCCACAGCACTCATTGTCCGCACGGATACCAGTGTTCCGATATTACCATGCGTCTCGCTCCGGACCATCAATGATCTGTTCCACAAATCTTATTCCGCCGCCGACGCGTCACTGTTGAGGACCTTTGAAGCCCGAGGCATTGAAACCTCCAGAGACTCGAGGACAATCCTCTTGCCTTGGACATCTTCGCAGCATGGCAGAGGTTCTGCCATTGCCACAACAACCAGACAGTAGATCTCACTTTGGAGCGTCATTCCGCCGGTCCTCCTCCCACACCAATATCCTCCTTCAGAGCACACCCTCTTCCTCTGGGCCGTCACCAGATCTCAAATCCAAATACACTCATGTCGAGTACGAGATTCGACATTCCTCTTCCCTCCCTTCATCTGCCCCGTCGTCTCCTCGTCTGCCTCAGCCGGATTTCTCGAACCAACCATCCTACTTATCAACACCTTCCAGTAGCCTCTCACTCGACGACCAGTGTGCCTCTGAGGATGACGACATCTCTATCCCCTCCTACGGCGATGAAGACCACGATAGCAACAATGCTCGTGGCCGTATCCTGATTAGAGCGGAGCACACGGAGTCACCCCCCAGCCCCTCTGAACCCGCTATTCCAGAAACACCCGTCAACACGCCAGCGATTAATTCTTCGTCAAAGGAGCCACCACACCTTAATCTGCGGGACATCTTGACGGCTGGCGATGATACAGCAGTATCAATAGAACCTACGAGGCACGTCGACTATCTCTCGCACAATTGGAAGGAGGAGGATATATGGTCGTCCTGGAAGCACGTCGTGTCGAGAAGGAAGGTGTACAGCAATAGTCAAAGGCTGGAAAATGCGTCTTGGAGGACCTGGAGCAAGTCCATGTTGAGACTAAAGACCGTCTCGCCGGAGAAGCTCAATTGGTAACAAGCTCCTTGCGTAGCCCATTGGCCAATTTTCACTAACTTGGGAACAGGATGAAAGATCATGATGTGACGTGGCTGTACGGCCCATTGCAGACAGGGAATCCGCGACCTCTCGATCCACGATCCACTCCACCCACGAGCGAGATTTCTAGAAGCAACTCTTTTGGCTCCAAGAAACCTATACTCAAGAAACGCAGCTTATCGGAGTTGATGTTACAAGACTCACTCTCCTCATCAACTCTTATGAAACAAGCCACGGATGCTCTCCGTGCTCAGCAACCTGGAAAACGGTTGCACGAGCGACCCGTTCTTCATGATCGAGCGGCATCGTACTTCACCGCATCCTCTGATTCTGCCACGATGGGCGGTGAGTCTGCCGCCACTTCCGGGCGGCAAACTCCATGCACAAAGAAGCACATCCACTTCAATAACAAAGTTGAGCAATGCATTGCTATTAATAAAGGTCGCGATGATCCAGGAGATTACTACTGCGCTGTTCAGGACGAATCGTCCTCGGATGACGAAATGCTAACCATGAAGCCTGTCGATCATCCTAAAACCTACCTCAGCAATCCGAGTACACCTCGAAATAGTTTCAGCAGTGAGAACAAGACCATCGCCATGCTTCCTTCCACAACTCTGAACTATCGAGGAGACACCCCCGAACCGGCGGAGCAGCAAGCAAAGCAGAATGGTAGTTTCTGGAGTTCGCCATCGAGGATGAAACCTTCCCCATCTCAAGAAACTATCAAACCTTCGAGTCCGTCATCTAACTTCCTCCTTGACGACGAGGATGATGAACTGGACACAAACTGGCAGCCTTCCGCTGGCAGAAGAGCGAGTATATACCCTTTACACTTGGACGTACAGTCTTCTACATACGAGTCCGCCGAGGAGGAAAGACGCGGTTTGCGGCGAACACCTTCTGGAATGTTCATGCCTTATGAAGAAGACGAGGACGACATCGTTGCCGCTGGCCTTTTTGGAAAGGTTGTCGACACCGTGAATACAGCAAAGGATATTGCACACGTAATCTGGAATGTTGGATGGCGAAGATGATCCATTGAAGGGTCTCGAAAGAGGCTCGAGAGCCATTTCACTAATACCACACCTAGCTCACCATTTGACCAGAAGGGGAAGGCCCGAAATCTTATCTACAGCTACTTGCTTGTGTATATTTTGGCGAGATCACAGCTCGGCCATATTGCTCGAACGACTATGTCCGATAACGAATTGCATGGCGTTGGCGGCTATCATCTTTAAAATGACGAGCGGCGAACGCGGTCGACTGAATATTGCGAGCCACGCTCGGCCTACTGGTATCTCGTATTTCGACGGTCGAGAGTTTTCATCTTGAGCTACATGGAGACTTACTGTCCTACACGCTTGATATCAGTATCTGTGTCTGATATCAAGCTGTGGTCATAAAATTTATTGGATTCGGATAACAGAGATTTGTAGCGTCTTTGGTTGACTATTACGGTGCCACGAGTTTTCCGTAGCATTCAGTGACCATCGCAGTGCTTCGTGTTCCGAAATATCTCGTAAATGTACCAGTAATTGTGCTCTTCTGGGTCCAATTGAATTCGGATTATCCGATAAAGTAAGATCTACCCCGGATTGTGAAGAACTGGTCCGTGCGCGTACGCACATCTCCATATACCTTAATCTATCGTCCTCTGAGGACCTTTTTCAACCACTCTGGATCTAATTTCCTGTTCAGCCATCCCTCTAGCGCCACCGGTACATCTTCCATACGGACACCGCTGAAAATAGCGTCTTTTGGGCAATCAGTCAATCGGTATCCATCAGTTTACCATACCGAAGACCCGACATGAGTTGTCGATGTTGTTGTTCCGCGGAGGTGGAGAATACGACCTTGCAAATGCGAGACAGGGACCGGGTTTCGGATTTGGATTCGTTCCGCTTGATCGAGTATGCGTACCCTGAGACCTTGGACACCGCGATCCTGTGGACGGGTTTTGATTATGTCAATGGATCGAAATCGGAGTTACAGAGGAGGAGAACGTGTTTGTTGTTAGCGGCGGGATGCATAGTATCACATACTGGCCAACCTCGAGAGCTCAGAGGGAGCGAATAATGTGATAGACAGGTTTGGCTGGGCGGACGGCATGTTCGGCCAGAGGATGCAGACATCGAGACGAGGTCCCCAAGTCTTCTGCGTGAAAGTAACCAGCAAACCCCAGATCTCGTGCATCAGTCGCCCCACAAACAGTCATCGAGCCTAGCTCCTTGATTGCTGTCGCGCGGTTTTAGGCGACGCCTTTTCCACCACTACCGAATCCAGCTCCAACCACGTTCGACCCTCCACCGAGCGCGCTCTTGACATCTACTCCCCTGTTCTCCTCCCTCAGACCCTCACCAGGATGCCCACCGGTCTGGCCGCCCTGCCGTCCACCAGAATTGCCGCTCTCTCGCCGATCCTCTTTTATCTCGTTCTGCTCCGCACGCTTGCGGTCCATGTCGGAGGTCAAACTAGCCTGTTCGCCAAATCCGTGCTTGTTCTCCACAGCGCTCTTCACTTCGCCTTCGCCTGACATTGCCATTTGTTCGCCTTCAAGACTTGAGACAGGGTCGCCCTTCTACAAGAACTCAACTCAGGGGTCAGCGTTTGCTATCAAACGGAAAAATTTGAGGTCTGAGTTGAAGCAAGGGAATCAGGAAATGGCATACATCAGGAGTATCCTTCTCTCCCCGGCCTCCTGCGCCAAGCGCGCTGGGCGTTGCTTCTTCCTGGGGGACGTCATTTGGTGCGCGATGCTCCGTCGCGGCATCGCTGCGACTCTGGGACGCGGAGGTGGATTGTGAAGAAGACTTTTCGACCGGATCCTGGGATGTGGGATTCGAAGGGTTCTCGTATGCTGTGTTAAGCGGCGGCTGGGACGGTGCTGAGGCATCCATCTCCCCGCCGATCGCTCAACTTCCGATATACTACGAATCCGGAGTGCTCTCGACTGCTAGGCTGTTTTGATGGTAATTCGAGGTTTAAGAGGATTTTGCACGCAAGATAGGACCAGAGTGTGAGTGATAAGAAAAGAATCGAAGACGCTTGGAGAATTACGATAACATGGACCTTTCAGGGTATGTAACATAACTGGTGAGACAAATGTTCGAAAATAGTGGGGCGTTGACGTCAAGTGGGGATCAGGGGTTGTTCGGCTTCTTGGCGTCGGATGTCACGAGCGCATCCTCTAATCCAGATGCACCGAGGGCTCTCGCTACTTGTGCAACGCTTAAATCAACTACCGCGGTTTTCGCGCCTTGGCTTGATATCTTCAAAGGCAAAAGCATGTACACAAAGATCGTTCACCCATGGCACACTAAAGTGGACACAGAAGATCTTGAAAGCGCACCATGAGCGCCATCTAAATATGACGGATCCTAGGAAAACCTGAGTTCGACGCTGACATTACAGATTGCTAGAGGTCAATAATGGAGATCGTTCGTAAAAAGCCCGTTCGGGATTCTTAGCATACAGTGGCTAGAATCGCAATGGTCAATGCTAGACACTCGATTCTTTCGAGAACGCTCGAGTCACTTTCAACATTTACAAATCACAAACCTTGATTTCACGCTCTTGGGCGAATGCTAGTCGTACCGCCATAAGAGCCAAATACAACAAGGAATACGATGCAGCCACCAAAAGTGGCAAAAATATCCAATCCGGTGGCATGGTGCACTCCTCCAAAGTTCCTCGAGCTTTATGATACCCCGAGCCTTCCTTGGACCGTCCTGTTGGATGTCCTGAACGAGCAAGACAGCTGCTCTGCAGTACTGAAACAAGTCCTCTAAGGCGCATCATAGACCGCGCTCGCGGAATGCTTGTGTGTGAACCAGTGTTCGCGATCATATATTAGCTAATGAAGTAGAACAAGCACAAGAGCGTGAGCAATTTAGTGCAAGTACGAGTACAGGGGGATGCCTAGCGAGAGTGCCCAGAGAAAGATTTGAAAGAAATGTTAGTGAAGGAAATTTTTGCAGATTTTGCGGCATTAGCACCTACGCCTCATGCGCAATGACCGGACAACAAATCGAAAAAGTTGGTAGAGGAGACGGGAAGGTGCCAGCGATATAAAGAGACCGAGAGCCAGCTTACGATCTCGGTGTTGAAGGCAACAGGATTGTGTTCTTCTTTCGTAGGAGTTTGGGCAAGGATCCGTGTCGGTTTGACATCTACAAGTTCCGAGGGAATGTTGGAGGGGGTAATAGATGCAAGGAGGGAAAGGAGCAGCAAGTGAAGTGCCAGGCAGTGAGATCGTGGTTGGATGAAATGGTGGATTTACTATGATGAGAGAGTGAGACTACCACGGGTGTACTTACAGCCTGTAAAGTTAACCATTTGGTACGTCGTTTCTTCTCACTCAGTAAGGCTAAACAAATGGTACTCTGTTCGCACCCTATAAGCCTAACATTCCAGGAAGCGAAGTGCTCTAACGCTATGCCATTTTAGCTGTGGGGCATCACTGGTAGACAAATCTATCGCAATCTCGTTTGAGCATTTTCATGCCAGAAGCTAGCACGAAGGGGTACCCTTAATCCTTAGCATTAACGAAAGAACGCAAAGACAGAAAAACTGCTGGACTGAATCACCAACGAAAGGCCAATGACTAAAGAGGTAAACCGTTCAAGCATTCCTCTCACTCAATCACAATGCTTACGAGCAGGACTCTGAGAAGGTCATGAACATATGTGAGACGAGGAACACCTGAGAAGTGCACCGTGCCGGCACATGGGATACAATGTGCCAAGGTATAGTGCACCACGGCTTGCCATCGCTTGGGATAGGCTCGGCAGGCAGAGTCGCTGAAAAGACAATATTGCTTGATATTGGTAAGAGACGGGTGGAGAAGAGCCGTAAGGATCGCAAAGACAGACTGTAGATAGACTGAATCACCAACAAAAGACCGATAGCTAGAAAGGCAAACCGTTAAAGCATTCCTCTCACTCACTCAAGAAACTTAGGAGTAGGGCTCCGAGAAGGTCCTGAACTCATATAGGATATGAGGAACACCTGAGGAGTGCACCGTACCAAGGTATAGGGCACCATTGCTTGCCATCGCTTGGAATAGGCTCGGCAGGTAGAGTAGCAGACAGCTTGAAATTGATCAAAGACGGGTTAACAAGAGCCATGAGAATCAATGAGATGCCGATACTTGTAAATCTGTTGCCACTGCATCGTGCCGAGTTGTGTTGCTGATGACACCGGCTTTGGAAACTTCATAAGCTATTTTTGCAGGCTGAAGGTCGTATGTCTGAGCCTTGTGTAGTCACTAAGGCTCCTTTCGAGGCCATGAGCTCTGAAGTAGTCAATTACCGTGAGCTTGAACCGCTATTGATTAGAGATGGAATTTTACTACTCCGCAAAGACGAATAGGGCTTGTGAACCTTTTTGTGCATAAAAAAGACGCCTCTGTGAGTATCCGAGAGCATGCCTAACACGTCAAGTCGGAGAGTCGTGACAGAGTGTCGGGCGTCCTCCAAAGACCGATACCGTAAGGAACATAAGCCTTTCCTAGTGCGATGCTTTATGGCCGAGCTTCCCCGTGTCTGGCTTGGCGAGTCTACACTCGAGTGGTGAGTGGGGTGTTCATGCGTCGTAGGTTGGCCTCGTATCTCAGGTTAATCCTTCGATGCAGCCGGTAGATCAGGCTTGGCTTTTGTCACCTCCAACGATCAGATTAAGGAGTTGTAATAGCGAGATCCGATGTAACCCCTAAGGACAGATGGCCGAGTTGGTATGTCTGATCCCACTCTCTTCCCTAATCGCTGCTAATCAAGTTCTCGGCAGGTTATGGCGCCAGGTTAAGGTTACCTTAGCATAGTCTCCTGGTCACGTAAGTGGCGTGGGTTCGAATCCCACTCTGTTCATTTTCAAATTTTGATACTCTGAATCCGTGACTTATTGGGGAGAAACATTGGTGAGATATGATTTTCGATTTCACAAATTGGGCCGGGTAGGATTCGGGCCGGTTTTACCCAAGGGGTCTATCCAAGTAGTGCTCTCGATCTCGACAAATATAGATGACCAGAGTCGCGGGGGACAGAATAATCCGGACACTTGCCAAGACCCCACATTTTCAGGTCGACATATCTCTTCAACGACGACGTATTTAAGGAATATTTGTATGTGCGAACTGTTATTTGTAAGACGTTTTAAAATTTTGTCATAAATTCTTTTGAGATCACTGTTGTTGTTGTCGAGTTGTAGTCAGCTGTAATAATAGTAAGACTGTTAGTGTCCGGATTATTCTGTCCCCTGCGAGCCAGACTTCACTATTCAGCGCTTTTATTCAATGACACCAACCACTGATAAGCGTGATCTTCAGTCTGCGACAAACAGTTGTACATACAAAAACTTGGCTCTAGTTGTCTTGGCCACGAAGTCACCAACATATCAACGTTTGGTCCAGAACATTTCTGGCCCTCCAGAAGATTGGTCTGAGGCTACTAAGAGTCATCCATCGGGAGAGGAATGTGCTCGGTGTTCTGGAGAATGGACTGGAGTCTCACTTACACTGGCAGACACTCCAAACGACATCAAGATCAGGTCGATATCAAGCTCTGAGGATCCCAGCATTAGTCGTATCCTGAGGGTAGGCATAAGTATCTTGAGAGGTTTACACATCTGGACTGGAGGCTGTCCTATCGCGCTGCCATCTGACATAATCACCGTTCCACGTTAATGGATTGTGGGTTCAGCAAAATCCTCCAGGTCCCTCAAGCATTTGCTCTCGTTCTCTCAGCAGACTTCGATTGCCAGAATTTGACTTATCCCATGCGCTGGCAGGATACACTCGTAGGAGCAACCACCCCTTCGCAGTCTCGAACAACGTCTTAATGGAATGCCGGTGGACCGATTGACCGTTAGCGAACCGTTGCTAGAGACGAGAATAGTCAAAGCTTGTTGAATGTCCGGTCACAACAGCTATAAAGGAACCTCGGGGGAGAATACTATATACTCCATAAACTGTTGGGAGTCTTGACATGACAGGGGGCATCAAGGGGAGATGTGAGAATACCAACAAAAAGCGGTACTTGCACCACATGCCTAAAAACTTCAAGATTTCTTATCTCCTCTCTCCTCAGGGTACGATCTCAAAGCAGCTGTAAGACCTAATGATATATCTCACAGAGATCAGAATAACCCAGTCTATGTCCACAAATATGCAGCTGACAATGTTGTGCGGTTGGTCCTATTTGCACAAAATTCAGAAAAGATGTTTCACGCCACGCTGGATACTCTGGCTGCTCATCTCGATGCCGCCTGCAACCTAACAGCTTTTTGCTTGGTGTGTATGTCCTAGAAATCTCCTTCTGTACCATCAGCCGCGGCCGGCATTACTTGTTCCGACTCGGACTCTGCATATTGCAATCGATCGATCCGCGAGACATCCACATAATTTTATCGTTGGCGGAATGCGGATCTGGGCTCTGGTGAGTAAACCACTCTGACAGCCCAATATACCAGGTGCAGCATCGAGAGAGTCGGCCGCCTCCTTATCTGTATCTATATAAAAACCTTATTTCACGTGTTCTGCATGTAGATATGCTTCTCCTTTCCTCCATACGCCAATTCAGAAAATCGCTCGTATATAGCTCGACTACAAGATAGGGAGCGTCTGGTTGAAAGGTTCAAGTGGAAGGGTACCACTTATATTGGCCCTCCAAGGTTCGCAAGGAAAAAACACCAGGGACCATTATCTCATTATCATAACTATACATATAAGTGAGATGAGTGATTCCCCTACGATATCAAGCCCGATTGGGCCATCTCGCCATCCTGGAACTAGGAGGGGGGAAAGACCGATTTACAATAAGATAAGCGCTTTTCCAAATGGGTGTGGTCATTCATTCTTCTTCAATCTAATCAACGCTGATAATGATATACGAACATGATCGTCATGACATACTGTACTTGGTACTTTTGGCATTTATGGCTTCAAGGATCAAATAGGCACGACTAGTTCTTTCCACATCAGTGTAGCAATATTAACCGATATCGTCCATTATCAGACCTTCGGGATGACGGGATTGGAAAATAAATGAAAGCTAAACATAGGCATTCTAAATGCCAAACCCTACCTGCACTGAAAGCTTATGCTGAGTGGTCAAGTGGACTAAGTTTGATTGCAAGCTTTAGTATCTGCGTAAATAAGCATCCAGAAATCCAAACCCTACCTGCACTGAAAGCTTATGCTGAGTGGTCAAGTGGACTAAATTTGATTGCAAGCTTTAGTATCTGCGTAAATAAGCATCCAGAAATCCAAACCCTACCTGCACTGAAAGCTCATGCTGAGTGGTCATATGAAGTTATTGGTTTGCAAGCTTTGTTATCCGCGTAAATATGAGATAAGTAACAATGCACACAAGAACCGATCTCAGAACTGCACAAATCTGAGTGTCCACTTCTGATAACATGCTTTGTCAAATCACCCATCTAGTAACAAAATCGCTCCTCAGTAAGCTACCAAAGAAGGCTTGACCATTGCAGGCTGAAAGAAGCAGCAAATCATGGCGGCCTCAAAGCCTGCATTCGCCAGAGACTCGCCTTAGTAGTTGAGTTCCCCACCGCCGGAGCCATTGACAGCGTCCAGATCTTCGTAGCTCTTCAAGCTCCTCCCTTGTACGGCCTCGCGCGGTCCCATGGTCTGCTGGCCCCCAGCGCCGTCGCCCCATTTGCCAGCTCCGCCACCTATACGGGGAGGCATGCCGTTTCTTGGTGGTGTCAGCCTACCGTTGCCGCCGTAGCGTGGGTTTTGTTGTCGGCGATCGTACGGTCCGGAGCGCTGGTTAATGAACCGGCCGCCACCACGACGAACGGGACCGACGTGATGTGTGCCGTCTTCACCGCCGTTGGTGGCCATCGGGTTACCGCCAGCCCATCCACTCGGGGCTTGGACGGTATGATTGCCGAAGTTGGGGAAGGGCGGGAAGCCATTCGAGGTTGGAAAGCCTGGGAAGTGAGGCATCATTGGCATGTTGGAGAGGTTAAAACCCCGCGGCGTCCCAGTCGTGGAGTTGTGATTGTTCGTGGGAAAGTGGCCGTTGCTGTTGGCATCAGATCGCGAGGGAGCGATATGTGCTGGGTCGAGGACGTATGTATTGACGAGGGTGAGCTGTCAGCTAGATAAGCAATCATCTTACAGTCAGATACAGGGGCAAGACACTCACATCTATGCTGATACCTTGGAAGAATTCAGGATGACGCTTTTCAACGTGCTTTCTCCAAAAGAGCTCGCCTTTGAAGAGCTTAGTGCACTCGGGTACCTTACACCTAAATTTGGCTTCGTCTTCCTGCTTGACGAATTTCTTAAGCTCTTCATCAAGGCCTTCGTCAAGAGGCTTGCCACCGAGTTTCTTGACGTCAACGTTTTCTGGCTGCAGAATTTGTAAGATCTTTTCTTCGAAAGTCTTGACCCAATTGAATGCGCGTAGCAGCTGCTGATCGTTCTTGAAGCCGTTACGTTGGAACTTCTCAACCACCGGTGAGCCGTTTGCTTCTTCGTCATTTGTTGACTCCTTGCGCTTGAGAGGGAAAGGTTCCCCAAGTGCACTGGCTTTGGCAGCAGCTTTAGCGGAGGTACCGAGGCTGGCTCTCGGACGGCGGAGATGGCCTCCGGGACACTTTCTAATAAGCTCGTGAACTGAGTCGGCCTCGAAAACACAGAAGAAGCAGAAATTGTAGACCCGTCGAAGGTATTCCACGAGGAAGTCGAGAGTCTTCTTCTGAACCAAGAGGTCCTCGTTGTCCACCTCCTCGTCAGAGAGCTCCCCTGCTTCACCTTCTTCGCCATCTTCCATATCATCGTCGCCATCCTCTTCCTTCTCGGTCTTGGCGTTTCCGTTGGATTGAGACTGCAACATGCCACTGTGACGAAGCGCCTCCACCCGCTGCTCAACCTTTGCTACGCCGTCCACGTCTGAACCGAAGTCGTGGTCGAATTTGTTGACTAAACGCTTTGCCAGCTCGAGATCCCGATTAATGCGCTCAGGTGCAGAGAATAGATCCCACAACGCCTTCTTCCTTGGTTCTCGAGGAGGAACATGGACACCGACGTGGCAGGTGAAGTCTCCACGAGCTTCGTCATAGATAGTCTTCCCATTAATGTCTTCAAGGGCTTTTTCGGCGGTGCTGAGTGAGGGTTTTGGCTCAGCTTCTTCGGCTTTTTCACCATCTTCGTCTTCCTCGTCTCTACCATCACCACGCTCCATAGGAATATCTTCATTCTCAGTACCTGGGTGCAGCATTATCCATCCGATACGATGGCACTTCTTTGCTGGATTTGGATCACTCAAGCTCAGCCATTTGAAGCCACCAGCCTGTTCGCCAAGATGCTCCTTGCAGAAGCTCTCAATCTTTTCGCGGCTTACCATGGGCGCAAGGGTCTTAATGAGAAGCGCTGGCTGCAAGGCGGATTCATCGCGAATATCTCCACCACGGCTGGGTACGAGGTCGCCAACACCCAGAACCTCGGCCGCTGCGACAGTTTCTCCCTCTTCTCGCTCGACCACACCACCAGCTCCATTGCTCTCAGCTTTGTAGATGCCTTCAAGGGTGAATTCGTCAAAGATTCCGCTGTCGATGTCGCTGTCCCATTGGCCCAAGGCGCCGCGCCGGAACTCCATGAGACGTAGGCGGAAAGCATCCCGAATCTCTGGCAAATAGCGCTCCTTGAACCACTCTTCACCCTTGTGCTGCTGAACAAAGGTCCGAGCCATCTTGGCTTGTAGCTCTTCCTTGTAAGAATCATAGGCTGCCTGGATCTGCGCTCGCTCCTTCTCACGGTCCTCCTTCACTTCACGTTCGCCTTTGATAGGTCGTTCTGATGGTCGACGTCCACCATCCTTCAGGCGCTCTTTGTCTTCTTTGATGGCTTGCTCTGCGCGCCACCATTCAGCAAACCAGTTAAATCCTACTTGAAACTCGAGACCGAGCGGGTTAGGCAAAGGATTAGTGCGGATGATAGGCTTCGCATTGTTCTCCCCGGGTACATAACGATCAATTCCAGGAGGTGATGGAGCTCGGCGACGGTCTTCGCGGTCTCGAGATGCGTGATCACGAGATTGACCATAGTAATCGTCACGGCGTGCGCCGGGCTGGTAGCGGTCAATCATGACAGGGGAGCGTGAGCGAGCGCGGGAGCCACGGAAGCCTCCTCGACGATCTTGGACACCTGTCAACAGAGAAGTATAAGTAAGCATACTTGAGATGACTACTGAGATCGGAGGGAAACGAGCTGTGAATGCAGGCCGTGAATCGCACAATGAATGCGACTGATCTTGTACTTGGCTGTTCCTCATAGTAGTATTAAGCTCTGAGATGGAGAAAAAGCAGGAATGATGCAAAGCAAAGGGTGTGTGATAGCGCTACTAGCATCATCGCAAATGATCTTACCAGGAGATCGACGACGATAAGCATCAATGGGCGGAGGTCGATCCATCATATCTTCCCTCCCACCCCACCTCGGTTCTGGCTTGATAGGCGGCGAGCGATATGCTTCCATGGTATCCATGATGTATGTAGGCTAATGTAGATTGGTCTAGGGCGGAGGTCGGTAACGTGATGCGGAGAGGCAATAAGTAGTGGCCTAAGCCTGTTTGCTCGATTCCTCGGTAGAATGAATGCAGGTGCGCCGACAGGGAAGGTTATGTGATTGCCGGTGAATAGTGATGGGGAAGGAAACGGGGATTGCTGTTTGTCTTCATGGTCTTGTGTTAGAGCAGGTTCAATCGAGCTAGTAGTTGTATGGATGGGAACGAAAGGTGAAGAATGAGTATGACAGAGGCAAGAAAGTGTTGTAGGTGGTTGAGCAATAACAAAGGCCTCAGCTTGCCAGATAGACCTGGTGCTGGGCAGGGCGGGGCTCGGAAGCAGCAGAAGGCTGTGAGTGACCACGGGCGGGTAGCAATTGAGCAGCAGATGGTTGCTGGTGCTTGATAAAAGGGAGAAGCAAGGGCATCTGTATGATAGAGAAAGGCCGTGACAGGAAACTCACGTTTTGTGTCCCCTGTTGTCATGCCATGATGATCTGCGGGTGGGTTGGTCGGAGGAAGAAGGAGAGCTCGCCAGCTGAAGGGTAGAAAAGCGGAGACCCTAGAGTTAGCGCCAATTCGAACAGCCGCGATAGCCGGTTATCTAAGCGTCAATCTTCAACTCTACGTCTCTCCTGCCTGCTCTGTGCAGCACTTCCTGGATCATTACAGTTGAAGCTGGTCATCATCGAAAGCATATTTGCATTGTGGGTCCGTATTTCATGAGCAGGTACCAACTACTTTGGTGCTTCCAGTTTAGCTACTGGTAGTGATCCCAACATCAGGTATTGAGTCCTCCATACTGGAAACAGCCCTCCAATCCATGCGCCAAATCAAGTCAGTAGGCTAATTGCTCACAGCAACACCAGACTCCTTTCTCATACGATGACTACATACATCCCTTCATTGACCCTTCCAGGGCAAATCTTCGCTCAGCCTGCAGCTTCGATCATGCTGCCCGTTCTCTTGGGGACAGCTGTAGGCTTCAGCGTTAGCCGTGTGTAGCTCAATCCACAAGCAAACCCTCGACTCACCCCTGTGCTCTATGTAGCAAAGAAGACTCAAAAGACATACCTCGCCCTGAAGCAGCCTCCTTACCGGCCTCCTCCACAAGTTTTCGGACCGGTGTGGACAGCCCTTTACGGCTTAATGGGATACGCTGCATATAGAGCTTGGAGCACTGGAATGTCTACGTTGGACCCAAGGACTATTAGTCTGACCAAGGTACGACTTGCCTGGCTTTCTGGCTCCTCGAATAGGAGGCTGTTAGTTGACTAAGTCGTCCTCAGCAAGGCGCAACACTTTACACGATCCAGCTGGGCCTCAACCTGATTTGGATGCCGCTGTTCTTCAGATTGAAGCGCCCAATCGAGGCTACTGTCGACATTGTAGCTCTTACCGGCCTCACGGGCTATCTCGCCTACGTTTGGTCACAGGTCGACATCGTTGCCGCATGGAGTCTTGCGCCGTATCTTGGGTGGTTGAGCTTTGCTACGTATTTGAGTGTGAGTTCGAAACAGTGGTAGTCCCATGAGACACTTATACTGACGGTAGCAACAGGCGGGAGTGGGCTACATGAACGATTGGGATCTAGCCGATAAAGAAGTTGCGAGCGACTCAGTGCAGAAAGACAACTCGAAATACGTCAATGAGGAGGATAAGGCGCAGTGAGGTAGCTGTTGGCTGGTTGTCTTGAAGGCCGGTGCCGTCGATCGGGCTTCATGTTCGTATATTGCCCTTGTATCACCACTCTACTCATGGACTCACACGCGAATACTACTGGATCCAGGTGTCTTACATGCTTGTTAACTAAACACGGTGTCGGAATTGTTGCTAAGTTTTCTAAGTGACATGGTGACGCATAATGACTAGAAGTGTTGATATTGTTGCACTAGTTGAGCCTCTGCAAGCCCTGCAAGGCTCTTCCGCTTGTTTCTCGCTGCGAGGATGCACATACAGAACAAGAGGCATTATTTGGTAGGTCATGCCTTGATCATGGCTCGAAAAAAGGGATTTGAAACGGCCCTAGTGCTAACTTTATTTTAGCCTTATGGATTGTTATTGTTCATGTTCGCTTATCACAGGTTCCCATGGTGAAGGGATGATAAAGTGCCTGGGCTAACTTTGGATCCCCGAGGTCTTGATCAACCTAGGACGGAATGATCCACCCCACGTAGCCATAAGTCAAAATCTGCAGGGAAACCCTGGGATACGTGCAGAGGACCTGGAGGAAAGGTTGGAAATCCTTACGGGAGAGTATGAAGCCGCGGAGACGTCCGAGGGTTTCTTCTCTCCTTTTGCTGTTTTATCTCTGGATGTAAGAGTGGTCGAGGAAAAACCTGGGATACGAAAAGGGGCAACCCTTTTTGCGTTATATCCATTGATTGTTGTCCACGCGAGCATTTAGGGCTACATCATTACTCTGCCACATGCGGCCGAGCACGCAAGGAGTTACTGCACATCACGACTCCTCGAATCGCAAGAGTAAAGGGATTGCTTTGTAGAAGCTTGCCATCTACATGGCCTTATAATCCTGGATGACCGTCCGGGAACATTGCGATGCTGAAAGACGCTAATCTCCTGCCTGCTTAATATAGGTGTAGTAGGGGTTCTTTCGTATCACCTTCGGTAATTCTCTCGTTTCCCCTTTTTTTGATCTGTCCATGTCCTTTATGCTCTTTTGTTTTCTTGTTGCTAGCCTTCAGCTATCCACGACATAATTATGGAATATCTGAATACCTCCCTTCCTCGCTGTTTTTCGGTCGGCTTTTCGGTCGCAGTTACTATTATTCTTTGAGCCGAAAGCAATTGGTATACCAATGTTCATGCGAAGCAGTCTGGACCTTAGAAAGCAAGGCTTGTCCTAATCTCGCAGACATTGCATAGAGCGATATTACACCTCCTGGAGTAAATCTACATAGCACGCTTCCCACCCATGACATGCAATATCCAGACATCACATGCGTCATGTCAACAAGCTTGATGCACGGAGCATCATTTGCCCAAAAGATTTCAAGCTGTCCACCCAATGCGACCTCGCTCCACCTGGCCTTATTGCAACTCTTACCGTCAGCGTCTTCAGTCTCCGGCAGCGATATCGGTCTTCATCACAGACTTTCGCCTGAGTAGGAAGATATCTCGAGGTACTTCGTGAATGTTCCTATTCGGCGTCACTTAATTTACACAAGATTTTGTGAATGATGGATTCATCGTTGCAATAATTACAGAGCTACCTATCATGAGCGATGAGGAAATAGGAGACTTGACTGTCGACGTTCGTTGATGTACGGTGGGTGATAGAGATAGGGGTAGCTTTACTACATCGAATAACGCTGCGCTTGCTGACTTTTTCAAATAGAATTTTGCAGATGCTTGGTATGCCTTGCAATGTCTCCAACCATCTTATCGTATACGGCGCAACTTTTTCTCTGATTGGAATTTCTCTGTGAATGAGTTTGCTTCGATATTCTCGCGAGATCATTATGCTCTGGAACCGTTGGCAGCAGTGCGGCAGAGCTAGCACATTCTTTATTGCAATACGTATATGCGTGGAAATACCGTATGCCTTCTGTCCGACATCAGTCGGGATTAGTCTTACGTGTAAATCCCCACTATGTGGCTCACAGTAGCACCGCATCAGTCTTTAAAAAGCATCCGAGGAGAAAGTCACCACAAGTACGTACGTCAAAGGCCAAATTCCACAAGGCTTTGTAAATTTTTTTTTAAAGCCGACATCATTGTTTTAACCGAGAGAAACAAATATTAACTTATGGTAAACTTTGAGCTGTTCCTATATGCTAAAATCCGGGTAGACTGCTGTGATTTCTTTATAGGAAGGTCCCAAGAGCTTTGGTCAAGGAAACCAGTCTACACACCCCCTTTTTTTTGGTAATGTTCACCCCCCTTTTCGATAATCACAAATCCTTCAGGTCGATTCACACTCAGGGGCCAAGCCATCAAACACATAGATAAACTAACCCTGAGCTAACCCGCTACTTTAAAATGGCTGTAAAGCGGTGGCTTCTGAAATTCCTTTCGCCATCCTGCCGTAAAATATTATGAATGAGGATCCCGAGGCGGCGGAGGAGAGATAATGTGTCCCATATTGACGAGGATATCAGTGGCTGAAGATGGCTGAGACTTTAATTATGGATGATACCATGTTTCGGCCCCCAGTCAATCGTGCTATGAGAGCACTGGATCGCTCTCATTTCTACAAGAAGATCCCCTTGGCTGCAGCCAGGGTCTTCGATTCCAAGAATATTGCGAAATACCGGACAGAATTACATGACGAACTGCTAAAAATTGATCGGGTCCCTACCGTGAAGCAAGATCCAAGGCAGACGGACCTGAAAACTCTGCTGTTGAAGCCTGAGATCAGACCTGAAAGTATGGTTGCTCCGAGTGATACGAGTCATTCGATCTTGGAACTGAAGGTGCTAGATTCTGCGTCATGGAGCACGAAGATCCAAGAACTTGTCGAGGCCAAAAGAATAGCTATCACCGCGTACAATCTGGAACTCGACTACGATCACTGGAATTATCGTATGTACGTTGGCCACGAGAGTCCATGCTGATTGACTTGCTGATTAGTCCAGACGAGGTTATGACCGCGATTATCCCTGAAGAGGAGCAAGATGAGTATGCTAAAGGCTTTACAATTGTGGGTCACGTGGGTAGGCTGGTAGAGGTCTCTTCAGATGCACCGTAAGCTGATAACAGACAAGCTCATCTAAACTTACGGGAAGAAAGTCTCCCTTACAAGCATCTAATCGCAGAAGTTCTCCTCGATAAGAATCCAACCGTACGTACTGTGATCAACAAAGTCGATGAAGTAGGCGAACAGAACGAATATCGTACATTCAAGTACGAAGTTCTAGCCGGCAATGACAACATGAACGTTGAGATGTGGGAGGAAGGCTGTGTTTTCCGCTTCGACTACTCTAAGGTGTACTGGAACAGCCGGCTCAATACGGAGCATAGGCGCGTGGTCGATTTATTCCAGCCGGGAGAAGCAGTTTGCGACGTTATGGCCGGTGTGGGCCCATTCGCCATACCGGCTGGCAAGAAGAGAGTTTTCGTCTGGGCCAATGACTTGAATCCGAACAGCCATGCTAGTCTGGCTGACGCAGTCAAGAGAAATAAAGTTCGATTTCCAATTTACGGTCGTTGACCGATTTTCGCTAAAGCAGACATAGGTATCGCAATTTGTTCAGACCTTCCAGGAAGACGGCCATTCATTCATTCGAAACTCCGCAGAAAGGCTGTTCAAGACCCACCACAAAGTGAGCATTCCTGCAAAGACCTCGCGCACAGGACCACCTCCTCCACTAGGAACTGCGACCGTCCTGACGCAACCCACGACCTTCAACCACTATATCATGAATCTACCTGCGTCTGCTCCGACTTTTCTGCCAAACTTCATTGGTTTGTACCGCGGACAGGAGCCACTTTTCGCTCCATATGCGACCGCTAAGCTTCCAATGATTCATGTCTATTGCTTCAGTACGAAGAGTGACGACAACAAGGCTGAAGGGATCAAGATTTGCATGGAGATATCGGAGCAGCTGAAGCACGAAGTGAAGCCTGGTGATCCTGAGGTGACAATATGGGATGTTAGAGACGTGGCACCGCAGAAGAGGATGTTCTGCGCCAGCTTCCGACTACCCAAAGAGGTAGCGTTCAGGTAGCGCGGGTCGCCAAAGGCAGATCCAAATGGACAGCTACGAATAGAAAGAGATGATACAAAGGCGTAGGCATACCACTGTAATTATGAGTCCGAGATGCAGGTTTACCAAACCTTGCATATCTATTGATCCATTCATAATGAGCGGCATCGATACACTGATGTTGGGTCTGATTGTCTACATTGGAAGGAACGTTCATTCTAATGCACGGAAACAACGTACATACAAGACATTCCCTCGTCTCTTGTTTGCCCACACCATCCCCTCACCTCGCCATTGTCGAGGTAGAAGCCCACAAGATGCCCCGAACGCCGGCCGAAATGCTCGCTCAATCGCAGAGACATGATATATCAGAACCACTTCCCGTTGTACCCATCTGCATGCGCAACCGTTCCATTATTCGCTGACGCAAGCACTGAACTTTTGCCGTACTGATACAACCACTCGTGTTCCTTTCAGGCAGTCTTCTTCGCAATCGCGTGAATGCTACAATCATTGATCGGCTATCCTTAGCCTCGTAATATCTTCCAACAGCTCCTGGAGATCGGTATCGCTGATCTTGTTCGCCAGACTTGGTATCAGCATTTTTGCTTCTTCGGCGGTGTCACAACATAAACTTCCTAGTGATCATCTAAGATTAGCACCTAATTGCATTGCTGCTTTCGAAGCACCATTGCCTACCAAGCTGCGACCTCTCAAAGAATTGCAGTTCTACTTTGGCATTCAATAGCCGCTCCACGGCCTCTATGTTCTCTTTGGCTTTGAATCGTGCGAAAATATCGAGGTAGTCATTGGTCTTGTTGAAGATCCTATGGACCGATAGCAGGATAGGTCAGCATAGAGTCCACCTGTCAGACCTTCGTAAACGCCTCGTTGTGCAGAGTCTGCCCGTACTGCGTCTCTAGGAAACATGGTCTCCTAAGGATGGCAGACTCACTCTCCTTCCTTAACACTCGAGCCCTGCTTCCTATGTTTCATGACAACATTGATAAGCAGTCGCGCTTCCGAGAGAGTCAGACAGGGGACGCTCTGGAAGTCGCCGAGCACAAGAGTGCTGGCCGCTTCTTCTTCGCCGGATGGCTTCTCACGAGCGCGAGTCGCCTGGTGAGTGGCCATGACCGTGCTGGAGCAAGCTTCTGATGTTTCGCGCTTTGTGTCTTGAATGTAAGGTTCTATGGAGTAATGTGATCTGATTTGGAGAGGTTGATGCATAGGGAAAGGCTGGACGGACCGCCGGACCGCTTAGTCCGAGAACATGGCACCCAGGGATCACAAAAGCTAAGCTATATTGAGGTTCTACTAGCTTGTCGTCGAAGGGCTTCGTCCGAACTTCGATCCCAACCCACTCAAACTGCGCTTCCAACTCCATCAACGATCTAGCGAATCACTGCGGGGGGGCAAAAACCTGCTAACAAGTGATGGAAGATTCGCTGAAAGAATTGGAGGATGAATTACTAGCCTGACCAAGCTGCCATCCTTCGAAGCTGGATTTGCACCATGATTGAAGGCCCGCCGTGCCACCAATATATCGAATCATGTACGTACGACTGGGTCTGACATTCAACCCATACTGACTACCTACAGGGCAATCTACTCGTTGATCATCATCAATAAAGCCGGAGGTCTTGCCTACCAGCGCGACTTTAACTCGCCGCTCAACAAAATCTCCGTCAACGACTATCTTGTTCTCGCTGGCACTTTTCATGGGTATAGCATCCAGCGTTCTCCGCGCACATGAATACGCATGAAACGTGATGAACACGTACAGGAAGAAGGAGCTAACAAGCCGCATCTACCAGCGTCCACGCAATCACCAAATCCTTGACTCCTTCCACCCTCAGTGTCCCCGCCTCTCAGCGAACTGGGCTTGAGGTTCTCGAATCATCCAATTTCCGGCTGACATGTTTCCAAACCGTGACGGGTACGAAATTTCTACTTTTCACAGAACCACATCAACCGAATGTCGATAGTATCATTAGGAGAGTGTACGAGTTATATGCGGATTACGTCACGAAGAACCCATTCCATCAGCTGGAGATGCCGATCAGATGTGAAGCATTTGACAGGGCGCTTAGGGCGTTCGTGGGTGGAAGGTAGAAGGATCTGGAGGGGTCTAAGAGTCTAGATCCACATTTGCTATCGCAGAAGCTTGGCTATATGACAAGGAAAAGGAACTCGACAATGACCGACCTACGACGACATGTTCATTCGTAGAGCGGAGGATGGTCCGATCGACGAACCACTAGGGTCATTGAATGTCGTGGCGATGGAGGCCAAAGTCCTGAGGTAGGCTATACTGAGCTGGGGTTCAGGTGATCTGGAGGCTCACACCGAAATACAGGAACGCGTGGTATAGCCATCACTTCCTCAGCCCATATCCTACGAGCATCAAGTGGCTATGGAGATTGCCACGACTTTACGTGATAGACGGATACTGTCAAACCATTAGGAGACAAATCTGGCTTTGAAGCATGATCTGCATTCATCCTCGAGTGTATTAGTCTATCAGTAGAGTGCTCCCCTAGTATCAGTAATGCAAACTACCTTAAGGTACCTGTTGGACTGCTATGACCATGCTCCGAGACCGAGAGTCTGTGTCCATCGCCCGCCAAGAGTCCCGGTCATTGAAAGCGGTTAGCTCGATAGGGCTGACCTCGCTTCTGCCCTCCCACAAATTCAACCACAACCACCGACCTCCGCAGCACATTGAACTTCGATCCAAGAACAATCGCAGTCATGGGTCGCGTCAGGACAAAGGTACAATTTAATCATCATCATCTCAGCCTCCGCGCTAGCTTTTGCTGACAAGCAGCACCCTCCAGACCGTCAAGAAATCGGCCAAAGTCCTCGTCGAGCGCTACTACCCCCGCCTGACCCTCGACTTCGAGGTCAACAAGCGCACCTGCGATGAAGTTGCCATCATCGCCTCGAAGCGTTTACGTAACAAAGTAGGCTTTACCTCAATTATGCCCTCAACTTCCTCCTCTCCGCAGTAGCTCCCAAGACTTTAGCTGACACACCAAGATCGCCGGCTACACGACCCACCTCATGAAACGCATCCAACGCGGTCCCGTCCGCGGCATCTCCTTTAAGCTGCAGGAAGAAGAGCGTGAGCGCAAGGATCAGTACGTGCCGGAGGTGTCGGCGCTGGATGTCAGCAATACGGAGAGTGGGACGCTGGAGGTGGACCAGGATACTAAGGATATGATGAAAAGCCTAGGGGTGAGTAGCCGATGTGTCGTGGTGGGGATGGGTGTTGGGAAGGCTTGGGGCTGACGATGGACTCGCAGTTCGATTCGATCCCTGTCAATATTACGGCTGCTGCGAGGGAGCAGGTCACGGAGCGGCCGAGGAGGTTCGGGGATAGGCCTCCTCGGTAAGGGCGTGAAGAAGGAAGAACCCTACGGTGTGGCAGAGGACGCAAGTTCTCGGATGGCTTAGCTATGCAGAAGTTGCAGGAAGCATTGACCGATTACAAGTGTTTCTAAACCGAAGCCATCAAACATCTCGCGGCTTTGGAGGCTATCTGGAACGTTACTCTCGCTCCTTCGCGACCATCTGCCATACTCTGGCTGCACCTTTTTTGCAGTACATATGCATCACTGGTCAAGAGATTGATATGCCGATGCCTGTTCGAGCTCGACAAAGTCGGCGAATGCATTGCAATGCCAGTCGATGGGACTATTTTGCATTGCGGACCCGATGCTGCGTGCTTTAAATCGCTACCAGGTTATCCGAGGACGCCTCGCTATGCCAAAACCCTGAATCGATGCTATGTGGTGTCCATCTTATCACCTCCACCCTCTCCACCCTCTTTCTTATCGTTGCCATCGTCCTTCCTTACCTCGTCTGGTTTCGAGGTCTCTCCATTACCGCTTGCCTCGCCATCCTTGTTCAGCAAAGGCTGGTTCTCTCCTCCCTCTTCCGGGATCCCCTCTAGCGTAGGCTCCTTGGCCCCATCTGATTTGCCTTCCTTTTCCACTCGTGCTTTTTCCTCTTCCATGCTCATCCTCAGCGCAAGTGCCAGCTCAGGATCAGTGCTTGGATCAACATCGAATTCAAAGTCCCCACCACCTCCACCTGCGCCACCATCCATACCCGCCTCTCCCCTTGGCGCAACCCCGTCACCCGCTAGTATTGGTGAGGAAACCAAGTGATCGCTAAGTAAGCTTGGTCCAGGTGGGATGACCGCTAGGTGTGAGCCGTCGCCGCCTTTGATGTTCTCATTGAAAGCTTCCAGTTTCTTGGTGTTCTCTGGCTCGAGATCGCCGAAAGCAACAAAGTCGATGGAAACATTATTCTTCTTCATTTTCTTTGCAAGCTTAATCAGCGTTTTCTCGTCTTCGTAAATGGGCGAACAGGTGAACACAATGATGCGTTGCCGCTGAGATTTGTTCTGACGGTGTTTGAGAGCGAGCTTGAGCATCGAATCAGTATCTGAACGTATGTGCCAGGATTTTCATAATACGCACACCTGCGATTTGTATGCCGGTGGCTAGATGTGTGGTCCCTCTTATCTTCGTTCGATGTATGCCATCCAATACCTTGCCGAAATCCGTCGTCAAGGTGACCAGAACTTCTGGGCCCTTGCCACCCATGCTCATGAGTCCGACAGACGATTCTGGGTTCGATTGTGTCTTGGCTCCGAAGATGATATTGACACAGTCCGCTTGAGCATCCCATCTAGACGGTCTAAGAGTGTGATCAGTTGCATGAATCTCTTGGTAACTTGCAGAGCGCAAATTTACACGTAATCGCCATTTCTGCTGCTTTCGCTATTGTCCACACTGCGGAAGCACGTCAGTGGAAGCTCGGAAGACAACTCTCGCGAGCTTACACTATCATAGTTGCCTCGAGCACCATCCTGCGGGTTGAGACGAGGTTTTTCCGGAGGAGAATTGAACAGAAGCTTAGGATATGGAAATCCGATCTATTAGACGTATGCTTGATATGTAACCGCAAGAGAAAGGTCTTGGGGGAGATATGAAAGCCTGTTGAAGCTCCTTCAATGTCGGACATCGGCAGCTTTCACGCCAAGACCGCGGCTCTACCTCGGTTATAATGACCCCTGCTTTGTTTATTCCCAAACCTCGAGGAAGAACACTTCATCAATACGAAGGACTGACCGGCATCTTAGCATTCACTATGGCGCCAACACGGACAAAAAAGACAACTACGCCCGATGAAACCATTCCAAGTGAAGACATGCAGCAGCAACGCATTGTCACCATGCAATCACCTGCAAGAACACCACTGCAAAGCCCAGTGAAGAAGCCTTTGATGATCACGGAGTCGCAGAAACAAGCTCTCATTGACAATCTGCAGTTAGAAGGTACATTCCCCATCGTTCTATCACGGAGACCCACTAAATCATTCTCAGTCACCGAACGAGCGCGAAAGCTGCGCGCTCAATATGCACTACAGGCGCAAAGCTTGCGGACTCGAATTGAGCTGCGCATCAATCGTATACCGACTTCGCTGCGAAAGGCAAATATGGGCGAGCTGTATCAAAAGTATCACGAGGCTGCCAAAGATCCTGCGCTCGAACCGGCAGCCTCCAGCACAGAGGCTCCCAAACCGCAGGAAGCGAGAGTGGAGCCCCAAAAGCCTCAACCTCTAGCAAAACCCGTCGAAAAGAAAGCAGCTCCACGCCCACGAGGTCTCAAGCGAACAAGGTACATTTCACCCTGCAGGACTCATCAACATCGCCAAACATTGACTTCGGCAGTGACCATTTCGATCACGCCGACAAAGAGAACACTCCTGAACCAGGCCAAATCCCCAATCCCAAGAAACGCACCAAAACCACCGTCACAGGCACTAGCCGACAGGTCACCAACCCTTCAACTGTTCTCTCACCCAAATCCTCCAACTCTCGGACCCTGCCCCATTCTCCCATCCGGCCGGCGCTATGCTCGCCTCAAAAATCGCATCTCTCCCGTCCCGCTTCGCCCTTGAAGCCTATGTCGCCCTCGAAGCAGCTCTCTCCATCCAAGCATCTCTCCCCATCCAAGCAGCTCTCGCCCGCCAAATCCGCAGCCATCGCCGCCACAGCCATTCTCGCAAACATGGTCGTTGAGAAACCCAAAGCTACGCGCGCAAAAGCTGGCGCTGGGAGGAAAGCTACGAATCCCACTGCCGCGGCCTCGAAGCCTGCAGCGACGAGAGCAAGACGTGGCGCAGGGGCTACACAGGCGGTGGCAGAGGCGAGGATCGCGAGTAGCAGCAGCGATGTCTCGACGACGTCGAATGCCACGACGGTAATGAGGAAAGCTGGGAGGCCACCGGCTGCTGCGAAGACTACGGCGCAGAAGAGAGGTGTGGGTGTTGGTGCGGCGGGGAAGAAGGTTGCAGATGTGCCGCCTGCAGGGAGGAGGGTATTGAGGAAGAGGGCGTAAAGTAGGGGGTTAAGGCTTGGATACCGTACAGAGTAGCGTTGTGATATACTTGGGCGTCCTAGGGTTTTCGGTGGATTGGGGATTTCGAGATCATGAAATGCACCTGGGATCCGTGTAAGGGTCCCATTCTCGAATTGTTCCACACGGGCTTTATATCGTAAAGATGACCTCCACCTGCCAAATATTTGACTAGAGGCATATCACTTTCTACACGAAGCCTTCCGACCAAGACCGAAGAACGGTAAAAAGACACATCTCAGTGGAGCAGACGTTCAAGATTGACGGTAATTTTAAGGTAATGCACCCACTGCGAAGTCGATAATCAGCTGAATCTTAGTAAACATCTGTGCACAGTGATGCGCACCTCCCGATCTCTACCTCCAAACTATCGTTGTTCAGCTGATATATATATATCGATTGCTTTCTTTAGACAGCCACTCTCCTCTTTAAGTTATCACTCCTCTCTTCACAGCCAAGCCTTCTTGTTTTCTTCCACGAATTGCCGAAATCCCATAGGCTCTTTCCCCGTAACAAGCTTCACATCGCCATTCAACCTCTCCTCCATCCCTTTCCCCAGCCAATTTGTTTCCAGTCCCGCCAACATCTGCGCATATGCTTCGGGGATACCGAAACCCTCCAACCACTTGACCTGCTCATCCTGTGAGCGGCTAACGTGCGTGATCTGCTTGCCGAGAACTTCGGACAATGTCTTTGCAATCTGGCTCCTATGTCAGCAAGATGCTTCTCCCATGGCGTAGGAAGTGGGGAGTGAGAAAGTGGACATACGTCGTCGTACGAAAGAAGTTCAGGGCCGAGAATGACGTATTCTCTGTTGTGCGATTTTGGATCGGTGAGGAGGTGGAGTGCTACAGCGGCGATGTCGGCGGCGGCGACAGTGGGGAATTTGCCTTTGCCGGAGGCGGAGTAGATCTTGCCCTCGTCGCGGATGCATGGGAGGTATTGGCCTTCGGAGAGGTTTTCTGATGGAAGAGCGTGAGCTAGGATTTCGCCAGAAGATAGTTTGTGTGAGCAAACTGGGAAGGGCCCAGTAAAAGCTTCGGCAGATATTTGGCGAAAAGAGGGCAAGGAAAGTGGGTCTATGAAGAGCTGGTAGGAGAAGAACGTGACATGACGAATAGCAGACGCGCAAAAGTTCAGAGTGCAAAGGGATTTTTGAAGACGGAGATCCTTCTCTACTCAATATGGGCTTTTCCCGGTGTACTTACCCATGAACCACGTTGGCCTCAGCACGCCATAGTCGACTCCCCTTTCGGCGAGATACTCGTGAACCTTCCCATGAGCATGTCCACCCTTTGGTGTTGTACTAGACGTAAGTAGTACGAAGCGTTTGACTCCCTTGTTGATGGCGTATTCGGTGAATGGCTTCATCGCTGCCAGCAGATCGAATGCAACTGGGGCCACCATGTAGAGGGCCGTGATGTTTACCTCGATTTCGAAAGGGTTGCCGTAGGTTGTCTCATCTAGCCAATCGAATCGGCATCCCGTAAAGCCAGTTGGAGCAGTGCCAGAGCGAGAAGCTAGTATGACAGGGACGTCTTGCTTGTTGAGGAGGTGAGCAATGCGTGAGGACGTTTTGCCCGTTCCGCCGGTGAGAAGGATGGTCATCTTGGGAAGAATGGAGCGATGAAGTGTTGGATGGTTGTTAAATCGCCGCTGTTTGCTGCTAGGTATCCTGGGGGTTGGGAACTTTATATATTACTGCGAGTGGTTGTTTTGACAGGAGGGGCCTTGATCCGTCCCAAGGGCTCATTATATCCATCGTGAACAAATGTATACCTGGTGTGCTGACAGGGCTCATGGTACCAATTCTTAGTTTGCTGACAAAAGGGATACTTCTGCTATGGTAAACAAGGACCACAACAGGCCTTGCATCAATGACAAGACTGGACGAAACACCCTTCCAGGCACGGACGGGCCAATTGAGCCCGCGTGCACTTCTTCTGAATGTGGGCATTACGATTTGTAAGACTACCTTACGGAAGAGAAGACTTCCATAGCCGTTCAAGGAAGAGAAGACTCCCGGAGCCGTCTACATGGTGGCTTGAGTCTTGATACGACGTTCGAGACCAAAGCGGGCATAAGGTTATCTAATCGCCGACCATCAGCCACTAGCCGCATATGGACTGCCCACTAATGATTTTAGAGACTTGGGTCGACAGGCAATTGATCGTGCCCTCTACATATCAAGTAAAATGTCTCTTTCAAGCATTGTCACGGCGTTGCCATCCGATGAGTCATGGGGTCCACCGACTACGACGGATGCTCTGGTCGACGGCGTGCCATATGCCCCTTATTCGAAAGGAGACAAGCTTGGGCGCATGGCCGACTGGACGTCTGAGGGCAAAGATGGGTCTGGACGAGGCCGTCAGCAGTACAACCGAAATTACCGAGACCAACAAGTCTACGGCGCGGGTACTTCGAGCCTCTTTGCTGTTCAAGTTGCCGAAGACGAGTCATCCTTCTCTGTCGTCGACAATACTCGGACTTCTACCAAGACGCGAGGCTTTGGTCGAGGAGGCGGCACGATCTTCCGCGGTCGTGGACGTGGTGGCCGTGATCAACGAGGCGGACGAGGTACTTTTCAGCGGGTAGGCGGACGAGGAGGGCAGCAAGGGTACTATGACCAACGTGGCGGCAGGGGGCGCGGTGGTCGAAGATTTGGGTGGAAGGATTACGACAAGCCACAACGCAACAGAGACTCGTCGGTTACCATTCGATCTGATTGGCAGATGCTAGAAGAGATCGACTTCAATCGACTGGCCAAACTGAACCTTGAGACCAGCCCTGGCGAAGATATCGACAGCTACGGATTCCTGTACTACTATGACCGATCTTACGATAAGCCTCCTGTTAAGAGCACTGAACGAAAACTCAATGTCATCGATCGCGCAGCATACAACGTTACCACGTCTTTGGACCCTATCATACAGGACCTTGCAGAAAAGGATGAAGCAACCATATTCGCCACAGACAACATTCTCTCAATGCTCATGTGCGCTAATCGCTCGGTTTATTCTTGGGATCTCGTCATCACTCGTCACGGAAACAAGATCTACCTTGACAAGCGCGATGGCTCAGCTCTCGACATGGTCAGCGTAAACGAGAATGCGGCCGACGCACCCTTGGAGGCCTCGGAGGGCAACAAAGACACCATCAATTTTCCCGGTGCCCTCGCTCTTGAAGCCACTTTCATCAACCACAATTTCGCAAATCAGACAGTTGTCGAGTCTGAAAACGCCAAGATCGAGATGTCTCATGAAAATCCCTTCTACAACCCATCAGAAGAGACCGAGCCCCTGGCTTCTAAAGCGTACAAATATCGCCGCTTTGACTTGTCTCTAGAGAAAGACGAAGACCCTCTGCATCTGATTGTCCGTTCAGAGATTGATGCCGTGGTAAAGAATAACATCAGCGGCGAAGACCAACTCTTGACCGTAAAAGCGCTTAACGAATTTGATCACAAAGCACAGGGCAGCGGAGGAGCGTTGGACTGGAGGACTAAACTTACGAGTCAACGAGGTGCAGTGATGGCGACGGAGATGAAAAACAATGGCTGCAAGCTGGCACGGTGGACGACGCAGAGCATCCTTGCCAACGCTGATGTCATGAAGCTTGGGTAAGTATCTTCCACCAGGCTAAATTCGGGTGCTAAAGGCTCTCAGCTTTGTTTCTCGCGCGACGCCAAAGTCGAATGACCGCCACGTGATCCTCGGCGCGGCCAGCTATGATCCACGCAAATTCGCTGAGCAAATGGGTCTTAACTTAGCTAACGGCTGGGGTATTGTTCGGACCATTGTTGATATGTGCCGTAGCATGGACGAAGGTAAGTATGTTCTTGTCAAAGATCCTAACAAGACGCTGTTGCGTCTTTACAAGGTCCCTATGAGCACTTTTGAGGAAGGAGAGGAGGACAGCGAGGACTTGGGGCCTGCTGATGGCGAAGACGCAGAATAGATTCATCTTTAGAGGATCGAGGATGGCATAGCTAGCATGAAAGCATGATCTAACGATAGCAGACAACCAAGACAAGATCCAACCGTACATCGTACTCCACTGAATGGAACCAATGCTTGAAAGCGAAAGACACTTTGCGGATGGACTTGTGGATGAGGTGTGCCAAGATGACTTTTGTCGCATCATCGTTAAAATCTTGATCATATCATCACCCGCCCTTCGCGCAGCTCCCCTGGCAGTACTGGATGCATGATGTCCTTCCGTCCTGGCACACTGGTTACCTACAGGAAGCGTGAAACACGTGGGATAAGAACTTGGAAGACAGACGTGCGCCTGTAAGTCGGCTACTCCTAGGATGCGGCAAGGGTTCAATCCTATCTGTATCATTGCGGGTATTCGCGTGTCTGGATCAGCTCCAGGCTCTCTGAAGGCCGATATCTCGCACCTGGTGGACGACGTAAATACCTCACAAATAGGATAATGGCTGCAAGAGCTGTGGTTAACATCCACACTGTGCTTTCCTTCTGTTCATGACAGATCCATTGGTGGAGCACCTACGTTGAACCATGATTCAATCGATCCTCTTTTCCTTCGCTCTCTTTCTAGCGCAATGGACCGTCACCACACGGTCAGCTGCCGTCGATGTACATGTCCGGCAGTATCCCCATGGTAATGGCAGCCCGATTGTGAGCAACCCGTCTCATGCCGAGTAAGTTTCATCGAACGAACAAAATGTGGTGAAGAGCGATGGAAACTACCGAGCAACAAGCAATGTGACAGTTTGATGTTTCATCTCCGAATAAGGATTGGAGCAGTGGACCCAACCCGTCGTATCTCTTCAGCTCATCCTTGCGTAGTAAAGTCTCTGAGCAGGAATCCGCATGATTGTCTTGGCCCTCGAGTGAAAGAACAGACCGTTAACCTTTGTCGTTGACCAGGCACACTAATTCGACGAACAATGCCGGCTCATTTCCTCACGGCATTGGTAATCCTTCCAAGGCCGTCACCCCAGCTCAGTGAGCTCCTGCCTCACATTCCATTTGAAGGACAAGAATCTCACAGTGCGTAACAGCTCCAACTTTCAAGGCTTAACGAGCGAACCTGGCCCGTTTTCACATGGATTAGGGACAGCCAGAGCCAACAAGCCATTCGCGAGAACGTAAGAACTAATTACCGTAAACTCTCTCTGGTCGCCTGCTAAAACAAGCCGGCTTGCAGGACAACAACGCTGCTGACGAAGAACCTGACCGGAACCAACCACGATGCTGTTATCTGCCATATAGCAAATACTCGCACATCTCTCTACATCCAATTGTACGATGATATAAGCGCAGCAGCAATGACCAAGACGATCAGCAGTGCCACATCATATGTTGAAATGATCATTCGCTCGTCGGGAGACGGCTGGCTTCCAACCGACCCTTTTGTATTCGAGGACAAACAAGGCCTGAGATTTATGGTGGAAAGCGCCAAGAAGCAGCACTTGACGTGGGGAATACTTGGAAGTACAGTGAAGGGGCTACAGGACTGCGTGATTCACAACGGATGGTATCAGGAGGTTCGGATGCAGATTTTCGATGCACCCTGGGGACATGTTGGGGACGGAAGTCTACTGCGGACGTAGGCGTGTCAGCGATAATAGAATGGTTCGATGTACCTTCCCAGATCGCGTAGGTGGCAGGCAATACGTAAATACGTCGACTGGTAGACTATTGTGTATTAGGGGCGGGATGGTATGGAAAACTCATGTAGAAAGTCAAAAGTGTACGATGTACAAAGGCCCGGCACGTGATGATCTCGACCCTAGCCCTATATAATTTATAAACCACGCTACTGATCACTGCAACTTGAATCAGTACTCGCTTTCCTTCACCTCGGATACTGAATGTAACCCGCGAAGAAGCACAGCCAGTCCTTTTAGAACTCAAGTGGCCGTAGATGTCGGAGATCTCGAAGCATTTCTCTACCAATTCGGTAAATCAACAATGAATGAACCTCTCATCTGCCTCACCGTTCGAGCTCACTCACCGCTCTCATCACACACGACCTCAATCATAGCCTTCCTTCCTTCGGTTGAGACAATGCCAACATCATGACGATTCCCACACGTCGCACTACCCTCGCCGAACACTCAACTCTCTTCCGCCGCCTCCATGACTTCCACACCCGCCCTCCCTAACCCCACGGTTCCCCTCGAACCCACCAATATTACCCAAGACCAAGGCACCGAAGCCTTCAAAGACATTGTCTACGGCTCCGTATGTGCTTCTGCCTTCTCTCCTTCCATTCTCCCACTTACCGCATGCCCCCCCTCCCAGCTAACCTTCCCTAGCTTGCCGGCGCCCTCGGCAAAACGCTCGAATACCCCTTCGACACCATCAAAGTCCGCCTGCAATCCGCCCCTCTACATCTCTACACCGGCCCTTTAGACTGCCTGCGTCAGTCCCTCGCCCACGATGGCATCCGCGGGCTATACCGCGGAATAAGCGCACCGCTAGTGGGTGCGGCGATCGAGACAAGTAGTCTGTTCTGGAGCTATCGGATCGCAAGGGGCCTCCTTGTTCGATATACCAGGAGAGAGGATGGGGAAGACAAGGAAGGGGTGCTAGGACTAGGAGGCTTGTGTATAGCGGGCGCCATGAGCGGAGCGTTCACGAGTCTGCTATTGACGCCGATCGAGCTTGTGAAGTGCCAGATCCAGGTCCCCTCCTCCACCATCTCCTCTCCTTCACCAACAGGAGCCAGATTGGGGCCTTTGGGTGTCATCGCGTCTGTTTTCCGGCATCACGGTTTGCTTGGGTTCTGGCATGGGCAGCTAGGCACCCTGATCCGCGAAACGGGCGGAAGCGCAGCCTGGTTTGGGGCTTACGAGGGGGTCGGCGCTGCCTTTCGCAACTACAACACTCGCTCCTCGGTGGCCCTGGATGCAGAAGCAAGCGCCTTGAGGCTATGGCAACAACTACTGGCGGGTGCGAGCGCGGGTGTGGCGTATAACTTCGTTTTCTTCCCTGCGGACACAATCAAAAGTCGGATGCAGACTGAGGAGGTGAACCCGATTGATATGACGGGGCGCGATGAGAGGGGCAGAACTAGAAGGGCGACCTTCTGGCGTACGGGCAAAGAGTTGTGGCAGAGCCAGGGGATGAGGGGGCTGTATAGAGGGTGTGGAATTACGGTGGCGAGGGCGGCGCCGAGCTCGGCGGTTATATTTGTGGTTTACGAGGGGTTGAGAGGATGGGCGTAGGGATGCGCTGGGGCTCGAGGAGATGGTTGGACGCGGACGAGGCGGATGAACGTAGAAGAAGAGGTAAAGGAGGGGAAAGTGATGGATGTCTGGGAACGGCTGAAGATGTGCTTTATAGTCAGGTCTTGTGGGAACGGGTATAGCATGGTGTTGGTGCCGGGAGATACCCCGATGCTCCTTTTCTTGCATAGACTCCAACACAGAAGATCAATCTTGTATGCTGGAAAGAATCCATGCCCTTTCAAGCGTTTAACCTACGTCTCAAGCCTCCCCCTCTCTATGCTTCCTCTTTTTGCCATCTCCTTACCAACAACGCCTTCCCTCTCCACCCTGAGGCCATTATCGTCCCTCCAGATCCTCCGGTCCAAAACTCATGGGCAGCAACTACATCCCTCATCAGCCCAAAGCTCCCTAATCTCTCCCCAAATCCCAAAGCCGGCGCGAAGACTCCATAGAACGCTCCCTTCATCCCGCAGTAACAAAAAATCAAGATTCATTCCCAGATCTTGCAGTGATGGGTCCCGGAAAAGTAATCCAGATCTGAGATCAAAAACAGGGAACGAACATACCTCCTCCAGCGTCTTCATAACGAACCTATCATCCTTGTCATACATAAAGATCGGCGTCTCAGGGGACGCAAACTCCCGGATACTGAGACGAATATCAGCCTCGCCTCTTATAGAAACATTAAACCCTTTACTGAAAGTAGACGTTGTATCACCCTCCGTAGCGGAAACAGTGAGGAGCTGGACAGAACCAAGCGCTTCGATGCTGGGGAAGAGGGGGGAGACGTACAACTGCCGACATTTCCCACAGGGGCTCGCTATAGAACCCCAATATCAGCGTCTTCGTCCTCCTCCAGAGGAAAAAGAGGGCGACGAACCAGGAGGGCTGATATCCGTCGCTACGGCGATGGCTTTGAGCTTCTTGTGCCCTTCGCTCTAGATTATCACAGAAGAATTGTATTAGTATGGCTTTTTGTTCGACAAAGAATATGAAATACGATTTTCAACGTTGGCAGACACGAACAGCCAAAAATATTTCCTCATCCAACTGCCACCCCCCTTTCTTGGATTCCTTCAGTAGAAACACATATAATCCAGAGACAGGGTAATAGAGAGGAACTTACAACCACCTTCCCAACGGTACACGTCTCAGCGCATACCCCCACGGGGTAGGATGCGTTCTCGACGTTAGCACCGGTGATGATGGTACCGTTGTCCGTGAGGACAGCGCAGCCCACGCGGAAGTGGGAGTAGGGACCTGGGTTAGATGGGGGTTAGGAATGGGGTTGCTGGGAGATAGTGAGAAAAAGGGGAACGAGGGGAGGGTGAGAGAAGGTGGCAATTTAGGAGATGGAGGAGGGAAGGGAGTGAAGGAATGGGATGATTCATGATGGAGTAAAGGATAGAAGAATTGTGGTCTGAGAGGCTGGGGAGGGGTGGTATTGTAGGAGTCCAGGACGAAAGTCCAGTACCACGTGGGAAAATGATATTGAAACACATACTCGGCGAGAACTCGAAGAGCTACTGCTTGATGAACTAGAATCTGATACTAACGATATGGAAACGTTAAGGACACAAGGGAGAGCTTACAGTATGCCGCTTCCTTCGCTTTGGCGGCTGCGGAGCCCATGGCCTCAAGCTTATCTTTTGCTATCTTGGTGAAGCCGGCAAAGTACTCGTATGATGTGTGAAGTGTTTCGGGCGCCATGTTCTACTCCGGTGCAGTCACAAGACAATAATCGTGCAATCAATTGGGTGGACAAGTTGGGATGGAGGTGACCTTCGAGACGGAAGTCCGAGACCAAAGCGCGTCTCGCACGGCAGAATTGTTCGTAGAATGTTTTCCAAGACCTTAATCCACGCTGTAAACGAATGGTATCTAAGTACACAATCTCCCACCGTGCTGCTAGCAGGTCCCTATACTATACAAGCCCAACGCCCCCTCCCTTAACCCCCGAATCCCGCGCTCAAACATCCTCATCCTCATCCTCCCCCAACAGCTCGTCCTCGTCGGGATCCACAACCGCGTAATCCCCTCTTCCCCGTGCAAAGCTATTCCTCGTCGTGTATGTTCTCGGTTGTCCTCCCAACCCGCTATACCGACCTCTACTGCCTCCCCAGAGGCCACTGACACTTCTCCACACGCTGCCCAACAACAGAGGTATAGCGCCGAATACGGCTATCACACCCGCCACAGCAGCTACCGGGTACTTAATCCACGGCTGCTCTGAATCAAATGCGCCGCCCGAACCAGACGACGGGCCCGAGCCAAGCCGGATACTCCCAACTTGCATGCCACCGTTCCAGTTGCGGTAGACCCAGTAGCCTACTGCGCTAGCAATGGCGATCGGTAAGACGACCACCAGAATGAAAAGCCAGAAGCCACCGATGCCGGCCTTGGCCTTCTCTTTTTCGAAGTCCTCTTCGTGGCCGGGGCAAGGGATCTTGGTGGACTGCAGTTCGAGACCACCTTGGCAGGTGGTGAGCGGGATGCGGCGGTAGCCGGTTATCTCGTAGTAGAAAGTTTGGTCCGTGTTCTCTTTGCATTGGAGGGAATGGTCGGGGTCGGGGAGGTCGGGGACTTTTTGGCAGGAGCCGTCGGAGGCGTATTCGAAATTGAAGTCACTGCGTCGTAAGGTTAGCTCCATTTATGATGACAAGCATCATGATCAGGAGGGGCGCTCCTACCATTCAAAGTCTTCCCTCGTGCAGGAGCAATTTTGTTTGATGTTGTGAAGAGATTCGTATCTGCGACCATTGAAGCAATGTGCACTGGTTTTCTTACGGTGGTACTGCGCGATATGGCCGAAGAGGCAGTTGTCCTCGGATAGGGGATGTTTCGGCTCCCAGAGCTCGTAATCTTCACTGTCTTCAGGGTGCTTGTCATTGAGCTCGCATTGTCGGTCCCATAATCCTGTAAAGTCAAGGTTGACTGTTGTAATCTCGCTAGCGCTTTCAACGTCTCGACCCCAGAGAAGAAAATTCCGTGAAGTGTCAGACGGGACTGTGGTTACGGCTGAGATCTCCATCTTCGACTCTGTGAATTGGTACTGCGTCCACGTTGCGCCTTCATCAAGAGTATAGAAGACGACATCTGTGGCTTTCTTGTCTTCGACGATGACGATGATGGAGCCTTGATCACCGTATTCCCACATGTAGGCGCCTTTCTTGACCGCCTTCCACTCCACCCCGCCATCTCGCGTGATAAATGTATATGTATCATCTTCACCCTTCCGACCAAGATATTCGCCGACATTGCCAACGCCCATCATGAGACCGACAGCAGAAGGAGACGAGTAAGTGGCTCGAGGATCAAGGCGCTCGGTATAGCCATGTAGATGCAGTGAGCATTGGGCGACGTCCCCAACCTCGCACTTGAAATCGTTACCCTCGGTATCCTTGGATGGAGCGTGGATAGGCGCCCATTTCGCTCCATCATTGTGAGTGATCATTGTCTTGAGTTTCTTCGACTCTCCTCTTTCAGCATCCTTCACGTTATCAACCACGTTCACGAGCGCAACACCCTCCAGACCCAGCATCTTCTCGAAATCAACATAGCCTGCTGTATTTCTGTTGACCCCCTCAATGCTTAGGACGTAGGAGGTCCCATTGCTATTACTCTTGATAATAGTTCCATATTCCGAGTCCGGGCGGCTGCCAACCGTAACGTGCAGGAACACAGCGTGAGTGGAGCTATCGAGTACGGTATAAGCCCTTTGGACAGGTACATTGAAGTTCGACGGGAACTCAGCAGCAGCGAAGGTCTTGCCGTCAACGCTAGCAGCCACGCTGAGAGACTTCTCGTCCTGCTGGTTCTTCGCTGCCACTACGATGAACTCTGCCATGGTCGCGAAATCGACTACATTCGAGAATTTCGGCTCTGCATCCGCGAACCAATTGTCGCTCGACAGTAATTCCACGGGCCCGTCGAGCATCTCATCCTTGAATTGCTCGCAGTAGACCAATTTTTCGCTTGCACCACGGCCTTCCTTCTTGATGAACTCGCACTTTTTCACGTAGCGAAGCAGAACATCCCAGTTTGCGCCTCGATCTTCGGATTTGTGGGCTACAGAATGACATTCGCCCTTACTGCCGCAATCCTGGGCGCCAGTCCAGATGATCCAATCCTTGTAGTCTTGGTGGAATGCCATGGTTTGCACTTTATCATGAGTTGGCTCAGCGGGGGTTTTGAACTCTCGGATGTTGTCTCCCCGATGGATCGAGTACCAGGCCTTTTCGGAACTGGTAAGGAAGTAAACAATATCATTGATGTACTGGTGCGGGTAGATTGCGGTGATTCCCTTGCCTTTGAGTATGTGATCCCAGGTCTTACCATGGTCTTTGCTCATGTATACCTTCTTCTCATCCGTGCGCATGATGACCGTCTCATCATCGCCACTACTCGATGCTGTCCTTTCGAGATAGTGCCAGTCCTGGAAACTGCTCGCTTTGAAGGAACTAATTTCATGCGTAATTTTCCCACTCACTGGAGTCTTCTTGGTCTGATTGCAGAACCGTGGGATATCCTCATCTAACTTAACCCCCTCGTTGCGAATGCAGTCGTCACCAGGAACAAGCCGAAAACCCGAAGGACCCATGTACGTCTCTTCGTCATCCTCGCATACGCCTTGGGGAAGGCGAAAGCTACCTGCAGGCTCGCAAGACTTCCTGTCTTTGCTGCGGACAAAATTGAAATCGCATTCGTAATCTTCCTCCGTACACGCGCAGGGCTTAGATTGAGGCTTCGCTTCTTTGAATTCATGACCGACGAAGCATTTGGCATCGGCCTTGCGCCGATAATAGTATTGTTCGTGGCCCATCAGACAGCGAGGGTGACCATCCTCATCGACTCGTGCGTACCACTCCTCCATGTCGTCGTCTTTGCATTTCCTCTCAAGAACGCCTTCAAAGTCGAGGAAGAACGAATAATGCTTCACGTCCTCCCCAGACCCAGTCGTAGCTAACAACAGGAACTTGAGGCTCGTGGAGTCAGGCGTGGTAGTAAGAGCGTGCGCCTTGACTTTCTTTCCTAGATCCACAGACTCCCATTTTTTGCCGTGATTGATCGAATATTTAACCTCATCGGTTGGGCCTTCGTCATAGACAGCCACAAGGATAGCCCCTTGATCGCCGAACTCATACTTATGAGCCTCTTTGAGAGCCAGTCTCCAGGTGACACCTGCATCATCAGATACCCATGTGTCGCAATCTTCGTATCTCTTTAGGTGCTTTCCAGTGTTTCCAACCCCCATCACTAAGCCAGGTGCTGGGCTAGAATAGACGCGACCGATGTTGACCATATCGGTGACTGAATGCAAGTGTAAATCTTTCGTATCCACGGTATCTTTCGTATCCACGGTGAGGCTTTGAAAATTCCGGCCATCGTCGAAACTGATCCTAGTCACGAGCTTCTTATCCTTCCTCGATTTTTCAACCTCTTCCCAATTATCGACAACATTCACCAGTACTATGCCCTGAATCCCTTGAACTCTCTCAAAGTCGACGATGCCATGGAAGTTGCGGTTCGTATGTTTGATATTTTGGGTAAAATATGTGCCGTTGGAGTTGCTGGTGCAAAGAACGCCCATAGCCTCCGTTGGCTTGGTTGTCATGACATCCACCTGGATGCTGTAGTTCGTCGATTCTAGAATGGTGTATGCATCCTCGTCTATTTTGTGGTCGCTTGGGAACATCGCCCTATGCCATCTCTGCGCATCTCTCGTGACGTATAGTGCTAGCTCGGTTGTGCCCTTTGCTTTGGCAGCAGCCACGATGAAGCCCTTGACGGGCGCAATGTTGATGATTCCTTGCACCGTCCGCTCTCCTTCCAAGTAAGGTTCCATCTCATCCTTGAAATAATTTTCCGAAACAAGCAATCGATTGTCCTCTGGCCATGGGGAGTATTTCCCTTTCACTACGCAGATGACGGTATCGTCATTGCTGGCTTCGAAAAGCGGCGTCGCGTGGGCGTAAGTGCAGCCCCTGGTATCTTCACGCATCATTGCCTGGGTTTTGAAAGCGTCCTTGGTGTAGTAGCTGACGTCCTCACAGTCGAGCATATTCCTGCATTCTTGTCCATGATAAAGGACCTTGTCGCTGTCGCCAGCGTGAAAGGTGAACGGTGGTCTGGAAAGGGTAGGGGGGTCCTTCGTATCGAACTTTCGCCAACTTTCGCCCCTATCCTTCGTGACCCAGTGGTCCTTGCGGCCTCCCAAGATGTATGCCACTTTTTGGTCGTAAGGATGTGGCCACAACTCAAGCGCTGCCCCCTTCTCGACACCGTCGATAGGGTCCCAGGACTTCCCAGCATCGTCGGACCGGAGGATCTGGCCGTCAGTACGGTCATGGATTAGAACGACATCACTGTCCTCAAAGTAGTGTAGATTAGCTGCAGCGCCCTCGAACTCGTGCTCTTTGACCTCGACCGTACTCTTGTCTCTTGCGGTCGCCAAGGTGCTGAAGCACAGCAGTTGTAATAAGAGAGAGAACAGCATTGTGGAGAGAAACCTCCAAGAAGGCATTTTTGAAGGTCTCGATGATTAGATCATCAAATAACTGACTGAACAGATCATAAGAGATTGCTGTAACGCTGCGGCGATTCAGTCACTTGTTGCTCGGAACAACGTCGGCCCGTCAAGCGGCGACGATTGCATGTCTTCCATCGACAAGCTGCTACAAAACATACTTTAAGGGCGCCAAGGGGTTCCGCAGAATCATTCTAGTTGCCAATCCGTAGTCTTGTAGCTATAAAATATACTCGTAAGCAGAGTACCTTGATTGGATATCTATAGCGTCTAATATATCAAAGGTTTTATAAGAAAATCGAATCGATATGGTTTTCAAATTTGAAAATATTTCCCATAGAAAATGAGAAGAAAATGGATTGCTTAGTAAGCTGTATCAATACATGCCAAGCTTTACTAAGAAGAGCAAACAAAGCGACGACTACGTTGCGCATCTGGCATAGAGGTATGTCGTGCACGATTGAGCTTACCCAAAGTGAAATTTGCGTAAATCGTTCGAATTCGCGATCACATTTGCAAAAGCATGAATGTGCATACAACAGTGCAACTACCGAGTCTATAAAGGTGAGGGTTTTTCTATTTTTAAGTTTAGAATCATTTCTCAAGTGGAAAGCTTGGCAATAGAAGATGCTCTCAAAAGCATTTCTAGTAGAACGATCGCCTGTAAAACATGCTTTTTTTTACGAGAGATAGTTGACACAGTATTAAATCAATGCTATATGTGTCATCAAAAGCCTCTCGATCTTATTAGATTATCAGAAATGCTATGGACAGTTTTTGGAAAACCCCCTTGGCGCCCTTAAAGTATAAAGTACTGATCAGGGCTAGCGGAGCAACTTCGGAGCAAATTTGATAACTGTAAGAGGCCGTATGGCGGAGATGATAGAATATGTTCTGACCCCTGTTACTGATAGTACACCTTCTCCAAGATGTTCCGCTATGTAGAGGCATCGCTATATTGATGAAGGAGACTCGTGACGCATGGTGGACGAAATGAACGCAATTGCATCCCCACATTCCGTCCGCCTTTTGTTCCTCTGGAGGAGCCAATCTAGGTTCTGATAGCACTGCTGAGATCCCCCTCTCCATAAGCCAGGTCTCCTGTATGCAAAAGAACATGGGTATCTGCAACATGCAACGCTGGCAAGCTTGACAAATATAACGAAATTGATAGAACAATGGTTGGGCCACCTGTGCTCCGGAAGAAGATAATGTCGCTGCGTGAATCGTAATGGTGGGATAAAGAAAGCGACGAAGGTCTTCCTCGAAGACCCCGTCAAACCGCCGGATCTTCAATCCTCACCTTCGTCCTCGTCTTCCGGCTCCTCGCTTTCTTCGCTCGTGCTTCTGCGGAGGTTCTCATTCTTGGCCTTCTTCGATGTGGATGCATCCTTGCCACCAAGAGCACTTGCTTTCCGCTTTGTTCCTGAGCTGCGTGATCCACTCATGCTTCCTTTCGCTGGTGTGTCGGGGCTCTTTCCGTCTCCACCCTCTTCGCCAAGTTCCCCACCTTTGCCAGACTCGATAGCAGCAACTTCGTCGGCTGTGAGGAATCGACCACCAGGGCCTCGAGGTCTGCGCATCGCATGCTTGTGTCGCGACTCATGGAGGTATGGTTTTCGGCCCTTGGAAGTAAGGCGTAAGGCTTCTTCCAATTTTTGTCGTGCGACCCGCCGCTTCAATATTCGATGAAATTGTTTGGCATTCACATACAAAGGGGCTTCTTCAACGCCACTGGCTTGAACCTCGGGTGATGGCTGATGCTGCGGCTGCTGAGGTGGCGGCGGTATCGGAGGAACTGAGCTACGATGATTCATCATTACCGTTTGCGCGCTCTGCGCGTGTGGGCTGCTGACACCGTGGCCGATATGATTCTGCGGCAAACGATGATTTTGATGCACCTGAACTTGAGAGGGTAGGGGTGGCATCTGATTTGACACCTGTTGCGGGGATCGAGGCCCTCGCTCGTTCTTGACAGCGGTCGTTGCGCGTGGAGAATCTCGTATCCCATCAGCCATGGAGGTTTGCGGCATGTGATATGAACCTTGTCCAGAGGCGGACGCAGTGGCCATTGCTGCCGCTTGTTGCTGCGACATACCATACTGATGATGCATGGCCGCTGGAGCCACACCGTAAGGTTGGGGATAATTGAGCCCGTGATGGACGGGATGCGTTGGCTGAGGGGGTGGCGGCTGGTATGCGTATCCCTGAGAAGGCAGTATTGGCGATGCCTGGTGCTGATGCTGTTGATGCATCTGGGATGGGGCATTCGGAGGTGATGTGATTGACTGTCCTGGGCCACTGTTTTGTTGCGCGCTTGGATAACCGCCCTGCATGTGCGGCGCGTGTGAATGCTGCCCATGAGGGGGTGCTTGGTATTGCGCGTAATCCATCATGGGGGGGTTCAACCAAAAGGGACAAATAAATGGACAGAGAGCTTCGAGGTGCGAAGGACTATGGTGCACGATTGACAGGTGCGAGCCTGGAGTCAGGTTTAGTCAGAACGTAGTGAGCCGTTAACTGCTTCAGTAGTGCACGAGCAGCAGTAGCCTACTGATTGGAAGACAAGATATCCAGTGACAGAAGATGGCTGCGAAGCGGGACGTACCAGGAAGCAGATTGGATGAGCTCCTCGCGCGATAATGCAGCCCTGTCTGCAACCCGTGTGTCGGAATCTAGGTATTGAGTCTTCCGGAAGGGCGTACCAATGAGGAAACGGCCTTCAATCTAAAGAGATGAACCGTCGACCAGATAATTGCAAATGTGTTCGAAATGTTGATGGTCTTGAAGAATTGCAGACGTCTCCAGCGGACAATATTCGCCTTCTTCTACAATCGTTGCTCTGTCAGGCTCCGTTCCGATTTGGGCCCCTGTGCAGCGGTACCGGCGTTGCCTTCAAGTGCGTTGTCAGACAGCCCTCGCTAGCACGTTCTTGTGGGGCTCGGAGGCGGTCGACGTAGAGAGTTTCCGGGGGCGCGTCTGAGAAATGGTGACCGGTCTGGCAGCAATTCCCTAGTATTGTGTTATGGATCTTTTAGTGCTAGCCGGACGGTGTTGTGTAGCGCCGTGATGTACAGTGGGTATGAGGCGGTGCTGCAAGTTCGCTGGGCGAGTGGAAAGTGTCGTTCGTTGCAGCCACTCGAAATTGTATGGGTTTGCGCCACTTGTAGTCTAGACGCAAGACGTAGTGAAGCGAGGAGTTCTCTAATGGCATGTTCATTAGCATTGGTCGCCTTTCTTATTTTTTGATGCAATTGGGAGGTTGGACAGCAATGGGAAGATGCAATGATGCCGCGAGTGGTATCGATGCGTTGGCCGTGCATATCGTAGCCGGGAAATCATGCATGCAAAGTCCCGCCTTCTCGTGCCGACCGAGCACTCACCGTATTATCTGCCAACGGACAATGACGTTTTCTCAATGATTCGAGTGGGTTTGTATATGTAGATATCGATAGCAGCTGGGCAGAGTGGGCGCGTCGGCGGGGTTTATCAGCTGAATACAAGCGCTTGTAACGCGGTCGGGTATTCGATCTAATAATGTCTTCGAGCTCATGCGACAGCCGTCTTGGGATTGGGTACGGCGCGTGGGTAGACCTGTGGCTGGAGGGAGCTATGCGCTGCACTGTCAGTTGCGTCATCTATCGTGGTCGCGTTGGCGACAGCATCGGAGAAGCCTAGCCTCTGGAGGCGCACCGAGCTGGAAGAGGGTTGGAGGGGATTGAGAGCGAACCTTTGAAACACACGCTGAGGCTCTCGCAAGATGCGGTGACTGGCTGAAGCTACAAGGCTTTCGCTGTGCAGTGTGCACGAAACGTGGGCCTGGGACGAAGTCTGGTCAGGTGATGCTTAGTGGGATGTGGGGACCAGCCAGTGGGAAGGGGTCCTGACTCCTGGATGTTGACGGACGACTGGAGTCGAGGATAGTGTGCTGCAAAGCGATAGGTTCGTATCGCAATGCAGTAGCAGATCTTCCGGTGGGGGAACGGACTGTGACTGGAGCTCTGGTGACTGGTGAATGATTGGATTGAAGAGCGAGCCACTGACAGAGTGCTATCTGAACAAACCAAGTGACGCGGCGGCCGCTGTGATTGGAAGAAACCAGTTCAGCACCACCCAACTGAGACGGGTCCGTGCAATTGATCACAACAATGGGAGTCTTGAGCACAACAACGGCAGAATCGATGATGCGTGCAAGCAATAATGTAGGAGGCAGGAAGCTGACAGCGAGAGCTCCTCGACGAGCCTGCCTCTTGGTCTTGGCAAGGGTCCCGGCGGCTAGAGAAAAGTAAGTTCCCCTTCATTTACATGTACTTTATTTCTCTAACCGAGGAATATTGATATACGATAAAGTAGATCATGCTTGGTAAAATGGTGGAGCATTTTCATTTCTCTGTGATTGCCCTAGCATTCATTTTACCCCTTCTGGCCCATTGTTACGGATCGTCCCAATTTTCCAGGATCAATTCGGTCGAACTATCCGCGAAATCCTTCTGCTTTTCGCCTTCCTCGTCGATCTCTCATTTACGTAGCCGCCCACTGCAACACCATATCACGCTCACGGCGCAATACTAAGTTCGATTTTCAGTCAGCAACGATTAAGCGTCGTCACTCAAGCAAGCATTCTTTCGGCCGCAAGTGGTTGCCACAGCGGAGATTAATCGAGGCTCCTTAGGACCTCCCTCCCGGAATTTCGAAGGATTTAATTCCGAAGTGCTAATTCAAGTATATCTAGCATTTGACACATGTCGACATCGAAGTGAAAGACAAAAGGTGGTCCGTAACGAGGCTTTCTCCTTCAAACGCATAATGTCACTATTTCTGTCCTCCTCGAATGACTTTCTGTGCCTGTGATGAGTTTCCCATTCTTCACAGGAGCAAGATTCTCCCAATGGCCCACTTCAACCAAATCTCGTTCGGCTCCACCAGGCTGTTTCCACAGAGTAGCTAGCGAGGATGCAGTAGTTTTATCCCATGCCTTGGCAGGATGCTAGACTTCAAGGGCTACCAAGTATGAGAAAACGCCTTGCGCTTCTCAGCAAACGGATTCACGGAAGCCCGATGGAACAAGTACTTTAAGCAGTGAAGGCCCGTTGCTAAAGCGGTAGATCATCAAAGCACATCAGGAACACTATCGGAGAATCTTGAGAAAGCAGCCAGAGAAGAATATTTGTAGTGATACCCACGAAATTCAGCACCTACTAGTTCCACCATGTGGGACACAGGGTGATCCATCGAAAGGAGAAACGTGATTCATGTAGTCCGTTACAATATGGCAAAGCATGACTCAAGGGTAAGGCATACTTTCGGTGTCTTCTCCAACAGGGTCCCTATGACTTTGTTCGATGTTCAGTGAACCGGAAGCAAGCCGGCAACGGAACTTCTCCCACTAACTTAGGCGACGAATCCAACGGGGATGTGTAAATAGAAACAGCACCGGCGAAATTATTCCGAGTCGCTTGTTTGCGCTTATAAGCATCTGCCGGACATCTGCAGAACATCTTGCACCACTACATTGAGCATGGATGCTCTGTGGTTCCGACTGAAAGCACACGCTCCTAGGTCTTCATGTTTGAAGCACCAAGACTTGGAAATCTGCCAATTCGGATATTCTGGATGCCGCTGCAAACCAGCTCAATACGTTTTTGAGAACCAACAATTTCAAACGTTTCCCCCCGACCGAGTGCTCCTTCATAGTCTGATTGAAGACTCGAGCCTTGAAGCCGGTATGAGGTCCTGGCCGGTGGCGTAATAATTGATGTACTACTCCCCTCAGACGCCTTGTCTTGGAGGAACGGGTTTAGCAGAGGATCAAGAAAGCTGCTGCGGTTGTGAAAGCTTTTCAGTATTCACGGTGGCGGTCGGCAATGCTAATGTTCAGCGTGAAGGATGAAGCCCAGTAGTCTTGGTTGCGCAGTAGATTGCGCTCCTCTGCACCAACGCAGTAGCATTGGTTGGTTCGCTTGCTTCCATCAAAAGCCGGCTGAGAACACCAGCTTTCGACTTGGCGAATTTCGCTGCGTACCTCCATTCGTCTTACCCAGGAATGGCTACTGTTCGTAAGCTATACCCGATCACTGCTGTCGAGATCGTCCTGCATGGGTCGCGCATCTTCAACTAGCCAGATTCGCATCCGGTTGTAGGTCGAGACTGTGACCATTCTCTCCTTTCATTGATACTTCGCTTTGCACTTGCCTGGAAAGCGAGCATGTCTCCGTTGGCTGTCTTCTTTACAGATGGGCGACCTGCTTATTGAAGCATTACTTGACGTGGCCGCAGTCCTAAGAATCTCATCTTTTCACACGATGTTTCAAAGCTCCTTATTGAAGATATTTTCGCAATGTCAATAAAGTTTCGGACAACTAGGAGGCATGCGTCTCTCTACTTGTCATACTATTCTTCAGCATCATGTGGGGGGATGATGTCTTTATGACTCGAAATTGGTGGTGGTCCTCGATGTAGGCGATGGCGCTTCGCGCAATTTACCAAGCCCTTCGGGCCAAAGAGTATCTATCGGATGTGCATGCAAGCCACAAGATAGAATTGGGAGGGCGTGTTATACACCAATACTGCCGTTGCGAATGAAGCCACAATTGATAATTTTACGAACAAGACCATCACTTCCACGGTCCAAGGGACAAGCCTCCCGCCGTTTGGCGTGATTGCTAATGAGACCGCGATCGTGAGGGAGAAGCCTGATGGCACGACGCTGTATATCTAAGTAGATGAAGGGCTCGTCCAAAGCGTTTGAGACTGACCTGAGCACGAGATCTAACAAACTTCGTATGCGGTTCATCTCCAATACTCAGCTGAATTATATTCCTTGACAACACTGACCGGCAAAGGTACCACCCATGTCATCTGTATCGAGACCGAGAAGGTTTCTACACTGCGTTTGTATTTTGGAAGATGATGGGCGTTATCTCACTGGCCCTGCAGCCGTGGTACACCAAGCATTCACCGGTACGGAGTGTCCTGGCTGCACAAACTAACGGGGAAAGCACCATTCTGACGACCAAAGTGGCCGTGTCGGCTCTGGCGTTTATGTTGACATGATAAGAAGCATAATTTAACAGCTAGAAAAGAATACCTACGCCAACAGCGTCTCAGTCTCTGTTGGTTGTCACGGCCGTCTCGGTCTAGGAGACCACACCATTCCCAGTACCCCCCTTTTTTCAAATCTTTTCCGGCCCAACCCGCGCCTTTTCCTGCTCAACCAGTCATTCCATCGAGAGGAACATGCCTTAAGACTATCTGAGTCCACTTCCAGAGGGAAATATTATGCTTCGCCTGAAATGCGCAGACACCTGAGCATGCAATCTCTGCGTCTGAAAGCCTTACAAACATCGGCGGTCAAGACTCTCACCCCGGGGATGGAAATCCTCAATCACAGACCTTGTCTTTAGGCGAGATCGAATCCCAATCTCATGACCAGCCGAACCCTGCCGTCGAACCCCCCTCAGACACGCGTTCTCAAACTCCTGAACATGACGGCTCAAGTTCTCAATCACCCACTCCATCAATAGCAACCCCAGCCCAAATTACAGTGGCAGACGCAGATCGCAAGCCGATTCACCTAAATCCTGATCGGTAGCCAAATCGTGAAGCTGGCAGGGTCTGCCATATCCTTATCTGGGAAACGATCTCGCTTGCTCTCTCAGCCTCGTTTATCATTATCGACGGCAGTACAGCACCTATTTTGCACCAACCAGCCGGTACGACCCCTCAATCAGCTCCTGTAGTATCGATTAATTCCCGATCCATAACGCGTGACTCCTCCCAAATTACATAATCGGCAGCCCAATACGTACCCCTGGCGGCGCCATCACCATCTCCCATACACCTATCAGCCTCGCTTCTTCAAGAAGCCAGCTATTAGTCGTCAGCGAAACAACCCCACCAACGGCAGCCACTCCTACAGCTCCAAGAATGGTGATTGAGAGCAGGGCTTAAAGTGCAAACGGCGTTTTAGGATCATGAGCCCTGATCAGTGCCTCGAAGAGCGTCTGATTCATTTAGGTCGTCTTGAGCGCATGAGCGAGAGCCAGCGCCTTGCTGGGCTAGAGCCTGGATTGACACAGCTCGTGGAATATTGAGAGCGTAACTGTGTAGACATGGTTCATGCTGAGGCTACCGAAAACTTGAGCGAGCCTATTTTTGCCCACAAACTGTCCCTTCGTATCCTGTACACTGGTCAGAACTAGTGCATCATGTCTTGACACCTCCTTTGGAAGCCCTTTTGACGCAGTGGCGATCGTTTACCATGGACAGTCGACGGCTTTAATGGCAACGCGTTACTCAATCAGACCACTCGGAATCACAGTAAGGGGGCGGTAAAGCGGAATGAGTGAGGATGAGAAACTTCCCAACTAGTTTCCGAGAAGTACACCCTGCCGGCGCATGGCATAGAAGTAAGGGTCACGGCTGTGTAGCATTTTGCTGTGCTTTAAGGGAGACTCGGACAAAGCTGGATGACTTATATCGGTTCCTGGCTTCTCAAGCTCATGCTCGATGGCTACAGTGTCGTCAAGGCTTCGGTTTTTCGAGTGTTTTGTTAATCTCATGGTTCATTCAACGTCATAGGGCTTCGACGTGAGACACTTGAACATGGAAGTCTACTAAGGCAGGTTGAAATAGTCCAATAGAGGTATCGTGGAGGCAAAGAAATCGCAGTGTAGGAAAAGAAACGGCGGGCTAGAACAGCGCTACTCAAAGAAGGGAGAACAGGTTCGGTGGCAGATTAAAAGAGACGAAACATAAATCGAATGAATATATTGCGAATGATAGACCACATACAGTTACGAAATGAAGAAGAAGTGGTAATAACTTATTGATGGTAGAGGAAAGATAGAAATCTATTGTATCATGGTCTGTAGAAGCTTCAGTACCTAGACTAGGTGGTATTCATCTATCGAACATACATATAATTTTCGAGATTCTGGCTTCATGTCCTGGTTTTGTGGTGGTGTCTGCATTGAGAACGGGTGGATTTCTCATGGTTCTTATGCTTTTGATATATATGTCTCCCTGAAGTCTGCTCGGTAAACCTGCAATTAGCACTACAGCTTCGGAATCCTGATGAGAAACAATCAAATCCTTACTAGAGAAACATTCGAAGCTCTCAGATCCCTCTATCTTGTCCCCTGGATGCTATGCTAATTCTAGGAGCTTCGTCGTAGGCAGTGAACCACCAGATTCAATAACTACTTATCGTTGTCAAGCATCAGATAAACTATTAATTGCCCCTAACTACCGGTGTGTCACAGACCGTAGATGAGGGTTTTCATTTACCGTCAGTGACGGGAAATACCGCTAGTAAGCGACGGTGTAAATGATGGCCGTGCATCAATACATTGCGCACTGATTTCCTCTCTCGAATGCAACAAGATGCGCTTCTCCGGTGCCCGAGACCAAGGTCATCTCGGAACACAAATTGGATCAACTCATGAAATTCGACTCTGCAGCCATTCACTGAAGACGCCATCGCATGACGTTATATTGATTAGCGATTCGAAATCTCTGCGAGCACACGATTCCCAAGGCCGTAACGAAGCGGTTAGGCGTTCCTGCTTGATGGATCGCTTCCCTGTTGGATGGCCTCCTGAATTATGACATCGTCGTTGGATTAGGGACGGGGCGAGTTCTCCCCAGTCGCTTACCGCTGTGGGCATTGGCCCCATTCTCGCGCGGTTTCTTCGTCAGGGCCTATAAAGACTGCTTTGTCCGGCCTGAAGGTAACAGATGGCAAATGTAATTCCCGGCGTCCGCGTATGATGCGCACCTTGGGTGAATCGATTTGCATGAGCCATTGCCATTGCATTGCTCCTCGACGATCGGCCTCACATCGAGTGTTGTAGTCTATACAACCAACATACCGAACAATATGCAAGATCAATCGGTGGCAAACTCTTGGCTGGAGCGCCCAGGGGTCTTGGATTTGGAGCATGACACATGCATGCATCTTGCACCTACGGCACTTGATCTGTGGGGCGTCCTAAGTAGCTCTCGAAGTCAGCTTTTCCTCTTCAAGCTAGAAGTTGGGGGAATGAGGCATGTCTTCTGGAGCGTACGCTGCTGTGACATACTTCAAATTCTTGGAAACCTCAAGAAGTGGTAAGATGAAGTCAGGGTTTTACTCACTCTGTGGGCATAGATGCCTTTGAATAGGCAGTCGTGGACGGCGCTGATCATCTGGGTATCATTCGACGTAATGTGAGGGCAAAGGTCGATGACTTCACCACCGAGCTCCTTCTTCAATGGCACCTTCGAATCGAGTTGATTGGTGATACTCTGCACATTAAGGACCCAGAAGTAACTGAAGACACGACCGTTTTCATAATTGTGTTGCTGGTACAATGGAGAAATTAAGTGAGGCGTGTGCCGATCGACAGCGACTGTAGAACGGTGGCCATAGGTTGTCTCCCTCTTCGTGTCCGTAAGGAAATACCGCATATGGGGGAAATTTTCTTTATAAGCAGTAAGCTCCATGAAGGAGATGCTATGCTCCGGAGTGAAGTATAGACGGCCCTGTTGGCCTATACATAGCCTTTCTTCGGGCTGCTTTGCGATATTCTGGGTACTAAACGATCTAATGGGATGGTAGATCTTACAACCGCCGCACAGTAATATTCCTGGTAAGCCAAGCTTTTTTGTGGAAGAGCGTTCAGCAAAGCAGCACCGGGCAAAATCCGCTGAAGGATCGTATCTGCAGCTTGTTAATTCCCGAAATAAGTCGGCTAGCGCTAGCCCCTGATGCAGGTATAAAGTGCGGCATGTTTGTCGTAATCTGATCGTTGAGGCCAAGTCCAGCAGGTCAAAGATTATTTCTGAGATCTCTAAAGGGAGGTCTAAGATAGCGGCGATGGCAGCCCGCCGACGACCGGATTCTAGCTCCGAGCTGCGTTTGGCTGGAGAGTGAACAGTCTCATAGCGGACGTTTGCATCTTTGCCGCTCGTAGAGCTCCTCCCTTTTAGTCGAGAAGAAAGCTTCTCGCGTAGCTTACCCATGGTTTTATCTTCCGTCGATCACCTCCTGGCGCCGCGAGAGATGGGTGTACCCTGTCTTGATAAGCACCTAAAGGGAGTTACAGGAGGTTTTGGTCTTGTTTCTCCGGTTTCAAATCCCGTCCATGGGTGTCGTAATGAAATATTTGAAGCGCTTGAAGGTCTGCCTCTTTGGCATTGGGTTGTTGTTAATCGATCACACCATAGTTATTTCTTCGACACGTTTTGAGATAATCAAAGCTCTTCCTGTCTACTGGAGAGTACACCTCGCCAACGCTTGAGATGGGCGAGTGTATAAAGGCAGCCCTCGATTGTAAATCCTCGAAAACGTGGCGGTAGTCCTGTCCAAGAGCTTAGAAATAACTTACCATACAGGCTTGTCAGCTCTGCCCATTACACACAATCCAAACGTAGCCTGACCCTTGCCATCAAAGTCTCGAGGACAGAGCGCGTATATTGGAGCCGTCAAAGGGATTGCGACACTTGAGAGAAAATCGAGTCGAGAACGGGGTTTCTCTATATGATCAAACAAAACCTAAGCCCGGGAGCATATTGAAGAGTATGACGCTCGTCAAAGCAAAAGCAATAGCTGTCCCGAATGTTGAGACCTACAGAGATATATATGTCGATCTTACCCTGGTCAGCCAGATTACCGAGACCGCTCCACATACTTCTACCGGGGCGCAGTGTAGCTCTGTGTAGATCAGCCGAACTTCAGGATAGGCTCGATAGATTGATTCGTCGATGGTGTCAGGTTGAGAGCCAGGCTCCCATGATTGCTTCGATTTACCTAAGGTCTGGTAAGGTAGTCTCAGTCGGCTCAGCCTCTTCCTGCGCCACACCTTTTGCGACCAGCTTTATCGCTAAACCCGGAGCCTTAAAGTAGGCCCGAAAGGGTCTAGTGCAGGCCCTTCGCCTAGCAACAATCTAATCGGTGACGTTCTTTCCGTCAACATGAACATGCCTTTCTACTTGGTCTTTGCTCGAACTGGTCACCGAAGCCATATCCTGGACACAAGCCACTTCCACTCTAAGTGCAGAACAGGCAGCGACTGGCACTGTGTTTCAGTCATGCCTGTCATCCACCCAGCTTGATGTTCAAAGGTCGCAGCAAAGGGCGGGTCAGAGGGAAAGACGGCAATGGACCGATTCAGAAAGTGCCGTTGAAAGGTCTCTTTACGGACGGAGTATGGCATTGCAATTGCGAGCCTCGTCTGCCAGCCCAGCACTTCGAGACTAAGAACGGGGGCAAAAACCATGGGCGATGGTGTAAGTTATCGTCCATCACTGGCCTAATCCATAGTAACGGTGAGAGTCTAAAGTTCATACCTGCCAGAAACCTCAGCCTACCAGATGCGGCTTCTTCCTGTGGGACGAGGAGGCGAAGCCCCGCGAAGCCGCTGTCTTACTAAATAATTCTCGCTCCGAGCCACCTCCCACTCCGAAGACCCCTTCCAAGCCCGTAGCCAGCACAGCCTTTCCAACCCCACTAACCGGTACAAGACTGAGGCAGCAGAGCCCAGAGGTCGCTACACCATATACTCCATCTAAGTCGTCCGGCCTTGCAGGGGTATACGCACAGGTCACTCAGTCCACCATCCAAGCGTCTACCCAAGACGCCTCCGATGAAGAGTTTTATGAGTGGCCATTGACCGACGATGAGGACTTCTCGAAAGTTGCCCACGATGCTTCTTCTACGGTTGCCATGCCACCTCCAGAGACCCCGCGCAAGGCAATCAAGACTGACATTTTGTCCACACCTGGGAAACGTGGGTTCGAGGAAATGAATGTTGGTAATCCGCTTTTGCGACCAACACCAATGTCAGCAGATAGAGAAGATGATGTCTTTACCACTCCGGCTACAAACGGAAAAGGTAACAACATCTTCATGCCGACCACGCCGCAAGACACTCCAACTCCTGTACGCTTCAAAGATATGTCTTCGGCGCAGGGCTGCAACTTTTCGCTTGCAAATGAAGTCTTGACCGCTCTGCAAGACGCCAAGATATTGCTGCCAGCTAAAGTCGGCGATGATATCAAAGCCATTTGCAATAAGCAAAACTTATTTACACATGGAGTCATCAAAGGTAGAGATGTCTCACGGTCACTTATAGCCAAGAGAGATGAGAAGATTATTGGATTGCAAGGTACTATTGAGGCATTGCAAGCAGAGCGTGAGACGAGTCGAGCCGTCATCAGGCACTTACGGAAGGAGACAGGGATCACAAAGTCAAACAGCAAGTAGTCAAGTTACTCGCACATTTCTTCTAGTCAGGTTCCATGACTCTCAGCAGCCTCTGGCTTAATTCGATGAAAAGCTTTCGGACAGCTTGACAACATCCCGTGCAACAGAGCTGACAAGAGTTCCGTACGAAAGGATACGTGGTGATTGCTGGGCAGACAGTGCGGGTGTGGTCGCTTCTTGATCCTGTGTCAGTTTCTGGATGAGAGATGTGACGAGAACCCCGACACGTCTCCCCTCTTCCTCAGGCTATCACAGCATCACGCTTGACTACAGACTCGACAAGCGATGCACGAGTCAGCGTGTAAACTCCTTGCATTCTAGACCTGGGACAAGCCCGGAAAAGCAGTGCTAGCTCAGCCTGACCTGTTGAGTGCTAGCGCTATCCTGTAAAGAGTGCTTGGGGCTTTTGAAATACAAAAGCTTGGAGAACGGTAGGAATAGTACAGGAGGAGGATCCTCATGTTGTTGACAAGACACAAGAAAATCAATTCCAAATGTGCACGACCAATGGGCAAAGATGCTTGCATACACGGATTTCTGAGCATTTCACCTACTAGCGTGCTTCAGTGAGACGCGGAGACTCATTTGATGGCTTTTGAGTTCCGGAGACCATCATTTTAGAACTATTTCGAGCCAAAAGGGTTGATATGATTGATGATGGCTGTGGACACACCTCCTGAGGACCCTCGCAATTTAGGGTTGAATCAAGGCTTAGAGGACCCCACTTCAGAAGTGGACTCCGTTTCCAAACTTTGCCTGGTTCAAGACGCTGTGTCAATTCCTAACTTCTCTGATAGGTATTTGAATAAAGTAGGAGGACATACCACCCTAACTCTCCGTCTCAACCAACAATCGTAGCTCTACCACATCCTTCCGCCGAAATGGCAGACGCAGCATCCACCGAGCCCACGTCCTCAGAGCCACAAGCTCGTCATGTCATATACTGCGGGAGTACGTCGCCTTGTTCCTCCAGTCTTTCCCTACTGATGCGTCCTTGAGTCTGTACCCTACCATGCGAGGTACGCTCCCAATCTTCAAATTCCCAACCGCAAGAGCTCTCTCTTGCTCGAGAATGCTGTCGCTAAGAACGCCCCAGGCTGATGGCCTTAGTATTGCGAATATGGGGGCACGGCCAAGAAATGCGAGGAATGGCTGAAGAAGACTCATCCCGATTTGCACGAGCGGCTGTATAGCGAAGGTCTGCACGCCCTATCAATTTCACATACTTGATTACTCTACATCGCAGTCCGCACACTGCGAACGATTTCGCGCAGCGTTACACAATGTGTAAGGTCTCCTGATAAGAGCACTATGCTGACGCGCCACAGAAGCCATAGCGAGCCAACTCTCCACCCTCTCCGTCGACGCCCAAAAACGCGCCGCCAAAGACAGCGCAAAGAAAGAAGCTAAAGCCGCCGCCCAAGAAGCAAGAGCCAGCGCTGCGAAAGCAGAGGCCATAGTGCAGATTAAGCGGGTGGAGCGCAACAAGCGAAAATACGTGACGTGCGTGGCCGGGCTGGAGGCGCATGGATTAGACTTGAAGAAGGTGGCGAAGGAGTGGGGAAAGAAGTTTGCGACGGGGAGTAGTGTGACGAAGACGCCGAGCGGTGGGGAGGAGGTTACGGTACAGGGCGATTGTGCGGATGAGATCGAGGAGTGGTGTATCGATGTTGGGAAGGTGCCCGAGGATAATGTTGAGGTGGTAGATGATAAGAAGAAGAAGGGAGGGTGAGGTGGGTGCAGCGGGCGCGGTATGTGATACATGAGTGATGCGGTAGGAGAGCGCAGTGCAGTCTTGTGCTCCGCAAACGTGAGCTTCTCCAAACCTTCGAAGCGTCGACGATATCTTGGACAGGCGCAGAAGCTGTCCGAGGCTGTGCGATGCCATCATTTGGAGAGGAAACGAAACTTCTGAATGGTTTTGGATCAGGACGACCACAGCTCATACAGTCGTTCGTGCCATAACAAATCATGTGGGAATATCCATAGAATGCATGCAGAGTGGAAATCCTGTTGAGACGCCACCAACTCGAAGATGGTCAACTCCCGTTATCCATCTTCTTTGCTTCTGCCTTTCTCGACTTTTATAGCTTTGCCTGGTCCCACCGTCGACGCCGACTTACAGCTCATCCAGCACCGGATGATCCGTCTCCATTCCTTTCCTCGTCCCACCTGGCTCAACCTTACTGCTTCCTCCAACGCCGTTCCTTTCCCTCATCGCCGGCGTTTTAATCGCATCCCTTACCGCATCCCCCTCCAACCCCCCAATTGTTCTGTGCGCCAATCTTTCCATGACCTGCTCCCCCTTTTCCATTTCTCTCTCCACCCTCGGCCAACGCCTCACAACTCCCACAATCACACACAACAGCATCAACCCGCTCGCAACCCCCCAACACCATCTGACTCTCCGCCTCGCCCGCTCAACCCACTCCCCCTCTTTCCGTTCCTGCTCCTTGACCCGCTCTCTGACTGCCTCCATCCTCTGCCCCAGCATCTCGACCTTCGCCACCCCGTCTCGCATGCGATTCTCTAGAGATGCGATCCGTGAAGCTTGTGTGCTGGTATTATGCGCATGGATGCTGATTTGGAATGTCAGATCGCGGTCGAGATCTGTGGATTGAGAGCGGAAGGAGTGCAGGAGCGAGTTCGTAGTTGTAGAGAGGGAAGAGAGGGAGGCAAGGGTTGAGGAGAGGATGGACAGGGAGGAGAGGAGGCTGTAGTAGGTGTAGTCAAGACGGCGGGTGGTTGTAGTAGCAAGATTGGACAGGGAGTGGAGTGTCGTTCGTAGATGCCTATTTGCAATTCGTAGTCAACAATAGTGTTCAATAGCAAGCTTGATATCCACCGCACGAGATCGCGGTCACGCGCCGGCCTTAGGAAATATGTGATCTGAGGAAGGCAGACTAACTCCTCACCAACCCTCCTCCTCTCCCTTCCCCTCCTGACTTCCTCCCATCCTCTCTTCCTCGCATCCTCCTGCGCCTTTACTTCCGCCCTCTCTCGCGCCCTAGCCTCTCGTTCCTCTCTCAGTAAAGTGGAAAGATCCGGCGCGCCTTCTGTGCGGCTGGTAGCTTTTGTGAGGGGACTCAGGAGGCTGTCGAAGGCGCTGGACGTCGAGGAGGGGAGGATGGCAGATTGAGGGATGGACTTGTCGCGGTGGTGATGTCGGTGGGGGTGGTGTGGGATGTGGTGGTGGTGATGGTGCTTTTTGATGGGGGCGGTCGAGGAACGGAGCGGAGAGGGTTGCGGAGAGGTGGTGGTGAGAGGGGTCGTGGGGCGGGACATTGTTGATGGGGTGGGCAGATAGAGATTGTGGGTGAAGCGCTCGGTCAGGAGTAATGCGCCGCTGTTGCTACGATTTAACTTATGGTTAAGCATGGAAAAAGCGTTAGATTTACGAGTTCGGCCGAGGTTCAAGATTGACCTCATTGCCTTATTGCACGACCCAGTTGCATCCCGACCATAACAAGCACTTAGCAACTGCTTCCAGGGTTCTATTATGCCGCGTGCTGCTGGCTACGGTGATTTGAGTGCTTATGCCGTACGCACTCCCACGTTGTAAACGCCGTACTCCTCGCTCGAACATCGACGGTCAAAACCAAGTACAACACCAACCACCTCACGACTTTAACAGCTTATTCCGCTTCTCCCTCCTCTTTAACCTATCGACCCTCTTCCTGTGCATCTTCTCCGCCATCTTCTCATATCGCTCCTTCTCCTCCTTCGCCGCTCTCCTATCCTTTATAGCCTGTATTCTCCTCTGAAGCACCGTTAGTCGACCCCTTTAGACCCTTCTTATCATTCCCGCGCCCCTGGCATCTGCTCGCATACCTGTCGCTCGGCTTCCTTCTCTTCCTTCATCTCCCTTTCCTTAGCTTTGACCACCGTTTGCGCTTTCTGAGCTTCAGCGCGTTTGGCGTATGACGTTTGGCCGGCGGTAGGGCGGAAGGCAGACTTTTGGACATGCCATTGTTTGCCTGTTCGCTTGCTGTGAGAAGGTTGAAGATAGATCTTGTGCGTTGAGAGGAATCCTACCATTCTTGCGGATATTGGGAGCACGTAATGCTGATGTGGATGGCGTGGAAGCAGGGAAGGGGGGTGCGATACTGATAGACATGGCGTACACTCGATAGACCACGCTGTTGTCAGAGCTTCACTTTAATTTAGAGGGGAACCGGTTGTCTCGGGCCGGGTGATAATCCGTAGCGTCGCAGGGCTCGAGCATCTTTATCACACGTCTGGACCAGGAACCGCGTAAACAATCGTTTTTTTGTTCGTGTTCACATATAAAAGTGCACACTTTTCAATCGCCACAAGATCTTACTCAACAACAATAAAATAAAAAAGCGTTGAAGCCAAATAATTGTTTCGATATTGCTATAATTTAAAAGTTCGAAAGACTTCTATAATACGTTGTGATGTAACTATTGTACACGTTGTAAATTGATCAAAGTTGAGTATTCAAAAGCTTAGTTATATCTCAAATTTGAGTAAAGATCAAACATTAAGTTCTATAATATTAGGATTAAGTACGATTATTAAAGCTACTTGAAACTTCGCAACTAAATAACTTTTGCATACACGTTTTGACTTTTAAAGTAAATAACTCAAAATGTGCGCATTATCGAGCACTATATAAGCACAATAACGCACTAACATAATACGAATGCTTAACATTGATTTTATTGTAATAACGTATAGTGTTGCCAAGAGAATCTTGGATTGCGGTCGCGAAGATTAAGTACAGAGATACAGAGATACAGGGAATTTCTGGCTCAGACCTCCGAAGGAAAATGCTTGCATTTTGAAAACCGACGAGGTCTGAAGCACTGAGACAAGGAACCGGACTTCAATTCCAAGCTCTTGCCTTCCGATAAGATTAGGGCTACGCTAGGCTAGCGTCTGAGCCTCGGCTGATGGAGAAAAGGGGGCAACCAGGCCCCGTTGCATTGCATAAAGTATGACAGATGGAGGCTTGTGGGATGGTAACGCAGTACCTTCATACTTGCTCTGGGTCCAAAATTGGGATCAGTCTCCGACTGGCCGCCAAGTGGCGTGGTACGATAGTGGCGCTCAAGCTACCTATTGAAGATGTGCTGTAAAATTGGCATGCATAGGGGCTCTGAAGTCTGAAACGGCAAGATCACACGACTGGCGCCCGGCAGCAGGTCACATGACGGTAACTGGAGGTTCATTGGTAGAGTCGAAGGATGTGGGTCATCAAGAGCTGACTGGCTGCCTTCTCATATTGTGGTGTAGGCAGATAACCCGTTTGGGGCGACAGCGGCAAGCAACTTCGGCTACGCAATGAGGCTGAGAGCCTAATCGGAGCAGTTATATGTAATTGAGATGTAAGACGCTCCCTCCTTGTTTCCTTGGACTCTGGAACACCGAATATTGTAGAGGCTGGTCTGAGACTGAGTCCCCTGATACAAGTATAGGCTGAGGTCAATGAATACTGCCGGCATTGTCGCTGGTTGGCTCTCGTTCTTTGTGACTGCAGCTGGTCTTGGATCTCTGATTACGCAAACCGATACGATTCAGGAGCGGCTCGACCCTTTTCGCAATTCTCGCAGCGTCGGATATCTTGGGACCTGGATATCACGCCAGCCGTCGAGATCACGCTTCAAGCTCGGAAGACCCTCGCCAGTTGGACCTGTCATATCCGCTAACCTCGTCAACGGTTTTTGCGGCCCAGATCTTATCGATGTCAGTAGGCTACCATTGGTGAGAGTAGGAACGGCTAGCTGGACTGCACTTCTCGCTATGATCCACGAACCGCCACCGCCCATGCTTCCACAATCGCCACATCCTCGCTCAAACTCCATTAGATCGCGCAGTAGGAGAACAAGAACCGGGGACACGGTTGAGACCAGCCATCTTAAAAATATTGACGTGGAAAGGGGTCAGCTCAGAACCCTGCCATCTTGGACATGCCTGCCACTACAACAGCTTTCGCGCGAAGGATCTTCTAGCTGCATCGCCATCTCGTGCGTAACCCTGATCACGATACTCTCCGTGAGTGGTAGCGGCGAGATATATCGTTATAGCGATGCCAGTGGCCATCGGGCAGCCTATGGCTCGTACTTTGGTTTTTGGTACATCAACTGGCCTCTCGGTCAAGCTGTTACAGTGTCGCTCGCACCTCATGTGTCCCACTCCTTATCCACGGATGTGTACCCACGTAAGTTCGTCAGAAGGGTCGATAGGTGTATCCGTAAGACGGCAGGTATCATAACATCGCGAGATGGCAAGTCATTCCAAAGTGGATTCTCCGTTCGAAAACCTCCTGGAGCGTGGATCTTACAGTACCGGCGGAAAGGTTTCTCTGGGGCGCATGGAAGTCGGCATCTGTACTATCTGGTTGGGGGAAAGGTTTCCGAGGTCGACTTTCTCTTTGCTAGGAAACTCGAAGAGGATCTCCCAACCAACGGCTTACGATTGTCTCTTCCGAGTTTGGAAAAAAACTTGCAGGCTACATTGTTTGTGCCAGAGAACGAACGGCGAATCCTGGATCATGCCCTCGATTGCTTGCCCTGGTCGTCCCTTTCCTGGTCCGTTCATAGGGGGCTTCGCGACATCTTGATTGGGTTCGCACAACCGACGATGAATAAATACCGGAACGATTTGGCGTCGAGGCTACATGCTGCAGTTGGCGCAAACAAGCATCGCCTGCAAACGCTTGGGTGGTCTGCTGAGTTTGTGGATGAAAGCATGGCCGATATCGCTTTCAATGCCATTATGGCCGGGGAGGGAAATTCCTCGGATATGGTTCGAGTTGTCACAGATATTGCACTTCTTCTTTGTCCATCGTCAAGCATGCTAGACCTGGATGAAACGACGTTTTGGAGGCATGAACAGTCCCGTACAGGTGATGGATCTGCACTGTCGACAGACGCGATCATTGCGCTGGCTAAGTTCTTCATTCTCGAGTGGAGCGTTGAGTTTGATTATCAGATGTATCATGATCTACCGCCCCAGTTAATGATGAACTAATGGAGATGGGTTATACCTGTTGACTCTATGATCCCCACGTCATTGGTATCTCTCTTCCTGCCAAAAAGGCTCGCGAGTCGCCTTGAGATCGACCACCAGGTGCCGTAGCTTGTGCTCCAGCTTTGAGAGTTTGGGACGACACCTCACGTATCCCCATTCCCGATCATGATAATCGTTTGGCCGAGGATCGAGGCGTTCAAGATACGATGAGCATAGTTCTGCTCAAAAGACGATGGACAAGCCGCCGTGGGATGATCTATCCGAGCGGTGGCGCTTCTAGAATCCGAGTTGTTTGCGCACTAGACGCAACTTGACCTGACGACCTCCTGCTCAATGATATACGAGAAGCCAGCTCACTTACGAAAGTCGTGATAACGACTACAATGGTAGCTAGTCTTTTCATGGTAATTGGAAGCATGGATGCTGATCGCGATGATGCATTGGATGCTATATATTGTACAATTAACGGCAAACCATCACGTTCTATTAAAGTCAAGTGGCTTTGCCCCTTACCAAAACCTACATCCGATTAGCCACTTGCTTTTCATCCGAGCCTGACAGTAGGGGACCACAACATACCTCACAGCATCTGGGCAGATCGCCTCGCCACCACTGCTGGTCCAGATACTCTGCTCCCTGACCGGCGTTCCTGTATGGGCCGCATTGACCATCCATCCATCCTTCATGAAGATACCTACATGCCCCACCGAACCGGCAGTTTTGCAATCTCCGTTCGTACCCCAGAAGATCAAGTCCCCCGCTTGAGCTTCGGAGCGAGGGATGTGCTTGCCCATACTCGAATGGTATTGCGTGTCTGCCGTACGGGGTATCTTCTTGTTCAGGGCATGACACATGGAGTATTGAGTGAGGCCTAAGAGTCACAAGCGATTAGTCGCCTCATGGTTAAGCAGCAGGGGAGAAGAAGCGTACCAGAGCAGTCAAACCCCCCACTTGATGGTCCATCACAGCCGCCTCCACCCCATACGTACGGAAGCCCTTCTTCTTTGACGGCGGCAGAGACAATGCCAGAGCCAGAGCCACCCGACGGCGGGCTAGGACTGCCACCTCCACCACTGACACAGCACTGGATACCTATCAGCACCACTTCCAAGACGCCTATGAGCCAGGCCGGATGTACCTCTATACTGCTAGCTCCTGGACAGTACCCTGGTACATAGCTTCCACTGCAGGTATTATCGCCTTTGTTCAGGCATAGGCCGGATCCTGAGGGGGTGGCGCAGGTCTTCTTGATGCAGCACTGGATGTCGCTGGCGCCGGGACAGTGGCCGGCGATATTGAAGCCCTGGGAGGTGCAGGCGGAGGTCTTCTGACAAGTGCCGGACCCCTCGGCTGCGCTACATGAGTCGCCGATTGCGCGCTCACTGAGAGGAGCGGAGACAAGTGCGAAGCTTGTGCTTGCTGCCGAGAGGTACAAGAGAGAAGAGAGGAGATGCATAGCTATGATGATCTTGAAAAGGGGGAACTTGGAATGATTTCGAGAAAGTCTTTGTAATTTGAAGCAGGTCTTGAGCAGTTGCTATTTTAAAGGAAAGACACTTTTGAGGAACAAACAGAGTGCTGCAAACCAGTATATATATGTAGGATTCGCTTGGATCTACATCACCCAGAGCTAGAAAGACAATTGACGTTGTCACGCCTTTGGGGGCCTTTGGGGGCCTCTGGGGGCCATCAGGTCATTTCCCAGGTCACGCCACGTCTCGTACAATCTCTTTCAGAACCAGCAGTATGTTAAAGTAGCTGTAGCAAGAGAAGGAGGATGGCTTGGTTCCTGACATGACGCTGTGTTTCACTTGGCAAAGCAGCTGGTGAGCCTCGGATGGTACTCTTAGCCAATTTCTTCGCTAGATATCTCCGAATGCGGCAACGATGAGAGCTGACAAGCGGAAAGATGATATGCAGGAACGTAGCATTCTACGGTCCTCTGTCTTGGCGGTTGGTTGAGGTGATTAGTACTTTGAGCTGGTGATCAAGCTTGTACTTTATTCAACTACTTTAAGGGGAACTTGTGGCCAGGCAAAACTGATATTTACGTCATACGATCAAGCTTACTTAGCGACGCTAATCTAAGAAGGGAGAAGCAATTTGCGTTAAGGTACTCCTTTCTCATCAATGTTTGTCGGCATGTTCTGCGTTACAAACAGTTCCATGTATAGGCCAAATCAAGCAACAGTCTCGACACACGGAGTGCAATCGGAATAGAGAGGTAGGTGCGTCTCGTATTACTCTGGGTAGGTCTTATGGAATGAAAAGTGACTACAACCATGCCACGGCGAGGATCGCAGTGGATGACCAGAACCACCAGCCCGTCGCTTCACTCATTCGTCGATTCGCTCCCCCTAGATATGGCTGCACGCTAGAAGAATTCCACGTGGTGCCATTACCACCTAGGGTGCCGTTGCTCGAGCTTGTGATCCAAGGCCTCAAGCCTCCACCACCATAATTCCCTACAGGTGCAACAATGGGTCCCAGGGTTGTCAGGCCACTCTGAGTAGTTGTCAGCCCTGCGGCAGTTGTGTGATTCTCTGCGGTTCCTGCCGAAGTTTGAGCCGATCCCGTCGGCACGCTTTGCAATCCGACTTCTCCGCTTGATCCAACAGTGAGGGCATAATCCCCTGTGACAGCAGGTGTCTGGTTCCCTGAGATTTGAGTGGGGCTTTGCGATTGCGATCCAGATGTTTTCGGGTTCGAAGTGCTGCTCACGGACTGCGCTGTCTGGGGAAGTGGTCCTTGATCGCTTTGGGCGTTGGTTTGCGACGAAGATTCGGATGTTGTCGGGATCGGAGTGCTGGTCACGGACAGCGTCACTGGGAGAGCAGCTACCAACGTGGAAATAGATGTCCCTGATATAAGGATGCCGGGGCCGCCTGCGCGAAGACTGGGATTCGTGATGATAGGCTGAGATGAAAGGGCTGCAACCGAGGGATGCCACCAGGCTGCCGCAGGTATTCCATCCGCCGTTGACTGCGACGTCCGCGGAATTGACGTTGAGGACCGCGTTGCGCTTGGCTGACTTTGCATGCCTGCCAACGCCGCCGGCAGGCTAGTGGTCGTTGTCACTGCACCGGAACCAGCAGCTACTACCAGTGCTGTCTCCGTAGAGTGTGATTCCGCCGACTCTAGTGTAGTGATGGCTTGTAGATCACTCTGCGATACGTGTGATGCCGGGGACGGCTCTGGCGCGGGGAAAGCGGTGCCCATCAATCCTGTCAAAGATTGGTTGCCGGCAGCCATCGATGCCAAAGGAAGAATCCGTCGTCGTTCCAGCGCCGGGTTCGCGTCCTCTTTATCGCCAGAAGCCCATACAGCTAACGAAACTAGAACTATCAAGGGTACCAGAAGCAACGTCGTCGCACGTTTTGCGAAGTGTGCACTTCCCATCCCTCCGGATGTTAGTGCTCGCGATGTCGATAGCAAGCTTTGTGAAAATTGAGGAAGCGCAGCCTCCGGAAGCGAAAAGATTGAATGAAGTGTACGTCGCAGCTATTTGACATACATAGGGCAGGTGTCGAGCACGCCAACGAAACTACAATGGACAGGAAATATACCCTTGATGTACCTAATGCGCTTGTGTCGTGTTTGAGAGATCCATAGTAACAGATGACTGGAGCGGCAGACATCTTTAGCACAATAGATCTCGGTAGTCAGTACCCGACGGGAAGAAAGCGCGGGAAGACGGACAAGGACTGAAGAATGAGAAAAGTAACGGTGCAGGATGGCCTCCGAGACAGAAGAAGACATTCATTCATTTAACCTCGAGCTCTTGAGCCAAGTGTCCTGCTGCGTGCCCCGCAAGGCTCTGGGGTCCAGATTGTCTTTGCGCATCCGAGGGCAATAACCGAATACGTGAAGTATAGCTTGAAAGAAGATGCGGATCGAAGGAGAAGAAGAGAATTGTGAGGGACGACGGGAGCGGACTTCTTGCCGGGCCTTGGCCTGAAACATCCTGCCCTCTCATTCAAGTCGTCGATTATGCGCAATATCCGCGCCTGTCGTTCCTGCCTGCGACTCGGGCTCGTGCAGAGTGGAGAGTGGAGAGATCATGGTCGAGGTATGAATAGACGTCGATGATGTCTTGTGCATGTTTCACTCAAGACGTCGCTTCTTTCCAACTATTTCTTTTACCATGTCCGTACAAGATGCTCCTCGAGGGAGGGAATCACAACGACAGTGGCACTGTTCATGAAGTGATGCAACCCTCGCGGCAGAGGACGACGAAAGATGACAGATGTCGCCGACCTACAACGGCGAGTCCCATCTACGATTTACTCTTTGCCTTACGTATTCCCCCCAAGCCAGGATTGGCTGGGAAATGATGGATCATGGTCTACGTTCACGTTAAGGGTTGGGGATCCACCGGTGCAATGGAGGGTGCTGCCAGCCACGAACATTCAAGAAATATGGGTGCCCCTTCCCCAAGCATGCGTCTTAGACCATTTCGACAGCTGCCTCCATAACCGTGGCGTTGCGGCCAACGTGACCGCCGCGCACCAGGTTTTCCAGCTCAACCAGTCTTCGTCGTGGGTGAAGGAAGGCATCTACAACCTGCTCAGCGAAGACGATCTCAACTACACCGGCAATGGCGAGTACGGCTTTGATACTGTTTCGCTGGGACCACCCTCCTTGGGTGGGCCGAGCCTGAGCCATCAGGTCGTCGCGGGTATTGTCACGAATGACTTTTACTTGGGACAATTTGGCCTTGGGCCAAAGCCCGCCAACTTCTCGGACTTCAACGATCCCATCCCAAGCTACATGAAGACGCTGGCGAACACAAACATAATTCCGAGCTTGTCGTTCGGTTATACTGCTGGTGCAAAATATCGTAGGTCAATCACAGTCACTTCAATCGATCGGGGCTGACCAGTAGTCTATTAGGTTTTGATGGGATCCCCGGCAGCTTGACGTTGGGTGGCTATGATCAATCGCGATTCAATCCCAACGACGTCTCGTTTAGCTTCGATAGCGATGACTCAAGACGTCTGACGCTGGCGATCCAAGAAATTACAGCAACTAACACTCTGCACGGTGATACAGCGCCGCTTGCAGCTGTTGGCATTCTCTCCTTGGTAGATTCGACTGTGCCCCACATTTGGCTGCCAGTGCCAGCTTGCCATGCATTCGAGAAAGCTTTCGGACTAGTCTATGATAATGCGACCGATCTTTATGTCATCAATGATACTATACACGCGCGCTTGCAGCAACTGAACCCAACGGTAACTCTGAAGCTAGGTAATTCGTTGTTCAGTAGCGAGACCGTGAGCATCGATCTACCTTATGGGGCATTCGACCTGCAAGCTTCGTATCCCATATACCCCAATGCAACCAACTATTTTCCTCTCCGGCGAGCGAGCAATGAGAGCCAGTATACTCTTGGTCGGACATTTTTACAAGAAGCGTATGTCATCGCAGATTATGAGCGAATGAACTTTTCGGTATCCCAGGCCGTCTTTAGTAGCGACAATAGGTCCCACATTGTCTCGATTGCTTCTGCAGGAAACGGGACTACTGAAGTCAATGCACCTAGCAAGTCTCAAACCTCTGGAGGTAATGCTACCCAGCTTGCTATCATCATTAGTTTGGTGCTGGTGTTTTCCATCCTCATGGCCGCCATTGCGCTGCTCTTGTTCCGCCGTAAACGCAAAAAACGTCTTGAGAAAGGTGGCACAGGTTCGCCCGCGGAACGTTCTGATAATAGGACACCGCTCCCTGCACCTACGTCTGTGCCTGAAGGCGACATCTATAAGCGCGATCTGAGCACGGCTAGCACAGTCTTCACAGAACTCCCGGCATACAATCGAGACCGAGAGTATCACCCCGCTCAAAGTCAATTGAGGCCGCAAGAGTTGCTCGGCTCTCCGAGTGCGGCCGAGCTGGAGAGCCCGCAGAAGGCCCTGCGGTCTCATACACTAAATGAAGCGCTCAGAGCTTAACATTGACAGAACCCATCACGGCACTCTAGGCATGATATTTGAAAAGAGAGAGATGAGATGACCAGTGGCTTTGCCAGTGAGCTGGCTCCCTCATGGGAAGCAGTGTAGCTGATAGCGAAGGATTCAAAGCGGTTGTTCTGAATCATGAGATTCCTACATTTAAAGGTCTGGAAACCTTCTATGTACCGCGGCGCATAGGGCCACCAACATCTAAACAGGGGGTTTTAAAAAAGCTAGAAGGGTGATAGTAAAGGCCCTTTGCCCAATGCCAAGGTCCAGACGGAAACGGTGGAGGTTCTGGAGTGGGAATCCGAGAGGGGGTTGGAGAAAAGGCGTGGTGAGGCGCGTGCGACGGCTGGCATTGTTGGTCGTGGTATGCCCGGATAGAAGAGCGAAGGGAGTGGACCGCTGGCTGACATTGTCCATAATCTTTGGATACCTGTCAGATGATTTTCGGTTGACGCTGTGGTTGGCTGTTGGCCTGATACAAAGACTTCGATGCCCTTAACTCGAGTCTTGGTGGAGAAAGAAGGAGGAAGAATAAGACTTGCGGTTCGTATAGCCGTTGTTGGTTTTGGGCTATCATCGCGGTGTCCACTGTTTTGAAGCGAAGTCATTTTCCCTGAGAGCGATGTGCTGCAATTAATGGAGATGAGAATCTTGTATTTGTATGCTGGACCATGAAGCCCTGATGCTCTTCACTTTGAGGCCAACAACCCCTTGCCCAGCGGGACGGTGAGTACATCCTTGATGATTGCCTCCAAACTTGAATGTGGATCCTGCCATCGATAACCTCAGGAGTATAACAATGGTGCCATACTGTCAGGCTTCTCAGGCGGTATCCGCAAGCGAATCACCTTGAACGTACCACATGCAAAGGAATATCTTCCACCGAGCTTCTGCCGCTGCTGAACGTCTGTGCACAGTTCCACAAAATATTCTTATGCGACTTGCGCCAGGCTGTGTCGGCTCGCTTTCCCTTCTATGTTCAGGAAATATAGATACCCACCGTACCAGTTACAGAGACTCTCCTTCCTGGTACATACCTATGGCTCGAACCTTGATTCACGCTTCGTCTCTTCCTGAGGCATCGTATAGAGCGACGATCTATCAGGAGTGTCATTCCACTTCAATTCGATTAGATACAGGCACCGTCCCAAAAGTTAAAGGAAGAATTGACTGGCTTCACGCAAGCTGGCCACCCAGTAGAAAAGTAATACTTTTGTATTCATATATAAGAGTATAGAGCTCGAGAGCCAGATCTTTCGTTTATGAGTCTCGACTCAGGAGTTTATTGCCAGCATTTCGAGAGACTCGCCAATGTGCAATGCATTAGATTTTCTCCGAGACTCGCAATTACAAACGGCGGGAATATGTGTTGACAGTTTATACAGCGGTGACTAATGATGTTTCCCAGTGATGCCTTCCCTCACGGAGGCAATGGATAATTCTCTTGGTTGATGTTCGCACCCGTGAGCTCGGCCCAGAGGTAGTTGTACAAACGTCCGCTGTTCTCATGGAAATATACACCGATCCTCGTGATACTTCTGCTGCCCAGGACTCTCTTGTGGTCTTTAAGCAGATGTATCATGCCGTTGCCATTTGGAGAACCAAGCAGTGGCCAGAAAGGATTATCCGAATCTTTATTGTCTGGATCGGTTGGATAGAAGTAGGCGATCTGCCCGTCCGACTTTCCAACTGATTCCAGGGCCTCCACCATGAAGCTGCTAGTTATGCCGTTGTCGACGTTTCTTCGCATGATTATCTTGATATTCGAGAAGTCTGATGTGCCAGGAGTCATCGTAACGCATCCTCGTTTCCATTGAGCCCATGGCACCGAGGACCAGTTATCTGGTGCCTTCTCTTCGTCCGGGACCTCATTCGAAGGAACTGTGTCCCCTTTCTGGTGTCGCGCATTGACCGACGCAATGAAAACACCCTCTTTTGGGCTGTAGGTATTCGAAAACTCCCCAATAAAATCAACCAAGTTATCTTTCGGATAGTAGGAGATTACCTGGAAGTAATCAGGGCCGGTAGAAACTCCCAAAGTATTCATAAGTCATTGAGCTTCCCTGATAGCGTGGTCTTCACTTTCACCTGATCATCTGGCGTGGTATACAAGCCGTCCAAATCGCACGGATCGTAGTCTGGCTGGTTGATGTCCCTACGATTGAAACGACCCCAGTAAATCTGGCCTTTATCGCGATACATGTTCCAGACTTTATCGTGTATGGCCTTGCGAACAAGGGCTGGCTCGTCGCCATAGTCAGTTAGCTCTTGGGCGACAACGCTCCGTCTATAGCTTTTTCCAGCCACGGTCTGGAGGCGCCGCCGTCCAGGGTATTCCAATCTCGGCCGTTTCGCTTCTGGGTTCTGTATATGTGGATCCGATGGAATTTCTTCTAGGTATCTCTTGTTCACGGCCCTTATGTCTCCGTTGCAGCCGCAGGCTCCTTTTAGCCACGTAAAATAATTAAGTGCGAGCGCAACGTTAGCTGGATCAGAACCATCGGTAGTGATCCCATCGAACTTGCCGCTGTCGAAGCTTACGGGGACTCTCGCACCCTCGATGCAGCAGAAATCTCCGCCTTGGCAAACGCAACCACCACCTTCCCATGTACCAAAACCTTGCTGATCATTATCGGCTAAGCCGCTCGAGTGTGGCGTACCCGCTGGAGCGAAGATTTGGAATAAGGTGGCATTACCATTACACGTAAAGATATCGGAGACCCCGTTTTGGTTGGTGCCTGCACAGACTTCCATGCTGTCATCACTTGGCACAGGCCATTTCGAAGCAGTCATTGTTGGAAGGCCAGAAACGGTAAGCTGTCGAAGTGCAGGTGGATCCTCTGGTGTTGGTGATGGGGTTACGACAGGCATCGTAAGAAGGGGAGGTCCAGGCGATACCGTGAAGCCGCATGGGGCGGAAGTGTCACCTGTAGTCATGGTTGAATAAGTATGTCCATCGTTGCAGGAGCAGACCATCGCACAGAGATAATAGCGGGGGTTCTCGCTGCGAAGTATTAGCCACGTCATCGACTTCCAAGAAGTGGAGGACTTACACTGGCATGCAATTGGTAGGGTCCCAGGAGGCGGCTAAAGCGCTAGTCATAGCTGGTGGAGCCGATGACGGAGGCGACGTTATTGACGAGGGAGGAGTTAAAGAAGGAGAGACCAGAGTGGATGAGATGGAGCCCGAAGGCCCAGGACCCGTGCCTTGATCAATTCCCCGTCAGAAGTGCATTTCGAGTAATGGTCGTGATTTCCGTACCTGATAGTCAGGTGAGACCGAAAGAGCCGGTTCCGTCTAGCGAGCTGGAAGTTACATCTGGTGATACGGTCGAGAATCCAGTGAGAGGAATCGAGCCTCCAGTGTCCCAAGAGAAGGTTGCGGCCGTTCCCCCTGTGACGTAGTTACTATAAGGGAGTACCAGACCGCAAGCTCCGGTTGACCCAGTTGCGGAAGATGTGATTGTCGTTCCGACGGCACTACACCCCGTAATAGTCGAATAGCAAGTCTTACTGCACGAGCTTGTGGAGCTCGTAGATGAGCAGATGAGGCTGCAGTCGCTTGCAATTGCCGTTATACCACAGGACGAGAATGAGGAAAGCGAAGCGGTCGTGCTAACAGACTCCGTCGTAGGCTCAATTGAAGAGGGCGCGGTAGAAGTGACGGATGATACTGTATTGGACGTAGGCTCCTCTTGAGCGGGAGTGGGTATGAAATCATTGCCGATGGAGATCGTTGGAAAATCTTTAACAGCAGGAAATGGGGGAGGCATTGGGGGAGGGTATATCTACAAGCGGTCAGCACATACACGATCCCTGGCGCATCTTTTGCTACTTACTCCAGGTTTCCCCATACCAAACAGCACTAAACCACCGCTATCGATACCTGGAGGGCAGAAGAAGCAATGAGGTCCGCCCTTGACCAATGGATACAAACCTGTTGGGTGCATTGCATCCCATGTTTGAATTGCAGTGTCTGCGGTTATGCTTGAATCGATAGACGTTAAGGTTAGAGCTTCAGGTTGGAATGATGTTATGACCACCAAAGGAGCACCAGAAGACTCTGTGGAACTCGTGCTACCTGCTAATGTCAGATCGGACGAGTGCGATGTATCAACGTTAGGGGTCGATGTCACTCCAGCCGGAGCCGGTACTGTCGTTGAGCCATCGTTGGATGTCTGGAAAGACGATGTACTCGGTTTGGGAATCAGATCTGTAAGGCTTGCCAGTCCTGTGGCCGATTGTGAAGAATAAGCCTCAGCAGGTAGTGGATTGAATGGATAATTTCGATTGACAACTGAAAAGATTGTTAGCGACAAGGATTGAGACTAGCAGTAATTCCTACTCGAAAAGTTCGATGCATCGTTGGCTACCCATCCTCCCCAGAAGTTGCCGCTCTCAACGCAATCGGCCAGAATTGTGTTGAAATTGATTTCGCAAGTAGTGCTGGGTAGCCCGGAAGGACCAGCCTGGAAAGAGCTGTTAAAGGTATAATCTCCATTGAGTATATAGTAAGATGTGGATGTCGCAGTGTCGATGTGCGCCGAAGGAAGGGTGCAAGCGCTGTTAACGGTGGCTTTGCGGCCAAGCGCTGCGACAATAGTCGTACCGGTAGGATCAGAAGAGTCACGAGGTTGAAGGCAAGTCGGACCCAGAGCGCCTGCCTGTGCTGTGGAGGAGGAAGGTAACGGTGAGCTGCTCTGAGAGGAAACGCAATGAAATATAGAAACAGCTGCGACGACGACGGACAAAATATGCTTCATGTTGTAAATATACGGCATGGATCTGTAGACGTCGAAATAAGTCATAAAGAGAACACAAACAGGTCCCTGAGTCCTATAGTAATTCAAGGAGTTGCTCATATGCCCTTATATACCTTGGGCCTCTACAGAGAATTCAATCGATCATAGCTGGCTATGATCCTCCGCCATTCCCACATAAAACATAGGTTGCCTGACATATTGGAAGGATGTGGCTCTGCCATCATTGTGACTCGGGAAGTGGAAGCCGCCCGAGGATGTCCGTCATAACACTGGATTCGTATGCCTCAGACGTCGGCTAGCGGATGTTGGAGACGCAGCAGTACCCGGTTGAAATATGGGGCACAGTCGAGGTTGGAAGAGGAAGCTGAGTTGGGACGTGATACCTCTCATACAAGAGCACGAGTAGTTTTACTGCTTGCTTCGCCAGTAACCTGCAATCATTCGTTCAATTCTGCTTGCTCTAACCCTTGTCTAGATATCAGGCACCTTTGTTAGAAGGAATGACAACCATAGCCGCATGACCCGAAACGAAACGTGCAATAGTATCGCTCGCGACGTGGCTAAGAAGACGTAAAAGCGGGCAAAGCTGCCAATCTTCGCACAACATAATAAAATCAAGCTAGTAGTCGTTACTCGATGTAGCCGAAGAACATTTGCTAGATCGCTACATAGGTAGAAAAGGGGACGAACGCTTGACATAGCTCACGAGCCTGAGAAATAAGCTTCAAGCGGACGAGAAGTTTCAGGTAGATGCTGAAAGGCTGTGCTTGTCTGGTGTCGCACATCAATTGGTCCCAATAATGTAGAATGGATGTTCAACGCAGGGCAAGACCCCTTTTTGGAGTGGATATCTGGCTAGATGGTGAAAGCGTGAAAGCGTAATAAAGAAGGGGAATATGGCATACCTGGCAAAAATGACGCGTAAGGAAGCCGAGCGCTTAACTTTGCTCCCGGTATCTGGGTGGCTAAGAACGATCTTGCAAGGGTTCCTATGCATAGCCCAGCAATTTCACACATGTTTCGAAGAATCCTTCGCCTTGTCGGTGCCTGATATGACCTGGACCAAAGCAATAATATAGATAGTAGCTTCTGCGGCCAGCGAATCGGAAGCGCCTACGTCGCACACTGTTCCAATAAGTTGTGCGTCATCGTTCTAACGTTTCCGTTGCTGGACGGCACTGCTGACTTGGGGCTGTACATGTGGAACGCGGCCTGGACAAATCCTTCTGGTTGCAAGGCGTAATATGAAGCGACAACAAATGGTAACCTCTTGGAAGTCCCGCAGCGTTATTCATTCGAGTAATGCCAGAATTGTCTTGATGCTTTCCGAACATCAACCGCACGAAGTGCATGATTTCCGGATGGATTCAGACTAAAAGAAATGTAGAACTGTATCATGGATCACATTTACTTTAGCCTTTTGTTTCTAGGGGGAATAGCCGCCCGTTGTAGCCGGCGCTAGAAATAGCTCAGCGGCTACGTGTACCTTAAGCCCTTGGCTGCATTCGGTTGTGCCACCTATTGATGATCTTATATGCCCTTACTTTTCCATTGGGAAACCGACACGTTGCTCCATTGTGATGTCTACCTATATATTAAGAGTAAGGCATGGTTGAAACGACCCAGACACCATAAAATGCTTTGAAAAGTCCCGAGATCTTCACTTCACTACTGATTCACTAAGTCTCAATGTCGGTCGAAGAGGACATGTCATGGAAAGATATGTCATGGCAAGAGGAAATGCACCACAAGCTCACCCGTCACCTAATTATGCTTCCTCCAACAGTCATTCCTCCAGAGTCTGGGAGCGACACCATGGATTCCAGCCGCTTGAAGCTCCCGACCAAGGAAACGTCGCTTTCAGCGCTGGCTCCTGACGATGTACGGAACCTGTACTTCAAAGATTGCATCGTTTATCTTGGTGTGGGCTTGGACTGGTCAGACCGCCAGCAAATGATCGATGCCATGTACTTCGAGTGGTTCCCACATCGTGATCGCGAGCAAGACCTGAACAGAGGGAGCTTCTTTGCTGGCTTTCTCAACGCCACAAAACTTAAGCATGGCCTGACGCAGTTGGCGAGATTTCACTTCGAGTCGCTATGCCCGAGACTGAAGGAGCTGCAGCCGGAGGTTTTGGAGAAGGAGAAGTTTCGCTATGATCATGGCTTTGGGATGCCGAGAGAGAAGGGGCTGTTCAAATTGAGACAGAGCTTTGATCAGACGTTCCTTGTTGTTGACCAAGAGAATTGGAGAGATGGCATATGTGTAGTAACCAAGGACAAGCGGGTGGCAATGGATATTGGAGAAGTAGGCGAGGAGCTGGATGTTGAGGGATCGGGCAAGGTCAAGGTGGCCAGGGCGAAATTGGAAAGCGTGATGAAGGCCGTTGTTGCCGACGATAACGAGCGGAAGAAAGAGAACAGAGAGTGGAGTGGGTATTATGGTAAATGGTGTGGTGGAGAGAATGAAGGCCCACCAACTCGATTTGGCGGCTGTGTCGAAATATCTAAGACAGTCTGATTGAAATCGATTATCGTGCTAAGCAAGTTTCTATGCCGAAATCGAGAAAGTGAACATTTGTTTGATTCGCGAAATTACACTTAATATATTACTTTGCTAATCTATCGTTAACATACTTAAACTATTCTAATATACTAAAATTGCTAAAATAGAATAACTTAATACTATATACTTTACATTCTACAAATTGTATCTAATCTAAAATATAATATTCAAGTGTATATATTGCAAGTAAGAGTTCTATATTTTTAATATTAAGTCTTAATACTATCTTCTCCTAAAAGAATATATCTTATTTGCTTAGTAGCGCCAAATATACCCAACGCGTTTAATTGAACAAAACAAACATTCGTATTAATTAAATCTCGATTACTCAATTAGATAGTCTCGATAAGCTAATAAGCTTTATCAATTTTGATATATAACAAGAAACTTGCAATTGCATTTACGTATACAATTACATTTGCGTATACAATTACAATTTAAATATACTAATAGTTATTCTATTTTTAGAGTTTACAATACGCATTCTAACAAGCTTGCAATAACTAGATTCAATGCAATATAACAAAAGCTATAGTAGATTAAAAATAATAGTTCTTCAAATATCTATCAAAAGTATTGCAAACAATTTAGAAAGTATTAACTTGCAATTTAAACAATATATATATCTATATATATAATATACTACTAAATTAGTTTTGTTTAGAAATTTAATTAAGAGAATAATAAAGCTGTTTCGATTGCTCTATTTTATGCACTATTATTAAAGTTATTGCAAATTAAACGTTAATCTCTTATATTGCACTTAACAATTGCACTATTTGTAGATTGCGCTTATTGTAGAAGTTCTATATTGTAGATATTGCTTGTTTTATTGTTATTTTTTGCAATTGCTTTATTAATTAGATATATTAACTAGATAGATAATTATTATCTATCTATTGCATTTGCTAATCGAAATATAGATAAAAAATACGCATTTATATAATATCTTTGCAAACAAAAAATTAGATATTCTTTCTTTTTTTTTGCTTGTTTGTTTAAATTTTTTACATTACTATAGTTTGTAGATTTGTAATTATAAAAAGACTCTAGAATCTCTTTTAACAAATATTTTTTAATAAAAATATTTGTGTCTTCTTTTAGTAGTAGAATAAAATATCTTTGTACAAAACTACAATAAAGAAAATATAAATACTTAACTAAATTATTTAGAATCTAATAAAGAACAGTTTGGAAATTGCAAAAATAAGAGACAAAATAATGTTTATAAATCTTAATTACGTAATTGCAAGATTGCAATTATAGATTTGCAACTTTAACTCTTTTTTTATCTTTAATCGATTTTATTTTTCTATTTTATTTTTTTTATAAAAATGCAATATGTTGTAAATCTATCTATAGCAAGAACTTGTTCGAGTTATCGATTGTTTATTTAATAGTATTCGACAAAACTAGATTTAGATTTAATTAATATAGCAAGTTGTATCGAAGCTAGAATCTATTTTTTTAATATATTTAGGAAAATTGTCTATTTATTCTCCTTTTCGATAATATTTATTCCTCTTTTTGGTAATTATACTTTCTCGTCTAGAATTTATTATAAATCTAGTTGAATAAATTTTAATTCACTTTATTGTTCGTTAAAAATACTTTCTTCTTCTCTATCTTCTTTATTTACATTATTCTTATATTAAATATTGTTATTATTATAATGCTCGTAATCTCTTGCAACAACAACTATATTATTATTGACAAGTCTGTCAATGTTATCTAAGCGCACGTCTCGAAACAGAACTACGTTATCGTTAAGAAATGCTTGAAATTTATAAAAAAAAAACAATAACTTTAATAACAAAATCAATCTTCTTTGCAATTGTAAAGAACTATTAAGATCTTGTAACAACAATTTAAAGCGAAAACGAAAAATCTTCTTTATTAAGATTGATTGTCTCTTTAGAGCAAACGCTATTCGCAAAAAGAACAACAATATGTATAGATTAATTGTTAGATCAAGTTTCGGTTCCAACTTTAGAAGTCGACTTGATTTGTCAATTTCAATATTAGGAATTGCTTCGAAATTCAATTCGATTTCTATTATTTTAAAATTGACTCGATTCAACTTAACTTGATTTTCGATTTCAATATTAGAAATTAAATCGAATTGTTAAGAAATCGAAAACAACATTATTATGTCAAGATTTTCTATTTTTGAATATACGTTATTATAATTTTGAATTTTTCGCTAAAGTATTAAGTAGTATACTTTAACACAAAAGCTACGCTTGCTTGTATTATTTTAAAATAACTTATTTAACCTAGTTGCTGCTTGCATTACTATAATACATTATTAAATAATCTTATATCGAAAGGTTATAGAATAGAATATAATTTTCTACTATTTATTTTAAAATTCTTTATACTAATACTAAGTCTTGACAATTCGAGTCGATTTTTCGAGTCGATTTTCGATTCTAAGTATAGAAATCGACTCGAATTATCAATTTCAACTTTATAAATTAAATTGTTAAGACTTTCGAATCGAATTAATATAAATTATTAAGATTTGAATCGAGTATTCGATTCGAACTCGATAATCTAATCCGATGCAATTAGTCTAAATATATAAATATTAGAGATTATTAATAGCAAATATAATTACGAAGCAATTGTTGCAAACATTTATTTGTTGCTACAAAAGAAGTAAAGAAATTAGACTCTATTAAATTGTCTAGATATTGTATCAAAAGTTAGTATAAATATTTTTGCAATACAAATCTATATTAACATCTATTATAAATATTGCTTCTCGCGAATTTCTATTTGCAAAATATCTAAACAACTTCTTTAGTCTTTTTATCTCTTAAAATATCTACAATGCAAAGAAGAAGATTTAAAATAAAAGATTCGACAAGTATATTTCTATGCAAGCGCTTTTAAAGTATCTAAATTAAAATAATTAATTTGTAAAAATTAAGTTAAGAAAGAATACTAAGAAGATTAGACAACTATTCTTTATAAACAAAAAAAGCAAACATATTTTAAGCAAGAATTTTCGAGATACTTATTATAAATTATATTTACAAAACAAACAAATATAAAATGTCTCTACTTACAATTGTAGAATATACTTCAATTAATATTACTTTTTATATAGACTTTGTATTTCTAGAGTTAAAGCGTTCGAAAAACTATATATAAGTATTAAGATATCTAAAGAATATGCTAGGCAAAGAATGACAACTAGACAGGCAAAGCAACTAGACAAGATGAAAAGACACGCAAGTGAACAAAACAAACATCTATAATAGTTGTAAAGATAATTCTCTAAGAACTAAGTTAACAATCAAGTTATACTTGATTGTTTAAGAGCAAACGCTATCGATAGACGTCAAACGCCCTCTTGTTATTTGGCAAGAGCATTAGACACAAATCTCGTAACACATATTCTTCTTAAAAGAAAAAACATTGACGCTCTTGTTATGTTGCAAATTCAAACGTTACTTGACTTCTAAACTTAATTATTATTTTGTTTAAATTTCAATAGTCTAATCAATTGCAATAAATTTGTCGTTCTTGTTTGTCTACGCGTTATGTTGCTAAATAATCTTAGATCAATTCTTTTTGATACTTAGTTTATTATAGAACTTCTTGTCGCACTAACGATAAACGTTCTTTCTCGCGTTTGAGTACATCTTGTTTAGCTTAATTTTTGCAAAGTTGTTTTAAAGACTATCTTCGAATACGATAATAAGATTAATATTAAGAATAGCGTTGTAACTATCTTGTATAACTTGAAAGCGCGTCATTGTCTCGTTCGAGCTATTCCCTATTTTGCTTAGCATTTGTTTAGCAATTGTCGCAAATCGAATTGTCTAACAATTAGTAATTAAGATATTTGTAAGTCTAGAAACTATTTCTTTGCGAATCAATTTATCTTTCGAAAACAATATTTAACGCACAATTAAATTTGTCTTGATCATTTTGAGCTTCTTCGCGTAACGTTTTAGCAACTTTGAATTTCGCGAGACGAAGAATAAAAAAAAAAAAAAAAAATCTTTGTCAACTAAGATTTTTAAGATTAATTTGTTTGTTTTTATTGTCGAAATTAAACGTTCGCAAAGTAATGTTATTGTTTCGAATAAAATTTGATCGACGTTTGTCTTTCGCGTCTTTTACGCTTTAGTTGAAGCTACGCTTTGACGCTTAATTGTTTGACGAGCTTCGATTAATATAATCTTTTTGTTAATATCGATCGTTTTAAGATCTTTCTTGTAATATAAATTCGAAAATTGATTGTTAAACATAGCGAGATTTAAAACAAATTTATAAGTTTTGTAATTTGCAAAAACTTAATCTTTCTTTAAAGATAACAACTTGTTAAGACGTATTAATGTGTTATAAGATATAATGCTATATATGAAATTGCTTATTTTAGTTGTCTTGTACTTCTTTTGCGAGTCGATAATTTAAGTAAATTAGACGTTAACATTATCTTGCAAGATACATTTCTTTTTGAAAACATCAATAATGCTTATAAACACAAAAATAAACTCTAAAGACTCGCATAATATGCGAATATTGTTGTTTTTGTTAAAAGTTGCAAGTTATAAAGTGAAGCGATTTTGTGTTGTAATATTAACGCGAACGATACAACTTATATTGTAATCAATAAGATACGTGTAACTTATTAAATAAATAAAATAATCGTCGATCTCTATCTTTTTTTTAAATCAAAATAGAGCGATCTTGTTTTCGATTATCTTCGCGCTTAAAATCTCGAAATTAGAAATTAAATAAACAAGACATACGTTATTGCTCTTGCGAAGTATAAATATAATAAAATAGCTATTAAGCATAAATATCTCGCAAATAAGTTATTCGACGTTTATTAATAATGTGCTTTCAAAAAAATTGTTCTTGAGCTTAACATTTATTTGATTTAGTTCGTCGTTATTTAATGCAATCTAATTATTATTATTTTGCTAACTTAGCGTTTTCGCGAAATCGTTCTTAATTGTTTGATTCGCAACTTTGTGTTAGCAAACTTTTGCGACATTTTAATTAAGATAAGAGTTCTTGTTCTTTTTGTCAAAAGTTATGTTAATTGCTTGTTAAGCAACGATAAGAAACAAACAATCTTGCAATGCAATAGCAATAATAAAAATGTTATTGTCAATAATATAAAGATAATAGCTAACGATAATAAGCAAGAATACGTATTGACAAAATCAAAAATAATAAACTTTAATAATGTTGTTAACATCAATGTTAATTGTGCTAGTGTTCTAATAGATCGCATCTTGTAACTAAAACTTGTAAAGTATCTATTATAAGTAAACAATAAATTATAATTGTTTAACGCTACGTTTGAGCGAATAGTTTATCGTTATTAATTTTTGAACGTTGACAACAATAATATTAAGATAATATCTCGACGTTGTTGTCTTTCTTGCTATTTGTAGCAATCTTAATCTTAGACAATTTGTTTCTTTTCTTAAACATAAGTGCGTTTTCTATTGTCTTAAACGATCGATCGTCTTTCTTTGACAATAATATAGAGACAATAATATTTACTAGAAGTCTTGAGACAATTACTTTAGATATTGTAATAATTGTTTTAGAACGTCTTATAATAAAAGAAATAAATATTTGGTGTTTCGTTTTGTAGTTGTTAACAAAATTCGCAAATTTGTTTAGTAGATTCTTGTTATATTATTGATTTTACTTAGCATTGTAACTCTTTTATCGAATTGTCGAACAAAATACTTCGAGATAAAACAATCTTATTTATATTGATAAATGCAATGTTCAATAAAAGTTTTAATCTTATAAAAATGTTATTCGACATTTAACTTGACGATAGTCTTCGAATAATTTAACTTTAAATAGTTGTATAAATCTTTATTGCTTAATACTAACTTAAGATAAACAATAAATATAATTGAGTAAATCTTTTAATTTGTCGAGAGATTCAATTTGTATATTAGATTGGTTTTTCGTTTGAGAATTTTAAAAAATTCGATGTGTTAAATTGACAACTTAAACGATTTAACAAACGACAAAAAGTAATTTTTGTAAAGAAAAAGATATATTATGTTGCTTATTAAAAGCTCGATAGATTTATAATGTCTATCGTATATTGTTTTGACTACTATGTTAGTTTATACAATTGTCGCTTTTGTTTCGAAGATGTTAACGATCTTCTTTTGCAATTAATTTGTTTAAAAATTGTCAAATTTAGAAAGAAACAAGAAGTTATATGTCTTAAAGTTTATAATTGTTTTATTTGATAACAACTTAATAGACGTACTAAGCAAATTATTAAGACCAATGCGAAGTGCGAACAAAAAGAACACTTAGTTTAAATTAGAATTGTTAATCGCTATATATTGCAAGACTATCTTAATTGTTTAGTTTGTTCGTTTACTTTGTTCGTCTATTTGTAAATAGTATATTGTCGAGGCAAGAAACTAAACTCTTAGTTTCTAAAATATAATTGTTTAGAATTTAGACATAAATTTGCGATCTTTGTTGTGCACGAACGCTTTCGAGACTTCTTAGTCAACAAGATTGTTAAAAAGAATACTTGTTTACTTCGCTACAATATAAATTGTCTTGTCGCTTAAGACAATTACTTTCTTGGAAAATTTGCAAGTTGTTATTAAAATAGTAGAAAGATTGCGCAACTTTAATTGTAACAATAATACAATTGCTTTTGCAAGAGCTAGCTATAGAACTATATCGTACTTTACATTAAGCGTCGAGATATTTTTCCTTCGTATCAAGTCGATCGAATTGAGCAATTTGGAAAGCTTCGTTCGTATTCGAAATTCTAAACATTAAAACTTTACAATTTATTGTTCTTCTTTGCACTTCTTGTACACGCAATGCGTTATTACAAAAGTTGCTAAGATAATTGCACTATTTATAAAGCTTGTTCTACGCTTTCTATTAATGTTAAAATTATTAAAATCGAATCGCTTTTAATAATAATAAAGTAGAAAAAACAATTAAATCAATTGTTTTGAACGTCAATTAAATTACTTTTAATTGTATTATTGTTTCAAATCTTGTAACAATAATACAATTAACGAATTGTCTCTTTGAACAAGTTGTATTCTTGTCTTTTAACTACAATTCAATCTAGTAATTTATTAATTGTATTATTGTTACAATTGAAGTTGCGCAATCTTCCTAGTATTGAAGTCTTGACATAATAACAACTTTAAGACGAAATCGATACACACAATATAAAAAGATACGAGAGAACTTAGAATTAAATTAAGACTTTTATACAATTAATATGATTTAATTTGATAAAGATTGCACTTTCGACAATAAGCAATGTATCAATGTAATTAAGAGACAAGCTTGCGAAGATAAAAGTTAATAATTATTGTCTTGTAAGTGCGAGTAAAATTAGCATAACTATTTATATTGTGCGTCTAATAAAAGATTTTTGTCTTAAATTTCTTGAACAAGCATAGTTTCTTTCGATTTGTATAGTTTATAAAGTAAAGTAAGTTGTCTTTTTCAAAAAACTAAATGTTAAAAGACATAAATAACTTTCGAATCGTCGTTAGAATTTCTATCTATTTAATGAATTTAACGTATGTTTCGAGAAATCTTTTTTTAAAGATTTTACTTATTTGAACAAAACATAAATAGAATAAGATTGTCTTGTCAATTGTATCTTAATTAATTACATTTGATTTTTCTTTAAAAGTTTTTCGTATTAACTTAGTTACAATCTTTATGTTCGTTGCAAAGTTGTCTATCTTATCTAAGCTTAATAACTTGTTCTTGTTATGTTTATCTTTAAGTGCAAGAAGTTTAAACAATGCATTCGAAATCGTTTGTAGTCTTTCTAAACAATAACGTACGTTTAATAAAAACTATAAAAGATATTGCGAGACATTCACGAAACAAAGATTAAGCTTGTCAATTAATAAGAAGAATAACGTAATTTGTTTAACAATGCTTATTGTAATCAAGTAATTAGTATAAATTATAATAAATCTTTTGATCGCTTCTACTAGATATTTGATCTTTTGTATTGTTTATACAAAACAAATTACTTTTATTTTAGTTAATTAATAATTTATTTCGACGAAGTTAAGAGTCTTGAACAAAAATAAAATATATTAAATATTGTTTTGTCTAAAGTTGTCGTTGATCAAATTATTTTTAATATAATATATCTTGATATTAAATTCGCGCTTCTTGAAGACGTCTAAGTCTATGTACAATTGACGATTGTTGTCAAAATAAATTAAGAAGTTTAAAGCTATTAAGAATTGCTATAATTAATAGAAGAATTAAAGAAAAATAAACAGGTATTCAATATACGTGTTTCTTAAATACGTTTTTTGCTTTTGCTTGTTAACAATAGAGAATTTCTTTAAAAGACAAGTTTTTTCTTGTTGTAAAACGTTAATTTGCTAAACGTATTAAACGATCTTATCTCTTTAATAATTGACGAGATTAAAATAGATTTTAAACGTCTTTAAATCTTTAGAAAATTTGATTGTCTTAATAACGACAATACGTTTCTTAGTAATAAACAAGTTAAAGATGTTTACTTTTTGTTTTAGCAAAATAATGCTAGAATAGTTAAGATAGATTTTTTTGAAATTAAGCGTGACGTTTAGCAAGACTAATTTGTCGAATAACTAAGTAAAATAAGCTAAATGTGTGTCGAACAATTAAGAGAAAACAACAATATTGTCAATGTAAACACGACAAAAGTCTTTAAATTGACGAAGTTATTTATTTATTATTCGTTAAACGTAGACGAACGAATTTTTGAATCTTATAATAGCGACATTAAGTTGTTATTTGCTTTAATAAACAATGAAGAAGAACTTATATTTATCTTCAAATGCAATCAAGAATTGCAAGAAGAAAATTAATTTATTTATTAAACTTATGTGTTCTCGATTACGAATTTAGACTATAATGTTTGATTAAACAAATGTTAAATATTTATTTGTAATAATTAATCTATTTAGTTCGCGAATATTAGTTACTACTTGATGCTTTCGAATTTCGTCTAACAAGATTTGTCAAATTACAAAAATAAAAAATTCGAACAACAAAGACTTAATCGATTATATTATTTGTTTTAAACATATAGATTGTCGAATTCTTTATTAACTATTTTGCGATTGCGTTCTTTTAAGAAATAAATCTTGTATTTTATCTTCGACGCTAATATAGAGTTTTAATCGCTATTTAATAAGATCAACATTTAATCTTTCTTAACAAAATTAATTGTTTTGCTAGTATTTTCTTACAAGACATGCAATCGTGTAACGAGACGTTAAAGCGCAATAATTTTGATTAAATTGTTGTAAACATTGACGTTATTAATTAAATTTGTCTAATAATTATTATTGAACATGTTAATCTTAATATTTTCTTTAATTGCTTAACTCTTTTTATTAAAGCTAATTTAATAATAGTTTTGCTTCTTAAACTTTAGTAAATGTCTTAGCATTATATGTTGCAAGATGCGAAGTAATACAAGACGATTGTTACGAACGTATACGAAAGACATTTTTCTATTTGCGACATAAAAGTAAGCGTCGAACAAGATCAATTTAAAGAGATAGTTTCTATTAAACAAGATTTTGTCTTGTACTATTATTAAAATTTTAAGAACAAAATAGACGACAATTACAAGACTTCTTTCGATTTTAATAATTCGTTTTATTTAAATGTTGTTTTTTGATTTTATCTTTAATTTTGTCTTTAGACTTTAACAACTTTTAATAATTAGTTTTCGCTTGTTTGCGTTAACGATTATACGTTTAAAATCGATAATATCTATTTTAAGCAACAACTTTGTTTCTAAATTTTTTATAACGTAAATTTCTCGACAAAAGTAAACGACAACTATTTTGTTATATATTTTGTCTTGAAGATACATTAAGAATCGAAAATAATTGTTGATTAAATATTTGTCGTCTCTAATGTCGCGTACGAATACGACGACGCTAAATTGTCTTGTAAGATGCTTTAGTTTCAAGTTACTAAAAAAGTTATTGTTAATTAATAATATAATGCATTCGTTGTCGACGCAAACAATACACAAGATGTCTTCTTATAAGAATGTCATTTAATATATCGCATAGTGTTAATATCTAAAAGTTAGTCTATTTTGATGCAATAATAAAGCGTCTAATTTGATTAGCTCTAAGTTCGTAAAATTTATCTTAATAAAAATAGAATCGACATAGAATATCTTAGTAGATTTTTGACAACACGTCTTGTTATGTTTGTTTTCAATATGTTGAAAAAGCTTGTTTCTTAATAAAAAGCTCAAGACACAACTTTTGTACTTAAAGAATTAAAGAAAAGACATTGACGTTAACTTAACATGCATTGCATTCGTCTAATAAGTCGTCTTCTATAACAAGTCGATTATATAAATAATTGTTAATATTTTCTTCTTAACATAGTATGTCTCTTTCGATTAATTGTTAGCGACATAATATGTTGTCGTACTTGCATAAGAATCGTTGTAGTAATTTGTAAGATCTTCGAAGAACATAAAGTAATAAATAAATTCTATATATTTCGTAGAATTTGCGTAGTATATTATTACGACAAGAACTTGATAAATTATTATTTGTTTATAGTTGTTCTAATAATTATCGCTATAATCTTTGCAATATTTATCTTAATAATTGTCTTGATTTCGTTGTGCGTTGTTCTATCTATCTCTTGTCTTTTAATTTTAATAGTAAAAATTCTTGTTCTAATTATTTGCAAAAGAATTTGTCGTCGTTGTAATTGCGAGTCTTGCAAGAGACTTTAATATCTAAAATTGTATCGACGTTTGTTATATTAATTGACAAAAATGCTTGTTAAAATCTTGCAAATTTTGCATAAATTATTTGAAATATTCGTAATCTACAAATTGTTGTCGAAAAAAATATATATAGTCAAATTGCTTATAGAAGAACATGCGAGAAAGATAAATTAAACGAAATATATATAGTGTAGACTAACGAATAATGTGTTCTTTTAATTGTCTATTTGATCAATTTAAATTTTGCTAATTAGAGCGATAAACAAGCATTGTCTTTTATATCTCGCACTTTGCATCAAGTTTGTTAATAAAATTTTGAAATAATATATAAGCGATAAGTATGCTAACAATAAAACGCAATTCTATCTTGAGTTAATTTTATGTTCAAATTAATTGCTTTTGAATTTCTTCGATGTTTGTCAATTACGCATAAAGAATAATATTTTGTAAATATTTTGTAATTTCTTGTTCGTCTTTAACATTTTTGATAATAAAGATTTTTGATGTTAACTCGTTAAGTGCTTTGCTAATTTTTATCTTAAAGCAATTTTACAATTTATTAATAAAATTCAAAAAAGATAGACTTCGAAATGTTCGACGTTTAAAGTTGTTTATCTTCTTAAGATATTACGTTATAATAGAGTTACAAAAACAAAAAGAAAGATTGTCTCAAATAACAACTTCGTCAACAACGTGTGCGTAATTATTTAAACGTTTAACAAAGATAAAGACTTCTTTGTATATTGTTTTCTTATAAACAAAAATAATATTGTTTACCTTATAATTGTTTAAAGCGTCTAAATAAAAGAAGTCTAGAGTAAACGTCTTAAATTAACTAGAAAATATATTTGTATTTTTTTGTAAAAACTTATTAAAGTGTCTAGAAACACGACGAAAATTAATCGATTTATTTTGAGACAAATATTATGTTTGCTTTACAAAAGAACGTTAATTTTCTTTACGCAATATAGTTTGCAATTAATCTAGATCGAAGATTGCAAAAAGTAAAGTTTACTTAAAGATTGCGAAATTAAGTTGTAAAATCGAAGTTTGCTTAAAGATTGCAAAATTAAATTGCGAAAACGAAGTTTATTTAAAAGTTACTAAATTGACTTGAGCATTAAGAGATTGTCGAATAGATTTTTATTATTGTTGCGAGTTTATATTATTAAGCGTAGTTATACTCGATTAAATTAGCAAAAAATAAGTAGACTAAGCATTTAATTATAAGACAGTAAGTTCAACATCTTGTTATTAATCGTACTAAGCATATTGCTTAACGTCAAATAAGTTAAAAGATTATAAATTGTACAATTGTGCGACAAAGTTAAATTAATCAAATTGTTATCGATTACTTTGCAAAGAATTGTTAGAACATAAATTTATTATTTTGAATCTATTGTTTATTTCGAAATTCGTTCGATTAATTTCAAGTCAATAACGACGATTTATGCTATCTTTCTTAAGAGAGAAAGCTTGCTCTTGACAATATAAATTGTTAACGTTTGCTAATATATTTTTGCGCAATCTATTATTGTTTGATTTGTTAGCTTTGTCGTTTCTTAGTTTGTCGAAAAAGTTAATTATTAATTGTTTAGTTAAAAACGCAAATAAGATAAAAGATGCGAGTAAAAAGACGAGATTCGAGATACTTAAGAACGCAAATCTATTTCGTTAAATAACGAGAACTTTGTCGAGATGTTTTAAGACGACAATCGAATTAAAAGATTCTAGATTTAGAATGTTATTAAGATAGACATTTAGATTTTTTTGCTTAAATTGCTCGTTTTAATGTTTAGATAATTATTTTGTTAACAACTCTAATAATGTCTTCGAGATAATGTTGTTTAATGTAAAAGATAATAATGTCTTTGAAATAACAACGTTAATTGCAATGGATTGTAATGTCTTCGAGATCTAATAGTTAAGAACGATAGACCATAATGTTCTTATCGAAGATTGATTGTAAGTTGTAATAGATAGTAATTTCTTCGTCGAAACTTTGTTGTTAATTGTGTTAAGTAAAGTTATCTATTGCGTTCTTTCGAACTTATTGATTGCTCGTTTGAGTAAAGTCTTGTCGATTGCTATCTACAATTTTTCTAACTTTTTATTAGATCTACAGCTTAAGATTGTCTTACAATTTGCTTTTTTCCCAAATATTATTTAAATTGTATTTCGACAATCTAGAATTTATAGATATTTGTTTGTTTTTTTTCTGTATATTTTATACTTTTTTTCTAGATAATTTAATTAAGCTTTATATTCTTTTAATTGTATAATATAATACTTTGTACACTTTTATATTATTTTTTGCTTAATAGCGTATTATATTTGCTAATTTTATTCGCATTTGATAAATCCTAACTTTAGTTCTAGATGTATCCAAATTTGTCATAACAGAAGTCGCAATTTTCTATTACTAATATTTGGACTTTGTGCGAGATCAAGATTAGAGCTCGTGAATCTTGCATTATTTGCGAGAATCTAGAAGTTCAAGTCAAGTTTTGCGAGAGACGATCTTGGCATTTCTTAACATTGAGTTCGTGAATGCGTCTGTCTTGTATAACAATCATAATTTGTCTACGTGAAATGCGCACACGTTCTCTCGATTCATTAAATTTATCCCAAAAGTAAAGTTTGTTCAAATCGACGAAATCTAATGTTTAAAGCGAAAAACGTGAAGATTTGACGCAATTATGCAACTAGCGAGCAACTGCAAACGTTTGTGCGCATCGTGAACATTAAAACTTTATGCGTTAAGACGTAGTTTAACTCGATGAAGATTTCGCAACTTTGTCGAACTTTGAGAAAACAAAACGAGCTCTTCGAGCAAATTCTATCTCGACAATATTAATTTGAGTACGTAGAATAGATAGATCTGTGAGATCTATAGAATCTAATAAATATCTTGATTTCTATTAGCTCGATCTGCCTCCTGAAACGCGAATGTTAATTTAGAATTCTATAAAAAGTCTTTTAAAATCTATTTTTGTAAAAATAATTTTAAAATTGTTGTATTTGACGTTATATTTGTATTCGAATCTATCGATTAATCTTAAATTCTAATTCTAATTATTTTCTCGAATTTTATATAATTGTTACTAATTACGCACTAAATATATTGATTAATTTTGTGTATATCTATTAAGTTTTGCATCTACTATATTCTTGCAACAATTTGTCTCTATTCGAGCAACTTTATTGCAATCCATCTATATAAGATTTTTTCTCTTTTTATTATATTAATTAACAATATTGCAAAAATAAGAAAAAGAGAAGATAGCTAAAAATAATATTAATTAATCGATACTCTTTTGAAATAAGAAAAAGTAAACTTCGAAAATACAAAAAAAATCTCTAAAATTGTTAATTAATAAGTTGAAGACAATTGCGATAAAAGTTTAGAGAACAAATTAAAAAATATTTCTTTAAATATTGCAATATTAAATTAATAATTTTAGTAGCTTAATTTGACTATTAAGAGCAAAACAATTAATGTTCTTAATTTTATAAATATAATAGAGAAAACTTAAATTCTATAATAACTAGAAAGCAACAATAACAATATTAGTTTAATATTTTTAGTTATTATCTCTGCTACTATATTACATTCTAACTTGTCTAAAAAATAATATTATTCTCTTAACAATTTTTTCTTATTTTAATCTCGATATTTTAAAGAAAATATTGTAAAAAAACATTATATATAATATATTTAACTTTAAATTAATATTAGGTCTATAGATTATAGAAATTAATATTATCGAAAACAGCTAAATATCTTTGCTAAAAATTTGCAACAACTTAAAAATATCTTAGAAATTGTTAATTTTTCTAATCAATTGTTTATTATAAAGCGCAATACTTGAGTTTAAGTTTTTCTAATTAAAATCCAATATCAAAAAAATATTTGTAGAATCTCTTAAACTCTTAATCGATAATTTGATAGCAAATAAATCTATAGCTTAGATATATTTCTTTAATCTCTTAAATATAGTTAAGACACTTCTTAGTATATTTAGTTTTTATAGCAAGATATTCTCTAAAATAGAGTATTTTATAGAAAAGTTCTTAACAAGTTAATTATCTAAGCTTTTCGTCTTAAGATAAATGATAAAATTTTGAAGTCTGCAAGCTAAAGAGCATATTAAGACAACTTGAACAAATCTATATACGTATTTGAAGTCGTAATAATTGCGAAGATACAATCGATTGTAATTGTTGTCGAGATCAACAAGCGAAAAACGCGTCTTCAAATATCAAATTATCAATCAAACAATTATCAACTCTACAAACATCTACTTAAGTCGAAGATCTACTATATAGATTCTTGTTTATATTACATATTAACAATTTATTATCTTAATTGTAAAGCAAGAGCTAGAAATATATATTGCAAAGTTTTTACGTCAAGCTTGACAACAAATTTGGCAAATAGTTGCTCTATTAATTTATTGCTAAATTACGTAATCAAAAGAATTACTAATAGATAATAGAAATAGCTTGTTTTTATACTAGTACAATGCTTTGATATTTTCTTATTAAGACAGTATAGAAGATCTATTTGTAAAAACTATTTACGCGAGAAAAGCTACAAATAGGTTTGCAAGAGATATAAAGCAACAACGTCGACAAAGAGTCTATAGATTACACGTTTTATTTCTTTGACAAAACTATTAATTTAGAAGTCGATCTAAGCAAGTAAAAATAAATTAGTCAAAATTAGAATCAAAATTAGAATCAAGACTAAAATCAGAATTAGAACTAGAATTAGAACTAGCTTTAGAACTAGAAATTATTCTCTTGCTAGTAGATATATACATAAATATAGAGAGAGATATAGATACAAGCTTTTAATTTGTCTCTACTACATTAACATTTAAGATAACAAAAAACATATATAGATTAAGTGCAATTAAAAAGAATACATTTGTATATAAAAGACTAGAGAAAATTGCAACGAAGAAGAGCGAAAAGAAAAACGTAGTCTCGACATTGCTTACACTTATTTCAAAAATTTCTAAAAGCACATTCTAAATCAACAAGAGCAATTACATATTTAATATAAAAAAAGGATAAATTTAAAGTCTATAGATGCGATTATTGAAATTCAAAAATCTAAAAACGCGAAATTTGAGTTTAGAAAGTTCAACTTAATTGCTAAAAAGCAAAAAGCACAACGATTATTAATTAAGCACGTAACTAGCAATCAAGAACAAATAGATCTAGATATGCAAATTAGCAAAGTAAAAGAGAAAATCGAGAAATAAATTATTATAACAAAAATTACAAAACAAAGAAATTCTCTAGAGCAAATTGTAGATTACGTAACAAATATATTTGAATATTAATATATCGATCTAGTGCAACAACGCATTAACTGTTTAAAGAAATTATTCGAAATTAAGTTAAATCAAACTATAAATTATTTAGACAATTCAAATAGAGCAAAGTTGCAAAAAAAATCTATTAGAAAACTAGATTACGTAACAAAAGCAAATTAAGTAAACATCTTGTTTTCGCGTTAATTTACTAACAATCTTACGAATAATCGACTTGCTCAATTATTAATAAAAGCTAAAACTTGAATCGAAATACTTAACAAATCTAAAAATAGCATCTATAGAACTCAAAACTAGCAAATTATTCTTAATACTTAAACAGTTTTAAAAACAAGCATAAGAGAAAGATGTCTTATAGTAGAGAGATATACAAGCGAGAACTTTATAAAAATACGTAACAATATTAACAAAGCAATAAGAAAGTTAATTATATATACAATATTAAAATTTGCAAAGAGCATTTTTATAATTATTATTACAATTAAGAAATTAAATACAAATAAACTACTAGAATGCAAAGATAAATAAGAATCGCTATTTTTAAAAACTATAATTAAACAAGATATCAAATAATATAAAGTTATATTGTATACAATTTCTATAAATGTAATAAGAGGAGAAAAAACACTACAAGATTTGCGTAACAATATAGAACTATTTAATAATATTTAACTTATTAGTAATTTTGTATAGATATTATTAAACACAAATAGAACGCAAAAGAAGTATATATTAACAATAATTGTATTCGAAAAGAAAGTTAACGCTCGAAAAACAATACAAAAAGACAAAATTTATATATAAAATAAAAATCTTAAAATAACAAAGTACAAGATCGCAAAATTTAATACACAATATTACAAATATCAATTCTACAATTACTCAATCAAAAAATGCAGAAAAAAGATTAAATATGCATATTGTAAGCTAAATTATATATCTCAAAATTATAGATATACTTTTTGTATCGACAAACAATTGTATATACGTTTAAATTCAAAACATATTAATTGTAAAGAAACATATATAGTTACAAGCAATAGATATACATTTTATAATAATAGTTGATTTAATAATGTCAACAATAATTTTTTGCAAATAAACAATACTTAATAATGTTAAAAAATTCTATTATATTTTTAAACAAAGAGATCGAATAAGAAAAAATTTAAATTCTATAATATAATTGCGCTAGAAGCAAACATATTATAAAATTGTATTTACAAAGTTGAATAGAAATAACAAATATTGTACTAATTTAAGAACTCTAGACATATAATAAGAAACATAACACAAAATTGAATTATTCAAATTTCTTAAGAATTTGATCAATATATAAAGATTATAGATCTAGAGTAACAATATTTGTATTTAAAACAATTATAGATATTAGTTGCACATTAAGACTAGATTTAATAGTAGATTTCAATACACAATTAATTGTTATCAACAATCAAACACTTGACACAAGTATTGTACTACTATATATTTATAATAAAAAGAGTTAAAGTTCTAAGTCTAATAACTATACTATAAATCGAATTTTGACAAAATTTCAATCAAAAACAAAGAGAAATTAATTTTGATTAACAACTTGAACGCATATTATTTCTAGTAAAACAATCAAGTTGTAAACTTGTTACAATTCTCTACGTTAATAAGTTAGTTAAGAGAAAACAAAGAAAAATTAGTAAATATTTCAAACGTTTTTACAAGACATAATACAAACACTACTAGAGATTCTATTATAGATTTAGTTTTCGCGTTAACAAACTTGACTAGTAAAATTATAAATTGATATATAGATAAAAAAGCAAACATCGAATTAGATTACAAGATTATAAGATACAAAATAATTATAAACAAACAATAAAGAGTAAAAAATTCAATTACTACGTTATACAATGTTGTCAAAGTAGATTGAAAGAACTTTAATGCGTATTTGAGTACAAACAAGATTAAATAATTAACGAAAATTCAAAATAATTAAGATGTAAATTAAGAAGCTCAAATATTAATTCTAAAACTTAAAGAATGTGTAAATAAATTTATTTCAAGACAAAAATTAAGCTCTAAATCAGAAATTTAATAAACTAAGAAGCTAGAAAGTCTACGCAAGAAATTTTTTATTGCACGTTTTCAATAAGAAAAATCTCGAATCAAATATACTTAAAACGCAATTATAAAGATCAAAAATAAATATTTTAAAGTTATTAAAAAATGTAAAAAATTTACTTGAACAAAATTCTTAAATGAGACAACTAGCAAGAATATATTCTAGACATACAAATATACAAAACAACGTATTGTTAAGATACTATTATTAATTAAGAACGTTAACAAGAGTTAAACAATAAAATTTGAGATTAAATGCAAAGCTTTTTTTCAAGCTATGTATTTAAAATTATCGATAATCTCTATAGATGCGAATATTGCACAAAATTGAAAATCTTAGAAATAATTAAATATTAAAGTAGGGAAAGTTGAAAATGCTATCTTTATGTTATTCTCGAAAGAAGTACTAGAGTTAGATAATATAACGTTTTTAATATTACAAAAAGCATACAAAATAGCTTCGAAGCTATTTAATGCAATATTTGCAACAATTATAGATACTAGATATTATTCTAAATATTGACAAGAAGAAATAAGAATTATTTTGCATAAATCTAGCAAAGATAGAACAATATCTAAAGAGTATAGAATTATTACACCTCTTAATTGTTTTGTCAAAGTAGCAAAAAAGATGATTGTTACAAGAATTATTTACTTAGCTAAAAACTCTTTGTATAACAAAGATATTTTGAATTACAAACAAATAAGAGGTAAAAAAACAAAAATTAATTATAGATGTTGCTCTAAATCTAGTATATAACGCACAAATAATTAAGAATAGAGACAATACGCTATCTTGTTTGCTTATAAACGTAGAAGAAGCTTTTAATTACATATCGCTAATTTAGTCAACTAATATACTAGAGAAACTTGATATATTAATCAATATAATTAATTAAGTTACTTTACTTTCGCAAGAACAAATTATTAGTTTAGTATTTAATAAAAACAAACAAAAGATAAAGCAAGTTGCAACAAAAATATCTCAAAAATCGTCATTTTTGTCAATATTATTTCTAATTTATATACAATTTTTGTTTTTATAGATTAGGATAAGATACGATGTATCTATTTCTAGTTATATTAATAACGTAACAATATATATAAAAATACCTAATGTAGTCAAAAATGTTACAATATTTTAACGTATAGCTAGAATAGCGTTCTTCTAAATTAGTAAAAATGTAATCGAATTCGACAACGCTAAAATAGAGTTTATTTATTTCTTAAGAAAAAGAAAGAACTCTATAGAGCTTATTTTATTATCAAATAAAAGAATAATAAAATCAAAAGATTGTATTAAGTAGTTAGACATTTAATTAAATAAAAAACTCAATTTTAAATGACACGTTATTGAAAAAATTAATGCAACAAAGAGAGCAATATACTTGTTACTAAGACTATTGAATTTTGAATAAGATTTAATTGCAAACGTTAATAGACAATTGTATCTAACATACGTTATATTAATAAGCAATAACAAAACTAAAATAAAATAAAATAAACCAACAAATTTTATTTACAAATTTTAACAATTGTAATCTATAATCTTAGGGATTCTAGAAGCGTTTAGAATGTTTCTAATTGCTACTATAAAAATAGAAGCAAAATTATTTTTAATAGATTTGCGATTGTAACAAAAATGCGACAAATATGCAATTAGACTAGCAACATTAACAAAGAATTATTTAATAAAAATACGTATTTTTAGCTTTTTTATATTATAATACAATATAGAATCAAAAATTAATAAGAAAAGATATTTAGATTGAGACAAAAAGAAGTTTATAGAGTCTGTAAATACAAATTTATCAACTAGAATAGAAAAATCTTACAAGAAAAGTTAAAAACACTTTACACAAATACACAAAGTACTAAATAAAATAGAAGATATAATTACAATCGATTTATTATCTTAAGATTTTTGTTGAACTACAAGAATAAAAAATTTGATTAAAATTTAGCAAAAGTTCGAAAAATCAAAAGTAACAAAAAAGAATTATTATATTTTGAAGATTAAGTAAAATTAAAACAAGACAAATATTGTAATATATGTTGATAAATCTAAGTTGCAAAATAGAACTTCGAAAGAGAAACTTTAATTGTCAAAACGCGTCGAAATAGAAGTTTATTTCTTGTAAGAAGTAGATGCGACAAACAATTGTAGTCAAGATTTTAAAAAGCACATAGCTATACTAGATGCAAAATATATAACAATTGTATATATAGTTTCAATCTATTAGCAATTAGAAAGACAAAATATTAATATCTAGATTTTTATTAATAGTTAATTAACATTAAAGAAATTGCAAAATGTTTAAACTTAAAATTCTATAAAAATTCGAAATTAAATTAAACATAATTTAATCGAGTTAAATAACAAAGAATGCAAAATATATATTTTGTAAATTCTTGTCAAGACAAGTGTTTTTTTTTTAAATTTATACTCGATTTAACACTTCTAAGAATCTATGCGAGATTTATATACTTTTGCGATTTTTAAATTTAATCAATCACGAATAAAAGAGCAACATTAGCGTCTATTTGTCTAATTATGATCGACTAGAATTCGCGATCGCAATTTTGCTCATAATGTCTTGTTATAACGACGTCGCGTCTTCGTCTTCTATGTCGTGATATTCGTAATACAAAAAAATTCTTCAAACGAGAACTCTATAAATCTAAGAGAAATTCGAACATCGTTAACAATGTCATTGTCTAAAATTGTTTTAGTAGATTAATAGACAAAATTATTCGTATTATCGCGATGACAAATCTTGCTTCGTCTAGTAGTTGTCTTAGATTCGTGATATTAATTTTCTATTGCATTTAAGCTCTTTTTTGTCGTTATGTCGAACATGTCAAAAGAACATGTTTAACAATTATGAGTTTTTGATCGCATTCGTACATGTTCGTCGTAATATCAAAAACGCAACGTTCGCATAAAAATTAATTAAAGTTGATTTTGTTCGTTCTTAATTAAACGAGAAGTAAATTGTTTAATTTAAAACAATCGAAGTGCAATTGCATATACTTATGCGTGATTTCTAATGCGATCTTGCGATATTTTGCGTCATTCTTATCTTTTAATTATTTGCGTCGTTACTCTTTTTAAGTCTTGTTTTGAATGAGTGCTTTTCTAATAGCAAGTTCGCTTATTATTTGATTAACGAAAAGAAAAAGCTATTTATGCGTCTTGTCAACGATTTTGTTCGCGATCTCATTATCTTTTATGTCTTTATATCTTGATACTTAATGTAATTTTAATATTGTCTCGCGACGTCGAATCACATCGCACGCGTTTTGTGTGCGTCTTAATCGCATTTAATTCGATGTCGATTTTATCTCTCTTATAATCTTAATTAAGACTTGATTGTTTAAATATATTTTGTAAATTTGTTCTTTTAAATTAATGATAATCTCGCAATGCTTCGTTAATTTCTTCATCGTTCTTATAAGTTTCTCGAGTTCGTCGTAATAAATCAATGTTACGTTAACACTTTTAAGACGCTTTTCGATGTCTCAATTCATTTTAATTAAGATTGCGATAACGTTCTCGTTGCGTTTACTTTCGTCAAAATAGATTCGTCAATATAAATTTAAGCGATTCGCGTTATGTTTTCTTTTAACAACTTTCTTACTATAGACAATAATTATTTTAGAAGACTTTATTCACAAGATCGCGATATATAATTGTTGTCGCAAAATCATCATTAATTTTAATGTTATTCGTATTTATTTTCTCTTAAGTTGCAAAGACGTTAATTTTAATTTTAATTTTTGTTCTTTTTTCGACATTAAATCGTTGCGTATGCGTAGCATCGTTACATCAATAATTTTTTCGAATTTTTGTGCGTTTATAATAATTATTGATCTCTATATTAATTTCTTTAGATAAATGTTAATAGAAAATACGTTAATCTCGATTTGTAAAATTTTCGTAAAAATCGTCTTGTAAACATCGATAATGCGACGAAGCATTTATTCTTGTATAAATTGCAACTTTGTGACGACTTTTTTTCTCGCATTCTTAATAGTAGACGAAGTGTATCACGTGACGACGTTATATGCTATCACGAACTTCTTTATTGCGATGTATTTGCGTTTTTCGACATCTATAAACGTGTCAAAAACTAAATTCTCTATTATCGAGATTTCTTTATGTTTGATAATTAACTTTGTTTTTACTTGTTATAAATAAGCTTTTCATCTAAGTTTTAAATTAAGTTAAACTTTTAGAACTTTAATGTTGAACTTAATAGTTATTTCGTGCTTTGTTAATGTTATGCTAACGTTCATATTAAATCTCTTTAAAGTGCGTGAGAAATAAATTAGTTCGTATTTCTTTTTCGCGAATTTGAAATTATGAATGCGTATTTATTGCTTACATTTGTCGTATATCTAAGTTAACACTTTGCAATTGCGTTTAATCGACTCTTTATACGTTAATATGTTAACGTCGTTTATAAAGTTCGTGACGCTAACTTGCAATCTAATGTCGTCGCATTGTTTCAAAAGATTCGCATTATAAAACAAGTATAATATCGAAAATAAAAAGAAATTCTACAATATGTTGACGTTCGTCTCTCGTTTCTTTATCGTGTAATCTTTAATAATTAATATGATACGTCGTTTTTTTAGAAAATTTTCTATTTAATTGAGCAAACGAGTTAAAGATTTTTTTTTATATTATGAAATAGTTTGATGTGCGACACATTGTTGAATACATTAGACATATTTAGATTTAGAAAAGAAGTTATTCTTTTCTTTTAATTACTTTATATTGTGTGCACCTTTTTAATAATTAATCGTAACGTTATATTAATTGAGCGTTGTCTTCTAATTTTTATTTGTGTGCTAAATAGAGTGTTATATGCTTTTATGACGTAACGAAGACGCTTCAATATTATTAACTCTAGCATCTTATTTAACGTGTTAAGTAATGCTATAAATCTAAAAAACAACAACTCTAAATAATTTTTCTTTGTTAATTTTCGCAACATTATCGTAATTGTCTTTTTAAAATAAAACGATTGCATTTTATCTATTTTAAGACGACGCAAACTAATTATCTTAGCGTTCGATTAATTATTTCGTTGATTTTGAATGTCTTGTTTGAAGTCGCTTAATGTGTTGCTCTTATTATTTCGCGTTTCGACATAATTTCGTCATTCTTTATTAAAAATAAATAAGAGAATCTCTTTATATTGTCGATTAAAATCGTGAATAAAAAAGAAAAGTAAGCTTAAAACATTACTTCGATTTTGTTTTTCGCAATTGTCGTTATTTTGATATTTGTTTTTAGTAATAAAATCGTAAACTTAATAAGTGTGTCTATTATCGCATTTTTAATTTATTTCGCTATTTCGAACAAACTCTTCGCAATATTCTTCGAAGTTTACATTTAATTGCGAAATTCGTTTCTCTTATGTTTCTTAAGATAAAATTGACAAAATTAACATTTATAAACTCTATAATTACAATTTTGTATTTAAGAAAACAAATTAACAAGAAGATAAAAAGCAATTAATTGACAAAATAATAAAAGACTAATAAAGACAAATATTATATTAAGTATGTTTTAGAGATATTAAATATTAAGAAAGCAAATAAAGAATTTCTTAAAAGTATTGACAAACTTATTTTTGCAACATTTATGCAAATAAAGTTCGAATATAAATGTTTTCAACAATATTTAATTAAACAAGATAAAATAAACAATCCTAGATATCTAAATATATATAAGAGTATACAAATATTAAAATACGTAATATTAAACTACAAATATTATTGAAACAAACAAAACTTAATAAAAAGAATGTTCGAGATTAAAGTTTTAACTATAAAATTGCTATTTTTAATTTAAAAAAACATAGCGTGTGCTTTAAACTATCTAAAAAAGACTAGAGTAACAACAAGAAAATAAACTTTAAAAACAACAAAGAAAATTAAATAAAAAGAGAGAGATTCTTGAGTATTTTAACAATGTGCTAGCAAGTATTAGAATTAATTAATATACTATATATAATAATATTAGAGAAATAAATAGAGTTACGTAATATACTAGCCCAAAATATATAGATTATATAATGCTATAATCTAAGATTGCACACTTAATAAAGAAATATAAAAAAAATCTTAAAAATATATTAATAGACTTATACTTGCAATATTTATACAAATAAAACTAGAATGTTAATACTTTTGTGCTAGACAAAGAATAATAGTTAGGTAGGCAAATCAACTAGACAAGACAACTAGACAAGATAAGAAGACACGCAAGTAAACAAAACAAACATCTATAGTAATTGTAAAAGATAATTCTTTAAGAACTAAGTTAACAATTAAGTTATACTTGATTGTTTAAGAGCAAGCGTTATTGATAGACGTCAAACGTTCTCTTGCTATTTAGCAAAAGCATTAGACACAAATCTTGTAGCATATGTTCTTTTTAAAAGAAAAGATATTGACGCTTTTGTTATGTTGCAAATTTAAACGTTATCTAACTTCTAAAATTAACTATTATTTTGTTCAAATCTTAATAGTCTAATTAATTGTAATAAATTTGTTGTTCTTGTTTGTTTGCGCATTATATTGCTAAATAATCTTAGTTCAATTCTTCTTAATATCTAGTTCGTCGTAGAACTTCTTGTCGCGCTAACAATAGATATTTTTTCTTGCATATAAGTACATTTTGTTTATCTTAATTTTTGCAAAGTTGTTCTAAAAACTATTTTTAAGCAATTTGACAATCTTAACAATCTAAGTTAACTTGCTAGCAAATTTAACAATATTTTTAAGAAGAGCATAGATATTAATTACAATAGTAGAGTTTACATTAAGAATAGCGTTGCAACTATCTTGTATAGCTTAAAAGTGCGTTGTTGTTTTGTTCGAGCTATTTGCTATTTTGTTTAGCATTTGTTTAGCAACTATTGCAAATCAAGTTGTTTAACAATTAGTAACTAAGATATTTATAAATCTAAAAACTATTTTCTTGCAAATCAATTTATCTTTCGAAATTAATATTTAATGCACAATTAAGTTTGTCTTAATTATCTCGAACTTCTTTGCGTAATATTCTAGCAACTTTAAATCTTGCAAAACAAAGAATAAAACAAAATCAGAAGAGATATTTCTATCAACTAAGATTTTTAAAGTCGATTTGTTTGCTTTTATTGTTAAAGCTAGATATTTGCAAAATAACATTTTTGTTCTAAATAAAACTTAATTAATATTTGTCTTTTGCATCTTTTGCGCTTTAATTAAAGTTACGTTTTGATATTTAATTATTTAACAAACTTCTTATTAATACTAATTGTTTTAAGATTTTTCTTGTAATATAAATTCGAAGATTAATTGTTAAATATAACAAGATTTAAGATAGACTTGCAAATCTTGTAGTTTGCAAAAACTTAATCTTTCTTTAAAAGCAACAACTTGTTAAAACATATTAATATAATATAAAATATAATACTACATACAAGATTGTCTATCTTAGTTGTTTTGTATTTCTTTTGCGAGTCGATTATTTAAGTAAATTAGACGTCGATATTATCTTGCAAAATATATCTCTTTTTAAAAATATCAATAATATCTATAGACACAATAATAAACTCTAGAAGCTTGTATAATATATAAATATTGTTGTTTTTATTGAAAGTTGCGAGTTATAGAGCAAAGCAATTCTATATTATAATATTAACGCAAATAATATAACTTATATTATAATTAATAAGATATATATAACTTGTTAAATAAATAAAATAATTGTCGATTTCTATTTCTTCTTTAGATTAGAATAGAGCAATATTGTTCTTAACTATTTTTGTGCTTAGAATCTCGAGACTAAAAATTAAATAAGCAAGAGATACATAATTGTCTTTGCGAAGTATAAATATAGTAAGATAGCTATTAAGCATAAATATCTTGCAAATAAGTTGCTCAATATCTACTATAATATATTTTTAGAGAAAATTGTTCTTAAACTTAATATCTACTTAATTTAGTTTATTGTTGTCTAATATAGTCTAATTGTTATTATCTTGCTAACTTAGTATTTTTGCAAGATTGTCTTTAATTATTTAATTTGCAATCTTGTATTTGCGAGCTTTTGCAACATTTTAACTAAAATAAGAGTTTTTATTCTTCTTGTTAAAAGCTATATTAATTGGTTGTTAAATAACAACAATAGATAAACAATCTTGCAATACAACAGCAATAATAAAAATGTTATTGTTAATAATATAAAGATAGTAGCTAACAATAGTAAGCAAGAATACATATTAATAAAATTAAAGATAATAAGCTTTAGTAATATTGTTAACATTAATATTAATTGTGCTAGTATTCTAGTAAATTATATCTTATAACTAAAACTTGTAAAACGTCTTCTACAAGTAAATAATAGACTATAATTGTTTAATATTATATCTAAACAAATAGTTTATTGTTATTAATTCTTGAATATTAACAACAATAATATTAAGATAATATTTTAATATTATTGTCTTTCTTGTTATTTATAATAGTCTTAGTTTTAGACAATCTATCTCTTTTCTTAGATATAGACGCATTTTCTACTATTTTGGACAATCAATTGCGCTTCTTTAACAATAATATAAGAACAATAATATCTACTAGAGATATCAAGACAATTACTTTAAATACTATAATAATTGTTTTAAAACATCTTATAATAGAAAGTATAAATATTTTATGCTTTATCTTGTAGTTGTTAACAAGATTCGCAAAATTATTTAGCAAATTTTTGTTATACTATTAATTTTACTTAATATTGTAGCTCTTTTATCGAACAAAATACTTCGAGATAAAACAATTTTGCTTATATTAACAAATACAATATTTGATAAAAGCTTTAATCTTGTAAGAATGTTATTCGATATTTAACTTAATAACAATCTTCAAATAATTTAATTTTAAACAATTGTATAAATCTTTATTGTCTAACGCTAACTTAAAATAAACAATAAATATAACTAAATAAATCTTTTAATTTATCGAAAGATTTAATTTATATATTAGATTATTTTTTTGCTTGAGAATCTTAAGAAACTCGATATATTAAATCGACAACTTAAACAATTTAACAAATAGCAAAAAATAACTCTTGTAAAAACAAAGATATATTATGCTATTTATCGAAAGCTTAATAGATTTATAATATCTATTATATATTGTTTCAACTATTATATTAGTCTATATAATTATTGCTTCTATTTCAAAAATATTAACAATCTTCTTTTACAATTAATCTATCTAAAAATTGTTAAATCTAAGAAGAGACAAGAAATTATATATCTTAAAGTCTATAATTATTTTATTTAATAATAGTTTAATAGACGTATTAAGCAAATTATTAAGATAAGCGTAAAGTGCAAGCGAAAAGAATATTCAATTTAGATTAGAATTGCTAATTGCTATATATTGCAAGACTATCTTGATTATCTAATTTGTTTGTTTACTTTGTTTATCTATTTGTAAATAGTATATTATCGAGATTAGAAAGTAAACTCTTAGCTTCTAAAATATAATTATCTAGAATTTAGATATAAACTTGTAATCTCTATTGTACACAAACGCTCTTAAAACTTCTTAATTAACAAAATTGTTAAAAAGAATATCTATTTATTTTGCTATAATATAAATTGTCTTATTGTCTAAAACAATTACTTTCTTAAAAAAATTGCAAATTGTTATTAAGATAGTATCGAAATTCTAATATAGCAATAATTCTAAAAGAAAATGAATATACATAATATAAAGAGATATAAAAGCACTTAGAATTAAGTTAAGACTTTTACACAATTAATATTATTTAATTTGACAAAGATTGTACTTTCGACAATAAGCAATAAATCGATACAATTAAAAGACAAGCTTGCAAAGATAGAAATTAACAATTTTTATCTTGTAAATGCAAGTAAAGTTAGCATAACTATTTATATTATGCGTTTTATAAAGGATTTCTATCTTAAATTTCTTAAATAAATATAGTTTTTTGCAATTTGTATAGTTCATAAAGTAAAGTAAGTTGTCTTTTTTAAAAAATTAAATACTAGAAAATATAAATAACTTTCGAATTATTGTTAGAATTTCTATCTACTTAATAGATTTAACATATGTCTTAAGAAGTCTTTTCTTAAAGATTTTACTTATTTAAACAAGATATAAGTAAAATAAGATTCTCTTGTCGATTATATTTTAATTAATTTGATTTAATTTCTCTTTAAAAGTTTGTTATATTAATTTAGTTATAATCTTTATATTTATTGCAAAGTTGTTTATTTTATTTAAGATTAATAACTTGTTCTTGTTATATTTATCTTTAAGTACAAGAAGTCTAAACAATGTATTCGAAATTATATATAGTCTTTTTGCACAATAACGTATATCTAGTAGAAACTATAAAAGATATTGCGAGATGTGCACAAGACAAAGATTAAGTTTGTTAATTAAAAAAAACTATATAGTTTGTTTAACAATATTTATTGTAATCGAATAATTAGTATAAATTATAGTAAATCTTTTAATTGCTTCTACTAGATATTAAATCTTTTGTATAATTTATACAAGACAAGTTACTTTTATTTTAATTAATTAATAATTTATTTCGATAAAGTTTAGAATCTTAAATAGAAATAAAATATATTAAATATTATTTTGTCTAAAGTTGTCGCTAATTAAATTGTCTTTAATATAATATATCTCGACTTTAAATTTGAGCTTCTTAGAGATATCTAAGTCTATATATAATTAACAACTATTATCGGAATAAATTAAAAAGTTCGAAACTATTAAGAATTGCTATAGTTAATAGAAGAATTAAAGAAGAATAGACAAGTATTTAATATATATATTTCTTGAATATATTTTTCGCTTTTGTTTGTTAACAATAGAGAAGCTCTTTAGAAGACAAATCTTTTCTTATTGTAAAATATTAACTTGCTAAATATATTAGACAATCTTGTTTCTTTAATAATTAACAAGATTAAAATAGATTTTAAGTATGTTTAAATTCTTAGAGAATCTAATTATCTTAATAGCAATAATATACTTCTTAGTAATAAACAAGTTAAAGACATTTACTTTTTGTTTTAGCAAAACAATATTAAAATAGTTAAAATAGATCTTTTTAAGACTAAGCGTAACGTTTAGCAAAACTAATTTGTCGAACAATTAAGTAAGATAAACTAAATAAATATCGAACAATTAAGAGATAACAACAATATTGTCAACATAAATACAATAGAAATCTCTAAATTAATAGAGTTCTTTGTCTATTATTTGTTGAACGTAAACAAGCGAATTTTTGAATTTTATAGTAGCAATATTAAGTTGTTTCTTGTTTTAATAAATAACAAAGAAGAACTTATACTTGTCTTTAAATATAATCAAGAATTGCAAAAAAAAAATTAATCTATTTATTAAACTTATATATTTAAAATTACGAATTTAAACTATAATATTTGTTTAAACAAATATTAAATACTTATTTGTAATAATTAATTTATTTAATTCGCAAATATTAGTTACTACTTAATATTTTCGAATTTTGTCTAACAAGATTTGCTAAATTACAAAGATAAGAAATTCGAACAACAAAAATTTAATCAATTATATTATCTTGTTTTAAACATATAGTTTGTCGAATTCTTTATTAATTATCTTGCAATTGCGTTCTTTTAAAAAACAAATCTTGTACTTTATCTTCGACACTATTGTAGAATTCTAGTTGCTATTTAATAAAATTGATATTTAATCTTTCTTAATAAGATTAATAGTTTTGCTAGTATTCTTTTACAAGATATACAATTGTTTAACAAGATATTAAAGCGCAATAATTTTGTCTAAACTACTATAAACATAAACGCTATTTATTAGATTTGCTTAATAGCTATTATTGAGCGTATTAATCTTGATATCTCTTTAGTTGCTTAACTTTTTTTGTTAGAGTTAATTTGATAATAGTTTTGCTTCTTAAACTTTAGTAGATATTTTAACATTACATATTGCAAAATACAAAGAAACACAAAACAATTATTACAAATATATACAAAAAATATTCTTCTATTAACAATATAAAAGTAAGCGTCGAACAAAATCGATTTAAAGAGATAATCTCTATTAGACAAGATCTTGTTTTATATTATTATTGAAATTTCGAAAACAAAATAAATAACAATTACAAAATTTCTTTTAATCTTAATAACTTGTTTTACTCGAATATTGTTCTTTAACTTTATCTTTAGTTCTATTTCTAGACTTTAACAACTCTTAATAATTAATTCTTGCTTATTTGCGTCAAAAACTATACACTTAAAATTAATAATATCTATCTTAAGTAGTAGCTTTGCTTTTAGATTTTTTACAATATAAACTTTTTGACAAAAGTAAGCAACAACTATCTTGTTATCTATTTTGTCTTAAAGATATATTAAGAGTTAAAGATAATTATTAATTAAATGCTTGTTATTTTTAATATCGCGCACAAATACAATAACGTTAAACTGTTTTGTAAGATACTTTAGTCTTAAATTACTAAGAATATTATTATCGATTAATAATATAGTGCACTTGCTATCGACGCAAACAATATACAAGATATATTTTTATAAGAATACTATTTAATATATTGCATAGTATCAATATCTAAAAGTTAATCTATTTTAATACAATAATAGAGCGTCTAACTTAATCAACTCTAAGCTTGTAAAATCTATCTTAATAGAAATAGAATCGACATAAAATATCTTAATAGATTTTTAACAACATATTTTGTTATATTTGTCTTCAATATATAAGAAAAGCTTGTTTCTTGACAAAAAGATTAAGACACAAATTTTATACTTAAAAAATTAAAGAAAAAATATTAACATTAACTTAATATATATTGTATTCGTTTAATAAGTTGCTTTCTATAATAAGTTAACTATATAAATAGTTATTAATACTTTCTTCTTAATATAATATAATTTTTTCAATTAATTATTAGCGATATAGTATGCTATTGTACTTGCACAAGAGTTACTATAGTAATTTGTAAGATTTTCGAAGAGCATAAAATAGTAGATAAACTCTATATATAATATGCTTCGCAAAATTTGCGTAGTATATTGTTACAACAAAAACTTAATAGATTACTATTTGCTTATAGTTGCTTTAATAATTATTGCAATAATCATTACAATATCTATTTTAATAGTTGTCTTAATCTTGCTATATATTGTTTCATTTGTTTTCTATCTTTTAATTTTAATAATAAGAATTCTTGCTCTAACTATTTATAGAAGAATTTGTCGTCGCTATAATTGCAAATCTTGCGAAAGACTTTAATATCTAAGACTATATTAATGTCTATTATATTAATTGACAAAATTGCTTGTTGAAACTTTGCAAATTCTATATAGACTATCTAAAATATTTGTAATTTGCAAACTATTGTTAAGAGAAATATGCGTAATCGAATTGTTAATAAAAAAGCATACAAGAGAGATAAATTAAGCGCAATATATATAGTATAGACTAAAAAATAATTTGTTCTTCTAATTGTTTATTTAATCGATTCGAATTTTGCTAATTAGAGCAATAGATAAGCATTGTCTTTTATATCTCGCGCTTTGTATCAAGTTTCTCAATAAAATTCTAAGATAATATATAGACAATAAGTATACTAACAATAGAACGCAATTTTATCTCGAGCTAATTCTATATTTAAACTAATTGCTTTTAAATTTCTTCGATACTTGTTAATTGCGTATAAAGAATACTGTTTTGCAAATATTTTATAATCTCTTATTTATCTTTAGCATTTTTAATAATAAAGAACTTCAATCTTAGTTTGTTAAGTATTTTGTTAGTTCTTATCTTAAAGCAATTTTGCAACTTATTAATAAAATTTAAAAAAGACAAACTTCGAAACATTTAATATTTAAAGTTATTTATCTTTTTAAAATATTATATTATAGTAAAGTTACAAAAACAAAAAAAGAGATTGTCTCAAATATCAACTTTGTTAATAACGTGTGCGTAATTATTTATACGTTCGACAAAGATAAAGACTTCTCTATATATAATTTTTTTATAGACAAAAATAATATTGTCTAACTTATAGTTGTTTGAAATATCTAAATAAAAGATATCTAAATTAAGCGTTTTGAATTAACTAGAAAATATATTTGTGTCTTTCTATAAAAACTTATTAAAGTATCTAGAAACGTAATAGAATTTAGTCAATTTATCTCGAGACAAGTACTATATCTATTTTATAGAAGAGCGTTAATCTTTCTTACGTAATATAGCTTGCAAATAACCTAAATTAAAGATTGCAAAAAATAAAGTTTATTTAAAAGTTGCGAAGTTAAATTGTAAGAATAAAGTCTATTTAAAGTTTGCAAAATTAAATGGCAAAAATAAAGTCTATCTAAAAGTTGCTAAATTAACTTAAGTATTAAGAGATTGTCAAACAAGCTCTTGCTATTGCTACAAGTCTATATTATTAAACGTAGCTATATTCGACTAAATTAGCAAAGAGTAAATAGACTAAGTATTCGACTATAAAATATTAAAATCGACATCTAATTATTAATTGTACTAAGCATATTGCTTAACGCTAAATAAGTTAAAAGACTATAAATTGTACAATTGCGCAATAAAGTAAACTAATTAAACTATTGTCGATTACTTTGCAAAAAATTATTAGAGCGTAAATCTATTATTCTAAATCTATTATTCTAAATCTATTATTCTAAATCTATTATTCTAAATCTATTATTCTAAATCTATTATTCTAAATCTATTGTTTATTTCGAAACTTGTTCGATTAATTCCAAATTAATAACAACAATTTATACTATCTTTCTTAAAAGAGAAAGCTTGCTATCGACAATATAGATTGTTAATATTTGCTAATATATTTTTGTGCAATTTATTGTTGTTTAATTTGTTAATCTTGTTATTTCTTAGTTTGTCGAAAGAATTAACTATCAATTGTTTAACTAAAAACGCAAATAAGATAGAAGATATAAGTAAAAAAACAAAACTTGAGATGCTTAAAGACGCAAATCTATTTTGTTAAATAATAAGAACTTTGTTAAGATACTTTAAAACAACAATTAAATTAAAAGATTCTAAATCTAGAATATTATTAAAATAGATATTTAGATTCTTTTACTCAAATTACTTGTTTTAATATTTAAATAATTGTTTTGCTAACAACTCTAATAATATCTTCGAAATAATATTGTCTAATATAGAAGATAGTAATGTCTTTAAAGTAACAATATTAATTGCAACAAATTATAATATCTTCGAAATCTAATAATTAAGAACAATAAACAATAAGATTTCTATCGAAGACTTGTTATAAGCTATAACAAATAGTAGTTTTTTTGTCGAAACTTTGTTGTTAATTGTATTAAGTAAAATTATCTATTGCATTCTTTCGAACTTATTAATTGCTTATTTAAGTAAAGTCTTGTTAATTATTTATCTAATTAGCTAAATTTGCTTATCTTTACTAGATTAAGCAAACTAAGTAGAATAGCAAGTTCTATCTATTAATTTGAGTAAAAACAAATAAGACAAAAGTTTAAAGAGCTTCTTAACTCTTAGTCTAGTTAACTTACTAATGCAAGAGATATATTAATATTTAGTAGTATAGAACTGCAAAATTTGATAGATAAGAGCGAAAAGAACAAAATTAGTTAGTTTAACTAAGAAAAGTATTTTAATATAATTAGACAAATATTTGCAAAAGACAAATAAATACTAATTCTAATACAATAATCCAGTATCTAATAATTGCAAAAGATAGACGAATGCTAACTCTAATACAATAACTTAGTATTTAGTAACTACTAAAGACAAGCAAATACTAACTCTAATATAATAATTTAGTATCTAATAATTGCAAAACGCAAACAAATGTTAACTCTAATACAATAATCTAGTATCTAGTAGTAAATGCGAGACTAAATTGAAGAATTAACGATTAGTATTATTCGTCTAAATTAGACGAACGATTAACTCGAATTATATATTAAAGTTATTATTTGCTAGACAAAGAATAGTAGCTAGATAGACAAAGCAACTAGACAAGACAACTAGACAAGATAAAAAGACACGCAAGTAAACAAAGCAAATATCTATAATAATTGTAAAAGATAATTCTCTAAGAGTTAAGTTATTAGTGGTTTCATGAAGGTCTGCAAAGCTTGACACACAAAAATCGACTTCTTCCTCCCCTCATCACATATACATTATTTTCTATCTAGGGACAAATAGTTAAAAAATAATGTAGATAAAAGTATGTGTAACAAATAAGTTAGCGCTTGAGTTTGAGCAAGTTTAAAGAAGATTTGAAGCTTCTATGTTGTGTTCAAGTAAGTCAAGCTTTTGAAGCAATGCTTGGCATTTCTCAAAATTATCTTATACTAGCTCTAGCATAATCAATTCTTATTTAATTTTGTTCAAATTCAAGTGCTAACAATCTTGAGATATATACTTTCTTCCAAACTCTCTAAATTATATTTTTGTCTCAATCGATAAAGATGTATATGTAATAAGAAGGAGGAAGAAGTCGATTTTTGTGCGTCAAGCTTTGCAGACCTTCATGAAATCGCTAATAACAATTAAGTTATACTTGATTATTTAAGAGCAAACGCTATTGATAGACGTCAAACGTTCTCTTGCTATTTGACAAGAGTATTAGACACAAATCTCGTAACATTTTGATAATATTTAATTAAAAAATAAAATAAAAAGATTAAGATAAATTATATAATATATAAGTGTGTCTACTTATTGTTAACGTACTAAGATATAAAAGACGTAAGATATAATAGACTTGTATTAATATATTATGACTATATAAAATAGATAGTAGTAAGACTAATTGTTAAAGAACAACAAGAAATAAGCTTTCTTATTATTTAATATTTGTTATAACGTGCAAGTCTACTTCTTGCTTTCTAATTAAAAGAAGAAATTCTAATTATTTAAGACTTTTGTAAATAGTTAAAATTATATATTTTGCTATATTTTAAGACGCTAGCGCGTCGATAGCGCTATAATATTATAATTATCTTCTCTCTTAAAGAATTTATTCTAGTAAGATTGTCGACAATTAGAAAGACAAAATGTTAATATCTAGATTTTTATTAACAATTAATTAATATTAAAGAAGTTGCAAAATATTTAAAATTAAGATTTTGTAAAGATTCGAAATCAAATTAGACGTAATTTAATCGAATTAGACAACAAAGAATATAAAACATATATTTTGTAAATTCTTGTCAAGACAAGTGTTATTAAAAACAAGAAAGTAAACAAATTAACAAAAGAGATAACAAAATTAATAATGTGAGAATTATGATTATGTAGAAAGCTAAGTTGTATTAGAGCTATGTTACGATAACTATATAATCACTAGCGCAATGACGTGCTAGGAAGAGACGCCTACGAAAGGCTTTCGCAAGCAAAAATCTTATTCATGCTAGAAATATCATAACATTTTGCCTCAAACGAAAGAAAAAGACGTTGCTCATAATGTTCATATCTATATTTGGCGAAGCAAGATCGATAGCAAGTCAATTAGAGCAACAATAGTAGTAGTCGAGATGCTACGATAGAAGTAGAAGCTAAGGCGACGAGTCGTGAGAAACGACGAGCGAATAAGATCTTCCAAAACATTTATTCGAATAAGAATTTTGACGTCGATGCAAACAATTTCGCTCACGACGATATTGCGACAAGAGCCTTTTGCTATATTGATACGACGACGACATCGTTTGTGAAAGTCTTTCGCAACATCATTTGTTTAGATAAGAGTGCGAACTTCAATGAAATAACTATCGCATACTTTTGATCGCGAGATATTAGAACTCAAGATTCTACTTCGATAGAGAGAACAACGAGATGTTTCTTAGTAGATGACAAATATTTGCTCGATATTGTCTTTGTTATGACATTCTCGTAGTCCTTGATCAAATTTATTGCGTTACTTATTTTCGAAAGATTTCTTCACATGTCGTATTTGACGTCGTAATTTTTTCATCGAACTAGATATTTCGTATCTTGATTGACGATTTCGCGACGATTAACTATCTTTTTTAGTTCGTAGCTCTTTATCTTTGACGACGTAGACGAAATTCGAATATAAGAATCGCGAACGTTTGTATAAATCGCTCGACAACAATGACGATAATTCTAATTGAACTATAATGAAGACGAGATGAATTTTTTAGTGAGAAGGAATTTCGAGACGATACGCAAGGCGTTCAATTTTCTTACTAACTTAAAAAGAATTAACGTATTGTTAATTTAGCTTTCTGTTCTTTGCGAAAGAAATATTGTATTCACAATGCAAACGTAGCATTGCTCAATTATCGACGTCGAGAAATATTGATTAATGCTTTTTGTCGTAATGAAATTTGCTTTGCATTTGAGCGAAAACTATAAAATTTGCTACATCTTCTCAAATATATCGCCCAAGAATAATCTTCGTATTCAAGATGAAAGAAATTGCGATATCGACATAAGAAGCATGATTTGCGAAAGACTTTAGCAAATCAATAGTCTACAACGAGATAACTTCGTAGACGACTTTATTAGTAAATTTTTCTATGATAGTAGACGTAGCGTTATTGAAGCATCGCTATAGTTGATCAAGCACTTCTAATTAATCGACAAACTTTTTAAAAAAACTTATGTAATATCAAAGTATTATCTTAACAAATTGATTTGTTCTTTTCGATTGTTTATCAATTTGTAAATAATAAGCGATAAAATAGAGAAGTTTTACGCTCAAGCGTTCAAACAAGATAAATCACAACTCGAAAAGAATTTTTTTATCATAATTAAAAATAATAATTTTCGACAAATCTTAATTAACAATATTAAGACGAAAAAGCAATGCTTTGACTTAATCTTTTGCAAATCATTTGATATTCTTAGAAATTAGAGTAATGCGTTTAGAAAACTTACAAGTTACTAACATAAGAGAGTTGAAGCTTGTGACAAAAAGCGATAGAGCAAGAACGAAATTCATAGTAATTGTGTAAAATGACATTGCTAACGTTAAAATAGATTGCATGCTATTATAAAGTAAATGTTAATACGTCTAAAATATTTGACATTTCGAATAGTTAAACTGGTCGCGCTGACCCGGAAATGTCACGTGCAAATGCCAAGACTTGGGTCAAAAAAAATTCGAAGAATCGAATCGCTCAAAGTAGTTTAGTCAATTACTATAAGTAGTTTAGCGCGCTTTGCGCTAAACTACTTTGAGCGATTCGATTACAAAAAATCGTCCCGACCCGATCTTGGCGCCGGGTCGGGCTAGAGGGGTGGTATCATAACCTAGCTCGACGATTAGTCTACGAATAGTGTTTCAAATAATTGCGAAGATATTTTGTTAATTCTTTAATGTAATACGAGACGAAGACTTTCTCGTAGCAACGCGCAAAGTTGTTATGATCTTCGTCATATATCATTTTTAGAATGTTAGTAATTACTAAGTAAGAAATACACAATCGTCGCGCTTCATAGACGTGCGAATCGATAATAAATTTCGTGCGAAAAATTAAATCGTTCTTTTAGAAAAAGAAAAGATTGATATCGTTCTTAGTGTCTAGTACGAAGCTAGTTTTTCGTCAATTTAGATCTATTTTGTATTCGTTAAGAATTCTAATACGAAAATCGTTGTTTATTTTCATCAAGATTATAGTAAAAAGAGCATTTAACTTTTCGTCGTCGATAATGTCTTCGAAGTCGTTTGACGAAGTTAGACGAGACAATGCGTTAGAAACGATGTGCTATGCATTAAGCTTATAACGAATATCGAGATTAAATTACTAAAGATAGTTGAAAGCTCTTATAAGACGTAAATTAAATTTATTCGTAAAGATAATACTAAGTAAAATTTGTTTCGCAATATTAAACGCAACATCATAATCAATGTATATTATTGTAAATAGTGCGAAAGTCTTTATTATATGTTGAACTTTTCTTAGTACTTACACTATGCTAGCGAGTTTTAGTTTTGTAAATTAATAACGAGTTTTCGCATCTTTTAGAAGTCGACTAAGAAAAAGAATAGACTTAATAATCGTGCGAGAAGAATAGTGTGCGATCTAATTTGTAAAAGTCTTTCGCAATCATGTCTTCTTGACGTGATAAATCATATTATCAAAGTCAAATTCCTCGCTAGCATCGAAATCGACGTAAAAGAGACGTTTTGAATTTGCGTGAATAAGATAGAAAGACTTTGATAACAAATCTTGCAACGTGCGAAAAGCAATCAATTCGTCTTTCGTAGCATTTCGCAATTTGATCTTGTTTAAATAAGTTTTCTTGATATTACTAGTCGTTAGCTTATCGCGAAGAAGTTTCGTCTTGCGCAATTATAACGACTTAACTATGTCGACGTAATAAGAAACGTAATTTCGAAGTCAACTAATAAGATCTAGATACGATTCGAGTTGACGTAAGCTTGTTAAGAATTTAAGAAAAGAAATAGTCTTTAACTTGTTCTTAGCGATAACAAGATTAAGCAATTTTATCTTCTAATTAAGTAATTGAATTGTAGAATACTCTACGAAGACTTTTTTAGACTTGATAAAGATATTATTTTAAGAAAGCGTGTTAAAGACTCGCTCAAGATAGACGATATATTGCTTAAGCGTCTAAGAAAAGATAACAATGTTATCAATATAAACGCGAATATACTTATGATATAAACGTAATATTCGATCAATTTGACGTTGAACATAAATTGAAGAATTTTTATATTTTATTATCGTCACATTGAAGAATTTCTAATCGCGATAACTTATTATAGTCAATTTATATCAATCAAAAGAATGTATTCGTTATTGATAAAAGAATAACGCGACGTCGATTGTCGTTATAAATTCGCACTTTCTCAACAATTGTATAATGTCGATCTATAATAATAGTAAATACGAGTTAAGCTAAGTAATAACATTTAGTTTGCGAACGTCGACAACTACGCGATCTTTTCTTTTATCGTTTGAGTCTATTTTCCATACGTAGAATAGAGAGTAGCTAAAAGAAGTAAACTTCGTCGTTCAAGAAAGCTTTTTAGCGTCGTGAAGATCATCAAAAGTTTTATTTACTAATTGACGATCTCTTTGATCAAGAGAGTACATCTTCACTTTACTTAAGATCTAAGTTTCTTAATTGAACTTAAAAGAAATTCTTATTCAATTCTTTTTTTTATGCTAACGAAATCGATGTCTTCTTATAGCGTTGAAAAAGACTCTATTACTTGTCGAAGACTTCAAAGAGCTTTGTTATCGTTATTATTGAAATCGTAAATGATTATCTCGTTGAGCAATGACAATTTTGAGACTATGAAAGCATTGTTTGGCGTTGTAATAGCAAGAACTAACATCGCAAAGACATCGTCTAGAAAAATCTATACGCCTGCGACGTTTACGAAAGTTTTTCGCAAAATAAACTTATTAACAACGATTACAATAACAAAGATCGTGATTATCTCGATCATGATTTTTCGAAACTAGCTTGATTAATAATGTGACTTTGATTGACGAACAACGAGATCGCGCATTTTGTCAATAGCGTCAAGATAAAAAGCATTAAGATATTTTATCTCGAAAAGCTTGCTTAAACAATAATTGCGAGAAATATAAACTAGCATATTTGTATCATTTTTTAATATAATTGTTTTCGTAGTAACGTCGATCAAGTAAACACAATTAATAAAATGTAAAATCTCATTTGATTCGAAAAAAAAATCGCGATTCTCTAATATCGCGAAGTAATGTATTTTAATTGAAAGCTTCGATCGCAAAGAAATAGTAATCGACTTTTTAAAATGTATTAACTTTAAAATGATATTGCTAGAGATGCGAATTTTTATTAAAACAATAATCTTGTAGCTTTCTATTTTTGCTATACGAATAGTAAGATCTACGACGATTTTCTTAGAATTTATGATATTTATTTCGATAAAAATGTTCGTCTTTAGATCGTTTATTAAGTGAATTTCGCGACGAAACATTGTGCGAATCTCGTTTTCTTCATCGTTCTTTTCGATTATGTAGAAGAACATTATAACGTATTCGTCGATTTTGTGTTTACTAATGTTCAAATTGCGAATCGTAATAAAAGTAATTATAATTCGAATTTCTACGTTAGAAGCTTAAGCTTTGAAGAATAGTCGATTATTGACGATTAATTTTATTTCGATATTCAAACATTTTTTTTCTAAAGTAATTGTTTCGAATAAAAATATTATTGTTTTAACATTACTTTAATTGCGAAATTTATATTTGATATCGATTTTTATATTAGAGTTAATCGATAACTAAACGATGAGTAAGAAAATCTTATAAGTAAATGATGCTTTCATAGCATTTTTAAATGCTTTAATAGAAACAAGAAGCAATTTTGTAATCGCAAAGAATGTCTCGATAGTATTCTTAATAACGTCGATGCTAAATACTTCGTCGATTGCGAAAGACTTTCTAGACAATATCTTGTTAACACGTAATATTAAAAAATCTTGAAAAGACTTTTTTAAATTCTTCTTCTTAATTCGTGTAGCAATAAAAGCATCGAAATCAAAATTCGAAGTCTTTTGTAAATCTCGTTTTTTTCGTCTAATTTGATGCACGATTTCGAGATAATCGTGCAATAAATTGTTAAAGTCGAAATTATTCTTATAGATGCGATAACTTATCTTGTCTTCAAGAGTAATTAAAAAATTAGAAGATTTTTCTTCGATTTCGTCGTATTTAGAATTTCAATATTGATCGACTTCGTTCGCGTAATAGTTGCTCTAATTTTCTTGATTTTCTCGATCACGTAGACGCGTTCTTTGCTCTTAGTAAATTTTTTGACATTTTAATTGTATTAAGACTTTCGCGAATCGAACGCGTTTTTAAACGTAAAACGAAGCAATTCTTTTTTTAACAACAAGATAGCTTGAACAAATCTTGTCTACTATTGTAATTGCTAATCTTGTTCGAAATTGAAAGACTAATGTTGTTGAAAGTTCTAGTAAGCAAAATTTCTAAATTGATAGAACGTGTAGTCTTGCGATCACGAAACGACGAATAGAAAATCAAGATTAACAACGAATTGCTAAGAAAAGCGATTCGATTGTTCTTAATTTTACTTATTGAATAAACGATCACAATTACGATTAAGAATAAAATTGAGTACGTTAGAATTTCGCCTAGCAATTATTTTTTATCAAATGATAATCTTGAAATTCAAGACATCGAAGAAAGAATTTATGATTGTTATAAACGTAAGTTCTAGTATTTGCATCTTGAAGTTTAGATTAAAATTATTTTATGTTATTAACAATTAATTATACGTAGAGATAAAATTTGTCGTCTTGAACTTTCTTATAATATCTTGAACGTACGTTCGCGATGTTTTGTCAAAACGTGCATTTGTCATAATGTAATATTTTAATTGAAGGAATTGCAATGTAAGAACGTCGAGTTTCTTGAAACACTTGATAGGCACAATAATTTATTACTTTATTGTAGCATCGCAAAGCAAGTTCTTTTTTATTTCGAACAACTTGATAAAGTACTAAATTAGATTGCCTTTACGAAGACAATCAAGAATAAACTTCTTAACCTTCTATTTATTAGAAACATCTTTGATTAGATCTTTGAGACGATTCGAGAAAACGTATACATCGCGATAGAATACGTGATAATTAGCGTTAAATATAAAGAAATTGTTGGAATCTTCGTAAAAGAAATCGAAAAAGTCTACGTTTTTCGATAATCTAATCGATATTATCGATCGTTAATCGTTGTTAGTAACTAACGATGTTTCTCTAGAAGACGTGAAACCTTAATCATCCTAATTGCGAAAAGAAGTTTAATCGCCCTAATTGCGAAAGACTTTCGCGATCATCTAAACAAGTTCTCGCCTCTATGTTTCGTTGAATCTCGATAAGAGTAAGGGATTTTTCGAAGATATATTTGATCTTTTCATCTCTTTTGTAGTACTAGAAGACGTTGAACGATTCGAATTAACGTCGATAGAGACAAAAATAGCAAAAATCGTTTGCTTGAATTAACGAATCGCGATGCGAAAGACAATTCTATTGATTGTTTACTCAATTTATTAGATTCTAGAGATTTTTATCGATTAACTACGATCGCAATTTCTGTTCGTAAATTCTGTCAAGATAAATCGATTAACTCGAAAAGAATCTATTATGAAAACGACAATGTTCTTAACGTAATCGAAGACAATATCGTCGTAACGATAATCAATAAGCAGGAATTCGTTGATTTGATAAGCAAGAACGACGATATTTTCGTCAACTATAGAAGTTAGTTTGACGATTTATGAAAGACTTGCAAATGCACGTTTGCGATAGACATCAAAATAGAAATTCTGCTATGAAAGTAGATCTTCGATAGATTGCGTGAAAGACGATAAGTAAGATATAAGACTTTAGTAGCAAATTCTATAAATACGAAGAACTTGAACAAGATTTAATAATGAAAGCAAACTTTTTAATAATTGCTACGCAATAGCAATTTGATAATGCGTTGAAGTTATCAATTTGTGAGAATTATAATTATGTAGAAAGCTAAGTTGTATTAGAGCTATGCTACGATAACTATATAATTACTAGCGCAATGACGTGCTAGGAAGAAACATCTACGAAAGGCTTTCGTAGATAGAAATTTCATCCATGCTAGAAATATTATAACAAATAATAAAATTGACAACATTAATATTTATAGACTCTATAATTACAATTTGTATTTAAGAAAATCAATTAACAAGAAAATAAAAAGCAATTAACTAGCAAAATAACAAAAGATTAATAAAGATAAATACTATATTAAGTATATTTTAGAGATATTAAATATTAAGAAAGCAAAGAAAGAGTTTTATAAAAGTATTAATAAACTTACTTTTACAATATTTATATAAATAAAGTTCGAATATAAATATTTTTGACAATACTTAGTCAAACAAGACAAAGTAAGCAATTCTAAATATACAAACATAGATTGATCGCGTCAGTTTAAGAAATCAAGTTCGATTTAAGAAATCGAATCGAATCGAAAGTCTTGGCGATTCGATTTCTAAAGTTGAAATCGACAATTCGATTCGATTTCAAACTTTGAATCGAAAATCGAATCAAAAAATCGAATCGAATTGTCAAGACTACTATTTTTAGTAAATTAAATTATTTTTAGTAACAATTAATTAATAATTTAATAGAAATAGTTAATCTATTTAAACTAATTAATAAACATATTAGAAATTTCTTTTTATAAATGCATTACTACTAAGCATTACCTAGTAATTAATAAAAAATCTAAATTTAAACTTAATTTATACTATTTTTAGTATTCTTGACATTCTTGGCGATTCGATTCGATTTCTAATATTGAAATCGAAAATTGACTCGATTCGATTCGATTCGATTTCTAAAGTTGAATCGTCGATTCGAGTTGATTTCAAAAGTTGAAATCGAAAACCAAATCGACGATTAGTCTATACAAACACATGCAAAGATATACAAATATCAAAATATATAATATTAAATTGCAAATATTATTGAAACAAACAAAGCTTAATAAAAAGAACGCTCAAGATTAAAATTTTAACTATAAAAATATTGTTTTTAATTTAAAAAGATATAGCATGTGTTTTAAATTATCTAAAAAAAACTAAAGTAACAACAAAAAAATAAATTTTAAGAACAACAAAAAAAATTAAATAAAGAAAGAAAGACTTTTAAGTATTTTAACAATGTGCTAACAAATATTAAAATCGATTAACATACTATATATAACAATATTAGAGAAATAAATCATGTTACGTAATATACTAGTTTAATATATATAAATTATATAGTGCTATAATAGTATAATTTAAAATTAAATATATTAAGCGAAAAATAACTTTTTTTAACAAATATCTTGTTTAAGAAAAAAAGAGTTTTTTATAAATAGAAAAAAGGAGAAATATTGTTGTTGTAAAAGCAATAAAGCTAATTAAGATTAATATTTCAAAAAAGTTTACGAAAACCGATATTATACTATCTTATTATACGAGAAGAGACAAGAGAGAAGATCTCACTAACAATAACGCTTACAATTTATTTCGATTGTTAAAATCAAATAAACGTAATCGACGTAACGTTAATAAGTAATTAAAGCGTATTTAATACGTCTTAACGCAATTTATTACAAAAATAATAAAAATCAAGAAGCTCTATAAATCTAAGAAAAAAACACGTTTAAAATAATTTCGATAACGACGTTAATTAAGTAATATATTTTTGTCGAAAAACTTACGCGCAAATTTAATAAATTCTTTGCGAAAAATAGACAAATCGACATAATTTTTGTATTAAAAAGATTGAAAAAAACACAAATCGACTAAAAAAAATAAAAAAAATCGAAAAAAATATACAAAATACAAGCATATAAGCAAGCATAATACAAAGCTCGTTATTAATTGCACAAACAACAATTAAGATAAATATTAAACAAGTATTCTTAAAGTAACAATTAATTAGAAAGATAAAATTGATAACGTAAATCAAGAGAAAGAAAGAGATAAAAAGAGTATATAAGATAAATGCAACGAAAGTAATTGCATTGACGCGCAATTTAGACATTATTAACACATTAAATGCGCAAAAAAATATACAAAGAATAAAACGCTTTAAAAGAATAATAATTTTTAAAGTTAATAACAAATGCAACAAGAAAATTCTAAAATCAAGTAATTTCTAAATTAAAAACATATTTATTGCGATAATTTTGCGTTGTAAACGCGCAAAGATAATAATGCACAATATTAGAGTAAAAAGCATATTTAAGAACATAAAGAAAAAGAGAACAAAAATAATAAAAAGATTATGCAAAATTATGTATTAAGAATTAAAAATTAATAAGATAACTTAACTTACAAGAAAGAGCAACAAAAAGAAATATATCAATTTTAATATAAGTAGATTGCGCGAAGACAACAAACAAGTTAATGTAATTTAATGTAATTTATAAATCGAATATTAAGATAGCAAAATATTATAATATAAATTGCAAAATAATGCAATGCATAAAGTATTAAAAGTATAATTACTTAATACACAAATATAAGAACGAGCAATAATGCGTTTATTATATGCGAGATTATTGTTTCGATTAATGTTTGCATTGATTAAACTTATTAAAATAAAAGTGCGATGTTTGTAAGAATACTTACAAAGCATTCGACTTCAAGTATTTTAAAAAATAAAGCGAAAAACTAAAAATAAAAGAGACAATAAAGACAAAGTTATTGTATTACGTCGTTAAAACAATAAGAGCAAACAAAATAACAATTATTTTAATAATTCTTAAGAGCGCAACGACGTTCAATTAGACGTCGAAGAAGAGAACAAAATGCAAGACGACAATAATTAACTATTCGACGTAAACAAATCGCATGCAAAATATTCTCGTAATAACAAAAGAGAGCGTAATTTAATAATTAATTAAGAAAAGACGCTTTAACGAATTGTTAAGTAGCTAGTTTACTCTAATAAGATAAAATAACAACAAGATAACAATAATATCGTTATAGAATACATCTTTCACGTAAAGGATATAAAATCTAATAGATATTAATATCGAAAATTATACGAAATAATTTTAATAAAGACACAAAACAAGCTCAAAATATTATAATATAACGTTTACAAATCAAGAAGTAAAACAATAATTATATTGTTTCAAAAAAATAAAATACAAGATTACAATATATTAATAATACAAAAGTTGTAACAACATTACGTTGAAGCGACAATATATAACTCAAGATATATAGACTTTACATTTGTAAATAACAACAAAAGAACATACTTTTACGTTAATAAGCGCATTAATAACAATAGTTAATACAATATATAATATTTCAAAAATATAAAAACGATAATATTACAATTATGTTTTAACAATAATAATACGAAATATAATTTTGTCAACGTTTATAACATTTACAATTTGCTCTCGAATAATTATAACAAAATAATTAATAAGAACAATCTTTTAGCAATAAAATTAACTTTGCGCATACAAAACAAAAATATTATTATAAGAGATTTTAATTTGCATTATTTTTTTTGAACAAATTTTTTCTATTTTAGACAATATTTGTTTTCAAAGAATTTGCTAAATATAATGCGCGTAATTAACGCACTACTAACTCTCTTTTAAAAAATTATAAGAAAAGATTATTAAAGCACTCAAATTACAATCGATTTATCGTTCGTTATAAAGAAGATAGCAAATCGATTAATATATTGCAATATAAACAAGAAAATAAAAAATTTATTCGATTATTTTTCAATAAAAACGATGCTAAATCTTTGAACGCAAAAGAAGTCTTAACATTGTTTTAGACAAAATTAAAAAACTATAAACTTAAAAAAGTTCGACAACATATTAAGAGATTTATTATTCGAATCAATATTAAATAATTTAATAAAAAGAGACGACATCAATAAGTACACAACAAAGTTGCTTAATACTTTAAAAAAAACTATTAAAAACTTTATTTTGTAAGCAAGATTACACAAGAAAGTTAAACTCGAATAAATAACAAAGTGCACAAAGATAATTAAAGAAATCAAAAAATGATATTAACAAAATTATATCTTTAATAAGTAAACAACGTACGTTCAAATATACGATAAGAAAAATAAGATTTTAAAGAGACACAAACAAGACAAGTTTCGCAAGCAAATAAAAAATTCGAAAAACATTATTAAGAATCTCTTCGAAATAACAAAGTAAATTATAAACGCAACAACAAAAATACTAATTAAGTTTACTATATTATTATTATAAATTAACACAAATATCGCGACAACAACAAAGAACAAAATCGAAACAATATTTTGATCTTTTTTTTTTCGTTTACAATTTTAATAAACGACTTAAACGAATTCTCTTATTCGATATTTATAAAAGACGACAAAACAATATTAAATGGCAAAATAATAAGAACAATGCACAAAATAACTTCTAACAAAACATTAGAAATTAACAATATAATTAATCGTACGTTGCGACAATTGATTTATATTGTCTTATTTTAAGTAAGATTTTTATTTAATAAATGTATTAAGAAAGAGATGCAATTGTTTTATTTTAAAAAGACGATTACAATAATGCTACGCAAATCGAAAAAAAAGAATTATTCTAAGTTGTTATTCTTTAGATTTATCGCGTTATTAAACATGTTAAATAAGATACTAGAGTCAATAATATTGAAGCGTCTTCGCTACGTTATAAAGACGCACAATACTTTATCGAACACACAAATAAGAGCTAGAAGACAACATTTAATCGATATAATGTTGCAATTAATTACAAAAAAGATTTACACAATATAAAGTAATTAAAAGAAGAAAGTAACATCTTTATTTAATCGTGATATATTAAACGCATTTGATAATACGTCGCACATTTAATTGCTTTACAATATAAAAAAAGACGAATTTCTACTTGTTTGCTCAAATAAATAAAGAATTTTCTAGAGAAATGTTGTATTATTTTGATTATAAACGACTATACAATAAAGAAGTGCAATACAAACGTAAATATATCGTAGAATTTCTCTTTTTTTTAGTTTTATATTTGTTTTATAATGCGAATCTATTAAAGATATGCAATAATATTAAATTGCAAGTTAGCGTTACAAGTTTCGTAAACGACGTTAACATATTAACGTATAAGAAATTAATTAAACGTAATTGCAAAATGTTAAGTTAAATATACAACAAATGCAAACAATAAATACGAAATCACAAGTTCAAATTCGCGAAAAAAAAAGCATAAACTAATTTAATTTTCGCGAACTTTAAAAAGATTTAATATAAGCGTCAATATAACGTTAACAAAGCACGAGATAATTGTTAAATTAAATATTAGAGTATTGAGAATTCAACTAAACTTAAAGTTAAAATAAAGAGCTTATTTGCGTCAAATAAAAATCAAGCTAATAATTAAATACAAGAGCGCGTCAATAATAAAAAAATTGATATTTAACATTTTATTAAAGACAAATAAGCGCAAGTACATTGTTATTAAGAAGTCAATAATAATTTACAATGTCGTCGCATAATATACGTTTAAAAATATTAAAATTTTAAAAAAAAAATATTTCGAAATTGCAATCAATACAAAATTGCGCGCTTCGACGTATTACAAATATTTACAAAACAATATTTACAAAAGTCTTACAAATCGAGATTAACGTGTCTTTTATTAATATGTATCTCGAAAAGTTAATATAAAGATTAATAACTATTATAAATGTACAAGAATTAAGTAAAATAATAAACGTAAGAATATTGCGCATACGCAACAACCTAATGTTTAAAAAAAATGAAGACTTAAAATAGTATTTTTGCAATTTAAAAGAAGATAAATGCGAGTAGAACTCAAATTGATAACGACATTGCGACAACAATTCTACATAATTATCTTATAAATAAAAGTCTCTAAAATAATTATCGCGTATAGCAAAAAAATAATTAAGAAAAAGCATAACACGAACAAGTTCAATTAATATTAAAGAACATACTTCGACAAAAGCGATCGCAATAAAGACGTTATAAACTAAAGAATAGAAAAGTAATCAGAAAGCGTCAAAATAACGCTTACGCATTATAACAAACTCGAGAGACTTATAAGAGCAATTGAAAAATTAACAAAGCATTGCGAAACATTTATTAACTCGCAAGAACAAATTTACAAAATGTATTTCGACAATTAAACTTTACTAAAAATTATAAAAAAGATAAGATCAATATTAAATTAAATACGTTTTAGAAGAATGCAAAGAGCATATAATGCAATACGACATCGCAATGTTATATTGAAACTTTATTAAATTCTAGAGCATAAAGATATAAAAGATAACAAGATTGCAAACGAAGTCGCTAATAAGATGTACAAATAACGTTTATTTCTCGCAAATTAAATGTTAGACAAGCTTGTTATTAAAAAGACGCTTATTTAGAACAAAACTTAAAAGAAGTAACAATTAAGATAATTAAAAGATAAGAATAACGCAAAGTATTGCAAGCTTGCATTTAAAGTTACGCATAAACATATATAACTATATATTAATTATCTTGAATTACATAGTATACTTCTAATATAATTAAGAATAAACAAAATTAACTTTAATAATTTTTGTGCAAACAACAAATACTTAAGATTGCAATAAGAACTTGCAATTACAATTAAAAACGCATAACGAATAAGCATATTTTGTTAATTTATCTTAAATAACGACAAAAAAGAACACAAAAATAATAAGAGATTAGTATTACGAATCTACAACAACTATTAGATAAAATTAGATTTGTCGTTGCGACAATGCGTATAATTTTGATTATTAAATTGTTGTATTAATTTTAGACAACAACATCGTTAAGAATGCTTAAGTCTCTCTCAAATTTATAGAGTTCTTGTTTAAAGAATTTTTTTGTATTACGAATATCACGATATAGAAGACGAAAACGCAACGTCATTATAACAACTTATTACAAACGAAATAACAATTGCGAATTCTAGTTAATTATAATTAGACAAATAGGCGCTAATATTGTTTGTTTATTCGTAATTGATTAGATTTAAAAATCGTAAAAGTATATAATTCTCGCATAGACTCTTAGGAATGCTAAATCGAATATAAATAAAGAAATTAAAATAAAAATAAAAATAAAGTTAACAAATTTGTTTGCTTAAAAAGTTATAAAAAATAAATAAAAAACAAATTTTTAATCTCTTTATATTTAATTTTTTATTAACTGGTTGTTAAAATATATATAAAAAGAGAAGAAAAAGAAAAAGAAATAAGAAAGATATGTTTTCGATTTTGTTATTATTTTGTTAACTTATAGATTTTTTATAATAAAATAAGTTTTTAAAAGAGAAGAAAATAAATAAAAAGAAAAGTATGATAGACAAAAATACTATAAAGACAACTTTAAATACTTTATATTTTAAAATTAATTTGTTGTCTTTTTTGCGCTCTTTTTTAAAAGAGAGCAAAAAAATAACGTGTTATTCTTGACAACATAATAGACAATATTGTAAATAAATAAAGAAATAAGAAGATAAATAAATATTTAATATTGCAATGTTTTTTGTTTTTAATAATTATATATTAATAAATAAAATTTTTATTATTCTTAACACTATAAGTAATAAAATAAAGAAATTTCTAGTATATTTAAATATAACAATATTGTATTAACAATTTTATTTAATTTAATTATTACTAATATAATTGTTATTATTGCTATAAATATTGTGCTATTATTTATATCTTTGCTTATTGCGCATTTGCTCTCTAAACTTTTTTTGCAACTTATTAATATTATTAAGAGATTTTTCTCTTAACTATTAATTGTATTTTTTTTT